>OJHE01000029.1_pt1 | contig 154259 bp, 133 predicted proteins | sample 1595221 | NCBI WGS metagenome assembly OJHE01 (sample SAMN05416831, study PRJEB24817) | seawater metagenome | isolation source: Sea water | place: Canada:Atlantic | collected 2013-07 | reverse complement strand
TGCGTTAAGAAGGATTCCGGTTGAACGTGAACACCGTTTCCGGGAATGTGAACGCGGATTCCGCCATCGTGAACACCGATTCCGGAAAATCCGGAAAAGTGTTCACCTTCAATCGGAATGGCTATTCACGTTGAACCAGAATCGGTGTTCACGTTCGTCCGGAATGGGTGTTCATGATGGGCCGGAATATGCACTCATGTTCACTGGAAAGGCCGACAGAGACTGTCGGCCAAACTATCTCAGGTTCCTGGCTTGCAGGAATTCAGATTAAGCGCGTGCGCTGCAACCGTCGATTTCTTCGTCAATGATCAGATTCCCTTCTACGCGGAATCCTATGCGACCAACCAGAAACGCCTGCTGCAGACTGGTTATGACAAGATCAGACAAACCAACGGCGCACCGATCTTTTTCAATAGCATCATCTACAGCTGTCTTAACATTGGGGATACCAAGCGGAAAGAGAACGACGGGCACGATGTCCTCGCCAGTTACCCGATCACCTTTCAGAAAGCTTGCCGAGTTAATGTTGTAGTTTTTGGTACTACCGACTGTCAGATCAGCGACGCGGTGAGCACAGCCAGACGCCAAAACCGTAGCTGCGATGATTCCAACAATTGCTGCCTTTTTCATTATCTACCTCTTCCTTAGGTTGCTTTATTTTTCGGCGCAAGTTTATGTTTTTATTGGGAAGAGGTGAAAGAGCGAATTGTAGTCAATTGTAAAAAGTTGCTTGAACGGGGCGAAAATCACGCAAATTGAGAGAGCCGTGAAAATAAATCTGTCCCTGTTTTCCCGAAACCAAGATTGAGAGCCGAATAATCAGGCGAGGTATTCAATACCGGTATCAGACACCTTAAGAAATTTGGCGTGAACCAGTTGATTAAGAGCTTTCTGAATGGCCATCTCGTTTCCCTGGAGCCGCAGATGGGACGCAATATGGTTACGAAGGCCAGTGACCTTTTGAGGACGTTTCTCTTTTGGCTTGGCGGACAGATTTTTGATCAGTTTCTCAGTGTCGCCGGAGGCCCCGGCGATCTTCACCTGCTTACAGCCCCTCCCACTGGACTTGATATGGGCAATCAACGGCGAAAAGCCAGAGTCATTGCTAATCACCTCAAACGTGACCGTTCGATCAGCCTGGGCATCGAATTTTCCAAGGTAGTAGGCAAGATGGAAGTCCAGGTTATTTGCCTGAGTGGCCTTTAACTGAACGACCACCATGCTAATCGGTTTATCATACTTCGTGTCCGTGAAGTCCAGCTTGGGCTGCTTGGCACCAAGGAACACGATAACCCGCTCGTACTCTGAGAGATTGACCTTGCCGAGATTTCCTATGTTCTCGTAGTCAATAAAAGCCCACTTCATTCTTTGACATCCTTTATCTGCTCAAAAGACCTTTCCCGCTATTTCGAGCTGGAGGCGGCAACACCCCATTTAACAGCAAATGGAGTGCTCGTGTCGCAAGACTGGCAATCCAGGTACATGTCAGCTTTGGACTTTCGGGTCTTGGTGGAAACTGAACCACATGCGGGACAGGCATGCTTAAGGGCGGTGTTAGTTGAGCATTTAGCGCATTGAACGTAGTAACCGAAGCGACCATATTGGGCCGAGAGGGCTTCGGTCTCCCCGCATTTTTTACAGCTCACCGTTACAAACCCTTGGCTAGTGTCTTCCGGCGTTGTAGTGGCCGTAACGGCTTGTTTGGTTTCACGTTTCAAGGCCGGTTCGCCAGACCGCTGGTAGTTCTTCAAGAACGCATAAATTCGATCCATTTCATCAGCTGTAAAACGCGGCTCAGTTTTGACGAAGCTTTTCAGGGCGCTATTCGCAGCTTGCGTGAGATCTTTGATCTTATCGACAAGAAACTCAGTTTTGACGATATGTTGTGAGATATCAGAGGGGATATTGTCACGATCCAACCTCGCAGAACTGGAAATCGCGATCACCGTTTTATATTGGCGTAAACCAAAGCTTTGCTGCAGACCCAGCAGCTTTCCCAGAAGATGAGAGCTATTCTCCGCAAGAAGAGCCTTCAGGTTATCAATCTGCACTGCGGCCTGCTGCACTGGAGAGGGGATACCGAACCATTCCTCTTTATAGGATCTTTCCCATTCACCCAATGCATTTACCCGAACCGACCCCTGAATACTTTTACTTTCAACGACAATAAACCCGGCTTTGTAAATGATCAGATGATCAATCTGAGAGTTAAAACCGTTCACTTCAATCACAAGGTTATTGAGGATTCTGTAGCTTTCGTTGCTTCCAAAGTATCGATCTAGGAAGTACGAAACCTGCGACTCCTGTTGCTCCCCTGCCATACGTTTGTAATCAAGCATTGCTGCGTTTCCTGTTGCAATGATTCTTTCGGAAAAATAAATGTGTCCCGGTTTTCCAATCATCGTGATAGAACTTTAAACTCGCGAATATGGATACGCATTTTTAATATAGGTATTTAGAAATCTTCCCTTTGAGCCCTCATGCATTAATTGCTCAAAAAGCCCTAGAGGAATGTTGTAATACTGATATACGGAGCCATTCAGAAACTCCACCTCCAACGTTTCGGTTGCCTCGTCATAGCCAATAGAAGCGATATTAGATGATGCTACGAAGTGTCTATCCATGTTGTCTTTCACCTATCATTTCCTGAATCATCGTCCACAGCCTCTCTTTTGATAGTAAGCTGAGAAACCACGGCTCGTGGCCTTTGAGCACGCCAAGAAGCAACTACTCGATCATACCCCTCGCTTCTACGCGCGAGCGACCATCGGTTAGCAACTTCAGGGTCACTACTTTGGGGACGGTGTTCTTTCTCAGGCAATGTCACTCGACAACGCATTGGTAATTTTGCTGCTTCTCCCATAACAATGGCTTCACCCGTGCGGAGTACAGGAAGAACTTCAAGTAAACTCACGAGACCGTCGGGGAGCGTACCCTGAACCCTAGATCTGTCGGAGGGATTAGATAGGCGAAGCGCAAAGTACGTCCCGCATTGTGACAAAATAGTCTCATCAACTTCAGACGGACGTTGACTTATTACCATGGCACCTACGCCGTACTTCCTGCCTTCTTTGGCAATTTTTTGAACCGTTTCTGAAGCAAGAGTATTTTTCCCAGCAGCCAGGTACCTGTGAGCTTCTTCCATGACGACAAGCAAGGGCCGATCCCTGCCGCCCTCTGACTTTTCACGACTCCAAAAAATCGCCTCATAAATAATCTTGAGTATTGACCCAACCAATAGCTCTAGAACTCCACTCGGCACACCAGAAAGATCCAAGATAGTTATCGGTTTTTCACCACCGAGCCAACCGGACAGCAGTTCATCAAGATCACTTGCGATGGAACCATCTTTATCCGGTTCCCATGGACCAGGGTGCAGAAGAAAATCATAGCGGCGATCGACAAGCCTAGATCTCAAGATACTAAGTTGTCGCCTTATTCCAACGGCCTGAGTGTTTAAAAACGGTCCTTGCGATCCCATGGCGTGTGGCTTATAAGTCGGTGCTACTAAGTGATCTATATCACCATCCTTTTGCTTGGTTGGCTGATCTCTATTCTGCCCTTCAAAGGTCGTTATTTCGAAGTCGACTAGGTCATACCAAAGCTTCTTGAGACTAAAAGGAACAGGTGTATCAATGGTGATTGAGCTTTCTTCCAAGCCAGCGAACTTCGCTTTCCTGTGAGATTCCAACTTCATGTCAAAGATCTTGTCTGTAAAAGCTGTTTCCCTGGCCCCTTCAACACCACCGGTTAGAAAATCCAGCAACTCATTGGAGTTAAGTGCCCAGTAAGGAATCAGTAATTCTTTCTCTCCTGCCCGAGGATCTACCGAAAACACGCTAGCAACATCAGCTAGAGCTTCAGAATACTCACCATGAATATCCAACATTAATATTCGAGCACTGGGGTATTCATATTCCGAATCCGGGTTAGCACATATGGACCTTAAAAGGCTGGCGGTAGTCGTTGATTTGCCTGATCCTGTAGAACCCACTATAGCCGAGTGCCTAGTTACGAGTTCCTTCAATGAAACCTTTGCCGGAATGCTCTCAGCGCTGGATAAAGTTCCAATTTTTATATGACCAAAATCACTGCTGCCATAAATTTGCGCGAGACTATTCTCGGTCGTTATGTGGACGCTATCGCCAATATTTGGGTACTGACTAATACCTCTTTCAAAAACTCCACCAATAGCTTCACCTATCAGTTGAATCTGCATCCAGCGCCCTGTCTCATCATCTACGTGATTTGCCCCCAGGGGCATAGCTTTGGCGCCTACCTCTGAAACAACGCCAAATAGATCCTGATATCCCTGAGGAATCCTTACAAAGCTTCCGACTTGCCCAATTCGGTAAGTTCTCCCTTCAATAATAGAGAGGCCCGAAGAAATCGACTTGGCCAAATGAACACTGACCGTGGAGCCAGAAACTGATGCTACTGCCCCTAAGAATGTTGGATCACGACTTAGCATCATCGTCTCCAGGTTTTTCCGCCTCATCTACTGAAGCTTTTTCAGATCCGCTCCCCTCAGTTTCGTTTGTCCGATTTCTAAATTCTGTTGCTTGTGAAAGGGCAAAGAATCTAGCTAACTTTGCAAAGTCGCCTAATATGAAGGAGCCACCATGAGCTGAGGCGTCCCAGAATGTACTCCTAATCCTCATCCATTCATCGCTTGGTGGTTGGCCGGGCTGCCACTTTCCTTGCATACCAAATATAACCGCGCCGTCCTGAGCATAGACACTCATATTTGGCCTTCTCATAGCGAGATCGACCGCATACTTTTCATCAGCAAGTGAGCGATATTGAAAGGCAAGAACGGCTGTATGAGTATTTGCGGCTAACGCCTCATCTAGTACGGCCGTTATATGGGCATCGAAAAACGAAAATCCTGAGCAAATCAGAAGACTATCTGGCGTGGTTAAAAACTCCCTTAAACGTTCGAATAAAGCAGAGTATGGCTGCCTAGTGATCTGGTCGTACTTTAAATGATCTGGATATATCAATTTAGTCGCGTTTCTTTGCCCGGTTCGAATTACTGTACTTCCCAAAACATCCCACCCTAGAGAGCCATGAATCTTCCACAGCCTTGACCACCTAGGTGGCATGCTGTCTGAGGAAATACTAGTGGGATCAAAAAACGGCTTATGGGAGCCAGCAAAGCCATCAAAATATGGAAGCAGAGCGCGCTCGAACGCCTCTTCTAGCAACAAATCATAATTTGGAGAGAATATTTCAACAGGGTGCTCACGGTGAGTACCACCAATCCAAGTAACCAGTTCTGTATAGGGGCTTGGACCTGCCGGTAACTTCGCTGCGACGACATTTCCAATATGTTCGCAAATTCTGGTGGCTAGTTCATCGTATCCATCGCCATCCAATCCATGAATTTTAGCCGATCCTATCGCTTGGGATAATTGCCTTATTCTCGTGAGTATCGTTTCTATATTTGGTCTGTCTCCAAGCTCTGGAAGCAAGGCATCTAAGACTTCTTTGTCTTCGTCTCCTAAGGAATTGATTACAGAGGTTGTTAATCTGGCCACATCAGGAATGATGGGGTCCCCTGACTCATCGATTTGCCCCTGTTCGTCTACCCTGACGGAAACTGGTGCGCCAGCACCCACGAGCAACCCAATTCGCTTCTTTCCTTGCGACAATATCTGCCGCAAATCGACCATATACCGATCTGGATTATGTACTGTCGTTTGCCCCATGCTTTTCCCCTAATATACTTCCCTTCATGCAGTCCCCAACCTAAACTCTCAAACGCTAGGACACAGAAAACTGAAGCTGATCACCTTTCCGAAAAATTTACCCTCCAACAACTCCTTTATATCTTTAAGTGCCTCTAATCTTGATGAAAGGATTTCGAAACTTTTACAAGTGATTTTACGTTTCTACTCACCAAATATGACTGCCTAGCGCTTCCAAAACTCTCCTTTAAACTCCTGATTTCCGCCATTAACACGCCGCAGTTGGTATCGATGATGTGGTCGATCTGGGTGGTGCCGTCTTCCGTGGGTAGGGTGACGTTCTTGATCAGGTGGTAACGGGCTTTATCGAGAAAGAGTTTGGCGGAAAGGTTTACCACCGCTTCCCCAGATTTGCCTTTGAACCAAGGCGACATGATAACCGCCGCCACGATAAGCAGCGGAACGAGGTACCAAATCTCAGTCGGGATGTTGTTCTGGAGGGCGTGCAGTAGCTGGGTGTGATCCATCCGTTATCCTTAACAGCGGCGTCAGTCCGTTTCTTATAACTACAGACTAGCCTAATCGTAAGGAAACTTCCTACCCGTCGGACGTAAAATTTGGTAACTCGGATATGAAAAAGCCGCTCCAGTTGGGAGCGGCTTCATAAACCAATGAGGAGCAGATCAGTTAAAAACTTTCCTCAGTCTTGCCCATCACGCTTATGCTTCATCAGTGCGTAGATGCCAGCAGCCACGGCCGCGCCAGCCGCTAGGAAGTACTCAATATGCACCCCATCGCCGAGGGCTTCGTGGCCTGCATGGCCAAAGGCGGCGCCTGAAATCAGAAGCAGGCCAGCAGTCACAGTCAGTCGGTTAGTCAGTTTCATGGTCGTTTCTCCGTAGCTCATTTAAATCTCTAAATGCGATGTCTTTACGCAGTCTCGGCAAGCTTCTCAGGCCTGCGTTCCGGCAGCATGCCCCGCTCCAGAATGAAGCTGATAATCGTCTCCAGCCCTACCCCGTCGTACAGGTTGGTGAACACGAAGGGGCGTTCGCCGCGCATTTTCTTGCTGTCGCGCTCCATTACGTCCAGGGAGGCGTGTACCTGTTCGGCTATGTCGATCTTGTTGATGATCAGCAGGTCGGATTTGGTGATGCCGGGGCCGCCTTTGCGGGGGATCTTGTCGCCGGCGGAAACGTCGATCACGTACAGGGTGAGGTCGCTCAGTTCCGGGCTGAAGGTGGCGGAGAGGTTGTCGCCGCCGGATTCCACCAGTACCAGTTCCAGATCCGGGTGACGGCGCTGGAGGTCGTCGATGGCCGCCAGGTTCATGGAGGCGTCTTCGCGGATGGCGGTGTGCGGGCAGCCGCCGGTTTCCACGCCGAGGATGCGGTCTGCGGCCAGGGCTTCGTGGCGCAGGAGGAAGTCGGCGTCCTCCCGGGTGTAGATGTCGTTGGTCACCACGGCTATGTCGTAGTGGTCCCGCAGGGCTTTGCACAGCTGGCGCAGCAGTGCGGTTTTACCGGAGCCAACCGGGCCGCCGACTCCAACTCTCAGACAATGTGTCATGGCAGATCTCCTCAATTGTTATTCAGCTTCTGAAAAGCCGTGAATACTGTGTTTCGTGTAAGGCACTTCCGAGCGCCAATCCCGGCAGGATGGGCCCGAGTTCGTGATCGTCTCGTTCCAGGGCAGTGTCTACCGCGGCCACCAGTTGCGGGCGCAGCTGTTCGATGATGCGTTGCGCGGCGGTGTGCCCCAGGGGTAAGGCCTTGCAGGCGACGGCGAGCTGGTTTTCCAGCCAGGCCCAGGCGAAGCCGAGCAGCGTCTGGCGCACGGGCACAAACCGTTTGTGGGCGGCCCAGGCGAACATGGTGATGTAGCCGGGTTCTTCCGGGATCAAGCTTTGCTCTGGCAGCAAGTCGAGGTTGCGCAACAGGGTTACCAGGGCACCGCCGAGGCGGATGTCTTCGTCGCTCAGTTCGGCGGTTTCCCGGGTGGCGTGCAGCCAGTCGTTCCAGCGGGCCAGGATCTCGGCATCGCTTTCCGCCCAGGCGCTCTGCAAACGCGCCAGCAGGGGCAGTTCGCAGCGGCTCAGGCCGTCTTCCAGCACGCCTTCAACCCACTCGGCCAGTTCGGCTTCGTTGTTCACCCAGCCCAGTTCGAAAGCGCTTTCCAGGCCCTGGGACCAGGCGAAGGCGCCGATGGGCAGTGCCGGGCTCACCAGTTGCATCAGGCCCAGCAGGGACAGATCGCCAGACTGGCCCGCGCCGGCCTCAGTGGGTGTGCTTGTGGCTGTGGCCATGGCTATGCCCGTGGTCGTGATCGTGTGAATGGCTGTGCCCGTGGGAATGGCCGTGGCTGTGACCGTTTCCGTGCCCGTGAGAGTACCCGGCCTGGGTGTAGGCACCGGGCTCCGGGTCGAAGGGGGCGGTGTGGTGAATCAGCGTTGCGCCGAGGCGTTCCGCCAGTTCTTCCAGCACGTGGTCCGGGGTGATGCGCACGAAGGCGCCCTTGTCGTCCATGCCGATGGCCAGGGTCACGTGACGGTTGCCCAGGTGGTAGCACAGGCGCGCCAGGGGCTGGCCGTTTTCGATGCGGGCGGTCACCACCTGCTCTTCCGCTGCACGGATGCGAACGATCTCGCCGGTTCTGGCCTGCAGCAGGTCGCCGTCCCGCAGCACGGGGCCGCGGTCGAGAAACAGGCCGACATCCACCTTGGTTTCGGTGGTGGCCCGCAGGCGGCCACGGATGCGCAGTTCGTAGGGCAGGATCAGGTTGTCGAGAATCTCCGAGCTATCGATCCCGGCCGCTTCCTGTTCACTCAGTCGTTTTGTCAGTTCCAACATATTTATGTCTCCAGTGCCCGGCTCAGAACAAGTGATAACGCTGGGCCAGGGGCAGTTCGGTGGCGGGCTCACAGGTAAGCAGCTCGCCGTCTGCGTGTACTTCGTAGGTTTGCGGGTCCACGGTGAGGTGTGGGCACGCGTCGTTCAGTTTCATGTCGCCCTTGCGCACTTCCCGCACGCCTTTGCAGGCGGACAGAGGGCTGTCCAGGCCCAGCTCCTTGCCAATATCGGCATCCAGCGCGGCCTGGCTGACGAAGGTCAGGCGGGTGGCACTGGCGGCTTTGCCGAAGGCGCCGAACATGGGGCGGTAGTGCACGGGCTGGGGCGTGGGGATGGAGGCGTTCGGGTCGCCCATGGGCGCCGCCGCAATCATGCCGCCCTTGATGATGCAGGCGGGTTTCACGCCGAAGAATGCCGGGCTCCAGAGCACCAGGTCCGCCAGCTTACCCACTTCCACGGAACCCACTTCGTGAGCCAGGCCGTGGGTGATGGCGGAGTTGATGGTGTACTTGGCGATGTAGCGTTTGGCGCGAAAGTTGTCGGCGCCCAGTTCCTCGTCTTCCGGCAGCAGGCCGCGCTGCACTTTCATCTTGTGGGCGGTTTGCCAGGTGCGGCAGATCACCTCGCCCACCCGGCCCATGGCCTGTGAGTCGGAGGAGATCATGGAGATCACGCCCATGTCGTGCAGGATGTCTTCCGCTGCGATGGTTTCCCGGCGAATGCGGGAATCGGCGAAGGCCACGTCTTCCGGGATGTTCGGGTCCAGGTGGTGGCACACCATCAGCATGTCCAGGTGTTCATCAACGGTGTTCACGGTGTAGGGCCGTGTTGGGTTGGTGGACGACGGCAGCACATAATCTTTGGAGCACGCGGTGATGATGTCCGGTGCGTGGCCGCCCCCGGCGCCTTCTGTGTGGAAGGTGTGGATGCAGCGGCCCTTGAACGCGGCCAGGGTGTCTTCCACGAAGCCGGATTCGTTCAGTGTGTCGGTGTGGATGGCCACCTGCACATCGAACTGGTCCGCCACGGTGAGGCAGTTGTCGATGCTGGCCGGGGTGGTGCCCCAGTCTTCGTGCAGTTTGAGGCCGATCACGCCGGCTTTTACCTGCAGCTCCAGGGCTTCCGGCAGGCTGGCGTTGCCCTTGCCGAGGAAGCCGATGTTCATTGGAAGGCTGTCCACGGCCTGGAGCATCTTGCCGATGTGCCAGGGGCCCGGGGTACAGGTGGTGGCGTTGGTGCCGGTGGCCGGGCCGGTGCCGCCGCCAAGCATGGTGGTGATGCCGCTCATCAGGGCTTCTTCCACCTGCTGGGGGCAGATGAAGTGAATGTGGGGGTCGATGCCGCCAGCGGTGAGGATCTTGCCTTCCCCGGCAATGATTTCAGTGCCCGGGCCGATGACAATGGTCACATCTGGCTGGGTGTCCGGGTTACCGGCCTTGCCGATGGCGGCGATGCGGCCTTTCTGGATGCCCACGTCGGCTTTCACGATGCCCCACCAGTCGAGGATGAGGGCGTTGGTGATCACGGTATCCATCACGGCATCATCGCAGCGCTGGCTCTGGCCCATGCCATCACGGATGACTTTACCGCCGCCGAATTTCACTTCGTCGCCGTAGTGGGTGTGGTCTTTTTCCACCTGGATCCACAGCTCGGTATCGCCCAGGCGAACCCGGTCACCCACGGTGGGGCCGTACATGTCGGCATACGCTTGTCTGGAAATTTTCATGCCTTGCCCTCCAGCTTGCCCATCACTTCCTGGCGGAAGCCGTAGATTTCCCGGTTGCCTGCAAACGGAATCAGGGTGACCGAGCGGGTCTGGCCGGGCTCGAAGCGGATCGCGGTGCCAGCGGCCACATCGAGGCGGTAGCCTCGGGCTTTGGCGCGGTCGAAATCCAGGGCCGGGTTGGCTTCGGCGAAGTGATAGTGGGAGCCAATCTGCACCGGGCGGTCGCCCGTGTTGGATACGTCGAGTTCGATGCGTTCACGGCCGGCGCAGAGTTCGATGTCGCCGTCCTGGATCTGGTATTCACCGGGGGTCATGTCGGTCTCCTTACACAATCGGGTTGTGAACGGTGACGAGCTTGGTGCCGTCCGGGAAGGTGGCTTCCACCTGCACTTCGTGCACCATATCGGCCACGCCGTCCATCACGTCGTCACGGGTGAGGATTTCCGTGCCGGCACTCATTAGTTCAGCCACCGTGCGGCCTTCCCGGGCGCCTTCCATGATTTCGGCGCTGATCAGCGCCACGGCTTCCGGGTAGTTCAGCTTCAGGCCCTTGGCCTTGCGGCGTTCCGCCAGCAGGGCGGCGGTGAACAGCAGCAGCTTGTCTTTGTCTCTCGGGGTGAGTTCCATGGTGACTCCGTTCTCTCTCTGTTGCGGCTAACGCCGTCAGGTAAGCCAGATTCTGGGTGTGTGGGCCGGCACACCGGCGAGCATGGGGCGCAACAGGTGCCAGGCCTGTTCGCACAGGGCCCAGGCTTCGTTGCGTTCGGTGCCCAGGTAGCGAAACAGCAACACGCCACGGCGCCGGGTGACGGCCCAGCGGTTGTTGTCCGGCAGTTGTTCTCTCAGCAATTCAATGGCAGCGACCTCATCGCTCAGACCAACCACCCAGAGGGTGGCCTGCACGGTGGCCCCGCCCTGCCCCCAGTGGCCGGTAAAGCGCCGGTGGCTGGGGTCCAGAAGCTGGCGTTCCAGCCACAGCGGCTTGCCGTCCAGGCTCAGGTGAAAGCGCTGTTCCAGGTCGCCGGTGGCAAAGGGCAGATTGCTGGCCGGGCGGCCCAGGGCCAGGATTTCCCAACCCAGAGTCCGGGCGCCGCTTTCCAGTTCGATGGTGGTGGTCTGCTCCCCGCGGGAGCCATCGAAGGCAATGGTTTCCTGGGGCAGGTATTCCAGGATGGCGTCTTTCGCCACCTGCAACCGGGTGTGCTGGCCCCAGGCCACGCCGTGACTGTCGGCCTTGTAGAGTTTGGCGGCAGCCGGGGTGGTGAGCAGCGCGTGGCCACCTTCGGCTACCGACGCCTCAATGCGCAGCTCATCGCCGCTCACCAGGCCACCGGGTGGGTGAAGCAGGTACACATGGCAGCAGCCGTTTTTGCCTTCCGGGTAGAACGGGCGCTGCACCCGCAACGGGCCAATATGCCGGCGGCGCACCAGCCGGGTAACCGGCACAGGATCACCCTCGCTGCGCGCCTCAAACCCCAGATCGATCGCTGCGGCCCAGCGCCGTTCGCCATCAAAACGATGGCCGGACGTGTGGGCGGTGATGGGCTGGTAGGCGGTCATACGGTCAGGTGCTTCTTGATGAGTTCATCGGTCAGCTCGGCAATCTCACCGTCCGCCACGCGGCGGCCCCGGTCGAGGATGGCAAAGCGGTCAGCGTATTTGCGGGCAAACGGAAGCTTTTGCTCCACCAGCAACACGGTGAGACCGTCTTCCTCGATGAGCTTTCGGATTACCTCGCCAATCTGGGCCACGATGTTGGGCTGGATGCCTTCGCCCGGCTCATCGAGGATCAACAGACGCGGTTCGATCACCAGGGCCCGGCCAATGGCCAGTTGCTGTTGCTGGCCGCCGGACAGGTCACCGCCTCGGCGGTGGCGCATTTCTTTCAGCACCGGGAACAGCTCGTACACCCGTTCGGGAATTTTCTTGCTGCCGTCCTTGCGCACCGCCAGCCCGGTGCGCAGGTTTTCTTCCACGGTCAGCAGCGGGAAGATCTGCCGGCCCTGGGGCACGTAGCCAACGCCCAGCCGGGAGCGGTCTTCCACTTTCTTTTTGGTGAGTTCCACGTCGCCGGCAAATTCAATGCGGCCGCTCTTGGTGGTTTCCTCGCCCATGATGCATTTCATCAGGGTGGTCTTACCCACGCCGTTACGGCCCATCACGCAGGTGCACTGGCCCTGTGGCACGTCCAGGTCCAGATCCCAGAGGGTATGGCTTTCGCCGTAGAACTGGTTGAGTTTTTCAATTTTCAGCATTACGCCTCCTCCCCGAGATACACCTTGATCACTTCCGGATCGTTGGAGACCTGGTCCATGCTGCCCTCGGCCAGCACGCTGCCCTGGTGCAACACGGTCACCTTGCGGGCAATGGAGCGCACAAAGCCCATGTCGTGCTCCACCACCACAACCGACTGTTTGCCAGCCAGGCTGGTGAGCAGTTCGGCGGTGCGTTCCATTTCCTGCTCGGTCATGCCGGCAACGGGCTCATCCACCAGCAACAGCCGGGGCTTCTGCATCAGCAGCATGCCGATTTCCAGCCACTGTTTCTGACCGTGGGAGAGGATGCCGGCGAGGCGGTCCCGAAGGGATTCGAGGCCGATCATTTCCAGCACTTCGTCGATGCGGTCCCGGTATTCGGCTTTCATCACGGCGGTCAGCGTGGGAAACACGCGCTTGTCCGCCGCCATGGCCAGTTCCAGGTTTTCGAACACGGTGAGGGCCTCGAACACCGTGGGTTTCTGGAACTTGCGGCCGATGCCCAGGGAGGCAATGTCCGGCTCGTTCATGGTCAGCAGATTGTGGCGGCTACCGAACCAGACCGAGCCGGTGTCCGGGCGGGTTTTCCCGGTGATGATGTCCATCATGGTGGTTTTACCCGCGCCGTTGGGGCCGATGATGCAGCGCAGCTCGCCGTCGTCGATGGTGAGGTTGAGGTTGTTGATGGCCTTGAAGCCGTCAAAGCTTACGTTCACGTCTTCCAGATACAGGATCGGCCCGTGGCGCACGTCCACCGGGGACTGCACCTGGGTCAAAAACTCGAACACATGCTCGCGGTCGGTCAGCTCCTGAAAAAAGCTCATACAGTCGCCTCCTGCTCGGTGGGGGTATCGTCATCTTCCCTGGCTTTCCGACGCTTCTGCAGCAGCCCGGCAATGCCCTTGGGCAGGAACACGGTCACCAGCACGAACAGGCCACCGAGGGCGAACAGCCAGGCGTCCGGCATGATGCCGGTGAACACGGTTTTGGCGTAGTTCACCAGGATGGCCCCGATCACCGCGCCGTAGAGGGTCGCCCGGCCACCCAGGGCCACCCACACCACGATCTCGATGGAGAACAGCGGCGAGAATTCACTGGGGTTGATGATGCCTACTTGAGGCACATACAGCGCCCCTGCCACACCCGCCAGCATGGCGGAGACCACGAACACGAACAGCTGAACCCGCTCCACCCGGTAACCCAGGAAGCGGGTACGGGCCTCGGCATCCCGGCAGGCCACACTCACCCGGCCCAGCTTGCTGGTCACAATGCCCCGGCAAATCACGTAGCCAATGGCCAGGGCGATACCGGTGGCGATGAACAGCCCGAGGCGGGTGGCGTCGGTACGCAGGTTAAAGCCGAGGATGTCTTTGAAGTCGGTGAGGCCGTTGTTGCCGCCAAAGCCCATCTCGTTGCGGAAGAAGGCCAGCATCAGCGCGAAGGTAAGCGCCTGGGTAATGATGGAGAGGTACACCCCGGTTACCCGTGAGCGGAAGGCCAGGAAGCCGAACACCAGCGCCAGCAGGCCCGGGGCCAGCAGCACCATGATGAAGGCGAACCAGGCCATGTCGAACCCGTGCCAGAACCAGGGCAGCTCCTGCCAGTTCAGGAAAACCATGAAGTCCGGCAGGATCGGGTCGCCATACACGCCGCGATCACCAATCTGGCGCATCAGGTACATGCCCATGGCATAGCCGCCGAGAGCAAAGAAGGCGCCATGGCCCAGGCTGAGGATACCGAGGTAACCCCACACCAGGTCCACGGCCACTGCCAGCAGGGCGTAGCAGAGGTATTTGCCAAGAAGCGTGACGGTAAAGGCGCTCACGTGCAGGGCGCTGTCCTGGGGCATGAACAGGTGAAGGAAGGTCACCAGCACCACGGCCGCGAACAGCACGCCAAGAAATATCTGGGTTGAACGTTCCTGTAAGGGTCTTGTTAACCACATACCTTAACCCTCCGCTGCCCGGCCTTTCTGGGGGAAGAGCCCCTTCGGCCGTTTCTGGATGAACAGGATGATGAACACCAGCACGATGATCTTGGCGAGTACGGCACCGGCCCAGGGTTCAAGCAGCTGGTTGATGGTGCCCAGGGAAAGCCCGGCAATGAGCGTGCCCCAGAGGTTACCGACGCCGCCGAACACCACCACCATGAACGAATCGATGATGTAGTTCTGGCCCAGGTTCGGGCCCACGTTGGTGAGCTGGGAGAGCGCCACCCCGGCCAGGCCGGCGACGCCGGAGCCCAGGGCAAAGGTCATGATGTCTACCCGGGTGGCGCGGATGCCCATGGAGCGCGCCATGGCACGGTTCTGGGTAACAGCGCGCACTTCCAGGCCCAGGCGGGTCTTGCGCATGATCAACATCAGCCCGGCGAACACGATCAGCGCAAAGGCCAACACGTAGAGGCGGTTCAGGGTCAGCGAGAGCGCGTCGTTGATCACCAGGGAGCCGCTCATCCAGTCCGGCGTTACCACGGTGCGGTTTTGCGGAGAGATCACCGTGCGCACCAGCTGCTGCAGGATCAGGCTGATACCGAAGGTGGCCAGCAGGGTTTCCAGCGGCCGGCCTTTGAGGTACTGGATTACGCTGCGTTCAATGATGATGCCGGCGGTGGCCGCGACCATGAACCCGGCGGGAATCGACAGAATCAGCGCCAGCCCGGGTTGGCCGGGGAAGAGTTGTTGCATGCCCCAGGTGGTGTAGGCACCGAGCATGATCAGTTCGCCGTGGGCCATGTTGATCACGCCCATCACGCCAAAGGTGATGGCCAGGCCGATGGCGGCAAGGACCAGAACCGAACCGAGGGAAAGGCCGAAATACAGGGTCTCGGCGGCGCGGTTCAGTTGGAGTTTCTGTTCAATGCTTTCGAGGGCCTTGGCGGCACGTTGAGCCAGCGCCTCGTTGTCACCGCGAACGGCTTCGTTCAAAGCGGCGCGGGCCCGGGGATGCAGGCTGCCGGCGAGCACGTCCACGGCCTCCAGGTTGCCCTCGCCCACCCGGTAGATGGCCAGGGCTTCTTCAATGCGGTTGCGTACAGCCGCGTCTTCTTCTTTCGCCAGCTGAGCCTCAAGCGGCTCGACCAGGGAAGCATCCACTTTGCCCATCATGTCCTGCGCGGAGGCTTCGCGCACATCCGGGTCTTTGGCATTCAGGTCCAGCATGGCCAGTATGCCTTCAAGCTGGCCCCGTATGCGGTTATTGATGGCGACTCTGTCCAGCTCACGGCGGGACATTTCACCCATATTCTCTCCGGTCAGCGGATCGGCAATTTCCCAGTCCCTGCCCCGGTTGTTCAGTACCAGTACAACCTGCCCGGTGTCTTTTACCCGGCTCAGGCGGTTATTTCCGTAGGCTTCGAGCCAGCCCCTGGCTCTTTCATCACCACTGCTGACGATGGCGTTCACCGCCTCTTCCACTTTACTGGCCGGCGCCTCTGCGAGATTGATCAGCAGAGCCTTGCCAGGATCGTCTTCCTGCGCCGTTGCAGGCAGCGATAGCAGGGAAAACAGGGCGATAAGCAGCAATGTGGGCGATCGGCAGATGCTCATGAGAGTGTCCTGTCTGTTTCAAGCGTGTTGCGGGGCAACAACCGGAGGCTTAACTACCCCCGGCTGTCGATGGTGCTTTACCGTCTGAGCCTTACTCGGCTTCAGCGGCCATTTCGCCCGCAGACGCGCCACAGGTGCCGGTTGCGGTGTTGAACGTGCCGCAGAACAACGGCTTGCGCCAATCTGCAATCATGTCCCGCGAACCAGGCAGGTAGTCAGACCAGGCATCGCCCGCGACCAGACCAGAGGTTTCCCAAACCACAGAAAACTGGCCGTTGTCCTGGATCTCGCCGATCAGCACCGGCTTGGTGATGTGGTGGTTGGGCATCATGGCGGCGTAGCCACCGGTGAGGTTGGGCACGGTCACACCGATGATGGCGTCTTTTACCGCATCAACATCTGTGGTGCCGGCCTTCTTGACCGCTTCCACATACATGTTGAAGCCGATGTAGTGCGCTTCCATCGGGTCGTTGGTGACCGCTTCATCATTGCCGGTGTGCTCAATCCACTGGTCGATGAAGTCGTAGTTAGCGTCGTTGTCCACGCTCATGAAGTAGTTCCAGGCGGCCAGGTGGCCAACCAGCGGGCCGGTGTCGATACCGGAGAGTTCCTGCTCGCCCACGGAGAAGGCAACAACCGGGATGTCGGAGGCCGCGATGCCCTGGTTACCCAGTTCACGGTAGAAGGGCACGTTGGCGTCGCCATTGATGGTGGAGACCACGGCGGTCTTCTTGCCGGCGGAACCAAAACGCTTGATATCAGACACGATGTTCTGCCAGTCGGAGTGACCGAAAGGCGTGTAGTTGATCATGATGTCTTCCTTGGCCACACCCATGTCCATCAGGTAGGTCTCAAGGATCTTGTTGGTGGTGCGCGGGTAGACGTAGTCGGTACCTGCCAGAACCCAGCGCTCCACGCCGATTTCGTTCATCAGATAGTTAACCGCAGGAATCGCCTGCTGGTTGGGCGCAGCGCCGGTGTAGAAGACGTTTTCGGAGGATTCCTCACCCTCGTACTGAACCGGGTAAAACAGAAGGCCGTTCAGCTCTTCCACCACCGGCAGTACGGATTTACGGGAAACCGAGGTCCAGTTACCGAAAATCACGTCGACTTCTTCCTGGGCCAGAAGCTCGCGGGCTTTTTCAGCAAACAGCGGCCAGTTGGAGGCCGGGTCTACAACAACCGCTTCCATCTGACGACCGAGCACACCGCCCTTGGCGTTCTGTTGTTCGATCAGCATTTCAACGGTGTCTTTCAGAGCGGTTTCACTGATGGCCATGGTGCCGGACAGTGAGTGCAGGATGCCCACCTTGATGGGATCTTCCGCTGCAACGGAGTTAAAAGAGATGGAGAGAGCGAGCGCAGAGAGGCCAAGTTTCACGTGTTTTTTGAGGTTCATTTCAGGCGTCCTTTTCTTAGTTGGGTATGCAGTTCGTCTTCAAACGCAGCAGGGCCTTTGCATCTGCTGTTCCATAACCCTTATATCTCCATTAAAAACAGAGGCTTATCTAGTATACAAGGCAAACCAGAGGCATCCGCGCTCCTGAATACGCCTCCGGAGTGCAGCATTCTTGAGCGTTTTTGGTGCGGCCGCACCTGATATGGGCAGACCTGAACCGTCTTGTGCCTCAAAAATACTCATAACCTTATGTTTTCTGGTCACTATCAAGAAAAATTGGCAAATGGCACAAGCATTGCCATTCCACATGTATACAAGTTGATTACGCACATGAGGATGACCAATGCCTTCAATGCTCGGATGGACCATCAGAGATTGGCAGACTGCTTATAAAGAGGGCGCTACGCCCGAATCATTGCTGGGTGAGTTACTGACCCGCCTGGACAAAACAGACGTTGCCTGGATTTCGCTTCTGGATCAAAAAGGCCTGGATGAGGCACTTGCCGGGTTGAAACAGAAACTCCAGGACGCCGGCGGAGAGATCGACAAGCTGCCGCTCTACGGCATTCCCTTTGCCGCCAAAGACAATATTGATGCGGCAGGATTTGAGACAACAGCGGCCTGCCCGGCCTTTGCCTATACCCCGGAAGAAGACGCCACCACCGTGGCCAGACTCAAGGCCGCCGGCGCCATCGTCATCGGCAAAACCAACCTGGACCAGTTCGCAACCGGCCTGGTGGGCACCCGCTCTCCCTATGGCGCCGTGCCCAACAGCTTCAAACCGGACGTGGTGAGCGGCGGCTCCAGCTCCGGTTCGGCTTCTGTGGTTGCAAGAGGCCTGGTGCCTTTTGCCCTGGGTACCGACACCGCCGGTTCCGGCCGGGTGCCTGCCGGGCTGAATAATCTGGTGGGGCTGAAACCGACCAAAGGGCTCTTCAGCATTCGCGGCGTGGTACCGGCCTGTCGTTCACTGGATTGCGTGTCCATTTTTGCGCTGACCGTGAATGACGCCGGCCTGGTCTCGGATACCATGGCGGGCTTCGATGCCGCCGATGCATTTTCCCGCAAGCCTCCCTATGCGCTGCCTCTGGATGGGCAAGCCCTTCGGCGGCCCGGCCCCATCCAACGACTGGCGATTCCCGACCACCCGCAATGGTTTGGTGATCAGAAGGCAGAAGCGGCCTGGAATACCGCCGTCAGCCAGTGGCGACAACAGAATGTGGAACTGGTGCCGCTGGATTTCAGGCCCATGCTGGAACTGGCTGCACTGCTCTACGAAGGCCCCTGGGTGGCTGAACGCCACGCGGCGGTGGAATCGTTCATGGCCAGCCACGGCGATGATATGAACCCGGTGGTCAAAGGTATTATCAGCAAGGCCGGGAATTTCAGCGCCACGGATACCTTCAAGGCCCAGTACCGCAAGGAAGAGCTGCAGCGCCAGATCGATGAACTGTTAGCCGATGTGGATGCCCTGCTGGTGCCCACGGCTCCGACGGCTCCCACCATCGAAGCGGTAAATGCGGACCCGGTTGCACTGAACAGCCAACTCGGCACCTACACCAATTTCGTGAACCTGGCCGACATGAGTGCGCTCGCGATTCCTGCCGGTTTCCGGGACGACGGCCTGCCCTTTGGCGTTACCCTGATAACTGGTGCCTGGAAAGACACGGAGCTGCAACGCCTGGCGTGCCAGTGGCTGAATGCCCACCCGACCCCTTTGGGCGCTACAGGCAACGACCGCCCCGAAGAAGCCCCCGGGGCCGCCATTTCGACACCCACCATCAAGGTGGCCGTTGTTGGTGCCCACCTCAGTGGCATGCCCCTGAACACCCAGCTCAGTGAGCGCTACGCGGTTCTGCTTGAGCAAACCACAACGTCTGCCAACTACCGGCTGTTCGCCCTACCAAACACCACACCGCCGAAGCCCGGGCTGAAACGGGCGGCCCCTGGCGAAGGCAGGGAAATCATTGTGGAAGTCTGGGAAATGCCCGCCTCGGCCTTTGGCTCCTTTGTGGACCTGATTCCTGCGCCTCTGGGCATAGGCAACGTCGAGCTGGCTGATGGCCGGTGGGTAAACGGTTTTGTTTGTGAGGGCTACGGCTTCGAGGGCGCAGAGGACGTAACAGAGTTCGGTGGCTGGCGCGCCTATATCGCCTCCAGAGCCTGACCAAGCCGGGGCAATCTGGCGCTCCACGAGGGGAAACGGTGCCAATGGCAAACCCTAGACGAAAAGAGTCCGTAGCCGACAGGGTCTATGAGGCCCTGAAAGAGGACATCTTCGAGTTCCGCCTGATCCCCGGCGACCGATTCAGCGAGGGGGATGTCGGAACCCGCCTGAACGCAAGCCGGACACCGGTGCGGGAAGCACTGTACCGCTTGCAGCGGGAGGGCCATGTGGAGGTGCTGTTCCGCAGTGGCTGGCAGGTAAAGCCATTCGATTTCCAGCAGGTGGAGGAACTCTATGACCTGCGCACCACTCTCGAACGGGCGGCCGTGCACAAAATCTGCAACCTGCCTGAAGAGCCTGCAGCACTGCGAACACTGGTAGCCCTCTGGAACCCGGACCATCCATCCGAGCGCGCGGTGGGCAGCACCGTCAGAATGCTGGACGAGAGCTTTCACTGCGATCTGGTGGCCGCTGCCGGAAACCGGGAGATGACACGAATTCATCGTGAGATCACCGACAGGCTGAGGATTGTGCGGCGCCTGGACTTCAGCCGGGACGAGCGTATTGATGCCACTTACGTGGAGCATGCCGCGATTCTGGAGGCACTGCGCAACGGGCAGGCAAGCGAGGCGGCGGATCGTCTCACCCGTCATATCCGTGCCAGCCAGAAGGCCGTGCGGGAAATCACCATGGAGCGAATCCGCGAGGCGGCTGCCGTTCATCGCAGTGAGCAATAAATTGCCTCTCAGGCCCCGAAAATACTGAACCCAGGTTCATAATTGAACCCGCCGAAACGCTTACAGATTCGTAAGATATATCGCACAAACCATGGAGCGATTCTCCGATAGGTAGGAATTCGATACACAGTAGAATGATCAGTGTCAGGGATGACAAGCCAGCAAGGAACGTTGGCTCAAGGACGAGAACTCCACGGATCGGGAGTTGCCCGAGGGATCAGGGCTTACAGGGATGATCACAGGGAAGACGCGCTCAGGATGAGTCGCACGCCTGAGGGAACAGGCAGGGGTCAGCCACGGAATCGGGGATCACAAGGAATGTGGTCCCGTCCGTGCACTCCCCGTACCCACAGACATTTCTGCTCTCTTCTTTACATTTCGCTTCTGCTGCTTTGCGCCCTGGCACAAAACCAAAAAACGCAACACAGCTTCAGGAGCTCGTATCTATGAAACGCACACCGCTTTTCGCAACACTCGTTCTGCTGTTCAGCCTGGTTACCGGTTTTGCCTACGCCCAGGACGCCGCTATCAATATCAACACGGCCGATGTGGCTACCCTCGCCAGCCTGAACGGCATTGGCCAGAGCAAGGCCGAAGCCATCGTTGCCTATCGCGAAGCGAATGGTCCTTTTGCAGTTACCGCAGACCTGGCAAATGTGAAGGGCATTGGCGAACGTACCATCGAGAAAAATGCCGCTCGCCTCACCGTGAAGTAATACCCCGGGCAGTGGCGCGCTGCCGCTGCCCTTCCTCTTTCTGAATCCCTTTCCTCCCTCTTTCCGGCTACCCATAAAGTCGTCTGGCAACACCGCGCTCGCCACCCTATTATTGCTGGATAACAATTCAAAAACCGTTGAGCATCCGCACATGGTTGATCCGATCAAGGTTTATCCTGCAAAACCCGCGAAAGTCTATTTCTACGGCACCTGTCTGGTGGACATGTTTTACCCCGATGCGGGCATTGCCGGCGTGGAACTTCTGGAGCGTGAAGGCATTGAGGTGCTGTTTCCCCAGAACCAGACCTGCTGTGGCCAGCCAGCCTACACCTCTGGTTATCACGACGAGGCCCGATCAGTAGCCAGGGCGCAGCTCGACCTGTTCCCCGGCGACTGGCCCATTGTGGTGCCATCCGGCTCCTGTGGCGGGATGATGCGCAAGCACTACCCCGACCTGTTCAAGGACACCACGGATGAGGTGAAAGCCGCTGAGGTTGCGGGCCGGGTCTGGGAGCTGACGGATTTCCTGCTCAACGTGTGCCACATCAAACTGGAAGACCTGGGTGAACCCACCACCGTGGCCATGCATACCTCCTGCTCCGCCCGCCGGGAAATGGGCGTGGCCGAGGTTGGACCAAAACTGCTGGGCCAGCTCAAAAACGTGAACCTGGTAGAGCAGATCCGGCCGGAGGAATGCTGCGGGTTTGGCGGTACCTTTGCGGTTCGCCACCCGGAGATTTCCAGCGCCATGGTGAGCGAGAAGGTGGACGCACTGGTGGATACCGGCACCAGGCAGTTTGTCACCACCGATTGCGGCTGCCTGATGAACATCGCCGGCTACGCCGAGAAAAACCAGAAGCCTGTTGAAGGCCAGCACATTCTCAGTTTCCTGTGGTCGCGCACCCAGGGCAAAGGGGGCAGCAGTCATGAGTGAGACAGCCGAGCACACTGGCCATCACATCGACGTGAAAGAGTTCCATCCGCGGGCTCAGGCGGCCATTCACGACCCCAAGATCCGCAAGAATTTCCGCAGCGCCATGGACGGGCTGATGTCCAAGCGCAAGACGGCGTTCGAGGGCTGGGATCTGGAAACCCTCCGGGATCTGGGTGCCAACGTTCGCCTCCGCGCCCTGGCCAACCTGCCAGATTTGCTGGAGCAGCTTGAGAAAAAGCTGATCGAAAACGGCATCAGGGTGCACTGGGCGGTGGATGGCGATGAGGCCTGCCGGATTGTGCGGGACATCTGCAAGGCCCGGGATGCCAAGACGGTGATCAAGGGCAAGTCCATGGTCTCCGAGGAAATGGAGCTGAACCATTACCTGGAGGAACAGGGGATCGAAGCCCTGGAATCGGACCTGGGCGAGTACATTGTGCAGTTGGCGGATGAAACGCCATCACACATTATCATGCCGGCGATTCACAAGAACACTGGAGAGATCTCCCAGTTGCTGCACGAGAAAACCGGCACGGATCTGTCCAACGATGTGGAATACCTCACCGCCAGTGCCCGCCTGCAATTGCGGGAAAAGTTCATGAATGCCGATGTGGGCGTTTCGGGGGTTAACTTTGCGGTGGCGGAGACCGGCACCCTATGCCTGGTGGAAAACGAAGGCAATGGCCGGATGACCACCACGGTGCCCAAGTGCCATATTGCCGTTACCGGCATAGAAAAGGTGGTGCCGAGCATGGAGGACGTCTCTGCCCTGCTCGCCCTGCTGACCCGGTCTGCTACCGGCCAGCACATCACCACCTACTTCAACATGATTTCCGGCCCGCGCAAGGCCGAGGAGCTGGACGGGCCCGAAGAAGTGCATCTGGTGCTGGTGGATAACGGCCGCTCGTCGATCTACCAGGACGACGAGCTGCTGGACACCCTGCGCTGCATCCGTTGCGGCGCCTGCATGAACCACTGCCCGGTGTACACACGGGTAGGCGGCCATGCCTATGGCACCACCTATCCGGGCCCGATCGGCAAGATCCTGATGCCGCACCTGATTGGCCTGGACGAAGGCCGGCACCTGCCCAGCGCCTCCAGTCTGTGTGGCGCCTGTGGCGAGGTCTGCCCGGTGAAAATCCCCATTCCCGATCTGTTGGTGCGACTGCGCCAGGAATCGGTGGATGGCGACAAGCTCCACCCGGCCAAGGTCCGTGGCCACGGGGCCAAGCGAAGCTCAATGGAAGCGATGATCTGGAAAGGCTGGGCCTGGATGCACGCCAGCCCCGGCATTTATCGCTTCGGCACCGGTGCCGCCAGCAAATTCAGGGCATTGCAGCCCTCGAAAGCGGGCGCCTGGACCGATTACCGCACGCCCCCCAAACTGGCGGCCAAAACCCTGCACCAGCGAATGAAGGAGCGTGGCCAATGAGTTCCCGGGAAACGATTCTTCAGCGTCTGCGCAACCGAACCGGCGGTGAACTGACGGTGCCGGAGTGCGACTTTTCAGTTCTGGTACGGGATGACTGGTCGACAAAGGAGCGTATCGAGCGGTTCGAGAAGATGATCGAGTCGGTCCACGGCGAGGTGCACCACTGCACCGAAGACATGTGGATGGAACGCCTGGCGGAGGTGCTGAACACCCGCGGGGCCAGGAATCTGCTGATTCCAAAACAACACGAAATCGGACAGTCACTTCGCACTGCCGGTCGTAACGATCTGCCGGAACTGTTGATCTACGACGAGCCTATCGAAAGCTGGCAGTCGCATTTGTTCAACGAGGTGGACGCCAGCATTACGTCCACCCGCGGCGGTATTGCCGAAACCGGCTCGCTGATCCTGTGGCCAAACGAGGACGAGCCACGGCTAATGAGCCTGGTGCCGCCGGTGCACATTGCCGTGCTCCGGGCCTCTGAGCTCTATACCACCTTCCACGAAGCCATGAAGGCCCAGAACTGGGCCGCTGGCATGCCGACCAATGCCCTGCTAATCTCTGGCCCTTCCAAAACCGCTGACATCGAGCAAACCCTTGCCTACGGTGTTCACGGTCCCAAAGAGCTGATTGTGTTGATTATTGAATGATCCAAGGCGCCCTGTTGATCGCCCTGGCTGCCCTGCTATGGGCGACCACGGGCATTGTTGCGAAATTTCTGTTTACCGGTACCGAACTGCAGGCCATTACGTTGGGCTTCCTGCGACTGGCCGTGGCTTTGCCGTTTTTCTGGCTGCTGATGCGACGGGAGCAGGCACGCCTTGAGCGAGCCAATCCGGGCGCTAAAGTGCCCGGCAGTTCCCTACGGAGCCTCACACGCAAGACCCTGATTCCGCTGGCAGCCCTTGGCCTGTTCCAGGCGTTCTACCAGGGCAGCTACCTTCTGGCCGTGGACCTCACCGGTGCCGGCATCGCCACCCTGATCGCGCTCTGCCTTCCGCCAGTGCTGGTGGCAATTCTTGCTGCGCCTCTTCTGGGAGAGAAGCCCAGCCTTTTGACGGTTCTGTCGCTGTTTGCCGCCATCGCGGGCACGGGCATGCTGGTTCTCAGCGATATGGACACCACCGGTACACTTCGGCTTGCGGGCATTCTGGTGGCGTTACTGGCCGCCTGCGTGTACACCGGTTTCACGCTGACCAGCCGTTACAGCTCTGCCGGGACACCGGTGTTCACCACGGCGTTTATCTGCTTCTTCACTGCGGCGCTGATTCTGTTGCCGGTGGTTGCCCTGTCTGGCGGTTTCGAGGGGCTGGAAACTCTCAGTATCGGGCACTGGCTGATGGTGGTGTATGTGGGGGTGGTGCCAACCTGTATTGGCTATGTGTGCTTTTTCTCTGGCATGAAAACGACACCGGCCACGCTCTCCAGCATCATTGTGACTCTGGAACCGCTGTTTGTGGCGCTGCTGGCCTGGGTGTTTCTGGAGGAGATTCTGGGGCCGATTGGTATTGCGGGGGCACTGATACTGACCGCAGCGGTGGTGGTGGCCTCCCGCTACGGCCGTAAACCCGCAGCCGGCCAGGAGGCCGGTGCGGAGTAAGGAAGATCAGTCTTCCTTGCGCTGTTTCTCAAGCATGTCCGGCTGCAGGATTTCAATCCAGTAGCCGTCCGGGTCTTTGATAAAGGCCAGGCCTTTCATCTTGCCGTCGTCCGGCTTTTTCACAAACTCCACACCGAGCTTTTCAAAGCGGTCGCAGGCGGCGTAAACGTCTGGCACCGCTACGCCGATGTGGCCGAAGCCCTGAGGTTCGTCGTTGCCATTGTGGTAGCCGAAGTCGTTGTCGTCTTCGGTGCCCCAGTTGTGGGTGAGCTCAAGCATGGCTTCGCGGCCGAAGGTGTAGGTGGTGCGGTGGGCATCGTCCTGCGGCACGAGGCCGGCCTGGCGATCATCCAGGTAGCCAAGGAAATACAGGGTGAACTTCATTTCGGGGAAGTCCAGTTTGCGAACGAGGCGCATGCCCATCACTCGGGTGTAGAAGTCCATGGAGCGCTCGGGTTCCTTGATGCGCATCATGGTCTGGTTGAAGACGTAACCTTCGGTTTCGGGAACGGTTTCTTCGTATAGGCCAGGGGCCTGTTCGAAATGCTTGGGCATGTTGGTTTTCCCTTTTTTTCGCAGGATTCAAAGGTTATACCTGTGTGCGTTTCAGGGAGATTTCAAGGGCGTGAAAAAAGACCCCGGGGCCAGAGACGAACCGCCGGGGTCTTGAGGGCCGGTTTTTTAGGCCGGCGTTTCTTCAGAGACGCTCTGAAGATCGGTGGCTGGCAGGGCCATGAGGGGGTTCTTTCTTCCGGGAATCCGAACTCGCTTCGCTCAGACAGTCGTTTCCCTGCAGAAAGAACCCCCTCACACCCCTGCCGACCGAACCTTTGGAGTGGCCCGCTTTCAGGCCAACTGGTGTTCTTCTCCTTCGTAATAAGCCTCTACCCTTGGGTTCATTACCCGCCGCCAGAGTGGGGGGAACATTGCCAGGACGATCATTGCGGAGTAGCCGGCCGGTAGTTGGGGAGCCACGTCGTGGTGGCGGAGGATCTGGTATCTGCGTTTGGCCCAGGCGTGGTGGTCGCTGTGGCGTTGGAGGTGGAACAGGAAGACGTTGGTGAGGAAGTAGTTGCTGTTCCAGCTGTGTTCGGGGCCGGTGCGTTCGTAGCGGCCGTTTTCGAGTTTTCTCCGGTGCAGGCCGTAGTGTTCAAGGTAGTTGACGATTTCCAGCAGGGTGAAGGCGATGAAGCTCTGGCCCAGGAAGAAGACGGCGCCGAGCCAGCCGAAGGCGATGGTGAAACCAGCCAGTGCCAGGGCGCTGATGCTGTACCACCAGATCAGTTCGTTGCGCCAGCTGAGGGCTTTGTGGCCTTTGCGTTGCAGGCGTTCGGCTTCCAGTTTCCAGGCATTCAGGAAGTTGCGCATGTAGGCCTGGGGCAAGAAGTTATACAGGGACTGGTTGTAGCGTGACGAGGAGGCATCTTCCGGGGTGGAGACGTGTACGTGGTGGCCGCGCAGGTGTTCGACTTTGAAACCGGCGTAGCAGACCAGTGACAGCAGGAAGCCGCCGGCCCGAGTTTCGAGTTTTTCGTCTTTGTGGATGAGTTCGTGGGCGACGTTGATGCCGAGGCCTCCGACGATGCCGATGGAGACGATCCAGCCAATACTGCCCACCAGGCTGAAGGTGCCGGACGCCAGTTCCAGCATGCTCCAGACCAGTAAGGCTGCAAAGCCTGCCACCCAGCCCAGGGTAATGGCTTTATAGAACCGTTCGCCGACCATCCGCGGCACGTCGGTTTCTTCATCCGGGTTCAGGGAATCCTTGCCGAGCAGCATGTCCAGTACCGGGATGATCCCGAACACGACCACGGGGACGCCCCAGGAAAACAGGTTCACCAGATCAGTGGCCTGGCCGGCGGCCAGCAGCAGAGGCGGCAGCAACAGGGGCACCATGGCGATCAGGTAGCTGTACTTCTTGAGGGTCAGCAATATCCTTCGGCGGGTGGCCTCGCGATTGACCGATAACTGCGTTGTGCTCATTGGGTTCTCTCCATCAAATGCTTGTTGGTGAAACTCTGATCACCTGTTGTTTTCTGCATTATTGTCCTACAATACATCAGTCGTCAACATTTCTGGCGAGGTTTTTTGACAATTGTCAGGAAGCCCCGCCGAATCAAGGCGTTGTCGCTATCGCACTCCGAGGCTGTGATAAACTCATGCGCATATACTCTTCCGCCGGTCGGCTTACTGCAGCAGCCGACCGGTTTTTACGACCTGTCCAGAGAGCCTTTATGGATTTTCAGGTGCCGAACACACTGGCCGAGCAGATTGCCAATTACCTTGCAGAACGGATCATGACCGGGCAGATTCGTCCGGGTGAGCGGATTCAGGAGGCCACGCTCGCCGGTAAACTGAAGGTGAGCCGGGCATCGGTGAAGGAAGCCCTGTACACCCTGGAGCGCTGGCATCTGGTGGAGATCACGCCCCGTAAGGGCGCTTCGGCAACCCGGCTGGATGCGGCCCATGCTTCGGAGCTCTACGATGTTTATATGCACTTGCTGATGATGATGGCGGTGCGTTTGTGCGAGCGCTGGCAGGAACGCGACAAGCCTCTGGTGCTTGGGGCGGTGAGCAAGGTTGTTGACAAGATAAACGACGGATCTGCCGACATCTCCGGGGTGGTTGAGGCGAGTTTTGATGTGATGGATGCCTGTTGTGAGGTGGTGGGGAATCCGTATCTCACGGAGGCACTGTCGAATTTCAAGCCGGCGGTCAGTCGGGCCTATTATCTGAGTGCCGATCGGTATCGTCGAGGTTTGACGCAGACCAGTGAGTTTTTTGCCAATCTGCCGCAGGCGGTGCTGGCGCGGGATTCGGATAAGGCGCAGGTGTTGATTCGGGAGTTTGCGGAGCACCAGAAGTCTCTCATTCACCAGGCTCTGACTTCTTAACCTCGACCCTGGAATCCATGGGGTTCGCCGCCAGCGACACTGGACACCCACCACACCCTACGCTGTAAACTGCCCGTCTCACTCTGACGGGCAGCCCATGACTGACTCCACTGAAATCAGCTATTCAAAGCGCGCTTCTGGAAAAAGACTGGCGATGTTCAGTCTGTTGTTTCTGGTACTCACCGCTGCCGGGCTGTATACCGTTTACCATCTGTTCGCCGAACGCACCCTTACCTTCGATACCAGGCTGATCGCTCCGGGAACCCTGTTATCGGTGGCTGGCCTTCTGCTGGTTTATTTCATCTCGGATGGCCTTCGGCTCTATTTTACGCTGAGAGCCCTGGGGCACAGGATTCCCCTGCCGGCCATGGTGCGGCTGGTGTTTATCAATCTGTTCTTTTCCAACATCACGCCGATGGCCACCGGTGGCGGTTTCGCCCAGATCTGGTTTCTGAGCCACCATGGCGTTCCGATTGGGCGTGCGACGGCTGCGACCACGATCCGGACGATCCTGGCGGTGCTGTTCATATTTTCGCTGACGCCGGTATTCCTGCTCACGCTCAAACCCCTGGACGGCAATTCCATTACTGGCGATATCGGCACCGCTCTGGCAGTTCTGATTGTGTTGTACCTCGGCTTTTTCCTGGTTCTGCTGTTCCGGACCCGCTGGCTGATCGGCCCCCTGACCCGGCTGCTGAGGGCCGCGCGTCGGCTCCATCTGATAAGTGAACCCCGCCATCGGCGCTGGCAGTTCAAGGCACGCCGGGAAATGCTGCGGCTGTCACGGAGCTTTGGTGATTACCTGCGTGGTGCTCCGGTGTTCGTCTGGCTGTCCATCCTGTTCACCGCCGTGTTTCTGCTTAGCCTGTTCAGCTTCCCGGCGCTGCTGATGCACAGCCTGGACTACAGTGTTGATTATGTGATGTCCGTGGGCCTGCTGGTTGTGACCACCTTCGTGATGTACTTCTCGCCCACGCCGGGCGCCTCAGGCATCTCGGAGGGTGTTTTCGGGAGCTTCTTCCGGGATATCCTCTCGGGAAACCACCTGATTCTGGTCATCGTCTGCTGGCGTCTGCTGACCATCTATCTGGGCATGATTATCGGGCTGGTGGTGCTACAGAAGGAACTTGTTGCCAATCGCAGGAGAGCCGGATGATCTTCCGAAACCCACTCAAGCTGCTGTTTTACCTCTGTCTTCTGGTGGTGTTTCTGCTGGTTGGCTACAAAACCTACCTGAATCTGTTCACGGAGGATTTCGAGGGGGTTCATACCGAGCAGGTAGAACGGATTTATCAGGCACTTGAACCCGGCGAGCCCTTCAGTTTCGCGGTGGTGGGCAATATCAATAATTCGGTGGGCATCTTCGAGGACCGCATCATCCCGGAGCTGAATCGATCCGGGCTGGATTTTCTGGTTTCGGCGGGGAACGCTGTCAGTGGTGGCGGCGAAGACAAGTACCGGGCACTCTACGGCACTCTGAGCCACCTGGAGATCCCCTATCTGCTGACCTTCGGTGCCCACGAGTACGAGGACTTTGGCAGTTTCCGTTTCTACGATCACTTCGGCCCGCACTTCTTCAGTATCGAAGCGGGCAATAGCCGGCTGATTTTTCTGGACAGCACCGGTAAAACTCCCTGGCGCTGGCAGATCCGCTGGCTGAAGGATTTGCTGGCCCAGGACACGTCGAAGGCGAGGATCTTGTTCATCGGGCACCCTCCCCTTCATCCGGACGAGAATGCCCCGTTCGACCAGAAGGATGATTACCTGGCGCCGCCCGAGTTCCGGGACGCCCTTCTACAGGCCATCGAGGAGCATGACGTTGACCGGGTATTTTCAGCCAACCTCTCGCTCTATTCGGAAAAGACGGTAGAAGACACCACCTTCGTTACCACGGGTGGCGCCGGTGGCCTGGTTATGAACAACGACACCAGTTTCTATCACTACGTGCAGGTGAATGTAGACTCAGATGGCGAGGTAACACACCGTCTGCAGCGACTGGAAGTGGGCCAGCACCCGGTTCTGAAGCGGCTGGAAAGTCTCTGGTTCTTTATCTACTCCCTGTTCTACACCGGTTACCTCAACTTTATTCTGATCGTCGCCGTGTTTGCGGCCATTGCGATCAAGCTGTACGGCGCCATTTTCATCGGCAAGGATTATTACCCGGACTACGACCTGGACCCCTCGCCCTGGCTGGACAAACCGATGCGGGTGGCCATGTTTACCAACAACTACCTGCCCTTCATCGGCGGGGTACCCATTTCCATTGAACGCCTGCGCCGGGGCCTGGAAGCGCTTGGCGATAAACTGCTGGTCGTGGCGCCCCGCTACAAGGGGCAGCCGGAAACCGAATCCCACGTTTTGCGAGTGCCCTCGCTACTGGCCATGGGCGAGAAGCGGGAATTCCGGCTGGCCAATATTTTCCTCGGGCGGATTCGCAAACGGGTTCGGGCGTTCAAGCCGGATATCATCCATCTGCACCATCCGTTCTGGCTGGGGTCGCTGGGCCTGTTCGTGGCGCGCACCCTGAATATCCCGGCCATATACACCTACCATACCCGCCTGGAGCATTACGCCCACTTCGTGCCGCTGCCCGGCATGCTGTTCCGGAACCTGATTTCCCACGCGCTGATCAAACGCTTTGCCAACAAGTGCGACGGTGTGATCGTGCCTACCTACTCCACGGAGGAATACCTGCGGATGATCGGGGTTAAAACACCGACCTTCGTGCAGCCTACCGGCATTGAATATCACAAGTTCCAGGAGGTTCAGGAGAAGGACGTCGAGCAACTCCGGGAGAAGCTGAAGCTCAGGAATGAGAAAGTGTTTGTCAGTGTTTCCCGGCTCTCGAACGAGAAAAACATCGACTTCATGATTGAGGCCATTGATGCCATGCGGCGGGAAACCGATGTGCCCTTCCGGTTCCTGATGATCGGCGATGGCCACCAGAAGGACCGCTTGCAGAAGAAGATCGAAGACCTGGGACTTCAACAACACTTCACCCTTGTTGGTGCCGTGCCGCCGGACGAAATGGCCACCTGGTACCGACTGGGGGATGCCTTCCTGTTCGCCTCCATCTCCGAAACCCAGGGCATGGTAATTCTGGAGGCGATGGCTGCCGGTTTGCCGGTCGTAGCGGTTCGCTCCAGTGGCATTGAAGACGTTGTCCGACACGGGTTCAACGGCTTCAAGACGCCGGAAAAACAGGACCAGTGGCGGGCGCAAGTCAAAAAGCTACTGGAAGACGACGATCTGCGTGAAAAACTCTCCGAACAGGCCCTGGAATTTGCCAGGGACTACTCAGTGGAGCAGTTCGCCCAAGACGTCCGCACCATCTACGCCACCACACTCGCCATGGCCGCGAAGAAACGAAAAGGCTCGATAATCCATCCTGAATAGGTGGGGTTACAGTTTTCCGCAGCGGCCTGATCGGGCTAGACTGAATTCACGTATTACAAAGACAGTTTTAGCTATCAGACCTGGTTATTATCGGAGACTAACGTGAGCGGCATCCCCGTCGGAATCAGCACCTGCCTGCTGGGCAAGGAAGTTCGCCATGATGGCGGCCATAAACATTCCCGCTACTGCACCCAGGTGCTCTCGAAACACTTTGATTTCCGCTCCATCTGCCCGGAGCTGGAAGCGGGCCTGGGCGTTCCGCGCCCGGCGATCCACCTGCGCGAATACAGTGATGGCCTGCGCCTGATCGAGACCAAGGGCGCGGCGGACCATACCGACGCCATGCAGGGCTTTATCGAACAGGTGATGCCGACCCTGGCAGACCTTCGTGGCTACATCCTGATGGCCAAGTCTCCCAGCTGTGGCATGGAGCGGATCAAGGTACATAACGAGGATGGCAATGTAACCCGCCGGGATGGCCGGGGCATGTTTGCCGAGGCGCTGCTGAAGGCCTACCCTCTGATGCCGGTGGAAGAGGAAGGCCGACTGAACGACAACATGATCCGGGAGAATTTCGTTGAAAGAGTTTTCGCCTACGACGACTGGATGCAGAACGTGGCCGGAGACAAGCTCTCGGCCAGGGCGCTGATTGAATTCCATACCCGCCACAAATTCCAGCTTCTGGCTCACTCCGAAAAGATCTACCGCCAGCTTGGTCCGATGCTTGGAGACCTGAAGTCCGAGCCGTTGGAAGACATTGCCGAACGCTATATCCACCAGTTCATGGAGGCCATGAGCAAGAAGGTAAGCCGGGGTTCACACATGAACGCCATGCAGCATCTGATGGGCTACCTCAGGGATTCCATGGGCGATGAAGACCGCAAGGTGTTGATGGAACAGATGGAAGCTTACCGCCGGGGCGAGGTGCCTCTGGTGGTGCCGATGACCCTGCTGCGCATGGCACAGCGGAGGGAGCCGGTTGACTACCTGCATGCCCAGCAGTACCTGACCCCCTACCCGGATGAGCTTGGCCTCAGAAACAACGTCTGAAGTCTAAAATTGGGGTCAGATGAAAATGGGGTCAGATGAAATTTTCATCTGACCCCGAATTCACGCTCTCAATCAGAAACCATAGAGCAGTGACAGCGAGGTTTCGGTGTCGGTGTTTTCAGAGCCAACCGGGGGATCCGACAGGTGCTTCACCCGGAACGCGGCTTTCATGGACAGGTTCCCGATCACGTTCGCCTGCAGTGACGTTTCCGATTCGGTCACGGTGTTGCTGTCGTCCAGGCCGATTTCGGTACTGAGTTTCTGCCGGAACAGGGAGTTGGCGGTCAGAGCGTAATCAAACTTTCCCGCCAGGCGGGCAATCGCTTCTTTCTCGGTGTCCTCGCCCTTGGCGTTGACCATCTCAAGTCTATTATAGCGGTAACCGCCACCGACCGAGAGATCGAGGAAGGAGCGCTCGCCAGAGTTCCAGACCCGGTTGCCGTAACCGGTGGTTACGGTGGATTCGAAATCGTAGCCGGAGAAACGATCATCTTCGTATGATCCCCGCAGAAACCAGTACTGATTTTTATCGAACTTGTAGTTCGTCTCCAGCTCAGCGAGGTACTTCTCGGTGGTGGTCTCGTCCTCTGTCTCGGAGTAGTTGGTTCGGAATTCCCCGCTGTTGCGCCAGGATTCGACTTCATGAAGCAGACCCAGACGGCCCTTGATGTTGGTCTCTTCGGTAGTGCCCGAGGTGATCAACACACCCAGCTCGGTTTCGCCCTTCAAGTTGTCTGCCTCCTGCGCACTGGCAAAGGGCGCGATTGCAACTGCGGTAATGGCTACAGCCTGTCGTAAATCCATGAAGTCTCCTTTGGGGGTTGGTCAGGCGCCCTCGGTGCTCCTCGCCCTCTCGCCATCGAGGCTTTTCCGGGCCTGACGTTCTCTTTCAGCCTTTTTCCGGGCCTTGCGCTCGGCAATGATGCGCGCGGCTTCACCACCAACGTGGGCTTCGCCCCGCTCCTCTGCCAGACGCATCTGGCGTTCACGCTCGGCAAACCGGGCTTTCTGCTCTTCGGTCAGCGATTCGATGCACTGATGGCAGCTCACACCCTGTTCATATTCGGGGCGCTGCTTGTCTTCTTCGGTAATCGGCCTGCGGCAGGCATGGCACTGGTCGTAATCGCCACGCTCCAGCCGGTGGTTAACCGTTACCCGGTCATCAAAAACAAAGCACTCTCCGTGCCACAGGCTCTGCTCTTCCGGTACCTCTTCCAGGTATTTCAGGATGCCACCCTTGAGGTGATAGACCTCCTCGAAACCCTGCTCCTTCAGATACGCGGTGGATTTCTCGCAGCGGATTCCACCGGTACAGAACATCGCCACCTTCTTGTGCTTCGAAGGATCCAGGTTCTGTTTCACGTATTCCGGGAACTCCCGGAAGGTATCAGTGGCCGGATTGACGGCATTTTCAAAGGTGCCGATTTCCACTTCGTACTGGTTGCGGGTATCCACCAGCACCACATCCGGATCGGAAATCAGTTTGTTCCATTCTTTCGGATCCACATACGTGCCGACAATCCGCTTCGGATCAATACCGTCCACACCCATGGTGACGATCTCTTTCTTGAGCTTCACTTTGGTGCGTTTGAACGGCTGGATGTCCACAAAGGACTCTTTGTAATCAATGCCGTCGAACCGCTCGTCGCTGGCGATCCAGGCTTTCACGGCATCAATGCCTTCGCGGCTGCCGGCAATGGTACCGTTGATGCCTTCGCGCGCCAGCAGCAAAGTGCCATGCACGTCTTTCTCGAGCATCAGGTCCAGCAGCGGCTGGCGGAGGGATTTGTAATCGTTCAGGACTGCGAACTTGTACAGTGCGCAGACAACAACATTGTTGCTCATCATGTTCTCCTGCGGGCCGGACCGTAAATCCGGAGCATGGTTTAGAGGTTCATCTGAGGCGGGAGCCTGAGAGGGCGCAAATTTTAACCAACTCAGGCTCACGATCAAGTGCGGGGTTACCCGGGGTTCAACAGGTCACTCCGCCCCGTTGGCCAGTTCGCGCTCAACGACGGCGGAAAGTTGGCCCCAGCCGGGACGGGTCAGGCGGATGTTATCCACCAGAACCGTCGGCGTACTGGTTACCCGAAGCTGCATGGCCACTTGGCGGCTCTGCTCGACAGCTTCCCGGTGCAACTCGGTGGTCATGCACCGGCGGAAGCGCCGCTCTTCAAGGCCCAGAGCACCGGCGTAGCGGGTAAAGGTGGCAACCGGATCGTTCGAGCCGCTCCACTCGGTCTGGGAATCGTACAGGCGTTCGTGCATGGCCCAGTAGGCGTCCTGATCCCCGGCACAGCGTGCTGCCTGGGCGGCTGGCATGGCGTTCTGATGCTGCTGTAATGGCAGATCAAAGTAGACAAAGCGAACCTTGCCCTCAGCCACATACTCTTCCTTCAACTGCTTGCTGGCAGAGGCAAAGTTGCCGCAGGCGGGGCATTGATAGTCGGCAAACTCACGCACCACGACCGGTGCGTCGTCGGGACCCACGGAGACACCGAACTGGTCCAACTGGGCGGGGAAGTCCTCGGCATTCGGAGCGGCCACAGGCAGCCCGTCAGACGTTGGTTTTGGTGGAGCGGTCAGGAAAAATACGCCAAGAAGCACTGCCGCAAGCGCAAGCAGTCCGATACCCGCATACAAAAGCTTGTTTGATTTTCCTTTTTGGGGCGGCGGCGCACCGGTTTCCTTGCGACGTTTTGCTTCACCCATGGAGGGACTCCTTATTGTGTTTATGGTTTCCGGAATTAATTAGCTCGCGACCGTTTTCAGATCGAGCGTGGCACGCTAAGATCCTTTATATTCTACAAAAGTTCCAACAAAAATTAAGGAATCCTCATGCCATTGCCCGCTTCCCTGACAGACTCTCTCTCACTGCCCCTGGTGGCCGCACCCATGTTTCTGATCTCTGGGCCCGAACTGGCGCTCGCCTGCTGCAAGCAGGGCATCGTTGGCAGTTTCCCGGCTTTGAACCAACGCACCAGCGAGGGCTTTGAGGAGTGGCTCATCCAGATGAACGAAGAGCTGGCCGCTTACCGAAGCGCCAATCCGGAAGCAAAAACGGCGCCCTACGCCGTGAACCTGATCGTGCACCGGACCAATCCGCGCTGGCAGGCAGACCTGGAACTGTGTGTTAAACACAAGGTGCCCATTATCATCACCTCCCTGGGCGCCGCCAGCCAGGTGGTGGAGGCGGTGCACAGCTACGGCGGGGTGGTGTTCCATGACGTGACCAACCAGAAGCATGCCCGCAAGGCGGCCGAAGCCGGTGTGGACGGCATTATTGCCGTGGCAGCGGGTGCCGGTGGCCATGCGGGCACCATCAACCCGTTCGTTCTGGTGCATGAAATCCGGGAAGTCTTTGACGGCACGATTTTGCTGGCCGGGGGGCTATCCCATGGTGAGGATCTGCTGGCGGCCCAGGCCCTCGGTGCGGACCTGGCCTACCTGGGTACCCGTTTTATAAACACGTTCGAGTCCCAGGCCGATGAGGCCTACCGGAACATGATCATTGAGGCAGTGTCTGGCGACATTATCCATACACCAGCGGTATCCGGGGTGCCCGCCAGCTTTATGCGCCAGAGCCTGGAAGCGGCCGGCTTCCCCATGGACAAACTGAACCAGGCCGGCGAGATCAACTACGGGGAAAAGCTGAAGCCCATTGATGATGAAGCCAAGGCCTGGAAAACCGTATGGTCGGCCGGCCAGGGCGTCAGCCAGATCCACGACGTGCTCACCGTCCCGGACCTGGTGAGCCGTCTGACCGAGGAGTACAGAAACGCCCGGGAGCGCCTGTTATCGACAGGTTCCTAAACCTGGAACTGTGAGGCTTTATCCTTCAACGAGGTCAGTGTCCGGGCAATCTGGCCGCTGGCCTCGTCGGAGCGCTCAATGGCTTCTACCGTCTGGCGGGATGAGCCTGCAATATCGCTCACGCTCACACTGACTTCACTGGCATGCCGGCCCTGCTCTTCCGCCACGGATGAAATAGCCATGGCCCGATCCTGAAGGCTGCTGAGCAACTGGTTGATCCGGTCGAAATGCTCGTCAGCCCGACGGAACTCCGACGACGACTCTGCAACCTGCCCTGACACCTCGCCAATGGCGCTGACCGCCTGCCGGCTGCCCTGCTGCAGACGTTCAATGATGGACTGGATTTCGGTGGTGGATTCCTGGGTCCGGCTCGCCAGAGTGCGGACCTCATCGGCCACCACGGCAAAGCCCCGGCCGGATTCTCCGGCGCGAGCGGCCTCGATGGCGGCGTTGAGAGCCAGCAGGTTGGTCTGCTCTGCGATGGCGCCGATCACTGACAGCACCGATCCGATTTCCTTGCTCTGGTGATCCAGCTGATTGACCGCTTCCACCGCCTGTTCAACATTACGTACTACCTGATCCAACCGGTTCCGCACTTCCCGGGAAATCCCCGCGGTGGCCTCACTCTCGGAACTGACGTTGCTGACCGAGCCTGCGATATCCTGAATGTTTTCAGCCACCTCGGAAATACTACGGGACATGGCATCCATGGTGCCGGACACCTCCGCCACTTCCTGTTCCTGACGGTTCACGGCCGCCACCGCAGTGCGGCTGATGTCACCCTGAGCCTGGGCCTGGCCGGCGGCCGATTCGGCAGACTCTTTCACGTCGGAGACCAGCTCCTGGATACGGGCAATGAAACGGTTCACGCCCTCGGCCATCTCAGTAAGCTCATCCTTGCCTTTCATGGACACCCGGCGGGTAAGATCGGCCTCGCCATCGGCGATACCCCAGATCGCCGAGCTCAAACGGAAAACTCTGGGCAGCAAGCCTCCGCCGAGCACCAGGGCCACCAGCAGGATCAGAACCACCACGGAACCGATTGCCAACATGCTCAAATTGGCGGAGAGGCTCGAGGCTTCGGTATTCAACGCCTCCACAGTGTTCTGGATTCTGGAGCGAGTGTCAGCGTCCATACTCGCCAACTGTTGCTGAAGGCGCTGGTTAACCTGCTCGGTTTCTGATTCGAGGGTGTCATGCAGCGCGTCGATGCTGCCGGTGATGGTAGTGCTGAATTCCTGCTCCAGAGCCGCCAGGTCCTGATTGATGCCTTCGAGCGACAGTCCCAGCTTCAGCTGACCAATGGCGGAACCCTGGGGAGCGATATCGGCCGTAATGATGACCACGTTGGGGTCGCGACTTGCCGCATCCAGGACCCGATTTGCCGCACCACGACCTTCCCCCTGCTCCATTAAGGTGCGCACCCGGTCATCGGTGCGGTCCACATAACGGGTCAGGCGTTCACCGTACTGGTCGTAATACACGGCAAACAGAACCGATTCACGGGCGTCGGCCAGTTCGACAAGATCGGTGAGGCGCGGGACATCCCGATCCCAGATCAGCGGGGCCGCAACAGCGGCGAGGACATCAGCCAGACCCTGGGCTTCCGCCATGACAGCAGTGCGAACGTTGCCGGCAACGCGTTCCTGCTGCGCCGTCTGCTGGCGGGTGAGTTCGGCGGAGAGTTCCTCGGTGGTCTTCTGCCGCATGGTCTCCAGGCGGGATCGGACATCCTCACGGGTATCCCCGAAGGAGGCACTGACCTGCTGGCTGCTGGCCTCAAGGGCGGACCCTGCGGTGTCTACCAGGCGCTCTACCTGGCTGGAAATCAGCCACTGGCTGACCAGGACCTGAACCAGACCGGCAACGACCAGAACAACAAAAACCGGTCGGAGAAGGCGGCTAGAGATCAGCCGCCGGATAAAACTGAGTGACATACGGACTCCGCTAGCATGTGTGCTTCATGCATCCTGCACAGTCGGCAACAGCGTCCCTGCCTGGCGTGTCCGTATGTATAGCAAAACCCGGGCCGGAGTGGGCCGCATTTATGTACGGGTTTTGTAGTTAATCGTCATCGCTTTCTTCCAGATCGATTTCGTCGGCGATGAAGTTGTTCCCGTTCCTCGAATATTCAACTTCGAGAATCAAAAGCTCGCCATCATCAAAACGATCAATAATTTCACTTTGAGTATTACTGTCGTAAACCGCTGGTCCGGCATCGATCGATACACCGAGAACCGTGATGGTGCTCGGAGTGATGCTCGTAAGCTTTCCTTCAAGCTCGTAAAGATCTCGATCATCGAAATCTGCAATTTCGTCATCAACCTCCACCTTCAAAGCTTCGATAAATACATCTGCACCCTGCTCTTTCTCAATGCCCTCGACCTCCACTGTGGTCGAACCAATGGGGAGGGTCTGGAATGAGATACCAGAGCCGTCTTCGACAGTGAACGCAGTCGTCGACGAAATCCGAACTTCAACACCGCCGACTAGGAAAGAGTTGTCAGCAGAGGAAGAAACTACTCCCTTCACTTTCGCATTGCCGTCCCGGAGTTCAATTTCCTCCGCTTCAACAACCGTATCCGAGACGAACTGCCCTTCCACCTGTATCAGGAGCCCTTCGGTAAGCTCGTCGAGAGTAATGCTGTCATCCAGTTCGGTTGCATCTGTCACCCGAACGGTCAGACCTCCCATCGTAAACTCTCCCGGGCGTGAGCTGATACCGGAAGCGGTATAGGGCGCATCAATTATCGCGGTGAACTCGATATCGTCAGCACTGCTGCGACTGAAGCGTCGGGCGTCGTCCCGGTCAATGGTAGCGGCAGTCAACACGCTTCCTGACAGGGTTCCCTCTACCTCCAGGACAGCGCCGTTGATCAGGTTCGCCTCGGTCAGGTCTGATCCGAAACTGACGCTGTTCTCATCATATTCAACGGTGATCGTGCCAATCGTGAATTGATTCTGGGATATATCCACCGCTGACAATGTGCCTTCCAACTCGATACTAGTCAGATCCGGATTGATGACCGCGATGTAGCCGGCCCGATAGGAGCCATCGGCCTGACGCCAGGCGCTGACACGGACATGATCTGTGATAGAGGGTTCGCCAAGCAGTGTGGCGTAAGTTGTGCCGCGAACCACCGTCTGGCGATCAACCCGCACGGATTGCCCCATCACTGAAAGGGTCACGAATTCACCGGCACCACTTGGATCGGCGGTCACTAGGTCTACCGGACCCCGCAATGTATCGTCGTAACTGAGCTTCTCGGCCGTGCCTTCGCCATCATCAAACCACTCGCCTTCAACCCTGAGAATCATTCCTTCACTCAGAAGGCCTTCAGCAGTGATGCCGTCATTGCTTTCCACTTCCCGATTCGGAATGTCATCGGTGCTGAATTCAACGCCATTAACAAAAACACTTCCGAATCCGGAAACCGGACCAACGCTGGACCCGGTGCCCCGGATACCACCATCGGCAACATCAAGGCCTCCGCCAGCGCCACCGCAGGCGGAGATCGCCCCGAAGACCACTGTGCCGGCTGCCAGCCCAATAACACGATTGCAGAAGTGCCGTTTCATAACCTTTATCTCCGTAACCGGCGTTCCTGGCCGGCATCTGTCATATCGCTTGTTTAAAGCGCCTGCGGAAACTTTTTTATTCCCCACCCCGGCCGCCTTTTCCGGCGGGCTCTTCAAAGAAGAAGATGCTCACGCCGGTTCGGACGGGCTCACCGGATACACTTTCAGGCTCTTGACCGGATATATCCCGATCATGGGGACCAAGCCACTTGTCCAGTTCTTCCAGAAGAGACTGGGAACGTTCGGCTGCATGCCTGCGCCAGCGCTCCATCACTTCCGGAGGGATATTGTTGTAGGTCAGGGTTCTCTGGAACAGAGGTGGCTGCCCGGACTCGTCACTGACCAGATTGTGATCAATGGTTGCGATGAGATCCGATACGTCCTCACCGAAAATCTGCAGCATTTCCTCGCTGTCTCCGGCCGGGACAAAGGCCCTTTGCTGCAGGACCAGGCGGCCAGATTCCCCCTCCACGGAAACCACCCCCACCCGAAGCAGTTCATCCAGCACGGAACGGGGCGGCATGTCGCCGCTGTAGCGTTTGACCAGCTCGCTGAAGCTTGCAGGCCCGTCGAAAGCCAGCATGGCAGGCTCTCCGTCCTTGGCCTGAAACACCGCATCGTGGACCCAGCCCGATACCACCCGGGACGCCCGGTTGGTATGGAGCACGTCGCGGCTCCCAGCATCCTCTCCTGCCAGGATCTCCCGCTGGCGTTTGACTTCCTTGCGGGTCAGCCCGGTCATGACTGCAGCCCGTGAGTCCGTGGGCTTTCTCCGGTCGTCGGTGAAGTCCTCCAGGGCGGCTTCCACGTAGGCACGTTTAACCAGCTCGGAGAACTCACCAAAAGGAATACCATTGCGCAACAGCAACCTCGCCAGAGGGCGCAGAATGCGAAACAGCGCTTGATGCAGGGGGTTGGGCTTTTTCATGTTTGGGATTGTATTCCCATAGCGACTTCGAAAGCCAGGATGCGGGCCGACAACTGTCCGACCCGCACCTTCGGCTCACTGATCAATCATCATTGCTGCCATTGCCGTCGTCACTATCGTCATCGACTTCGACGTTGTCGGTGAGCTCATACTCGCCACCGCTGGTCTGGCGATACTCGATTTCCACTTCATCACCAACCTGGGCGCCGGACAGGCTGTAGCCATTTCGGAGCACCTCAAGATTCATGATGGTGATGGAATCGGCTCCGATGGCACTCACCCGTGCCTCAAGCTCAAAATCGTCATCGTCATCGTCATCCTCACGCTCGATGCTGATGGCCTCGAGGAATCCGCCTTCACTGCTCTGCTGGCGACCTTCAATTTCGAGATAGTCACCCACCTGCAGGCTCTGGATATCCTGGACGCGACTGCGAAGGCCATCTTCGTCATCGTCGTCGTCATCAATCAGGGTGTTGCCGGTCAGCTGAACCCGGACGCCACTGACGACCATGGTTTCATTGGTCAGATCAAGAGACTCGATGCGACCATCCAGCTCGGCATCGGAATCCCGGCCTTCGATCTCTTCAGCCACCAGGACGCCATTGCGGAAATCCCCTTCCACTTTCACGAACAGGCCATCCGCAAGGCTGCTTTCGCGGAGATCGTCGAACTCGGTGCCCCCATCAATCTGGACGCGCACCCCATTTACCGAGAACTGTCCGCTGGCGGCGTCATAGTCATAAATGCTTCCGGAGATTTCGACATCGTCATCATCGTCGAAGAGGTCATCCTCATCATCGATTTCCTCGGCCAAGATGGTGTTGCCGTTCAGCGTCCCTTCCACTTCGACAGCGATTCCGTTTGCCAGGTCATCGAGGGAGAAATCATCGTCTCCTACCGCACTGGTGTAATCGATAATAAAACCGTTGATGGTGAAGGTCTGGGCGCTTGTGTCCAGATCGGCAACAACGCCTTCGATTTCTACTTCGTTGTTGTCATCGAATTCCAGGCCAATGGCCCGGGCACCAACAAAGCTTGCCCGGAAGCTGCCATCCTCAAGACGCCAGGCGCTGACCCTTATACGATAGCCTTGGGGGTTGTCGGCAAGAGCCGTTGGTGTTGCGCCGCGGAAGACGGTTTTGCCATCCAGGGCAATGCTCTGGCCAAGCATGGTCAGAGTTCCGGTGCGGGTAACCTCATCCCAGCTCATGCCGGAAATCGGCCCGCGCAGGGTATCGTCATAACTGACTTTGTCCGCCCGCCCCTGACCACTGTCATCCCAATCGCCCTCAATTTTGAGGATCATGCCCTTTTCGAGCTGATCCTCGCGTTCCAGGCCATCGTCGCTGCTAACGCTGCCGTTGGTCTCAAATCGGGTACCGTTCACGTAAACACTGCCGAAACCGGATACCGCCCCGACACTGGTCCCCGATGAAGCATCACTTGTTGAGGCGTCTCCAGAGCCACCGCCTCCGCAAGCGGCGAGCGCGCCAGCAAGAGCGCCGGTCATGGCCAGTTTCACTGCAATTGCTAAAGGTTTGCGATTCATCGTTCTTCTCCAGGCTTGTTGTTGCGTCCCCGGGCGACCACGTCTTAGCACCCGACAATAAAATGGGATTTTTTTCCCATATCTTTATTTGGGAATTTAATCCCATTATTTATGGCTGTCCAGTTTTTGATCATGAAAATTTTGTGAACTTTATGGAGCAAAAAACGTAAATCTTTGAACGTTCAGCCAAAACAGGTTCATTACGATGTTGGGATTTTTGAAAGGCGATCCGAAGAAAAAACTGCAGAAACAATACGAGGCGAAGCTCGCCAAGGCACTGGATGCCCAGCGCAATGGCGATCTGAGAACTCATGGAACCCTCATGGAGGAGGCAGAAAAGATCTACGCCGAGATCCAGGCGCTGGACGAAAAGAAATAAGCGGGGGGAGCGTTTACTCCCCCATCAATTGCCGGATGCGGTGATTGAGACGGGCCACTTCCCGACGCATTTCCTCCACCTCATCGAGCAGTTCCAGAGACATGGCCAGGCCGGGCAGATTCATTTTCAGGTCCCTCTGTAATCTCTGCGCTTTGCGCAATCGGCTCAGGGCAGCGACATCGAACTCCCATTGCCGTGCCTCCGGGTAATCTTCCAGCGGGGCAATGATCCCGTAGTCCACCAGTTTTATGACAAACTCGGCATGGCACTCGCCACGCTCGCATATTTCACGCAGGGTGAAGGTGCTGCCATCCTGGTCGACCACCTCTACCGTCAAAATATGATCCTGCTTGCTCATACCTTACTCCCGCTTACACGTGAAGCTTGCTGCGTGGATTGAAGTTTTTCTCTGCCTCGGCCAGTTGCTCGTAGAGCTTCTCGGCCTCGGCGCTGTGTTTCTCGGGCATGGTGATCTGCAGAATGACAATCTGATCACCCGGATGCTTGCCCGGGAACCCCTTGCCCTTGAGCCGCAGCTTCCGGCCACTGGTGGAGCCCTTCGGCACTTTCACATTTACCTTTGAGCCTACGGTTGGCACGGTCACCGTTGCCCCCAGAGCCGCTTCCCACGGCGCTATCGGCACAGTAACCATGACATCCCGGCCCTCCACGGAAAAATGTGGATGCGGCGCAAACTCGACTTCAATGAACAGATCGCCCGGCTCAGCACCGCCCACACCCGGCGAACCCTGGCCTTTGAGGCGGATGTGCTGGCCTTCGCGCATGCCGGCGGGGATCTTCACTTTCAGGGTCTTTTGCCGGGGAATCACCCGGCCATGTTCATCGGCCTCGTGGACCGCGAAAGACACCTGTTTTTCACAGCCGTGAAACGCTTCTTCCAGGAACAGCGCAATCCTGGCGTGCACGTCCTCACCGCGCATTTTCATATTCTGGCGGAAACCGCCACCACCAAAGCCACCGGAAAAACCGCCCCGGCGTCCACCACCGAAGATCTCCTCGAAGAAGTCACTGAACTGGCGCGCATCGGCCTCGGTATAACCACCGCCACCGAAGCCGGACCCACTTTGCCAGCCCGGAGGTGGCTCGAAAGACCCATCCGCACGGGCGCCGTATTTGCGCAGCTGATCGTATTCCTCCCGTTTCTCGGGATCTTTCAGTACTTCGTAGGCTTCACCCACATCCTTGAATTTGGTGTCGGCGTCCTCTTCCTTGCTGACATCCGGATGGTATTTCCGGGCCAGCTTTCGATAGGCCTTTTTGATCTCCTCGGCGGAGGCAGACTCACTGACACCGAGTACGGCGTAATAGTCCTTGAAGTCCATTCTGGTCCTCATCACTGATTATCGCACTGAGCGTTTTGCTCGTTTACTAACCACTATATTTGATGAGATTGGGGAAATTACAAGGGGAAGGTCGTTCGTACTTGAGGTGGGTCAGGCATTTGGGGCGGAGATCCGCCCCAAATGAATAACATAACTTACTTAACTTTCGGATCCAGCTCACCGGAGGCGTAACGCTCGAACATGCGCTCAAGGTTCACCGGCTTGATCTTGCTGGCGTTGCCGGCACAACCAAAGGCTTCGTAACGCGCCACGCATACGTCGGTCATGGCCTTCATGGTTTCCTTGAGGAATTTGCGCGGGTCGAACTCGGCCGGGTTTTCAGCCAGGAAGCGACGGACCGCGCCGGTGCTGGCCAGGCGCAGGTCGGTGTCGATGTTGACCTTGCGCACGCCGTGCTTGATGCCCTCTACGATTTCCTCGACCGGTACGCCGTAGGTTTCCGGGATCTCACCACCGTATTCGTTGATGATCTTCAGCCACTCCTGGGGTACGGAGCTGGAGCCGTGCATAACCAGGTGGGTATCCGGGATGCGGGCATGGATGGCTTTGATCTGGTCGATGGCCAGGATGTCGCCTGTGGGCGGACGGGTAAACTTGTAAGCACCGTGGCTGGTGCCGATGGCGATGGCCAGGGCGTCAACATGGGTTTTCTTGACGAAGTCCGCCGCTTCTTCCGGGTCGGTCAGCATCTGGCTGTGGTCCAGGGTGCCTTCGGCGCCGATGCCGTCTTCTTCACCGGCCTGGCCGGTTTCCAGGGAACCCAGGCAACCCAGCTCTCCTTCTACGGAGACGCCACAGGCGTGGGCCATTTCAACGGTGCGACGGGTTACGTCGACGTTGTAGTCGTATTCGGTGGGGGTTTTACCGTCTTCACCCAGGGAGCCGTCCATCATCACGGAGCTGAAGCCCAACTGGATGGAGCGCTGGCACACGGAGGGGCTGGTGCCATGATCCTGGTGCATGACCACCGGGATGTGCGGGAATTCTTCGATGGCCGCCAGGATCAGGTGGCGCAGGAAGGGGGCGCCAGCGTATTTGCGGGCACCGGCGGAAGCCTGGACAATCACCGGGGAGTCGGTTTTGTCGGCGGCTTCCATGATGGCGCGCATCTGTTCCAGGTTGTTGACGTTAAAGGCTGGCACACCGTAACCATGCTCTGCGGCGTGATCCAGCATTTGCCGCATCGAAATCAGGGCCATGGGTCGTCTCCTTCATTTGGACTTTGGGGATAGTTGGATTCTTTCAGTAACTCGTTACGCGCCGCGTTCTTCCAGCACCGCTACTGCCGGGAGCGTCTTTCCTTCTACGAATTCCAGGAACGCGCCACCACCGGTGGAGATATACGAGATTTTGTCAGCAACGCCGTACTTGTCAACGGCGGCGACGGTGTCACCACCGCCAGCGAGGGAGAAGGCGTCGCTTTCGGCGATGGCTTCGGCCAGAGCTTTGGTGCCGTTGCCGAACTGGTCGAATTCGAAAACACCAACCGGGCCGTTCCAGAGGATGGTTTTGGCGCTCTTCAGTACGTCGGCGAACTTGCCGGCGGTTTCCGGGCCTACGTCGAGGATCATGTCGTCGTCGCTGACGTCGGCGATGTTCTTGGTGGTTGCGGTGGCGGTTTCTGCGAATTCGCTGGCAACCACCACGTCGACCGGCAGCGGGATTTCAACGCGGCTGGCGATTTCTTTGGCGGTGTCGATCAGGTCGTGTTCGCACAGGGATTTGCCAACCGGGTGACCAGCGGCCGCCAGGAAGGTGTTGGCGATGCCGCCGCCCACGATGATGGAGTCGCAAACCTTTTCCAGGGCGTTGAGCACGTCCAGTTTGGTGGAGACTTTGGAGCCGCCAACAATGGCCACCACTGGCTTGGCCGGGTTATCCAGGGCTTTGCCCAGGGCTTCGAGTTCGGCCGCCAGCAGCGGGCCGGCGCAGGCCTCGGGGGCGAATTTGGCTACGCCGTGGGTGGAGGCCTGGGCGCGGTGAGCAGTGCCGAAGGCGTCCATTACGTAGACGTCGCACAATGCCGCGTACTTCTTTGCGAGGTCTTCGTTGTCTTTCTTTTCGCCTTTGTTGAAGCGGACGTTCTCGAACAGGACGACTTCGCCATCGGCCACTTCAACGCCATCCAGGTAATCCTTGATCAGGCGAACTTCCTGGCCCAGTACTTTGGTCAGGTGGTCGGCGACAGGCTTCATGGAGGAGGCTTCGTCGTACACGCCTTCTTCCGGGCGGCCCAGGTGGGACATCAGCATGACTTTGGCGCCGGCGTCTTTAGCAGCCTTGATGGTGGGCAGTGAGGCGCGGATGCGGGCGTCGCTGGAGACTTTGCCGTCCTTGACCGGCACGTTCAGGTCTTCGCGGATCAGCACTCGCTTGCCAGCGAGGTTAAGGTCGGTCATTTTCTTGATGGCCATAACGTTCGTCCCTTCAACAAAATTTCAGATTAAGAATGTTTGGTTAACCAGCTTTTGCTGACATCGAGCATCCGGTTCGCGAACCCCCACTCATTATCGAACCAGCACAGCACTTTCACCATGGTGCCGCCGCTGACCCGGGTCTGGCCGCCGTCGACAACGCCGGAGTGGGCGTCGTGGTTGAAATCGGAGCTGGCCAGCAGTTCGTCGGTATAGCCGAGTATGCTCTTCAACGGGCCGTTGGCGGCCTCTTTTAACAGGTTGTTCACCGCTGCCACGTCGGTGGCTTTGGCCACGTTCACTACCATGTCGATGGCGGAAACGTTCATGGTCGGCACCCGCATGGCCACCGAGCTGAATCGACCTTCCATATGGGGCAACAGCCGTTCGATACCCTTGGCGAGGCCGGTTTCCACCGGAACGATATTGTGCAGGGCGCTGCGGGTTCGGCGCAGGTCCTGATGGTGGTAAGCGTCGATGACCGGCTGGTCGTTCATGGCTGCATGAATCGTGGTGGTACTGCCCTGCTCAACACCCAGCGCTTCGTCCAGCACCTTGATCACCGGCACCAGACAGTTGGTGGTGCAGGAAGCAGCGGCAACGATCACATCATCAGCCGTTAGATCGGCGTGGTTAACACCATAGACCACGGTGCGATCGACGTCCGACTCGGCCGGCTGCGAGAACAGTAGCTGTTTGGCGCCGGAATCGATGTGTTTCTGGGCCGTGGCACGATCAGAGAAGGCGCCGGAGCATTCCAGCACCAGATCGACATCCAGCAGGCGCCAGGGCAGCTCTGCCGGGTCAGCATGACTCAACACACGGATGGCATCGCCATTGACCATGAGATCCTGGCCCGATACCGAAATATCACCCTGGAAACGGCCATGGGTGGAATCGTATCGGGTCAGGTGGGCAATGGTGTCGATATCCGACAGCTCATTAATGGCGACCACCTGCAGGTGGTCGCGGAAGCCGTTTTCATAAAGCGCACGCAACACGCACTGGCCGATTCGGCCGTACCCGTTGATGGCGACACGAAAAGGCGCAGAGTCCGTCATCAGGCGTCCAGAAGCTCAGCAGCCACTTCCAGGACATTGTCGACGGTAAAGCCGAATTCCTTGAACAGCTCACCGGCCGGGGCGGACTCACCAAAGGTGGTCATGCCGATGATGCGACCGTCCAGGCCAACGTACTTGTACCAGTAATCGGCAATGCCGGCTTCAATGGCGATGCGGTTGGTGACATCCAGCGGCAGGACCTGCTGCTTGTACTCGGCGCTCTGGGCATCGAACACGTCCGTGGACGGCATGGAAACCACGCGCACGTTCTTGCCCTGATCACGAAGCTGGGCAGCCGCATCCTGCGCCAGGCAGACTTCGGAGCCGGTGGCAATCAGGATCAGGTCCGGCGTGCCTTCGCTGTCTGACAGGATATAGGCGCCCTTGGCTACGTCCGCCAGCTGTTGGGCATCGCGCGGCTGTGCCGGCAGCCCCTGACGGGAGAAGACCATGGCGGTCGGGCCATCGGTGCGCTCAAGAGCTGCTTTCCAGGCCACTGCGGATTCAACAGTATCCGCCGGACGCCACATGCTCATGTTGGGCGTGGTGCGCAGACTGGCCATCTGCTCGATAGGCTGGTGAGTCGGGCCATCTTCACCCAGGCCGATGGAGTCGTGGGTGAACACGAAGATGGAACGCTGCTTCATCAGCGCAGCCATGCGCACGGCGTTGCGGCAATATTCCATGAAGATCAGGAAGGTCGCGCCGTAGGGCACGAAACCGCCGTGCAGGGCGATGCCGTTCATGATCGCAGCCATGCCGAATTCACGGACACCGTAATAGATGTAGTTACCGCTGGCATCTTCCTTGGTCAGACCCTTGGTGTCGGACCAGATAGTCAGGTTGGAACCGGCCAGGTCGGCAGAGCCGCCCATCAGTTCCGGCAGCAGCGGGCCGTAAGCGTTCAGAGTGTTCTGGGACGCCTTGCGGGAAGCCACAGTCTCGGCCTTGTCCTGGCATTCCTGGATGTAAGCCTGGGCCTTCTCGGCAAAGTCGGCGGGCAGGTCGCCAGCCATGCGGCGCTTGAACTCAGCCGCCAGTTCCGGCTCCGCTTTTTCGTAGGCGGCAAACTTCTGTTCCCACTCGGACTGGGCAGCGGCACCTTTTTCACGGGCGTTCCAGGCACTGGCGATGTCGGCCGGAATTTCGAACGGACCGTACTGCCAGCCCAACTGCTCGCGGGTCAGGGTGATTTCGTCGTCACCCAGGGGGGCACCGTGACAGCTTTCCTTGCCCTGTTTGTTCGGGGAACCAAAGCCGATGATGGTCTTGCAGCAGATCAGCGTGGGCTGTTCGGTGTTGGCACGGGCGGCTTCGATCGCGGCGCGAATGGCGTCAGCATCATGGCCGTCGACTGCGGGAATCACCTGCCAGCCGTAAGACTCGAAACGCTGCGGGGTGTTATCAGTAAACCAGCCATCCACTTCGCCATCGATGGAGATGCCGTTGTCGTCATAGAAGAACACAAGCTTGCCGAGGCCGAGGGTGCCTGCCAGGGAGGCAACTTCGTGAGAGATGCCTTCCATCAGGCAGCCGTCGCCGAGGAACGCGTAGGTGTAGTGGTCAACAATCTCGTGGCCCGGACGGTTGAACTGCGCTGCCAGGGACTTCTCGGCAATGGCAAAACCAACGGCGTTGGCAATGCCCTGGCCCAGAGGACCAGTGGTGGTTTCAATGCCCGGGGTGTAGCCGTACTCGGGGTGGCCCGGCGTCTTGGAGTGCAACTGGCGGAAGTTCTTGATGTCGTCGATGGAAACGTCGTACCCGCTCAGGTGCAGCAGGGAATACTGCAGCATGGAGCCGTGACCGTTGGACAGCACGAAGCGGTCCCGGTTGGCCCACTGAGGGTTGGCCGGGTTGTGGCTCAGGTAATCGTTCCACAGAACCTCGGCGATATCCGCCATACCCATGGGCGCACCCGGGTGGCCGGACTTGGCTTTCTGAACCGCATCCATGCTCAGCGCGCGAATGGCGTTGGCGAGATCTTTACGAGACGGCATTGACGTTTCTCCAGTGTTTTGCAGGAAAAGAATTCGCAGTGATTAAAGGGCGATCAAAATGAGGCGCGTATTTTCGCCGATTAGTGTGTGCCGGGGCAAATCGGCATGTGCCTGTTTCACGATTGTTTGCCTGTGGATTTCCGAAAGGTCTGATTTCAAAGAACGATAAGTCTATATCAAAATTTTTTGATATGCCTATTGATTGACCACCCGAAGCCCCCTACACTTCGTTTCCATGACATCCATGAACACACACGCCGACAACCTGTCCTCCGTGGACGCACTGGCCCCGATCTTCAAAGCAGGCGGGGATCCGTTGCGCCTGGAGATTCTGCGTGTGTTGAGACGGGATACGTTCGGAGTTCTGGAGCTCAGCCAGTTGTTTGATATGCGCCAGTCCGGCATGAGTCACCACCTGAAGGTAATGAACAAGGCTGGTCTGCTTGAGCCCCAGCGTGAAGGCAATGCGATTTTCTACCGTCGCCCGCTGCACCTGGACAGCGACAAGCCAACCGACCAGACCATCCGACAGATATTTGAAGCGGTAGACCGGGTGCCACTGCCACCACATCTGCAGGAGCGCATTGAGGCCATCCGCACACAGCGCGCAGACCAGTCCCAGGCTTTCTTCGCCCGGCATGCGGAGCAGTTCCGCGAGCAGCAGGAACTGATCGCCGCTTTTGATCTTTACGCAGAGCCGGTCGCGGAAATGATCCGCAAACGGTCCCGCAAACATCAATGGCAGGCCGCACTGGAAATCGGCCCCGGCGAAGGTGCCTTCCTACCGGTTCTGGCAGAGCTTTGTGGGCATGTGGTTGCACTGGATAACAGCCGGGACATGCTGGCCAAGGCAACCCGCACCTGCATTGACGAACGGCTGAACAACATCGACCTGATAGAAGGTGTTACCGATACCCTGCTGGCCAGGGGCGACGCCTTCGACCTGGTCGTTGCGAATATGGTTCTGCATCACGTGCCCAGCCCCGCTGACATCTTCCTTGATGCCGCGGCGTTGATGAACAACGGCGGCTGCTTCGTAATCAGCGACCTGTGCAGTCACGACCAGGACTGGGCAAAAGCAAACTGCGGTGATCTCTGGCTCGGGTTTGAGCCGGAAGAGCTTACCACCTGGGCCGCGGACGCCGGCCTGGTTGCCGGAGAACAGCTGTTTATCGGCTTGCGGAACGGGTTCCAGATCCAGGTTCGGGAATTCTGGAAACACAGCGGTCAGATTTGACGACCTGGATCGCAATATCAACAAATTTTGATATACGGATACGTAGTTTTACGTATCCTCACACAGACCAACAAACCGGATACCGGAAAGCGCTTTAAGAAAACCGCTTACCGGCCTGAATTTGAATCGCTCACAGAGGAGCATGCGCTATGGCTGACTACAACATCTTCACTTCCGAATCGGTCTCTGAAGGCCATCCGGACAAACTGGCAGACCAGATCTCTGATGCCGTGCTGGATGCCATCCTGACCGACGATCCCCATGCCCGCGTTGCCTGCGAGACCATGGTAAAAACCGGTGTGGCCATCGTTGGCGGTGAGATCACCACCAGCGCCTGGGTGGATCTGGAAGACCTGGTGCGCGGTGTCATCAAGGACATCGGCTACACCTCCTCGAAAGTGGGCTACGACGGCGACACCTGCGGTATCATCAACATTATCGGCAAGCAGTCCGTCGATATCGCCCAGGGCGTTGATCGCAAGAAGCCTGAAGACCAGGGTGCCGGCGATCAGGGCCTGATGTTCGGCTATGCCAGCAACGAAACCGACGTACTCATGCCGGCGCCGATCACTTTCTCTCACCGCCTGGTGCAGCGACAGGCCGAGGCCCGCAAGAGCGGCCTGCTGCCGTGGCTGCGCCCGGACGCCAAGAGCCAGGTGACCTGCCGCTACGAAAACGGCCGGGTTGCCGGTATCGACGCCGTGGTTCTGTCCACCCAGCACGATGAAGACGTGACCCAGGAAGACCTGAAAGAAGCGGTGATGGAACTGATCGTCAAGCACGCCTTGCCGCCCGAGCTGCTGCACAAGGACACTCAATTCCACATCAACCCGACCGGCAAGTTCGTGATCGGTGGCCCCGTTGGTGACTGTGGCCTGACCGGCCGCAAGATCATCGTCGACACCTACGGCGGTATGGCGCGCCACGGTGGTGGTGCGTTCTCCGGTAAGGATCCGTCCAAGGTTGACCGCTCTGCCGCTTACGCCGGCCGTTACGTAGCCAAGAACATCGTCGCCGCCGGCCTGGCCGACAAGTGCGAGATCCAGGTGTCCTACGCCATCGGCGTAGCCCAACCGACGTCGATCTCCCTGAACACCTTCGGAACCGGCAAGATCAGCGACGACAAGATCATTGAACTGGTGCGCCAGAACTTCGATCTGCGCCCGTATGCGATTACCAACATGCTTGACCTGCTGCATCCGATGTATCGGGCAACAGCCGCCTACGGCCACTTCGGTCGCGACCCCTATGAAATGACGGTTGGCGGCAAAACCTTTACCGCCTTCCCGTGGGAGAAGACCGATCGCGCCGCGGCCCTGAAAGATGCGGCTGGTATCTAAACCGATTTCGGGCGTATGTCATCAGGCATACGCCCAAGCCAAACTGATTGAACTGACAGGAGAACACCATGAGCACTCCCGCAGAAAAGCTGAACAGCTTTGACGACTACAAAGTTCGCGATATTTCCCTGGCCGGCTGGGGCCGCAAGGAAATCAACATCGCTGAAGGCGAAATGCCGGCCCTGATGAAGCTCCGCGAGAAATACAAAGCCGAGCAGCCGCTGAAAGGCGCCAATGTGATGGGCTGTATCCACATGACCATCCAGACCGCCGTGTTGATCGAGACGCTGATTGAACTGGGTGCGAACGTGCGCTGGTCCTCGTGCAACATCTTCTCCACCCAGGACCAGGCCGCGGCCGCCATCGCCGCGCAGGGCATTCCCGTGTTTGCCTGGAAGGGCGAAACCGACGAAGAGTACGACTGGTGCCTGGAGCGTACAGTCGGAGCCGATGTAGACGGCTGGGAACCGAACATGATTCTGGACGACGGCGGCGATCTGACCGCCCTGCTCCATGAGAAGTACCCGGAAATCCTGGCTAACTGCCACGGCGTGACCGAAGAAACCACCACCGGTGTGCATCGTCTGCAGGAAATGCTGCGCGAGGGCACTTTGAAGGTGCCGGCCATCAACGTGAACGACGCGGTCACCAAGGCCAAGAACGACAACAAATACGGTTGTCGCCACAGCCTGAATGACGCCATCAAGCGCGCTACCGACCACCTGATGGCAGGCAAGAAAGCCCTGGTGATTGGCTATGGTGATGTAGGCAAGGGCTCTGCTGCTTCCCTGCGCCAGGAAGGCATGATTGTAAAAGTGACCGAGGCCGACCCCATCTGTGCCATGCAAGCCTGCATGGACGGATTCGAAGTTGTGTCTCCGTACATTGACGGCGTGAACACCGGTACCGAGTCTGCCGTGAACCGCGACCTGCTGCAGAACACCGATCTGCTGGTCACCACCACCGGCAACATGAACGTGTGCGACGCGCACATGCTCAAAGCCCTGAAAAGCGGTGCCGTGGTGTGCAACATCGGTCACTTCGACAACGAGATCGATACCGCCTACATGCGCAAGAACTGGGAATGGGACGAGGTGAAGCCGCAGGTGCACGTTGTGTACCGTGACAAGGCCACCAACGACCACCTGATCCTGCTGTCCGAAGGCCGCCTGGTGAACCTGGGCAACGCCACCGGTCACCCGTCACGGATCATGGATGGCTCCTTTGCCAACCAGGTTCTGGCCCAGATGTACCTGTTCGAGCGCAAGTTCGCCGATCTGCCGGAAGATGCCCGCGAGAAAGGCGTATACGTTCAGGTTCTGCCCAAGCACCTGGACGAGGAAGTGGCCCGGGCCATGGTGGAAGGCTTTGGTGGCGTGATCACCAAGATGACTCCGGAGCAGGCGAAATACATCGGTGTACCGGTCGAAGGCCCGTACAAGCCAGAAAGCTACAAGTACTGATCGGGTAAACAGATGCAATCCCAGAAACAGTTCAAGCGTCGTTTCAGCTTTGAGTTTTTCCCGCCCAAGACCGACCAGGGCAAGGAAAAGCTGCAGAACGTGCGCAACCAGCTGGCCGAGGTGAATCCGGACTTTTTCTCCGTCACCTTCGGCGCCGGTGGTTCCACCCGGGACCGTACCATCGAGACCGTGCTCAACCTGCATAGCCAGGGCATTTCCACGGCACCTCACCTTTCCTGCGTCGGGGGCACCCGCCAGGAAATCGGGGAGCTTCTGGATCTGTACCGGGAGCACGGAATCAACCGGATTGTCGCCCTACGGGGCGACATGCCCTCCGGTATGGGTGCCGCCGGTGAGCTGCGCTACGCCAACGAGCTGGTGGAGTTTATCCGTGAGCACAGCGGCGATACGTTTAACCTGGAAGTAGCCGCGTACCCTGAGTTTCATCCTCAGGCCCGCAACGCCGAAGAAGATCTGAAGAACTTTGCCCGCAAGGTTCAGGCCGGTGCCAACAGCGCCATCACCCAGTACTTCTTTAATGCAGACAGCTACTTCTACTTCATCGACCGGCTGGAGAAAATGGGCGTTACCATTCCGGTGGTACCGGGCATCATGCCCATCGTCAATTTCTCCAACCTGGTTCGTTTCTCCGACATGTGCGGCGCGGAAATTCCTCGCTGGATTCGCAAGCAGCTCGAAGCCTACGGCGACGACAGAGAATCTATTCGCAAATTCGGTGAGGAAGTGGTCACCGAAATGTGCGAGAAGCTCCTGGCAGCAGGCGCGCCGGGCTTGCATTTCTACACCCTGAATCAGGTAGAGCCCAGCATCAGCATCTGGAAGAATCTGGGCATCAGTGAGCGGGAGAAGATTGCGTTTTAAGGCTTCGCGCTATCCGCTCTCCACGAAATAAAAGGGGCAGATGAACACTTTCATCTGCCCCTTTTTTATTCCCCGTCCGGCGGGACCTCCCCGCCAAGCATTTGATTTCCTGTATACATCTGCGTAATAGTCTAGAGTGTATGTGATGCAGTTCCATCAACGCTCCCCGGAGATCGCAGTCAACAGCAGTGATTGGTCCGGCTTGCCTTACCGGGCAAATGGAGCCTCATAAGAAAGAAAAGGAGATTGTATGAGCACGAAGTGGCTGAAGACCGTAAGCGCCAGCCTGGCACTGACCGTTGCCGCAGGAACCGTGAGCGCAGAAACCCTGCGCGTCGTCACTGACCCGAGTTTCGTTCCGTTTGAAATGATGGACCAGGAAACCGGTGAGATGATCGGTTTCGATATGGAGATCATCCGCGAGGTAGCCGACCGTGCAGGTTTCGAAATTGACCTCAACACCATGGACTTCAACGGCATCATCCCCGCCCTGCAAACCGGCAACGTCGACATTGCCATTGCCGGCATCACGATTACTGAAGAGCGTGAAGAGATCGTCGATTTCTCCGACCCGTACTACGACTCGGGTCTGCGAATCCTCGTTCGCGAGGGTAATGACGACGTTAGCGAATTCGACGACCTCGAAGGCAAGAAAATCGGCACCAAGATTGGTAGCACCAGTTATGACTACCTGGTCAAGAACCTTGACGCCGATGACGGTGTAACCCCCTACCCGGGCAGCTCTGATATGTACATGGCGCTGATGTCCCGTGCCATTGATGCAGTGTTCTACGATGCGCCAAACGTAGGCTACTTTGCCCGCACCAAAGGTGAAGGCAAGGTGACAACCGTCGGCCCGCTGTATGAAGGCCAGCAGTATGGTATTGCCCTCAAGAATGGCAGTGAATGGGTTGATGATGTAAACGACGCCCTTGCCGCAATGAAGGAAGATGGCACTTACAAAACCATCTACGAAAAATGGTTTGGCCCCATGCCCGAGGGCATGTAAGGGCTCCCGGACCCCAGAGGTCTGATTCCCTTTGCCGGGGCTTCACTGCCCCGGCACTTCGTGACTCCAAAACTCTGCGGAGACTCTCATTGTGGAATTCCAGTTTCAGTTCGACTGGCAGGCAGCCATCGACTCTATCCCTTTTCTGATAAAAGGGATCCCCTACACCCTGCTGATCTCCTTCGGCGGTCTTCTGATCGGTTTTGCTCTGGGCATTTTCTTTGGCCTGCTGAGCATCAACAAGAAGTGGTTCCTGCGGTGGCCGGCCACCGCCTACATCGAAATCTTTCGTGGCACTCCGATCCTGGTTCAGGTCCTCTTTATTTTCTACGGCCTGCCGGACCTGATTGGCGGTCCAATTGATCCCTTGACGGCCGGCATCGCGGCCATCGCTTTGAACTCCGGCGCCTACATATCCGAGGTGGTCCGGGGTGGCGTTCAGTCCATCGACAAGGGCCAGACCGAAGCCGGGCTTTCTCTGGGGCTGTCCCGAACCCAGACCTTCTGGTCTGTCGTGTGGCCTCAGGCGTTCCGTCGCATGATTCCGCCGCTGGGTAACCAGGCCATTGTCAGCATCAAGGACACATCCCTGTTCTCGGTGATCGGCGTCGGCGAGCTGGTCCGCCAGGGCCAGATCTATATTGCCAACACCTTTACCGCCTTCGAGGTGTATTTTGTGGTCGCGATCCTCTACCTGGCCATCACCCTGTCCCTGTCCATCATTCTCCGCTTCGTTGAGCGCCGCGGACTGGCTTCTGTCTGAAGGAACGTTACCCATGACTCAGATTGTAAAAATGAAGGGCATGAACAAGTACTTCGGGAAACTGCATGTCCTCAAAGATATTGACCTTACCGTTGAACAGGGCGAAGTGGTGGTTATTATCGGCGCCAGCGGCTCCGGCAAATCCACCCTGATTCGCTGTGTGAACGGCCTTGAAGAATATGAATCCGGAACACTGGAAGTGGACGGCCAACAGCTCGCGCCCAAGAGCGGCAATCCGAAAGCTCTGGCTGAAATCCGCAAGGAAGTCGGCATGGTATTCCAACAGTTCAACCTCTTCCCTCACCTCACGGTGAAAAAGAACATCATGCTGGCGCCCAAGAAGGTCAAGGATGCTCCGGAAACTGTTGCCAATGCCACCGCCGAGCGGTTGCTCAACCGTGTGGGCATCGGCAACCAGGCCGACAAGTACCCCAGCCAGCTGTCCGGCGGCCAGCAACAGCGGGTCGCAATCGCCCGAGCGCTGGCGATGGAACCGCGCCTCATGCTGTTCGACGAGCCAACGTCAGCCCTGGATCCGGAAATGATCGGTGAAGTGCTGGACGTCATGCGCGAGCTGGCCAAAGAAGGGATGACCATGATGGTCGTCACCCACGAAATGGGCTTTGCCCGCGAAGTGGCCGACCGGGTGATCTACATCCACGAGGGCCAGATTGTGGAACAGGGTAAACCGGACGATGTGTTCGACAACCCTCAGAACGAGCGCACCCAGGCGTTTCTTTCGCGGGTGTTGGCGCACTGAGCCAAACCCAGCTTTGAAAGCCTCCGCTTGCGGAGGCTTTTTCCTGAATGCCCGCCGGCGAACTGCAAGTTCCGGAGGAGGGAGAGCAAGTGGAGGAAGTAACCTAGCCTGTCTGCATACTGATCGCCTGCAGTACCGATAATTGCAACCCGCTCGGGGTGCAACCTGTAAGGATTAATTACAAGCTCCTCGGGAGGGCAATCGGCAGGCGCAATCATACCCGCCGACGAGCCCGAGATCGCTAATGGGCGTGCATTCCGGCAAACTCGAGAATCCTGTCTTTTTCAGTGTGCAGAGTTATCTCGATACCGTCGCCCTCCAGGTTGGCAAGGGTTTCCTCGAAAGCCTCTACACGAAGGTCATTAACCTGTCCAGGCTCCGGGCCTTTAACCGGAAATAACACGGGGCCTTTCAGCAGATGCCGCTTGCGGAGCTGATCCACTTTCAGCTTCCACTTGCCACCATGTTCGATAATGGCCGTGGAATCGGTCTGCCCCAGGAACAGGGGCTTGATTACCCGAATGGCCTCGTTGTCCTTTTGCTCAACGAAGGGGAAGGTGACTCCGTATAGCTGATCTTCGATCCGACGCTTGGTAAAACGCTTTGCCAGATCCCGCTGTTCCAGGAGTTGCTTGATGCCCTTCTCGAGAATGGTCTCCTGATATTCCCTGGTGACGAAGTTCCGGCCAACGTAATATTCGTAGAGCTCAGCCAGTGTTTGCTCTGGATTCTCCGCCAGCACTGCCCGCTGCTCGCTGAAACGAACGATGGTTTCACGGGGTCGGATCAGTTCCTGAAACAGACCTTTGTGAAATCCATAATCCCGGTCGTTGTCACCAAACTCGCCGACCTGGTCTTTGAGCATGCCCTGTACTCTGCGCAGCTCAGCATCCAGATTCGCCATGGTTTTGAGGTACAGTCCCCGGTCCAGCTCCTCAAAGAACTGGGTGATACGGGCATGCTTTTTCCGAAGCAGTTTAAAGCCCAGGTAGCGGGTTTTCGGTGCCCACAGCAAAATACCGACGTTGGCGAACTCGCCCGTCTCGATATAAGGCATAAACCGCACGATGGCGTATTGGCACGCTGTCCTGGTCATTTCCGGTTCCAAAAGTTGTCGCTACGAAAACGCTGCAAGTGTGTCAGGAATGAATCCGGATCAAAGTCCAGTTTCATCGTCATCTCAGAGTCTATGTAAAACCACTCCTCGGGAATGGCCTGGATAATGCCGTCCCACTCCCTCAAAGCCTGTTCCAGCCTTTCAGTATAGTGCTGGCGCTCAATCAAGTCATCGAACACATCTGGCACGCTGTCCTTGAAGGCGTGATACCGAAAAAATTGGTCGGCATCGAAATCAGGGTCGAACGCCTGGTTGTGGTCAATGACCACGAGGCGCTGAGTTTCCGCATCCCAGAACAGATTGGCGTTTCCGCCGTTTTTCGTCAATTGACGATCAACGTTCGATATCCACCAATCGAAAACGAGGAGAGAGCCACGCATTTCCGATGGGACATCATGAATCTGGGAGAAAGCCAACTCCGTTATCCTCTGCTCCACGGATCCAAAAGCCGGGCCGCGACCCAACGCAAGCGCATCTTCCGCTGATAATACATCGGTTAACTCGTCGGGAACATCGACAAGTCTGAACGGAGCTACGGGAATTCCCATGGCCAGAGCGAGGTTGCCAGAGATCCATTCGTTAATCTGACTCTGTCTGCCCGCCCCGCTGCCTTTGACGAAATAAATCTCTCCATCGTCGCCCCTGCAGATGAACGGCAGAGTCATGCCGTGTTCCGAGCGGCGCAACACCTCGACGATCTCGACTTCATTGGGAGGCAAACTGGACACAGGTGTGAAATTCCCTTTTCCTCGGTAGTAACCACGGTACATCTTGTTGCTGACGGTCACGGTAGAACGACCCAACCGTATCCCATATTCTCTTCTTGTGGAAGCGCAGATAAACCGGCAAGTTTATTTGATCAGTAATCGCATTGCGGCACACAAGGATACATAACTGACTGTAATTTCATGCACTTATAATTTCACCGCAAATCAAAGTCGGCCTAAACAAGACTTCGATAGAATATATAGCCAGAAAACCATGATCCGCATCCACTGCACAAAGAAACTTGATACGAAGCTGCCGCTGGATTCGTCCGCTCGTCTCAAACGCAAACTGCCGATCCCACATGCCGCTAATGACGAGCCTGAGAGCCCGCTTAGCGGCTGGCACGCCAACCTGCTCACAATCCAGCGCCGCAACTGCGTGTTTTTTGTTCACGACAGCACCCGCTTTCCGTTGCTGGCAACCTGCCTGACAAAACCGGACTTCGCGGAGCTGGACTGGTGGTTTCAGGATGCATTGATGAACACGCTGCTCAAGTCCGGCGCGAATCAGGCACAGATGGACGCTGCCGAAAGCGCCCTCGCAGAACTGGTTTGCGACTTGGAGTGCGACCGTTCCGTGCAGGCGACCATGAACCGGATGGGGCAGGATCTTGAGCATCAGATCTGGTATAACCGGCTCTCAATCAGCGATCTTGCACCCTACAGAACCGGCGCGTGGCTGGCGGAAAGGCCCTGCACGGTTAAGGGAGTCAAAGGCGCGATCTGGCCGCAGCGGGAGATGTTGGCGTTGTTGGATACCATTAATCGATAGCGCTTTGTTGTCTTAACTGCGCCTGCAATCGATGATCGATCCGCCCTGCTTCTCGCACCATATTCACGCCCATGCTTACTCGGGCCACGTCCATTAGATCAGCCGGAATCGCTCGCTTCTGTGTTTCGGAGAACCAGGCAAGGACATCACACAGATGCCAGATTGCTGACGCGCCCTCATGGACCGGCATTGGAAAACTGGCCAGATGGGTTTGAATGAGCTTTCGCATGTTCTGGCGGGAAAACATCAGCAGGCTCGCCATGTCGGAAATACCCACAAAATCCGGCCCGGCCTCCACCAGGCGGGCCTCAGGAACCGCCCGTTGCACATCCTGCAGCGCGCTCAGCATGGCTTGTTCTGCTGACTCGGCCTCGCGTGTAAAGTTCAGAGCGAGCCGGCCTTTTTGGCCGAGGCCGATGATGGCGTCGTCGCATCCCGCTTGAAACAATGAGCTCTCGAGCTGGTCATGTGCAAAGTCTTGTGGAACTGAATATTTAAGCGTGAAGTCGTATTCACGATTCATGGTCTTCAACTCCGTTAGCGAGTCAGTTCTGCACAGGCCAGCGCCGCTTCTATATCTTTGTTCGCATGTCTCTTGCGGGGCACTCGTGCCATTCCTTGGGCAAATCATATACAGCAAGGTTGTCATATGACAACCTTGCTGTATCGAAAAGTTAGGCCGGATTGAGCTTCGTGAGATACCGGCGCGCCACCTTGCCAAAGATCAGCAAGCACACGAGGGTCTGCAATAGAACGGCAACCGCAAAACCGATCATCACAAGGCCCATTGGAAGCTCTGAGATAACTATCATGAGGTCATCAATCACAGGGGCATCGGCTGAAACGAACAGCAGAGCGATGAGGGAAATGAAAGAGACAACCAGCGCACTGATGTTCACAGAGACGGACATCATCCAGTTCTCCCGGAGCGTCGGCGCCCTACCAAACGCCGAAACCGATGCGGCCATTGCGCCATAGGCGGCACCGATCATCGCCCCGATTTGCACGCCGGAATTCATATCGATGTTGAATACCTCACCGATCGTAATAATGCAGAGCTGGAGAGCGGCGTAGAGGCCGGTAAAGTTAAGAATTGTCTTTGTGATCATATTTAAGCTTCCTTGCTTTTTTGGTTTTTAATTTATTGGCACGTTCTCAAGAACTTCAAAATCTCAGACACTTGCGCTGCGGCAGATGCCGGCAAGCCCAGCAGTTTGCCATCGGCGGGAGCGCTTCATTCAGACTGCATTAATACACCTGCCACCAGAACAACGGCGAGCGTTCCATACATTGACAGAACAGGAACGAGACACCACGCTTGCCAGAGCTTTGGCAGCGGAACATCTGGGTCGCCCAACGTCGATGCTCGCCTGTGCCAGAAACGAGACGAACAATTACGGAAAACAAGGAACGCAAAGACATGGCTGCACCTGACGAGACGACCGACAAGCGCCTCTGACCAGATCTGGCTGATACTGGAAAGACTGCCAGAATGCGTCGCGACTCGTTGTTCTATTTTTTTGGCATAACGAAACCCCGTGGTCACGATCACAAAGATGAACAACAGGTTCAGCAGAATGCCTCCAGCCACCACATGTGCTGCAAAGATTCGCCATTCATCACTCACGGTTGCTCGCCCCATAGCTCGGTTTTGTAAGAGAAAAAAGGGGCTGTTCACAGCGGGCGACTTTTCACTCAACAATCACCAAAAAAATTGCCGACAACGCAAAGATCATTGCGCAGACAAAAGTAAAGCTGACAGGGATAAGCGCCCACAGCTTTAAATTCCTGGGAGTCGCCTTATCCTCTGTACCCATTCGCAACGCAACTTTGCTACCGATCACAGGGAGATTCCTGTAGGTGAAAAAGGCCCAGACGTTCATGGCACGAATCCACCTTCCCCAGGGGCCATCGCCCCACAGAATTTTTGTCATATCCAGGTAGGCGCCGGGCGCGGCAATCTTGGCCTCTACCACGCGTATCCTCGAAAACGCTACTGTCACTGTAAACAGTATTCCCAGTAAGCCGCCTATCATGGAGGCAATCCCCAAGAACGCTGAAATAACTGTGAGTGCCTCGATCATCAGCAATGACCTAAGTGATATTGGTGCCCATCATGGAGTCACCTTCACTACGCATTTCTCTTTTGCGTAACGACAGCTCAACGTCCTACCTGGCGGGCGCAGGGATGACCCCTTTGTCAATGTAATGCTGCACCTGCGCTTGATAGCCGGAGGGGTCACCATTTGCAGCTTCAGCACGTAATTCGTCGATTACCGGGGCGGCAAAACCTGAATCTTCGTCACCCGCGCAATCCCGACACGATGCTCGCCACCACGCCAGAGCCTGGCCTTTGCCTGAGAAGCCAACGATAAAGTAATGCCCATACTTCGGCGTCGGATAATCTTCGAACCACTCGGCAACGGTCTCACTGAATTCCTCGGGCATGGGTAGCGAGACCTCGTAAAATTTCTGCTCCCTGTGCGAAAACCAGCGGGCTTCGACCCGTTCCGGAACTGGTGCCGGGTCTATAACAATTCGGCCGCCAGTTGGAGGCGTTTGATCATACCCGTAACTGATTGCTCCACCGGGTATTCTGCGGTCGCCGTTCAGTGTTACCTCTTCAACCCAGACCGGCCACCCGGATGGCCCCCCGGAGACGATGACGGTGTATTCATAGGTTTTTCTCTCCGAAGAGCAGGCAACAAGGCCAGTGATCAACACCAACAACACCATCTGGCGGCTGATGGCGAGACAATTTGCAACGTGCTTTGTCATGGTCGTGCAGTGACCTCTTGTTGTTGGACGGCTAACGAGGGCCTGTTATAGAAGATCCTTCTCTTACCAGAGTTCTCAGGAAGGTGAGGCAATACATCCTCTCGATGTGAGGTATGCATGTATTTCCCCAAATACTTCCTAGCAGCAAAGAGGTTGGCTCCAGCTTCCTGCCAAGCGTCAATAGCTTTCTTAAGGTCATCGGGGATTCTGTGGTTGGCGTTTGACAAATCCATAGGCGACATGGGCAGGCCCTCTGATACCGCCATCTCATACATAAGGTGAAGAGCATGAATCGCCAATTCCTTTCGAGTTGCTCGCCTCTCCTCCGCGATTACATCCGTGCCCTCAACGCGAGCCTGGATGTTGCGGTGATCATTTCGGTTAAGCGCTTCAATTTTTTTCTGGGCACTCTGGATTGTCCGATAATTCATACCGTGACCAGAAAAGACTCTGACAGTGAAGATTTCGTGATTCTGGATACCTCCAACCGGATTTTCATAACCCCCACCAACATCCGAGTGGACACCCGGCAATGCTATCTCTGAGAAATTGGATGGAAGTCCAGCAGGTTCCCGGATACTCGAAAGGGGGAAGTTTCTACGGATCTCATGATGAGCGGTCAGATGAACAATCCTGTCGGCACTGTCCGGCCTGAGATTGACATTAAAATCCAGGTTATTTTGATTTCCGGGAAGATAGAAGCTTCCTACAGTATCGAATAATCCTATAAATCCGACTCTTGCAGTGATATCGCGAGGAAACGCATTTAACTTACGAAAGCTAACTACCGACGTTGACAGGCTCGGCTCATTTATCTCTGGCAAAATTATTGAGGCGGGCCACTCATTAACGAGATTCACGAAATGCCGGGCCAGCGCGGCTCCCCTGCTAAACCCGAATACATCCAACACAACTACATCAGGCTTACTTTCGTCCAGAATGTCGTTGAGTGCAGTGATCGCTGTCTGAATCCGTTTGTGGCCCCCTTCGGGACCTACCCCCAAGGCCAAACCAATTATGTCTTCGCGAGCGTCAAAGCCGTCTGGCGCGATATGCCCGGCAATCGTTCCTGGCCCGGGGATGTAAATCCGCTCTGAATTTGCTCCAGACTCGTAGAGATCAAACAACTTCGCGACATTGGTAATATCCCTATCTGGCAGGTGTTTGTCGTTGTCTTTGTGGTTGGCAGTTCCATCGAAGAAGATGCCTATTCTCAGCGAATTTCCAGCTTTCTCTCGCTTGTTAGGACGAGTAAGAATCTAATCTTGACTATGCTTCAAATCGGCGTCATCGGCACGACTACCGTCTCGCAATTGAGATGGCCCAGTCTTCATTTCTGCATCCAAAAGACCCTCAACTCCACTCTTGGATTCTGCAGCATCAAAAATCCTGCCTAACTTCGCAGGGGCGCTGGATACTCCCGAAAATGACGCCGGCGTGTGAGTATCACCAATAACCACCGACCCCGACCCAATAGTCACACCGCCACACGAAATCGCCCCGCCTGTCACCGCCGCCGGTTTGCCGTTGATCATCACGGTGGACGAACCACCGGTGATGGTGCGGGGATGGGGTGGATGCTTGGGTTTGGAATGGGGTGCCAGCGGGTCGCCTACCCGGGCAACGGGCCTGCCATCAATCAGCACATCGGGGGAACCGGCAATCACCGGCGTGGGCGGGAAACCTTCGTGATCGGAGCCGAGGTCTCCGAGCAGAACAATCGCTTTACTCATGTCGCGTCCTTTGCGTTATTTGCCGGGCCATCCTGGCCCGTTGCGGGTAAAACGGCAGTTTATACTGAAGCGCTCTTCCAGCCAAACCCATCGATCTCACAGTGTGACGGAATCAAGAGCGAGGAAACGTCAGGCAATACCGGGCCAGCTCGACCCGAAATCCGGGTGGCCGATATCCGCTGTTAACTGTAATATCCGCACAGGTTAACAGCGACAACCCAGAATCAGACCGTTCGACGGAGAATTACCATGCGCAATGCTGACCTCGTCACCCGTGGCCTCAAGTCCGTGTGGCACCCCTGCACCCAGATGAAAGACCACGAAGGTGCTGTGCCCCTGGTGCCCATCAAGCGGGGCGAGGGTGTCTGGCTGGAAGACTTTGAAGGCAATCGCTTCATCGATGCCGTCAGCTCCTGGTGGGTCAATCTGTTCGGCCACGCCAATCCAAGAATCAACGCGGCTATCCAGAAGCAGATTGGCGAGTTGGAACACGTTATCCTCGCCGGGTTTACCCACGAGCCAGTGGTGAATCTGTCCGAGCGCCTCATCGAAGTTACCCCGCCGGGCCTGAACAAGGTTTTTTACGCCGACAACGGCTCGTCGGCGATCGAAGCTGCCCTGAAGATGAGCTTCCACTACTGGAAGAATCACGGCAAACCGGCCAAGAAAAACTTCGTGAACCTGAGCAACAGCTACCACGGTGAAACCCTTGGGGCTCTTGCGCTCGGCGATGTCTCGCTCTACAAGGACACCTACCAGCCATTGCTGATGGAAGTTCTGACAGCGCCCTCCCCGGACGCCTTCAACAAGGAACCGGGTGAGACCGACGAGGCCTATGCATTGCGCCAGTTTGAGGCCATGGAAAAACTGCTGGCCGAGAAGCACGATGAAATCTGCGCCGTGGTGGTGGAGCCGCTGATCCAGTGCGCCGGCGGCATGCGCATGCACCATCCCATCTACCACACCAAACTGCGGGAAGCCTGCGACCGCTATGGCGTGCATCTGATTGCCGATGAGATTGCCGTTGGTTTTGGCCGCACCGGCACCCTGTTTGCCTGTGAGCAGTCGGGCATCACTCCGGATTTCATATGCCTGTCCAAGGGCCTTACCGCCGGCTACCTGCCACTGTCGGTGGTACTGACCACCGATGATGTCTACAACGCCTTCTACGACGACTACGAAACCCTCAAGGCGTTCCTGCACAGCCACAGCTACACCGGCAACCCCATCGGCTGCGCCGTGGCACTGGCGACCCTGGATATCTTCCGGGATGACAATGTGCTTGAGAGCAACCGCGGGCTCTCCACATGCATGGCCGAATCCGTCGCCCACCTGGCAGACCATCCCAATGTCGGGGACATCCGCCAGCACGGTATGACCCTGGCCGTGGAAATGGTAAAAGATAAAGCCTCGAAAACGCCCTTCCCCTGGCAGGAACGCCGTGGCATTCGCGTTTACCAGCATGCATTAACCCGCCAGGCCTTGCTTCGCCCCCTGGGTAATGTGGTTTACTTCATGCCGCCTTACGTGATCACCGAAGAACAGATCCGCCACCTGGCCCAGGTTGCAACGGAAGGCATAGAGATCGCGGTTCGCGACTGACAACCGCCAGGAACCTGAGAGACCAGCCCATGCGCATACCCCGCATCTACACTGATTCCGCCCTCAGCGAGGGCGGCACCGCAGAACTTGATGACAACGCCGCGCAACATGTTGGCCGGGTATTGCGCATGCAGCCGGGGCAGGAACTGCTGCTTTTCAACGGCGATGGCAACGACTACCCCGCCACCATAACCAGCGCCAGCAAGAAGAACGTGGAAGTCCAGGTGGGTACTCCGCAGGCCAACGCTACCGAATCCCCCCTGGAAATCGTCCTCGGCCAGACCCTCTCCAAGGGTGACCGCATGGACTACGCAGTGCAGAAAGCGGTGGAAATGGGCGTTACCCGCATCGTGCCGCTGAGCACAGAACGGTGCGATGTAAAACTTAAGGGCGACCGGGAAGACAAGCGCCTGCGCCACTGGCAATCCGTCGCCATCAGCGCCGCCGAGCAATGCGGTCGCGCCCGGGTGCCCGAGATCCTGCCGGTGATGACCGTTTCCCAGTGGCTGGAGCACAGTCGGGATTGCGAGGTGCGCCTGGTATTGCACCACCGCACCGAACATGCCCTCAAATCCATTATCCCCCCCGAACGCGTCGCCCTGATGATTGGCCCCGAGGGCGGACTTTCCCCCGAGGAAATCGCCCAGGCGGAAAAAGAAGGCTTCCTGCCGGTGGCCCTCGGCCCTAGGGTACTGAGAACCGAAACCGCACCGGTTGCGGCCATGGCGCTTTGCCAATGGCTATGGGGTGACATCGGCAGCTGATCATCCCGACCGTGCCGCCGTCTCGATCTGGCGCCCACGTCATCGACATAGAGGGGTCGGCGACAGAATCCCTGTCAGCCTGCAGCAAAGCCGGGCATCACTCAACAGCCAGGGCGTTGCCGATCACGGTCACGAATGCTGCCAGGTTCACCCACGCCTTGACCCATGCTGCCGGTGCGCCCGAACATACCGTTCGGGGTCCGCGTCGAACTGTTCGCGGCAAGCCGTCGCACAGAAGTAATAGTGTTTACCTTGGTATTCGGACTCCGCAGGGGCTGTCTTGTAGCTGACCTGCATGCCACAGACCGGATCCTCGAAAGATTTTTGCTCTTCTCGTCCGCGTTTCATTGTTGCCCTCTCTCTTTTACAGTTCACAATAATGCAGATTTTGCTGCGCCTTTCCATTAACAGACCACCGCATCGGTGAGCTTATCGAGCTGCGCGTGCGGGTTGATTCGTGATTACGCCAGGCGTTCCAACGCCAGCGCTACCCCCTGGCCGCCACCGATGCACAGGGTAACCACGCCACGGCGCACGCCATCCCGGGCCATGGCGTGTAACAGCCGGGTGGTCAGCACAGCGCCGGTGGCTCCGATTGGATGGCCGTGCGCAATCGCGCCGCCTTCCACGTTAACGATATCCTCGGCCAGACCGAGCTCCCGGGTCAGGGCAAGGACGATGGCGGCAAAGGCTTCGTTGATCTCGATGCGCTCGATATCACCCATGCTCCAGCCGGCACGTGCCAGTGCCTGTTGCACCGCCGGTACCGGGCCCAGGCCGAAATAGCCGGGCTCCACCGCGCCGATGCCGTAACTCACCAGCCGCGCCATGGGCTCAAGGCCACGGCGTTCCGCCCAGGCGCGATCAGCGACGATCATTGCTGCCGCACCCGTGTTCAGCCCAGGGGCGTTACCGGCGGTAATGGTGCCGTCCTTGCGGAAGGCCGGCCTGAGTTTGCCGAGGCCCTCGGCGGTGGCGTCGGGGCGATTGTGCTCATCGCGCCCGAAGGCCGCCGTGCCCTTGTGGGATGTGACTTCGACCGGCACGATCTCGGCGTCGAAGCGTCCTGCCGCCTGAGCCTCGCTGAAGCGTTGCTGGCTGCGCGCCGCCCAACGGTCCTGGTCCTCGCGGCTGATGTCAAAGCGGCTGACCAGGTCTTCGGTGTGCCACCCGGAGTGCTGATCAGAGAAGGCATCATTGAGCCCGTCGCGCAGCATGCTGTCGTAAATCTCGGCATTGCCCATGCGGTGGCCCCAGCGCCCGTGCAGATCCAGATAGGGCGCAAGATCCATGTTCTCCATTCCGCCGGCGATAGCACAGTCACGATGCCCGAGCATCACCTCCTGCGCGGCGTTAATCACCGCCTGGGCGCCGGAGCCGCAGACCCGGTTGACCGTCATGGCCGGCACCGACACCGGCAATCCGGCGTGGATCGCAGCCTGGCGCGCCGGATTCATCCTGGCGCCGGCCTGAACCACCTGACCCAGCACCACACTCTGCACATCGTCGGGGGTCAGGCCCGAGCGGCGCAGGCTCTCGGCGATGGCAGTAGCACCGAGGTCGGGTGCCGGTATGGCCTTGAGTGTGCCACCGTAGGTACCGATGGCTGTGCGTACCGGGGCGCAGAGAACGACGTTGGATTCTTTCATGATTGATCACCTCGCGTATCTGTTTTGTCCTTGCCGGGCCATAACCCGCCATAGAGCCTTTTAAACGCCATCTCGAAGACACTGTCGCGGGCCGTGCCCGCAAGCGTCAGTGCCGAGGCGATGGAGTCGCTCATTGACGTCTCCCATTGCCGATAGGGGTTACTGCTATTGACCGGCGTTGGCCTGGTCTCCATCCTCTCGGCCAGCCACTTGACCCCGCCCATCCAGGGCGCGAAGCGCTCCGAGAACATCAGGCGGCTGGTTCTTGCCGGATGCAGTTGGCGCAGCATCTCGGCCGACCAGGGGGTGGTGACCCGCCGTACCCAGGGCCCGGCAAAGGTCTCGTAGAGGGCCACATTGCGCCTGGAGAGGGCTTTTACGCGCTCGAACTCCGGTGCCTGGTCCGGGTACTCCAGATCTTCCACCTGACGTTCCTCGAAACGCACCTGGAACTGGGGCTTGTGACAGTCCGGGTCGCCGGTGGGGTTGTCTATCTTCATCTCGTAGAGCCCGGGGGCAAGGTCATTGAGATCGCCGATGCTCTCGAGGATCGCCCGGTGCTCCAGCCGTGCGACCTTGGCGGAAACGAAGATTCCCAGATGGCCAACGTGTGGGTTGATCAGGTAGACGATGCGCTGGCCAGCGGCCTTGAGTGCCTTGGTGTCCGGGTACACCGCTGGGATCCAGTTGAGCGCCTGGTGCGGTGGGGTGATGTTGTCGCCACTGGAGGCAAAGATCACCAGCGGGTTGCGGATGCGCTTGAGGTCAACGGTGCAACCGGGATGGACTTCAAACTCGCCACGTTCCAGCTTGTTACCGATGAAGAGATTCTCGACGATGGCGACAATCTCTTCCTTGCTCAGGCTATAGAAGCCGGTCCACCAGCGCTCAAAGTCCAGAAATCGCTCGCGCTGGCCGTCGATGTCGGCAAACAACTGGTAGTCCTTCTGCCACAAAGTATTTGCCGGCTTAAGGGATTCGAAGTTGGCCGCCAGATGGGCGCCATCAAAGCGCCCGCCCCCCAGATCCGCCAGCAGGTGCGTCATCCAGGCGCCGCCCAACAGCCCGCCGGCGAGGCGCATGGGATTAACGCCGGATTCGCCGGACCAGTAGGACAGCGGTGAGCCGTTAAGCACCGCCGGCCCCACCAGGCCCTCACAATCAGCCGAGAGCAGTGCGATGGCCCATCCCGCCTGGCAGTTGCCGTAGAGCACCGGCGGCATGCCGGGATGGCGCTCGGCCAGCGTCTCGACGAAGCGCCGCAGTACGTTTAACACGTCCTCCAGCGTCTGCCCGGGCATGGGCTCGGGGAAGAAGATCGCGAAATAGACCGGGTGCCCCTCGTGGAGTGCCATGCCCACTTCGGAATCTTGCTTGAAACCGCCGATACCGGGGCCATGACCGGCGCGCGGATCGACGATCATCACCGGCGGTTTGGTCTCGTCAAGGCAGTCTTCCAGACAGTCCTCGCCGACCCGGGTGATACGTAGCAGGGCATAGTTGGCGGGGTGCTCCAGCCGGCGGCCGTCCAGGATCATTTCATAGTCGAAGTCGAGTAGCGGTGGCTTGCCGGCCTGCTCATGCTCGAGCATGTTATTGGCTCGCTCGCGCAGGGTGTCCAGGTAGCGCACCCAGCGCCGCCACAGGTCGGTCTGGTAGGCGAACAGTTCCGCCGCCGGGTTGCTCTGGATGGTGGCCTGTTTGTCGGGCCTGACCGACGGATCGGGCTCCTTGTCTCTCGTTAGCTTGGTATTCATAGTCGTTCTAGCTCTCAGTGTCAGGATATGGTTTGGTTAAACTGGTTCTGCGAGGCGCAGCCGGATTGCCAGCCAAACGAAGATGAACACCCCAACTGTTTTGCTCAGTATGAAACCGAGGGCCACCCCGAGGAAGACATTGCCAAAATCCGCACTTCAATCTCTCACCGCGATACGGGAATCTGCTCGACCCATGGACCAGAACAGGACGAGGTGAGAGCATGTAGCTTTCGGCTCTTGCTAACCGTTAGTGTCCAGTCTATGTGATCAAGCTGAATCCAGACTGAACACATACTTCCTGCCCGGAAATGGTTATGAGGCAATATCAGCGGTTGATCAACTCCCGACCGTGCCGCCGTCGCAAGCTGGCTCCCAGGTCATTGACAGCGCGTGGGCACTTCTGAAACCGTGCGGAGCCATGGATGGCGGAGCCGAGCATACAGGGACGTATTCACAGCGTGTTTCAGAAGCGCCTGCCCGCGCCCGCTCAGAGTCAGAGCAAAAATACTAAAGAGACTGCGAGTACCAGGATGACAAGCCTGCTAAACACCCAAGAATTCTGGCAATACCTCAGTATCCCGGTCATTGCCGCCCTGATTGGCTGGACCACCAACTGGCTTGCCATCAAGATGACCTTCTACCCCCTGGAATTCATCGGCAAACCACCGCTGCTTGGCTGGCAAGGCATTATTCCCTCCAAGGCGCGAAAAATGGCGGCCATCAGTGTCGATGCCACCATTTCAAAGATCGGCACCGTTCGGGAGATCTTCCAGCAGATCGATCCGAAAGTCCTCGCCACCCATATCGTTCACTCCGTCGAACCCCGCATCGAAGAATATGTGGACGAGATGATGCTGAAGGAATACCCCACCTTCTGGGAAAACCTGCCGGCCTCGGCCCGGAAGATGGTCTACGATCGCGTCCGCAAATCCACGCCTCAGCTGGTGGACAATCTGGTGGAAGACGTGTCCGACAACATCGAGGACCTGCTGGATATCAAGGGCATGGTCATCGAGCGCCTGGCCGCCGACAAGGAGCTGCTGAACCGGATCTTTATTGAATGCGGCGAGGTGGAATTCCGGTTCATCATCAACTCGGGGCTCTACTTCGGCTTCCTGTTCGGCCTGATCCAGATGGCGGTCTGGTATGTCTACCCGAGCTGGTGGGTGCTTCCCTTCTTCGGCCTTCTGGTGGGCTGGGCCACCAACTGGATTGCCCTGAACGTGATTTTCCGGCCGCTGCACGCGAAAAAAGTCGGCCCCTTCCGGATTCAGGGCCTGTTCCTGAAACGCCAGCCGGCCGTGGCGGAGTCCTTCTGCCACATTGTTACCCACGAGATTCTCACCGTTGGCAACATTATCAACGCCATTCTCGACGGCCCCAAAGGCGACCGCGCCCGCAACATGGTCAAGAAGCACATCAAACCGCTGGTGGATGAAACCGCTGGCATGGGCAAGGCGCTGACCCAGATGGCCTTTGGACCCACCGGCTTTGCCACCCTCAAGAACAAGGTTGGCGAAAAAGCCATCGAGATATCGCAGACATCATTCAACAACCCGGTGTTCGAGAAAGATCGGGCCCGGGCCGTGGAATCCATCATGGTCGAGCGGATGATTGCCCTGTCTTCCGAAGAGTTTCAGGACTTGCTCCGGCCCTGTTTCCAGGAGGATGAAATCAAACTGATCCTGGTGGGCGCATTCCTCGGCTTTGGCGCCGGTGTCTGCCAACTGGTGTTCGTGTTCGGGGAGTCATTCCTGTAAATTCCTGCAATAATTCACGGGCTTAAAACCTGTGCAAGGATGCGTCGTACATCTATACTCTCGGAAACGGAGGTTCATTACTTCGAACAGGTTCGACCCGGAGGCAACGGATGCCAGGTTTTCTCTCCTGGATTTCAGGATTATTCGCAACAAAGCAGCCTGCACCGCCGGCTCCGGAAGCGCGGCTGTTCAATCCGGCTCCGGAGAACCCGGCCAACGACACTCCGGACACAGGCCCGGAACTCGCCCAGCATCTGGAAGACCACTTGTTCTCCTGGCTGCTGGACGCAGAACCCGCAACGTTGCGGGCCGATCTTTCAGTATGGGATGAGGTGCTGGAAGAGCTACACAAGCGCCTTACCAACAACCGGATGGAAGAGCTTCCCCGCCAACCCATGAGCCTGCCGATGCTCATGCGGGCCCTGTCCGATGAATCAACCGACCGCCATCGGCTCACAGAAATCATTCTTGGTGATCCGTCGCTGACCGATCAGCTACTCCAGATTGCCAACAGCCCCTACTTCCGAACCAGTGACCATGCCATTGAATCGGTAGACCAGGCGGTGTTTGTGCTGGGGGTGGATGGCATCCGGAACGTCATTTCCGCAGCCGTCATGCGCCCCATGATGGCGGCAAGGAACAGCCGTGAAGCATTATTTGGCCAGCGCGCCTGGCGCTGGGGTCTGACCTGTGCCCGGGCAGCAGAACTGATTGCCAGAACACAGGGCGAAGACACCAGTGCGCACTTCATGGTGGGTTTGCTGCCCTCATTGGCTTACATCACTATCCGTCGGGAATTGCAGCGCATCTGCCGGTCACGCACAGCAACTGGTGAACCGGAGCCAGCGCTTATTCGCCATGCCCTGGCGAGGTACCAGTGGGCCACCTGCCAGCTACTTGCGAATGAATGGAACCTTCCTCCCAAGTACCACGCCTATCTCCTGGCGGCAGAACGACCAGCCCCCAGGCAGAAGCATACGCCTCTGACCGATGGCATGGTCATTGGTACCCGGGAAGTACTCAGGCACGCCCACCAGCGGAATCTTGCGGAAGAGGATCTGCCCAAAGTGGTGCGCCTGACCCCGGAGCAAATCAGCAGCGTGCGACAGGCGCTGCAGAAGATGCTCCGGGAGGGCGGCCGCTCAACTGTCAGAAGCTGACACAGGTTCCGCCTGAGCGCGACGCCTGGGCTTCTCCAGGTCATCACCGGCCCGCAACAACTCAGCGAAGGTTCGCGTTTCCTCCACCTTGCGCGGGCCTATCAATTCGGCAGGGATGACCTTTGGTAACCGGTCAACGATCCGGTCCTCATCGTTGCGCACCACTTTCAAAACCTCGCCCACGGTGATCAGATCCAGCGCACGCCCCGGCACAAGTCGATCGCCCTGGCTGCCGGCCAGGCTAAGCAGCCCCGCCCGGATCAACTTGTCACTGAGCGCGCGGGTTACTTCGCCTGGCACCCTCAACTGGTGTTCCAACACCTCCTGCTGAGGTGCCGGCTTACCCTCGCTGAAGGGTTTGGCCACCAGCCACATGGTCGCTAACGCTACATTCTCCTGCAGTTCCGGCGCCAATTGCACTTGCCGGCGCTTGGCCACTGATCCCGGATTCTGCAGATAGAACGCCAGGCTGGCACCCAGAAGCAGGATCATCCAGTTCAGATAGATCCAGATCAGCAGGATGATGCCGATGGCGAAACTGGAATAGATTGCTGCGTACTTGGCAGAGCCCGCCACAAAGGAGGCAAACAGCATTCCGCCTGCCTGCCAGGAAACACCAGCCACCAGACCGCCGATGGCCGCATAACGCAACTTGACCCGGGTATTGGGCATGAACACGTAAACGAACGTGAATGCGCCAACCACCAGGAAAAATGGGGTGAAACGGCTGGCAACAAGAATTACCGAACCAAACGGCTCAATTTCTATGAGCTTCTGGACAATGGTTGAGGAAAAAATGGTGGCGCTGACGCCAATGGCCGAAACCATCAGCAGTGGTCCCACCATGATCACGCTCAGGTAGTTACTGAAGCGCTGCGCCATGGAGCGCATATCCGGGACGCGCCAGATCATGTTGAAGGAGCGTTCTATTTTCTGCAGCAGGGAAACCACCGTGTAGACCAACAACGCCAGCCCCACAGAACCGAGCACTCCGACTTTCATGTTATCGACGAATCCGAGAATCTGCTCGGCGAGCTCTATCCCCTGGGGTCCCAGCGGTTCAAAGAACTGGAACAGGAACGGCTCCATTCGCTGATGCACTCCCAGCGCCTTCAACACCGAGAAGCTAAGGGCAAGCAGAGGCACGATACTCAGCAGGGTTGTGTACACAAGACTCATGGCATGGAGAGTCAATTGTCCACTGAGAACATCCCGGGCCATCGCATAGGCAGTGCGGCCGACCTTGTACAACCAGGTCCAGGGCCAACTCTGGGGCGGATTGGGATTCGCCAGAATCCAGCGCTCAGCTGCCTGAAGCCGGTCTTTTAATTGGAATGAAGCCACTTTAGGTCCTGTCGTTCCATGTTTTGTTCAGATTATCAGTCAGATATCCGGTGTAACCAGAGTATGGCCGATTAACGGCAGTTTGCGAGGGACACACATCCAATATAACCATATCATCATTTATTACCTCCTCTTATAACAGATCTTCTGTAAAAAGGCCGCTATTCAAGAAATGGTATTTTCTGACCAGGTATTTTCTTATGCGAATCAAACTTGCTCTGGGCGTTGCTGCACTTACCGCCTTCTCACCGATGACTGCCCTGGCCACCAACGGCTATTTCAGTCACGGCTACGGCACCATCAGCAAAGGCATGGCCGGCGCAGGCACTGCGCTGTCCCAGGACAGCATTGCAGCGCCAACCAACCCGGCCGGTATGGCTTTTGTCGGGAACCGGATTGACGGTGGGTTCGAAGTTTTTTCGCCCCGGCGGGAATACACCGTAGAGGGTCCAGTCTCTCCTCCCCCTGCGTTCTCATTGCAGCCGGGCACATACAAAAGCAGCCGCAACGGTTTCGTTATCCCCCACCTGGGCTTTAATCGGGAACTTTCCGACACCACACGTTTCGGGGTTTCAGTGTATGCCAATCGTGGCATGAACACCGACTACTCTGGTGAAAGTGGCGGGCCTTTCTATGCAGGCCGTACCGGCGTAAACCTCGAACAGCTTTTTATTGCCCCGACCTGGTCCTGGGAGTTCTCCGACAACCAGGCCTTCGGCATTTCACCAGTCATTGCCTACCAGCGCTTCGAAGCTGAAGGCCTGCAGAGCTTCGCGCCATTCTCTCCAGACCCGGGCGCACTCTCCAACAACGGCACCGACGATGCCTGGGGTTACGGTTACCAGATCGGCTGGCAAGGTGAAATCACCGACACCCTCCGCGGCGGCCTGAGCTGGCGCAACATTCTGAAGATGAACGAGTTCGACAAATACCGCGGCCTTTTTCCGGAACAGGGCGACTTCGACATTCCCCAGATGTTCAACGCGGGTATCGCCTGGTCCGGACTTGAAAACCACTGGTTCCTGCTGGATATCCAGCACATCCGTTACAGCGAGATCAACAGCGTGGGCAACCCGCTGCTGCCCAATCTGCAGACGGCACAGCTCGGCGATGATAATGGCGCAGGCTTTGGCTGGGACGACATGACCATCGTCAAGCTGGGTTGGCAGTGGCAGCAAACACCGGCGCATGCCTGGCGGGCCGGCGTCAGCTATGGAGAGAATCCTATCTCCGACGAAGATGTGCTGTTCAACATCCTGGCGCCGGGCGTTCAGGAGTGGCACTTCACTGGAGGATTCACCCACAGCTTCAGCGAAAACCTTGATGTGTCTGGCATGGCCTTTTATTCCCCGGCCAAGACAGTGACCGGTCCCAACCCGCTGGCACCGAACCAGACCATTGATCTGGAAATGTACCAGCTGGGCGCCTCGGTGAGCGTGGGCTGGAAATACTGATCTCCCAAGGCCAGTCTGCAAAGCCCCGGATGCTCCGGGGCTTTGCTGTTACAGCACAGATTTCAGATTAACAGCGGTGATGCCGACGATCCTCTGCCGCGCTTCCCGACTGGCCCAGGCCGAGTGCGGGGTCACAATCAGATTGGGAATATCGTCCGCCAGCAAGGGGTTGCCGTTGCGGGGCGGTTCCTCGGTCAACACATCAAAACCGGCTCCACCGATCTCGCCGGCGCGAAGCGCGTCCGCCAACGCCTGTTCGTTCACCAGGCCTCCGCGGCTGGTGTTGATGAGCAACGAGTCAGGCTTCATCATTTTCAGTTCGCGGGCACCGATCAGATCCCGGGTCTCGTCGGTCAGCAGGCAGTGCAGCGAGAGCACGTCTGCCTGGGGCAGCAATTCGTCCAGTGGAATTCGCGAATAGCCATCGACCACACCCGAACCCTGCCCGGGCCGAGCTCCAAGAAGAACCTTCATACCGAAGGCCGCAGCCCGCTCCGCCACGCCCTGTCCCAGATCGCCATAGCCGACAATACCGAGAGTGCGCCCCTCCAGTTCCATGATCGGATGATCCATCAGGCAGAACATGTCACTTTGGCCCCAACGCCCTGCCTGGACATCGCGGGTGTAATCCAGAAGCCGCGTGGCCAGTGCCAACATCAAAGCCATGGTGTGCTGCGCCACCGTTGAGCGGCCGTAGTTGGTCACGTTCATGACCTTGATGCCGTGATCCTTCGCCGCCGCCTGATCGATGTTATTCAATCCGGTCGCCACCACGGCGATGGTCTTGAGTTCGGGGCAGGCCTCGAAATGCTCACGGGTGAGCACTACTTTATTGACCAGCACGGTATCGAACCCCCGGATGCGTTCCAGGATCTGATCCGGCGTGGTCCGATCATACTTTTCCAACCCGCCGGTCACCGACTCGATGGGCGAGAGATCCACATCGTCGCCAAGAGTTTTGGCATCAAGAAACACAGCTTTCATACTTTTCTCCTGAATCCAGATGGCCACAGATTAGGGTAGACTTGGTTAAACGTCCAAAACTCAACATGTCCAAGCACGAACAGGGTATGAACCATGGAACATGAATTCTGGCACGAACGCTGGGCCAAAAAAGAAATCGGTTTCCACGAGGGCACGGTTAACCAGTATCTCCACGACCATTGGCCGGAACTGGCTGGCAAAGGCACCGACGCCGTTTTCGTGCCCCTCTGCGGCAAAGCCCACGACATGTGGTGGCTCCACGACCGCGGCCATCCGATCATCGGTGTAGAGCTGAGCGAACTGGCCTGCAAGGACTTCTTCGAAGAAGCCGGCGAGAAAGCCAAAGTTCACCCCGGCGAACCCTTCATAACCTTCAAACACGACAACCTGCAGCTCTGGTGCGGCGACTTCTTCCAACTGGTTCCGGAAGACCTCAAACACGTTCGACTGGTCTACGACCGGGCCGCCCTGATCGCCCTGCCGCCCCACATGCGCAGAGACTACGTAAACCACCTTACCGCCATAATCCCCGACGGCACCAGAATCCTGCTCATCACCCTGGACTACGACACCGAAATCAAGGGCCCGCCGTTCAACGTCAGTGACGAGGAAGTGCGGGAACTTTACCAGGACGACTATAAAATCGAGCACATCCTGACCAATACCCTGGCCAAGGATCATCCGTTTACAAAGAGAAAAGGCCTGGAAAACGCATCTGAAAGCGTCTTCCGTTTAACCAAACTCTAGCTTCCCGGGGCATCCCCCCGGAGGCCTGATCGGAGTGTACCGGGTGGCTCTCTGACAACGAATTTGATGTCTGAGCGAAGCGAGTTGCCAATTCGTTGTCAGAGAGCCACCCGGTGCACTCCAGCCCCCTCCGCCAGAAGGCTACAAAACCAACACACCCGCCTAACATAATTTAATGAACCTTAACCACTCACACACTGTCCAACTCCCGAACCGTGAACTAAGCTCAAAGTAAGCAAGCCGACCTCGACAAGATCGTGCACAGGCTTGTAAGTATCCATTCCTTCCACCCATAACTAACTAAACCGCCCGGACGGGCGGAACTGACTGCAACGGGGAAATTGCGTGAACTGAAAGCTGAAGATACAGCGAGCGAGGGCGATCTATGAGCATACTGCAGCACTTCAAAGACCGGTATGAGAGTACTCAGGAAGAAGAATACAGTCTTGAGGAATACCTGGAGATCTGCAAAAAGGACCCAACGGCCTACGCCACGGCCGCTGAGAGAATGTTAATTGCCATCGGCGAGCCAGAGTTCGTCGACACCTCGAAAGATCCGAGGCTTTCAAGGATATTTTCCAACAAGGTCATCAAGCGGTACCCCGAGTTTTCCGAGTTCTATGGCATGGAGGACGCCGTAGAAAACATCGTCTCCTTCTTCCGCCATGCCGCCCAGGGCCTGGAAGAAAAGAAACAGATTCTTTACCTGCTTGGTCCCGTGGGCGGTGGTAAATCCTCCCTGGCGGAAAAGCTCAAGTCACTGATGCAAAAAGTGCCCTTCTACGCCATCAAGGGCTCGCCGGTGAACGAATCTCCACTTGGCCTGTTCGATCCGGCCGAAGACGCCCAGATTCTGGAAGAAGAATACGGCATCCCCGCTCGCTACCTGAAAAACATCATGTCGCCCTGGGCCGTTAAACGGCTGCATGAATTCGGCGGCGACATCAGCCAGTTCCGCGTTGTAAAGATGTATCCGTCGGTACTCGACCAGGTTGCTGTTTCCAAGACCGAACCCGGGGACGACAACAACCAGGACATTTCCGCCCTCGTGGGCAAGGTCAACATCCGCATGCTGGAGGATTTCTCCCAGGATGATCCGGATGCCTACAGCTTCAGCGGTGGCCTGTGTAAAGCCAACCAGGGCCTGATGGAGTTCGTGGAGATGTTCAAGGCTCCCATCAAGGTCCTGCATCCGTTGCTGACAGCGACCCAGGAAGGCAACTACAACACCACCGAAGGCATGGGCTCGGTGCCCTTTGATGGCGTGATCCTGGCCCACTCCAACGAATCAGAGTGGCAGACCTTCCGCAACAACAAACACAACGAGGCGTTCCTTGACCGGGTCTATATCGTCAAGGTGCCCTACTGTGTTCGGGTGACGGAAGAAATCGAGATTTACAAAAAACTGCTGAGCAACAGCTCCCTGGAAGGGGCTCCCTGCGCGCCCGACACTTTGGACATGCTGGCCCAGTTCTCTGTGCTGTCGCGCATCAAGGAGCCGGAAAACTCCAGCATCTTCTCCAAGATGCGGGTTTATGACGGCCAGAACATCAAGGACACCGACCCGAAAGCCAAATCGATCCAGGAGTACCGTGACGCTGCCGGCGTGATGGAAGGTATGGATGGGCTCTCCACACGTTTCGCCTTCAAGATCCTGTCCAAGGTGTTCAACTTCGACACCACCGAAGTGGCCGCCAACCCGGTGCATCTGCTCTACGTTCTTGAAAAACAGATCGAACAGGAGCAGTTCCCTGCTGAAACCCATGAGAAGTATCTCCGGTTCATCAAGGAATTCCTGGCACCGCACTATGTGCAGTTTATCGGCAAGGAAATCCAGACCGCATACCTCGAGAGCTACAGCGAATACGGCCAGAACCTGTTCGACCGGTATGTCACCTATGCCGATTTCTGGATTCAGGATCAGGAATACCGGGATCCGGATACCGGCGAGATCCTCGACCGCTCCTCAATCAACGAAGAGCTGGAAAAAATCGAGAAACCGGCGGGCATTTCCAACCCGAAGGATTTCCGCAACGAAGTGGTCAACTTCGTCCTGCGGGCCCGGGCGAACAACGGTGGCAAGAATCCGTCCTGGCTCAGCTACGAGAAACTGCGCGCCGTGATCGAGAAGAAGATGTTCTCGAACACCGAGGATCTGTTGCCAGTGATTTCTTTCAACCCGAAAGCGAGTCAGGAAGATCAGAACAAGCACAAGCAGTTCGTCGAGCGTATGGTCGACCGAGGCTACACGGAGAAGCAGGTGCGGCTGTTGGCTGAATGGTACCTGCGGGTTCGCAAGTCTCACTAAGTCAGTGACCATTCACTGAGCTGGAGTAACGCCATGGGAATGACCCACATAGTCGACCGGCGACTGAACGGTAAGAACAAGAGCGCAGTGAACCGTGAACGGTTCCTGCGCCGTTACCGACACCACATCAAACGTGCGGTGTCGGATGCTGTTCAGAAACGCTCGATCACCGATATAGAGCGGGGCGAGAAAGTCAGTATTCCGTCTCGCGACATTGAAGAACCCATCTTTCACCATGGCCAGGGCGGCAAGCGGGAGATGGTGCATCCGGGCAACCAGGAGTTTGTGGCCGGTGACACCATTCCCAAGCCCGATGGTGGTGGGGGCCAGGGCTCCGGGCAGGGGCAGGCCAGCCCGGACGGCGAAGGCATGGATGAGTTCGCTTTCCAGATTACCCAGGAAGAATTCCTGGATTTTCTGTTCGACGATCTCGAACTGCCGAACCTGGCCCGCAAGAAACTCAAGGATACCGAAGCCTTCAAATATGTCCGCTCTGGCTTCAGCACCGATGGGGTGCCGGCCAAGCTTGATGTAGTGCGCTCATTGCGCGGGGCCCACGCGCGCAGGCTGGGCCTGGGAGGGGCGCGCAAGAAGAAGATCCGGGATCTGGAAAAGCAGCTTGAAGCGCTGAAATCGGCGCCAGAAGATCTGGACCCGGCGTTCAGCCATGAGGATCAGATCCAGGTACTCGAGGAGGAAATCGCGCGACTGAAAGCAAACGTTCGCCGCATTCCCTTCATTGATGAAATCGACCTGCGCTATCGCCAGCACCTGAAAAAACCGCAGCCGGCCACCAGCGCCGTGATGTTTTGCCTGATGGATGTATCCGGATCCATGACCCAGATGCACAAGGACATCGCCAAGCGGTTTTTCATCCTGCTGTACCTGTTCCTCAAGAAAAACTACAAGAAGATCGAAGTGGTCTTCATCCGACATCACACCAGCGCCAAGGAAGTGGACGAGGAAGAGTTCTTCTATTCGCGGGAAACCGGGGGCACGATCGTCTCCAGCGCCCTCAAGCTGATGCACAAGATTATTGAGTCCCGTTATTCCCCGGCAGAATGGAACATCTACGCAGCGCAGGCGTCAGACGGGGATAACTGGAACGACGATTCCCCGGTATGCGGCAAGATCCTGGCCGACAATATCCTGCCGCTGGTTCAGTACTTTGCCTATGTGGAAATCACGCCGCAGGACCACCAGATGCTCTGGTATGAATACGAGAAGATTCAGGAGCAATTCCCCCAGAGCTTTGCCCTGCAGCAGATCGCCGACCCCGGTGAAATCTACCCGGTATTCCGCCAGCTGTTCGAGAGGAAAGCCGCATGACCAACCTCATGGACCGCCCCAATATGCCGGGAAGTGATCAGCCCAGGGCCCGGGAGCCAATCTCCACAGGCTCTGAGTGGACCTTCGAGCTGATCCAGGAATACGATGACGAGATTGCCAAGTGCGCCGCCGAGTTCGGCCTGGACACCTACCCGAACCAGATCGAGGTGATCAGCGCAGAACAGATGATGGACGCCTACAGCTCCGTGGGCATGCCCGTTGGCTACCATCACTGGTCCTTCGGCAAACAGTTTCTCAGCACCTCAAAGGGCTATCAGCGCGGCCAGATGGGCCTGGCCTACGAGATCGTGATCAACTCCAATCCCTGCATCGCCTACCTGATGGAGGAAAACACCCTGCCGATGCAGGCGCTGGTTATTGCCCATGCCTCTTATGGCCACAACTCCTTCTTCAAGGGTAACTACCTGTTCCGCACCTGGACCGACGCCAGCGCGATCATTGATTACCTGGTGTTTGCCCGTCATTACGTGGCGGAGTGTGAGGAGCGCTATGGCGTGGACGCCGTGGAGGAAATCCTGGATTCCTGCCACGCCCTGATGAACTACGGGGTGGATCGGTACAAGCGGCCTGCCCCGATATCGGCGTCGGAAGAAGTGCGGCGCCAGAAAGAGCGGGAAGAATACCAGCAGAGGCGCATCAACGATCTCTGGCGGACAATACCGAAGCTTGACGAAGACGATGACCCGGTAAGGCGTCGCAAACGCTATCCAGAAGAGCCCCAGGAAAACATTCTCTATTTCATCGAGAAGAACGCGCCCCTGCTGGAAACCTGGCAGCGGGAAATCATCCGCATCGTGCGGAAGCTTGGGCAGTACTTCTATCCCCAGCGCCAGACCCAGGTCATGAATGAAGGATGGGCCACCTTCTGGCACTACACCCTGCTGCATCGCATGTACGACAAGGGGCTGGTGACCGACGGCTTCATGCTCGAGTTTCTGCAGAGCCACTCGGCGGTGGTGTACCAGCCGCCATATAACAGTCCCTGGTATTCCGGGCTTAATCCCTACACTCTTGGGTTCTCCATCTTTACGGATCTCCGCCGAATCTGCGAGAACCCCACCGAGGAAGACCGGGAGTGGTTCCCGGACATCGCTGGCAGCGACTGGCTGGAAACCCTGCATTTTGCGATGAAGAACTTCAAGGATGAGAGCTTCATCCAGCAGTTCCTCTCTCCCAAGGTAATGCGGGATCTGAAACTTTTCGCAATCCAGAATGATGATCAGGAAGACGTGTACCGGGTAACCGCCATCCACGACGACCCCGGCTACCGAGACCTGCGAGAGAAGCTGGCGCGCCAGTACAACCTCAGCTATCGGGAACCCAACATCCAGGTATGGAATGTGGATGTCCGCGGCGATCGCTCACTGACCCTGCGCCACATTCCCGTGGACCGCGTCCCCCTTGGAAAGGAAACTGACGAAGTCCTGCGGCACGTGCACCGGTTGTGGGGCTTTGATGTGCACCTCGAGAGCGTGGACGATGGCACGGTTGTGGAAGACCACCACTGCCCGCCAAGAGAACTTGAGGAGGACTGAATCTGGAGCCAGATGGCAAATTCGGGCCGGTACTGGCCGGCCCAATTTTACGTCATTCCGCGCCGGACTCTATTGTTCTGTGGCTGGTAACCAGCGAACAGTCAGAGTTCGCAATTCAGGTATTCAAAGGCACAGAGCTCCTGCTGGATCGTCCGTTAGCCGATTCAGAGTTTTCACGACTCAGAATTGGTACCCGAGCCTGGCTGAACCTGCTGACCATTACGCCTGAAACTGCTCTTCCACAGGACACCCGGCTGGAATACGACCTGGGGCTCACCGCCGAAGGCTCAGAGGCTTGCCAGTGGATCCGGACGTGGGCTCCACATCTCTGCCCCGAGGGCCGGGAGAGGCCAGGCTTTACCCTGAAATCCAGGCTGGACCGAATACTCCACGGCTCCTGCCGAAGACCCCACCACCCCTCTCCTGACGGGCTGGTTCGAGTGGATGAAGAACTGCAGAAGGCACAGAAGCTTGAGGACGTTCCGTCTCTGCTCCTGATGACCGGCGACCAGGTTTACGCCGATGATGTGGCCGGCCCGATGTTGCATGCCATCCAGTGTGTCATTCACCAACTTGGCCTTTACCAGGAGGTACTGGAAGGCGCCTCGCTGTCGCACAGCAAGGAACTGACTTCGGTGGCGAATGCCTATTACCACCGGGATGAACTGCTGCCGGAATCCGAATTCAATGAAGACCTGACCGAGCGCTTCTTCGGTGGCGTCCGCAAACCAGTGTTCACCACCGCCAATGCCGGCAATCACCTGATTTCCTTTGCCGAGGTTATGGCCATGTATCTGCTGGTCTGGTCGCCGGAACCCTGGGCTTTTGTGACCAGTGCTGAGCCGGTCGATGACCCGGACGAGCTGGCACGCTATCGGAAAGAACAGGCCGCCATCGACGAGTTCCGCAAGAGCCTTCCGCAGGCAGCGCGGGCCATGGCCAACGTGTCCGTCTATATGATCTTTGACGATCATGACGTGACGGACGACTGGAATCTCTCCGCGCTCTGGGAAACCACCGCTTACGAACACCCCTTTTCCCGGCGCATTATTGGCAATGCCCTGCTGGGCTATCTTTTGTGCCAGGGCTGGGGCAACCAGCCTGGCAATTTCGGCCAACTGATCGAACAGTGTCAGAGGCTGTTCGAGTCCAGCAACGGGCAACACGAGCTGGATACGGCCATTCAGGATGATCTGATCGACCAGCTGTTCCACTTTCAACACTGGCACTTCAGCCTGCCAACATCACCCAGACTGGTGGTGCTGGACACCCGCACCCATCGCTGGCGGAGCGAAATCCGGCGCAGTCACCCCTCCGGACTGATGGACTGGGAATCACTGACCGATTTTCAACACGAAATCATGGGCGAGGATGCCGTCGTGGTGGTTTCGCCGGCGCCAATGTTCGGGGTAAAGCTCATCGAGATGATCCAGCGGGTGTTTACCTTCTTTGGCAAGCCGCTGTTGGTGGATGCTGAAAACTGGATGGCGCATCGGGGCGCGGCCAGTGTGCTACTGAATATCTTCGGCCACCCCCGAACGCCCAGACACTTCGTGATTCTCTCAGGCGATGTTCACTATTCGTTTGCCTACGATGTGAGGGTGCGCCACAAACAGAACGGTCCCCGCGTCTGGCAGATCACCAGTAGCGGCATCAAGAACGAATTCCCCAACGCCCTGCTGGAATGGCTGGACCGGCTCAATCGCTGGCTGTTCGCACCCTGGTCGCCCCTTAACTGGTTCACCAAGAGACGGCGCATGTGGATTTCCCCCAGGCTACCCGAGGGCCGCGAGGCCGGCGAGCGGCTGTGGAACGGCGCGGGCATCGGAGACGTGCGACTGGATGACGAGGGCGCACCCACCGCCATCCGACAACTGGATGCAGGCGGCGGGGGTACGATTTTCAAACAGCGGGCGAAAGACGACTGATCAGGCGTTGACCGAGGGCAGCCCGGACAGGGCCATGGCCAGTTCCTGTTCGTCGTACTCGTGGTCGCTCAGTTCACCGGCGAAGTAGGAGGTGTAGGCTGCCATATCAAAATGGCCATGACCGCAGAGGTTGAACAGGATCACCTCATCCTTGCCTTCCCGCTTGCAGCGCAGGGCTTCGTCAATGGCACCCTTGACCGCATGGTTGGCCTCCGGAGCCGGCACGATACCTTCGTTCCTCGCAAACAGAACGCCGGCCTCGAAGCACTCCCGCTGAGTGTAGGACACCGCATCAAACAGCCCCAGCTCCTTGGCATGTGAAACCAGGGGTGCCATACCGTGGTACCGCAGACCGCCGGCGTGGAAGCCCGGCGGTGTAAAGCCGGAGCCCAGGGTATGCATCTTGGTCAGCGGGGTCATGTGGGCGGTATCACCGTAATCGTAGGCGTACTTGCCCCGGGTCAGCGTGGGACAGGCCGAGGGCTCTACCGCCACAATCCGGGATTTCTCGCCGCCTCTCAGGGCGTGCCCCATAAACGGGAAAGCAATTCCGGCAAAGTTGGAACCACCGCCAGTACAACCCACAATCACATCGGGCCAGCAGTCCGCCATTTCCATCTGCTGCATGGCTTCCAGGCCAATGATGCTCTGGTGCAGCAATACGTGGTTGAGCACCGAACCCAGGGCATACTTCGTGTTCGGGTCCTGAACCGCCAGTTCCACCGCTTCGGAGATAGCGATCCCCAGGCTGCCTGTGTGGTCCGGCGTCTCAGCCAGCACCTTGCGGCCAAACTCGGTCAGTTCCGAAGGCGAGGCCACACATTTGGCACCGTAGGTTTCCATAACCGCCCGGCGATAGGGCTTCTGGTTATAGGAAACCCTAACCTGGAACACCGTAACATCGATATCGAACAGGGAGCCTGCAAAGGACAGCGATGTGCCCCACTGCCCTGCACCGGTTTCGGTGGTGAGGGTGCGGATGCCCGCTTCGCGGTTGTAGAAGGCCTGCGGAATCGCGGTGTTCGGCTTGTGGCTGCCGGCCGGGCTCACGCCTTCGTATTTGTAGAAAATCTTTGCCGGCGTGCCGAGGGCCTTCTCGAGGCGATGGGCCCGATAAAGCGGCGCCGGACGCCATAGGTTGTAGACATCACGCACCGGCTCAGGAATCTCTATTTCCCGTTCGGTGGTCACTTCCTGTTCGATCAGCGCCATCGGAAACAACGGTTCCAGATCCGATGGGCCCACCGGCTGCTGGGTACCCGGATGCAAGACGGCCGGCAGCGGCTCGGGGAGGTCCGCCTGCAGGTTGTACCAGTATTTCGGCATCTGGCTTTCTTCGAGAAGGAACTTGGTTTGCATGAATTAAAAATCCCTACTGTTTGTGTTGTTATCGCCCCTCAGAATACCCATTCCAGGCCCGCATAAAAAGTTCTTCCCGGGGCGGGTTCGAAATAGCCCCGGTCTTCCACAGGGCGGTTCGCATTGGCATTTATCCGCACGTTACTGAAGTAGTCCTGATCCAGCAGATTGCGGATCCCGGCATACAGGTTCAGGGCCTGATCCGCCATCCGTACTGAATCGCCGGCACGCATACCGACCAGCCAATAGTCACTCACCAGGGTCTGGTTGCTGTTTTCGGCGTAGAACTCGCCCACATACTGCCACTCCAGAGCCGCGAAACGACCGGCTGCACCGCGCCACTCCAGCTCGCTCACCCAGAGTTGCTCCGGCAGACCTGGAATAGCGTTGCCGCTGGCGTCGTTGCCCTGCTCATCCACAAAGTCCCTTAGCTCGTAATCCGCCAGGGTCAGCGCGCTGGTTACCCGCCAGGCGTACGAAAGGTCCCAGGCCAGACCCAGTTCAAAACCATTGCGACGGGTTTCGCCGGCGTTTTCGTAGAAGGTCTGATCGCCCACGTTAAAGGGCAGGATCTCGTCCTCCACCCGGATGGAGAACAGGGCCATGTCATAGCTGAGGCCACGGCCAAGCATGCCGCGCATACCCATCTCGCGATTCAATGCCTGCTGCGGCTCCAGCTCGGGATTGAAGCCGCCGCCATTCGGATTGGCAAACTCGGTAAAGGTGGGTGACTCGAACGTCGTACCGAGGGTGGCGTATACCTGGTGCGCCGGTGCCAGCTTGTAGCTGATACCGGCAACGCCGCTGTATTCCCGGAAAGTCCGGTTGCCCGAATCATCGTTACCGTCTTGCAGCCAGTCGTCGTCAATGGCCAGACGCAACCGGTCGAACCGCACGCCAAGGGAGACGTTGAGTGCGTCGCTCAGCGCCAGGTCGCCCTGGCCAAACACCGCCACATTGGTAGCACTCTGGTTTTCCGCCTGGGTCTGGCCGGTGATATCGCCATCGATAGACACCGAATAGCGGCGCCGGTCGTCGGACTGATGGTGAACATCCAGGCCGGTTACCCACACCAGAGGCAATCCGGCCAGCGTCGATTCCTGCTGATACTGGGAACTGATGCCGTAAAAGTGCCGGTCGTAGGCTATGCGGCTGCTTCCGGGAAACGGCAACTGCTGTGCGAAATCCCGGTGAGTGTAGAAGGTATCGAGGGTGAGTTGGCCGGGAAGGACGCCCGAGTCTTCAAATCTTACACCCAGGGTCTGCTGGTTCACGGTCTGGCTGCTGTCCAGCCTCTTGGCCAATGCGGTGGCCTGCTCCGGATCTTCTTCGGCCTGGGCCAGGGTGAGCCCACCCGGATCTTCGGATTTGGGGTTATGCAGCGCGTTGAATGTGGCGGTTATCCGCCGTCCAGAATCCAGATCCCGTGCCACACGGGCGTTGAACAGTGCTTTCTCTGCCTTGCTCTGCTCCCGGTGGCCATCAAAGGTCAGCCAGGAAAGCGTTGCTATGCCGCTGGTATCACCATCAACGCCATTTCCCTGTATCGCGGCCTTGCGATAGTCGTCACTGCCGCCATCGAGCCGCAGCCGACCGCCCTGGGGCAGCTCATCACCCAACGCAGTGGAAATATCAATCACACCGCCCGCGGCATTCCCATACTGAACGGAGGCAGGCCCCCGAATGACCTCGATTCGCTGGGCGGAATCCAGATCAATGGCATCGATCTGGGACTGGCCATCGGGCAGCGTGTAGGGGATACCATCCACCTGAATCCGGATACCCCGAATACCGAAGGGCGCTCTGGCACCAAATCCGCGAGTAGACAATCTGAGATTCTGGGCGAAGTTGTAGCGGTTCTGAAAAAACAGGCCCGGAACGGTATTGAGGGATTCATCCAGTTGCAGACGCTGCTGACCCTCACGGATATCGGGTGCGTTGATGACCGAGACTGCCGCGGGCGTTTCGTACAGATCCCGAACCAGTCTTGGTGACGTTACTTGAAGCACCAGCTCCTCATCGTTGTCCAATGACGACTGTGCAATCGCCGGAAGCGAGCTCGACATCCACACCGGTGACAGAACAAGCACTGCCAGGTAGTTATTCCTGCTCAAGGGGCCTCCTCAGGGTTCGCTTATCAAGGTTTCTCTTGATAACGGGTACGCCAGCGATGGGGAAATGGAGTTATCCCATTGAATCCATCGGAAGAGCCGGCTCAGGCGGGGATCCAGGCTTCAAGCAGATCGACCAGCCAGGGCACGAGCAAGGCGGTAGCGAAGGCGGAAAGCGCCATCGCAAGCCCGGAAAAAGCGCCCATCTGCGAACTTACCTGAAATGCCCGGGCGGTCCCGATACCGTGGGCCGCAACGCCCATGGCAATGCCCTTGGCGGTGTCATCGCGAACCCGGATCCATTCAAACAACTTGGTGCCCAGAACGGCGCCCGTAATACCCGTGATGACCACCAATACAGCAGTCAGCGACGGAAGCCCGCCGATTTTTTCGGAAATCCCCATGGCCACCGGTGCCGTTGCCGATTTCGGCGCCAGGGACATCTGGATCTCCGGGGACCCACCCAGAAGCCGAGCCAGGCCAATGGAGCTGCCGGCGGCGATGACAACGCCGCAGAAGAGCGAAATCGTTACCGGCAACCAGAGTTGTCGAAGCCTGGAAAACTGCTGATACAGGGGAACGGCCAACGCCACCGTCGCCGGTCCCAGCAGAAAGTGAACGAACTGACCGCCTTCAAAATAGTCACTGTAGGAGGTGCCGGTGGCCAGCAACAGGATGATGAGCATGGCCACCGATGTGACCACCGGATTGGCCAGCGGATTGGAGTTGGTTTTCAGGTACAGCCGGTAGGCCAGACCATAGGCCACCAGGGTAATGGTCAGTCCGAGGAGCGGGGACGTCGAAAGGTAGACCCAGATGTCTTTCAGACCCGGCTCATTCATCGCCGCCCTCCTTTTCGGCCAGCGGCTTTGCAAACCAGCGGGTGGTCACCTGCATGATCAGCGCGGTGGCGACCATGGTTATCACGGTACTTAACAGCAGCGCCAGGGTTATGGGGACCCACTCGTCGGCGATGCGGCCAAAATGCGCCATCATGCCCACGCCCGCCGGAACGAAAAGAAGCGAGAGATGACTGAGCAAGGCCGTGGACGCCTGATCGACAGACTCCGGCGCCTTGCCCCGTATCATCAAAGTTACGAACAGCATCACCATGCCAAGTACGGGCCCGGGGATGGGAACACCGAGCAAGCGAACTGTAATCTCCCCTATCAACTGGTAGACAAGCAGAAGGGTAATGCCGTTCAGGAACTGCATAACGCAGGACTCCAGTCAGTTTTTGCTCTGTACCGTCGAAATGGGAATGATGCTTCGACCATACATGGCGAGAACAAAGCCGATGGGGAACATCAGCACCCCGTAGACCGCAGCCGGGATCGACATGGCGCTGGATTCCAGCAGAGTCAGAGTGACCATGAGGGCAATGGTGCCGTTCTTTACACCCAGCTCCACCGCCACTGCCAGGGATTCCCGCTGGGTCAGACCCGCCATCCGGCCGGCCGCCAGGCCGAGACCAATACCGGCCAGATTCAACAGGATGGTTGCCGGCCCCGCCTGCTTCAGGAGCTCCCAGATCTGGTCGCGAACACCGTACACCAGCGCCACGATCAGCACCGCCAGCACGATACCGCCGAAGATACTCACAATGCTTTCTGCCTTGCGGGCAACCTCCGGCTTGCGGGTACGAACCACCATCCCGATGGCGACCGGGAAGAGCACGATGCCAATCAGCATGCCCACGGTTTTCCAGACCGGCAGCACAATGTCTTCCTCGGTTCCCATGTAGTACTGAAGGGCAATATTGGTAAACAGCGGCAGGGTAAGAATGGTGATCAGGCTGGCGCTGACGGTCAGTACTATGGAGAGGGCAATGTTCCCCCGCGAGAGCAGCACAAACAGATTCGAGGTGGTGCCTCCAGGGCAGGCAGCGATGATCACCAGTCCGACCGCTATGGCCGGCGGAACCGCCAGCAACGTGGCCAGCATGAAGGCGATGAGGGGCATGACGAGAATCTGGGCAATGGTGCCGACGATCATCCCTTTCGGATACACCGCCACCTGGCGGAAGTCTCGTATCGTCAGGGTCATGCCGATACCGATCATTATGATGAACAGAGCAATCGGCAGACCTGCCGAGATAAGCGGGCTGGATTCCACAACGCCTCCGGATGTTTTTGTTTTTACTGCAACCAACCGATGAAAAGTAGCACACACTCGCCTCTTTCGGGAGACTAAAACGGCAAACGTTTGAGGCGATAAAGCACTGCAAAACCGGGGAACTTTATGACCTGAAACATCGTGTCACGAAGCAGTTGCAAGTATACTTGCAGCAGATAACTAAAATACGTGGATACTGGTGGAGACGCACAAGGAATGAAACGCCTGGGAACGCTGGATGCCTCTTGGCTGGCCGTAGAATCTGAAGACACCCCCATGCATGTGGGCAACCTGCAGATCTTTTCGCTACCGGAGGGCGCCCCTGAAACCTTCCTCCGGGACATGGTGACCCGCATGAAGGAAACCGGCGATGTCGCGCCCCCCTGGGGTTTAAAGCTTGCCTGGTCCGGGCTGTTGGGTCGGGTACTGGCGCCGGGCTGGAAAGTCGACAAGAAAATCGATCTGGATTACCACGTGCGTCACTCGGCACTCCCGCGCCCCGGCGGTGAACGGGAACTGGGCATACTGGTATCGCGCCTGCACTCCAACCCCCTGGATTTTGCCCGCCCACTCTGGGAATGCCACGTTATCGAGGGCCTCGAGAACAACCGTTTTGCGCTCTACACCAAGATGCATCATTCCATGATTGATGGCATCAGTGGTGTACGCCTGATGCAACGGGTACTGACAACCGATCCCGACAAACGGGACATGCCGCCACCCTGGTCGGTTCGGCCGGAGCGCCGTCGCGGCAGCAAATCCGATTCCGAGGCCAGCGTGCCCGGTGCGGTTTCACAGGCCATGGATGCCCTGAAACTGCAGGCAGATATGGCACCGCGTCTGCTGCAGGCGGGCAACCGGCTGGTGCATTCGGTCCGCCACCCCGAGGACGGTCTGACGGCGCCGTTCACCGGGCCCGTCTCCAAGATCAATCATCGGGTCACCGGCCAGCGCCGGTTTGCCACCCAGCATTATCAGCTCGACAGGATCAAGGAACTTGCCCACGTTTCCGGCGCTTCCCTCAACGATATCGTTCTGTACCTGTGCGGAACTGCCCTCAGGCGTTTTCTGCTGGAACAGAATGAACTGCCGGACGCTCCCCTCACCGCCGGCATACCGGTCAACATCCGGCCGTCCGATGACGAAGGGACAGGCACCCAGATCAGTTTCATGATCTCTTCGCTTGCGACCGACGAAGCCGATCCGCTGACCCGCCTGCAAAACATCAAGGCGTCAACGCGAAGGGCCAAAGAGCATTTGCAGAAGCTGCCCAAAAGCGCGCTCACCCAGTACACCATGCTCCTGATGTCGCCTTATATACTGCAGCTGATGTCCGGCCTTGGCGGTCGCATGCGGCCGGTATTTAACGTCACGATCTCCAATGTGCCGGGGCCCCAGAGAACGCTCTACTACGAGGGCGCGAAACTGGAAGCCATGTACCCTGTCTCGCTGATTACTCACGGTGGCGCTTTGAACATCACCTGCCTGAGCTATGACGGCTCACTGAACTTCGGCTATACGGGCTGCAGGGATACCCTGCCAAGTATGCAGAGACTTGCGGTTTACACGGGTGAAGCACTGGACGAACTGGAAAGCCTGATTCTTCCGCCAAAGGCCAAACCGAAAGCTGCGGCCAAGCCCAGTGCGCCGCGCAAACAGTCGACGAAAAAGAGTAAAGCGGACTGATACAACGGACAATCAGCCCGCGCTTTGCCAGTGGGCGGCGCCCACGAAAATCAGTTGCAGGAAGCGGGTGGTCCGCTTCCTGATCTGCTCGATCTGATAGTCGTCTTCGGCGGATACGCCGAGCAGATCAGTCAGGCTGAAGGCGACACTGCGCACCACCAGGTCACAGGTCATGTCCAGATCCTGATCGGTCAGATGGTCCACCAGCCTCAACCTGCGCAGATCATTCGCAAGCTCACTGGCAAAGAAACGCATCTCGCTCCGGATACCTTCCTGCACTGCCCTGCTCTCACCGGCCAGCCCCTGGGCCATGAACAGAAAGAAACTCCGGTTGGCCTGCGCGTGGCTGATAAAGATGGCCACCGATTCTTCAATCAGTTTGTCCGCCTGCAACACATTCGCGCGGGCTTCTCGCATCATCCTGCGTAGCACCAGGCCCAGCTCATCCACAAGCTGCAACCCCAGATCGTCCATATTGCGGAAATGCCGGTAAAACGAGGTGGGCACCACGCCTGCCTGACGTGTCACCTCCCGGATACCAAGACTGGCGAAATGCCTGCCCTTGCCTACCAGGGTTAACGCCGCGGTCATCAGTTTCTCGCGGGTTTCACCGGGCTTTCTTCGCTGTTTTTCCGCCATCCTGTACCCATACCGCCTGCCGTTAGCCAATGGTTCACAAGTGTACACATCCCAAAAAATAAAAGTACAGAATGCTTGTCATTTTGAGCCATTACGAGCTCAGCCGTTGTCAGTTTACGTAGTCGTGTGTACATTCGTACACATAAGTGAACACTTGTACACACGGACAGCGAAAAGCCTCAGGGAGGCAACGATCATGTTAGCGAAACAGACCCAGCAAAAAGCCCTTCACTGGCTCGGAAGGCAGCTATTCAACCGGGATGACCCGGAAGCGTTTTTTGACCCACTGCTGGAACGCATCAACCCCATGTGGGTACAAGAGTACACACCGGCCAGAGTGGAGCAGATCCTTTCTGAAACCGGGGACACCAAGACACTGGTTCTGAAACCGGCCAGGCGCTGGTCGGGCTTCCGCGCGGGCCAGCATGTGAACATCTGTGTTGAAGTGGATGGAGTACGCCGAAACCGTACGTTCAGCCTCTCGAGCTCACCCCTGCTCTGGCAGGAACAGGGACTGGTCACGCTGACCATCAAACGCCTTCCCGGCGGCCTGGTGACCAACTGGCTTCACGATCACCTGCAAACTGGGGCGGTAATCGGTCTGGGCGAAGCCTTTGGTGATTTTCTGATACCAGAACCGGCCCAACCGGTGCTGTTTATTGCCGGTGGCAGCGGCATCACGCCAGTGTTGAGCCAGCTTGAGACCATGGCGGCCCAGGATTACCGGGCACCGGTGACTCTGCTGTATTTCGTCAGAACCCGTGATGACGTTATTGCCCGGGAGAAACTGTTGGCCCTGAAGGCACGCTATAGCGCCCTCACGCTTAATATCATCGCCACCAACGAGTCCAGGGAACCCCGCTACCTGCGTGGCCAGGATCTGGACACAGTGCCAGGCATCAAGGCTCGGCAGGTCTATCTCTGCGGCCCCAAAGGCCTGATGGATCTGGCCCAGGGCCTCCTCTCCGAGAGAGGCTTTGCTGACGCGGATATCCACAGCACGTTCTTTTCAGTGCCAAGTGCCAACCTTGGAAACGAAACACTCGGTGGTGAGGTTCAGTTTGAGAGCAGCCAGATGATGGTCGATTCCGAGGGCGATGCCACCCTGCTGGAAATCGCCGAGGCCGCCGGACTGACACCGCGCCACGGATGCCGCATGGGCATCTGCCACCAGTGCAGTTGCCGGAAAACCACGGGTACCGTCATCAACCGTCTGACCGGCCAAACTTCCGGCCCCGGCGAGGAGACTGTCCAACTTTGTATCTCCGTTCCCCGCGGCCCGGTCTCACTCGACCTTTAAGAACCCACATCCGATTTTATTGCGGGGCCTGAGCGCACCGCAGGGAGTATGACCATGAAAAAGATGACCGAAGCGCAACTCGCAGAACTTGAAACCGATCTGAACGCGATCCGGGAGGAGGTTCTGGCGGACCTCGGAGAACGGGACGCACGTTACATCCGGAGAATGATCCGGCTGCACCGGAGTCTTGAGGCCGGTGGCCGGATCATGATGCCATTCGGCTTCCTTCCGCCGGTGTTCGTTGCTGCCACGGCAACCCTCGGCATTGCCAAGATCCTGGAAAATATGGAGATCGGTCACAATGTCATGCACGGCCAGTATGACTGGATGAACGACCCGAGCCTGAATTCCCAGACCTACGAGTGGGATACGGTCTGCACAGGTGACTCCTGGCGCCGTACCCATAACTATGAACATCACACCTACACCAACATCATCGGCAAGGACCGTGACTACGGCTACGCCGTCTTACGACTGACCGATGACGAGCCCTGGAAACCCTGGCACACGCTGCAGTTCATCAATTACATTCTGCTGAGCGTGTTCTTCCAATGGGGCGTGGGCCTGCACGAACTTGAAACCGAGAAGCTGCGAAGCCGGGAAATAAGCTGGCGGGAAAAACTGCCGTTCCTGAAGCAATTCGCCCGCAAGGGTGGCCGCCAGGCCTTCAAGGACTACGTTTTCTTCCCGCTGCTTACCTTTCCGGTGGCTCCGATTGTTCTGGCGGGGAATGTGGGCGCCAACCTGATCCGTAATCTCTGGTCATCCACGGTGATTTTTTGTGGCCACTTTACCCAGGATGCGGAAACCTTCACAGAGGAGGAATGCGAGGGCGAGAGCAAGGGCCACTGGTATTTGCGCCAGCTCACGGGGTCCTCAAACTTCACCGGGGGCCGCTGGCTTCATATTCTGAGCGGCCATCTTAGCTACCAGGTGGAACACCACGTGTTCCCGGACCTGCCCGCCCACCGGTATCCGGAGATTTCCGGGAAGGTACAGGCGGTGTGTCGAAAGCACGGCATTCACTACAACACCGGCAGTTTTGCCAAGCAGTACGGCACGGTAGTCAAACGCATACTCCGACATTCACTGCCGGAGAAGTTGATGGGAATGGCCAGAGCGGCCTGACAGGGCTGGAGCGGCCAGGCGCCAAGGGCGCGCCTGGCCGCGTCAGGCTATCTGAAGTAATCTCAAGAGCTGGGGCCTGTGCTGATCCTGGATAACATCGGCCAGGGTGTACTTATCCAGCACTTCCAGGAAGGCCTTCAACGCCTCACCGAACATCGATTTCAGGCCACACACAGGGGTTATCTTGCAGGCGTTCTTGGAGGAAAAGCACTCCACGATGCTCAGGTCCTGTTCGGTTTCCCGTACCAGGATACCAACGTTAATATCCGAGGGCGCCCGATGCAGACGCATTCCACCCTTTTTGCCCCGGATGGTTTCAATGTAGCCCTTCTTGTTCAGCTGGTGCACCACCTTCATGAGGTGGTTTTTGGAAATGTCATAGCTGTCAGCGATTTCCTGAATGGTCGCCAGACGATCACCCTGAACTGCCAGATATATCAGTACTCGAAGTGAATAATCCGTGTAGCGGGTGATGTGCATTCAATACTCCAGTCGTGTGTGCAATCGTTCAATAAGAAGGTCGGGTTACCAGATAACAGGCGGTGCCGCACAAAAATACGCCAGAAATGCCCAACACCATCGCTGACGCTCCCAACGCAAACAGCATCCCCCAACTCAGGGCCATCATGCTGCACGCCAGCACCTTCGCCCGTGCCGGCACTGCCCTGCGAGTACGCCACTGATCAATGGCAGGACCAAACCTGGGATGGTCTTCAAGCCACTGAGCAAAAGCCGGAGACCCCTTGCTGGCAAAAAATGCGGCCAGCAGAACGAAGGGTGTTGTGGGCAACAACGGCAGAACCACTCCTGCAGCAGCCAGCGTAATCGAGATATACGCAAGAATACGAAATCCGGTTTTCCCAAAACGATCGCCCATCACGGGGTTCTCACCAAGGTTCATAACTGCATCTATTCTACCGGGATTCAATGGACAGGTCTGCCCAAACGGCTGAGAAAAACCAGACGCGCCACATAGGCCACCTTGATACCGACCGCAAAAACCAGGGTTCCGATGTGGGCAGCAATTTGCACAGACAGTGCAAGCGCGCCCGCCAACGGGTATGCAAGCAGAATTGTAACCATCAAACCCAACACTGACAGTCCCAGGGTGCTGTTTGCTGTGAAAAGCCACTTTTCGTATTCACTCATGAATCCACCTATAACATTTACTATAAATACATCTTAATGCTAAGCCGGCACCAGAAAAAAATCAAACCGTAGAAAGTCACCCACCTAAAAACCTTCCCTTACCCATCTACGACTTCCGATATACCCACAAAATAAATTTGACACCTTAAATGCATCAAATCAAAATTCCTGCATAAAGATTTATCTTAAATAAATGTTTAATGAGGAGACAGTGTTATGAAACAGAAAGACGCCTACCCGACCAGACTGGGAGGAGCGCACCATGGCTAAGTACCGCCGCCTCTGGTTTTTGCTGATCGGAATCCTGGCAGTAACCTTCACGCTCCTGGGGTATTTCGGTGCCGAGGTGTACCGCGAAGCACCGCCCATCCCGGATCGCGTTGTGTCCGCCGACGGCGACACCCTGATGACCGAGGAAAGCATTCTTGATGGACAAACTGCCTGGCAGTCCGTCGGAGGCATGCAGCTTGGCTCGATCTGGGGCCACGGTGCCTACCAGGCACCGGACTGGACCGCCGACTGGCTGCACCGTGAACTGGAAACCTGGCTGGAAATCGCAGCCCTGGAAGAGTACGGGCAGGAATGGCACAGCCTCAGCGGGCAGCAGCAGAACGCCCTGCAGTACGACCTGAAGACCGAGTACCGCACCAATACCTACGACGCCGCTACCAGCACTCTGCACCTTTCCGAGCGCAGGAGCGAAGCTATTGCCAGAACAGCCGACTACTACAGCCGACTGTTCAGCGACGCTCCGGAACTGCAGTCAACCCGCGAAAACTACGCCATGAAGGAAAACACCCTGCCCAGCGCCGAGCGTCGCGAGCGGATGACCGAGTTTTTCTTCTGGACTGCCTGGGCCGCTGCTACCGAACGCCCGGACAGCGAGGTTACCTACACCAACAACTGGCCCCACGAACCGCTTATCGATAACAGGCCTAGCGGCGAGAACGTGGTCTGGTCGTTAATCAGTGTGGTTCTCCTGATTGCCGGTGTCGGTGGTCTGATCTGGGCCTGGGCCTTCCTTCGCAAGGAGGATGAGAAACCGCAGGCGCCACTGAAGGATCCACTGAGTGCAGTCGGGCTCACGCCTTCCCAGAAAGCATTGGGCAAGTATCTTCTGCTGGTGGTTGGCCTGTTCACTTTCCAGGTCATGCTTGGCGGCTTCACTGCCCACTATACGGTTGAGGGCCAGGGCTTCTATGGCATCCAGACTTCTGAGTGGTTCCCATATTCGCTGATGCGTACGTGGCATATTCAGTCCGCCATGTTCTGGATTGCCACCGGCTTCCTCGCCGCTGGTCTGTTCCTCGCCCCCATCATCAATGGCGGCAAGGATCCGAAATTCCAGAAACTGGGTGTTGATGTGCTGTTCTGGGCCCTGGTTGCTGTGGTTGCCGGTTCGTTTATTGGCAACTTCCTCGCCATCAACCAGATCATGCCGGCCAATCTCAGCTTCATGCTGGGCCACCAGGGTTACGAGTATGTAGACCTTGGCCGCCTCTGGCAGATCGGCAAGTTCCTCGGCATCGTGTTCTGGTTGGTGCTGATGCTGCGCGGTATTGTTCCCGCCCTGCGCCAGCCTGGTGACAAGAACCTGCTGGCCCTGCTGACCGCTTCGGTGGTTGCCATTGGCCTGTTCTATGGTGCCGGCTTCTTCTATGGGGAGCGTACTCATATCTCGATCATGGAGTACTGGCGCTGGTGGATTGTCCACCTGTGGGTCGAAGGCTTCTTTGAAGTGTTCGCAACCACTGCCCTAGCCTTTATCTTCTGCAGCATGGGCCTGGTGTCCCGCACCGTGGCAACATCTGCCAGCCTGGCATCCGCCAGCCTGTTCATGCTCGGGGGCGTGCCCGGCACCTTCCACCACCTGTACTTCTCCGGCACGACCACGCCGGTAATGGCAGTGGGCGCCACCTTCAGTGCACTGGAAGTGGTACCACTTGTGGTCCTGGGATACGAGGCCTGGGAAAACTGGCGCCTGAAGTCCCGCGCACCGTGGATGGAAAATATTCGCTGGCCGCTGACCTTCTTTGTGGCGGTTGCCTTCTGGAACATGCTGGGTGCCGGCGTGCTCGGGTTCATGATCAACCCGCCAATCGCGCTGTATTACATCCAGGGCCTGAACACCACGCCCACCCACGCCCACGCGGCCCTGTTCGGTGTCTATGGGTTCCTGGCCCTGGGCTTCGCACTGATGATCCTGCGTTACATCCGTCCGCGCATCATCTTTGACGAGCGGCTGATGAAGGTAGGTTTCTGGTGGCTGAATATTGGCCTGGTCCTGATGCTGTTCACCAGCCTGTTGCCGGTCGGCTTTATCCAGTTCATTGCCAGCGCCAGCGAGGGCCTGTGGTACGCACGCAGTGAAGCCTTCATGCAGAGCGATATCCTGCAAACCCTGCGCTGGGTCAGAACCATTGGCGACGTGGTCTTCATCGTTGGCGCACTCGCCGTAACCTGGCAAGTCGTGAAGGGCGTTTTCTTCCCGGATCTGGAGCCGGTTGCCCTCGAAACCGATGAAAGCGGCGCAACCAGCGAGCTCAGCGCCTGAAAAAAGAGAGCCCGGGCCAGGGACGGCCCACTCTGAATTACCTGACAGCAGGCTTACCTCCCGAGGGGTATCGGAATTGGTGATCCAATCTGCAATACTTGGTCTATACTCAGGTTAAAAAACAATCGGCAACAGGACCAACCCGATGCCCCAGAACAAGCTGACAGACCGTTTTGGTCGCACCGTCAACTACGTGCGTCTGTCCGTCACTGACCGGTGCGATTTCCGCTGCGTGTACTGTATGGCCGAGGACATGACTTTCCTGCCCCGCCAGCAGGTTCTCACCCTGGAAGAAATTGCCCGCGTTGCCCGCAACTTCGTTGACCTGGGTACCGAAAAAATTCGTCTGACCGGCGGCGAGCCGCTGGTACGCAAGGATATCCTGGAGCTGGTAAAGGAGATTGGCACTTACGGTCTGCGCGACTTTGCCATGACCACCAATGGAAGCCAGCTCACCACCATGGCCGAGCCTCTGCGCAAGGCGGGGATGCATCGCCTGAACATCAGCCTGGATTCCCTGGACGCCGACAAATTCCGCAACATCACCCGCACCGGCAAACTGTCACATGTGCTGGACGGTATTGATGCTGCCCGGGAAGCTGGCTTCCGGGGCATCAAGATCAATACAGTGGTGATGAAGGGCCGCAACGACGAGGAGATCCCGGAGCTGATCGAGTTCGCCCGCAAGAAAAAGGTGGATATCAGCTTTATCGAAGAGATGCCGTTGGGTGAGATTTCCGAACACGATCGGGGCCTGGCGCTTTGCACCAGCGAAGAAGTTCGGGACATCATCCGCAAGCATCACGAGCTGGTGCCCGCTACCGAGGATTCCGGCGGTCCCGCCCGTTATTACCGCATGGAAGACAGCGAGACCCGGGTCGGTTTCATTTCTCCCCATTCCCACAACTTCTGTTCTACCTGTAATCGGGTGCGGGTGACCGTCGAAGGTCGGCTGCTGCTGTGCCTGGGTAACGAGCACTCGGTGGATCTGCGCAGGGTGCTACGGGGCAATCCGGTGACTGATGACAAGTTGCGGGAAACCATTATCAATGCCATGGATCTGAAGCCGGAGCGGCATCACTTCTCCAGCAACGGGGATGTGCAGATCCTCCGGTTCATGAACATGACCGGCGGCTAAGCGGCCGGCACAGCAACCAGCACAACAAAAGGGTCAGATGAAAGCTTTCATCTGACCCTTTTTCATTTCTAGTGGTCCATTCCGTCCATACCATCCATACCATGCTTCGCCATGCCGGTGTTCAGATGCTCCATGGTGATCGAACTGTATTTCAGAACCTCACCGCCATGTTCCATCATGAACCCGTGGGCGGCTTCCTCGGTCGCAAAGGAGGCAAGCGTCGGCCCCATGGCGCCCGAGCGGTCAGAGCCAACCACGAAGAAAGCGTCCCGGGCGTCGATCAGGGCGGTGTCGTCCGGATGCTCCCACTCGGTCTGGGTCATGTCGTGGACGTAGAGGGTGTGATCACGGTTTTCATTCTCCGGCTGGAGCATCCAGGCGAACATGTCCTTGGTGGAGCAGAACTTACGGACGTGCTGCTCTTTCTCGGTTATGGCCTCACCCTTGGGGCCCGGGAAATTGGAGATCACCATGCCGCAGACGTGGCATTCATCGCCGCTTTCGAAATGCACCGGTTCGGGTTTGGCCATGGTCTGCTCCTCATTGCCCGAACAGGCGGTGAGGGTTATGGCTGCCAGAGCGGCCAGGAGCCAGTTGAGTTTGCTTCTGTTCATCGGGACAACTCCGTTCAGATACGGCGGTTTCGGAAAAGTAACAAGGCACCCGCCAGCGGGATAGCGAACCACAGCACCAGACCAATCCAGAGGCCGGTGGCGCCGATGGGCAGATCGGCACCGAGACTGAGGACGCCGCTGAGCTGGGCGGTATCGCCGAAGGCAACGATATTGAGCAGGCGGTAGATATCCGTGGGATTGAGCATCAACAGCCAGGGCAAGAGTTCAGCACTGAACTGGCCTTCACTCGCCACGAGGGTACCCAGCAGCATCAGATCGAAGATCAGCACGAAGAAGAACCAGGTCGCCAGGGCCAGGCCGGCGGCGATGGGCTTTTCGCTGACCCGGACACTGATCACGTAGGCAAGGGCAATAAAGCCCCATCCCAACAGCACGGTGGAGCCAATAAACCGCAGCATGGCTGCTGCGAGACTGGCAATGGCAACGTTTTCCACCAGCACCGCAATGGCCACGCCGGCGACGCCGAAGCCAATCACAGTGGCGAAAGCCAGGGTCAGGCCATGGCCCAGGAACTTGCCGAGCAGCAACTGGCTGCGACTGAGAGGGTAAGTCAGCAGTAACAGCAGGGTTCCACCCTCTTCTTCCCCGACGATGGCATCGTAGGCCAGCAACAGTGCAATCAACGGGATCAGGAAGATTCCAAGGCTCGCAAGGCTGGCAATGGTGGCCGGCGTGGAGGCATATCCCACCTGCCCTGAGGCGGCGGCGCCAAACCAGGCGATGCCCAAAGCCAGGGTGGCGAAAACCAGGGAAATGGCCATCAGCCAGCGGTTGCGCAGGCTGTCACTGAGTTCCTTGCGGGCAATGGTCCAGATACTGTTCATTGGCTGCCTCCCCGGTGGGCCAGGCCACCCGAACCGATAAAGTGCACGTAGATGTCTTCCAGGCTGGGTTGATGAATGCTGATATCTGCCACTTCACCCGACGCCATCACTGCATGCAGCAAGGCCATTTTATCCCTTGGCTGCACATCCACCCGCAGGCGCCCGCTATCGGACTTGATGATCAGGCCACTGCTGCTCGAAGCGCTGTCGATCACATGTTCCAGCGCCGAGATACTGTTGGCGGGATCCAGAGACAGGGTTACCGGCATATTGGCCTGTCGCCTTAATGCCGCCAGATCGCCGGCAGCCTTCAGTGCGCCATCGGTGAGAATGGCTGCACGGTCAATATAAGGTTCGACACCGGGCAGGACATGGGAACACAGCACAATGCCGGTGCCTCCCTCACACAGTTCCCGGAGCAGCCGGTACAGATCTGCCGTGGCGACCGGATCCAGACCAACGGTAGGCTCGTCCAGCATCAGCAGCTTCGGCTTGCCCAACAGCGCCTGCGCCAGACCAAGACGCTGACGCATGCCTTTCGAGTATGTCTTCGTACGAGCATCCATGGCATCGCCAAGGCCAACCTGTTCCAGCAGTTGAGGCACCTGTTGCAGGGAGGCGCCCTTCAGCCGTGCGAAATGGTTCAGAATCTCCCGACCGGTCAGCTGCGGATAGAACATCACATTCTCCGGCAGGTAACCGATATGCTGGGTTACCTGCGGATCACCGGCGTGACCACCAAGCACGGAAACCGATCCCTGGTTAGGGGTCATAAGCCCCAGGATCAGCTTGATACAGGTTGTCTTACCGGCCCCGTTATGGCCGAACAACCCAAGAATTTCCCCCGGCTCCAGAGTCAGGTCGATCCCCGTAAGGACCGGGCTCTTATCGTACCGGTAACTCACATTATCAAGGTGAAAACAGCTCATCGGTTCTCCGGTTGAAGCTCTGCGGGCATCCGCATCAGGGGATGGGAATCGGTCACACCGGCGGACTTGACCACCGGAAACGCATCCTGCACCCAGCGCAGAGTATCCACCGCCGGGCTGAACATCAGAACCTTCGCTTCCGGGTATTTCCAAAGTAGCCGGTCCACGTTGTCATTGGGCTCATAGGGCACATCGCCAACGCCGTCCTGATTCCGGTCCCAGCCCAGATAATCACTCCAGTAATTGCCCTTCTTCCCTTTTGACCACTCCTGGGTGCGGGTGGCGACATACTTGACCTGGCGCTGATTATTCACGAACGCGTTGTCAAAAACCTCGTTGTCTTCCGAGCCCGCGGTCAGATGAATGCCGATATTACTGTCAGCAAAGACATTGCCTTCAAAGGTGTTGTACAGCGAGTTGTAGATAAACACCGCCTTTCCTTCAGCCCCCTCAATGGCAACACCGGCGGTCTGCCCCTGGGACACACCCGTCACCACATTGCCCCGCAGCTCCGACTGGGTAATGAAATTCATCAGAATCCCGTAGTTCTCATCATTCACCGACCGGTTGTTAATCACCGTCAGACGCTTGCTCTGCATCAGCGCATAACCGGTTCGCGTGTTACGGGTGACATTGTTCTCCAGCAGATTATTCATCGAGTACATGTAATGAATGCCATAACGCAGATCCGCCATCTCATTGCCCCGGATCGTATTGTTATTCGCCGTCTCCATATAAATCGCATCCCGCGTCCGACGGATGTCATTGCCTTCAATCAGCGCGCCGGTGGTATTGAACAGATGAATCCCATTGCCCCGGTCATTCGGACGCAGACTGTCATCACCGCGAATCCGATTATCGCGGACCGTCACATCCGGCGTTGCATCCAGCCACACCCCGAACGCCGGCCCCTGCAAACGATTGTTCTCAACCACCGCGCCCCTGGCCTCCCGAGCCACAAAAATCCCCGCATCCAGCTCGTTCAGATTGCTGCCCCAGTTGCGAACGGCACATCCGGAAAACGTCACCCTCTCGGCGACGATATCCACCGCATTGCCCTGCCCGCCGGGGTCAATCACCGTCTCGGCATGGCAAGACACAGACACCCCGGGCACCCGGATTGCCAGAGACGAAATCTGTTCAGGGGGAAGCTCAAAGCTCGCGCCCGGTTCCAGGGCATCAAGCTGTTCTTGCAGGTCCGCTTGCGCGGTCAGCGATAACAGAGCGACTGTCAGGGCCACTCCATAACGCAAAATTCGATACATCAACGTTTCTCAAGAGTAAGGAAATTGGCGAACTGCACTTTACTTCGAGCAAATCGATGGCAAAGGGCTTTCCGAAACCGTAGAGGGCCATGGATGGCCCGATCCGAGCCCTACAGGGACGTACTCGCGGGCGTGTTTCGGAAAGCCCTTTGCCATCGGTTTGCCACACCCAAGCAGCAGGCTTGCCAGGGCCCGATCATCAGGCCCCGGCAAGACCGACCTAAATCAGGCCTTCTCTACAATCATGCGACCGCGCATCTCCATATGCAGCGCATGACAGAACCAGTTGCAGTAGTACCAGTGCACCCCGGGACGATCCGCCTTGAAGGTCACCGAAGCCGTCTGCTGCGGACTGACCTCCATGCTCACACCATGGTTCACCATACAGAAACCGTGGGTCACATCCTCAATGGTGTCCAGGTTGGTCACATACACGGTCACCTCATCACCCTGCTTCACCTTGAACTCCGTCATCCCGTACTGCGGCGCAATTGAGGTCATGTAAACACGAACCTTGTTGCCATCGCGGATAACCTTGTTGTCGGCTTCCAGAGTAACGCCATCCTTCTTGGCCTGCTCAACGGCAGAGGCAAAGAACGGATCGTCACGATCGTAGATCTTCCTGGTCTTGATCTGATCACGACGGACCAGAATGCAGTCGTGGGGCTCGGCGAAGGCCGGGCCATCGTGAACCAGCTTCATCTCCTCGCCGGAGATATCGATCAGCTGGTCGTTCTCCGCATGCAAAGGTCCAACCGGCAGGAACCGGTCCTTGGAGAACTTCGACAGCACCACCAGCCACTTGCCATCGGCATCCCGGGATTCGGTCAGAGACGCGTGGTTGTGGCCCGGCTGATAATGCACATCCAGCTTCTGGCGGATGTAGTTCACGTCCTCGCCGTTGTAGTGCCTGATGGCATCGGCAATGTTCCACTTGCACACCTGGCTGTCGATAAACAGAGTGGTGTAGGCGTTACCCCGACCGTCGTATGTGGTGTGCAGGGGCCCAAGACCCAGCTCTGGCTCACCCACCACGGTATCACGGGGCTCAATCGCTCCGTCGAACAGGTCATCCAGCTTCTCGATCGAAATAATGGTGACCGTTGGCGACAACTTGCCATTGGCAATAAAGTACTTGCCGTCCGGGGAGGTATTCAGGCCATGCGGGTTCTTGGGAACCGGGATGTAGCGGGTCAGGTCCGAGCCTGCACGACCGTCCACCACAGGCACCTTGGAGTCGCCCAGGGTCTTGTAGTTACCGTCCCGGACTGCCTTCTCGATGCGCTCGATGTTGAACACGACGGCCCAATCCCGATCGTTGCGCATGGTGCCGGCCAGATCCAGTGCCTTCTCCGAGTTGTAGCAGGTGGCACAGGCGTATTTGCCGGTGTAGTCTGCATCGGTGTTGTCCAGGTTGCCATCCACAATCACCTGGAAGGCCACTTCCATGGTTTCCGCGTCCACCGCATTGAACATGGTATAGCTGTTTTCAAGGCTGGTATCGCTGCCGTCGTTCGGGTGCGGGATCACGTATTCCCCGTTACAGAAGACGTACTTGGTCTTCGGCACCTTCTGCAGCCGCAGACCATGGATGGCCTGAACGTTGGGAATGGCGGTGATCTTGTCACACTTCATGATGTCCAGACGGATACGGGCAACCCGGGTATTGGCCTTGTCATTGATGAACAGATACTTGCCATCGTAACGGCCATCCGTCATGGAAATATGCGGGTGGTGGGAGTCACCGTTCAGGTGGGTATTGTCATGGCCCAATACGTCTTTGCTCTCGTTGCTAATCCCCCAGCCTGTCGCAGAATCCACGTTGAACACGGGGATACGCATGAGTTCCCGCATGGATGGGATGCCCAGGACCCGTACTTCACCGGAGTGACCACCACTCCAGAAACCGTAGTACTCGTCCAGTTCGCCGGGGTGCACAACGTATTTATTGCGGGCTTCTTCGGCGGCAGCCGCGAACGATTCCCGTGACATCACTGCAGCACCAAGGCCGGTTGCCCCGGCAACACCGGCGAGTGCCGCGGCACCCATGAACCGGCGGCGACTCTGCCCGCTCTCGGGAAGCGCCTGGGTATCCTTGGTCAGATCATCTCTTTTTTTCATAACATCCAACTCCGTTATTGGTAATGGCGGTTTTGCTTCTCGTGCTTTCTTTTTATGGGACTACTCAAGACACCTGAACCACGGGTATTTCCTCCGGGTGGCCTGGTGCGTTATGGCCACGGCGCTTGCCGCGTCGCTTGACGATCAGCGGTGGGCACTTGTGGTCATCGAAATAGGTCATCTGGCAGTCCAGGCAGTAATGGCATTCCATGTAGTTGATGTGGCCGTCCGGGTGGATCGCCTGAACTTCACACTCGTGATCGCACAGCCGGCAAGGATTGCCACATTCCTTGCGGCGTTTGAGCCAGTCGAACACTCGCAGTTTGCTTGGCAGTGCCAAAGCCGCGCCCAGCGGACACATGTAGCGGCAAAACACTTTGCGGGTGAACAGGTTGACCACCAGTAGCAACACGGCGTAAGTCACGAAAGGCCAGCTGCGATCAAACTTCAGGGTGATGGCGGTCTTGAACGGCTCCACCTCTGCAAGCCGTTCGGCGGTCGCCATGGAATCCAGCGACACTCCGAACAACACAAGCAGAATGATGTACTTGATGGCCCATAGCCGCTCGTGCACGGCAAAAGGCACGGTGTATTGGGGTACTTTCAGCTTGCGGGCAATTTCGTTCAGCAGTTCCTGCAGCGCGCCGAACGGGCACAACCACCCACAGTAAACCGCCCGGCCCCAGAGCAGGATGATGCCTGCCACCACGGCCCAGAGAATGAAAATCACCGGGTCGATCAGGAAGGTTTCCCAGCTGAAGCCACTGATCAGGCTGTTCACAAACGTGAGCACGTTGACGATGGACAGCTGCCCCATGGCAAACCAGCCGATGAAGAACAGGGTGTAGGTCAGAAATGCGTGGCGGATCCAACGCATGATTCTGGGTTTTTTCACCAGCCAGTCCTGGAAGAACAGGATAAACATCAGCACGCCGATACCAATACCGAGCACCACAATCTGGAACTCCCGCTGGTACCACACCTGCACCCACATGGGCTGGCTCTCCAGCCATTCTTCCTCGGAGACAACTGTCTCCGGACGGGTGTAATACTGCTCCGGCAGCTGGTACTCCAGCGGGAATACCTGGAATTCGCTGTCCAGCGGCCCGGTCTGGCGCTTCACCGTGAGCTCGAGTGTCCACGGTGTACCGGGATCGAAGTTGTATTGCTGGCGAATGATGAAGATCGCCATCTCCGTGAATTCCGGCATGCCCTCGGCATAGACGTCGCTTAGCCGGTAGAAATCCAGGTCACGGAAATTGAAGGTGTCGCCGAACTGACGGATCTGGATGCGATCGAAGATGCCGCCGCGAACATAACCTGACCCCTTGAAGGAGTATTCACCGTTGGCCATCACGGCAATGGCATGCTCGCCTTCCTCCAGCTCGGATGTCAGCCACTGGTACTGGCTTTCGCCCAGCAGATTCCGGCCGATGGTGGGCGCATCCAGGTAAGCGGCATACAGATCAATCAGCGGCTCTTTGCGTTCCTCCGGGCCAGCGGTATCAACGCCCTCGGCTTCCGTCCCCTTGAAGGAATCATCCACCTGGCCCTTGGTAAGCATCAACCGGCGCACAGAGCCGTCACCGGTCAGTTCCTGCCAGGTTTTCTCCTCGAAGGCCTGTTTGTCGACGGTGGCCACCGGCGGACGGGTCCCATCCTCGCCCTCAACCATGCCCAGTTCCACGGCCACCCGATGGGCGGTGCGCATGATCACTTCATTGATCACCATCACGGTCACCGTGGCACCGGACAATCCGTCCACAGCCACCTTTCGTTCCGAAGAGGTTCCGCCCACGGTTACCCGCTGGTCCGCTTTGAGGCCCGTGTACTGATCGGTAAAGGCGTGCATTTTGCTTTCGGGTATGCCCACCAGGAGAATGGGTTCGTCGTGGTGGATTACCTTGGCGGCCTTGATGGTGCCTTCGGCATCCAGCACCACCATGGCATTGACCGGCTTGCCCGAGTAGGCGGGGGTCTGGACAAAATCCAGTGACTGATAGGCGTAGCCCACCAACTCCTTACGGACGTAGAGCTCCTGGATGGCCCGATTGCCTTTCCGGGGAATCACCCGGGTGACATCGGGAAACGCCTGCTCAATGACCTGACGACCGGCAACGGGCTCATACTTGGACAGAGGCGCTGCATCCAGGGCCATGGCCATGATCGACGCGAAAAAGACAAAAGCGAAGCGGGAAAAAACGGACACAGAAGACTCCCTGAGAAAAAGCGCCTTATTGCTTCAGCCTAGGCAAATTAGAGGAAAATCAAATACCTCTTATTGAATACACCTGGCGGAGGAACTGATCGACTTCACGCTGTCAGCCCAGGCTGACAGCGTTTCCGTATGAATCGAGAGGGAGGTAATTACTTATATGGCCGAGGCGGATGGACTCCACCATCATGGTCAGCGGCTGCTGCGCCTCATCGGTGGATGGGGGCGTGCCACCGCGGCCGGACATGGCGGCGACGAACACCACATCCCAGGACTGGCCTGTGGCCCGGGATTCTTCTTGCAAGGCCCCGAAATCCGGTGCCTCTTCGGGCGTCTTGTCGACGCAGATCACCGGCGTCAGGGCGCCGCCTTCACCGCGCTCAAAAGCGGCTCTTTCTTCCGGGGAGGCCTCGTCCGGCAACTCTGCCCGGCAGAAAACGAATAGCAGGCGCTGGGGCTCCTGCTGGCTGTGGGAGGCCTGAATCAGGTCACTGTAACTGCTGATCATCTTGGTGAATCCTTACTGGTACCGGGCCGCTGCGATTTACGCGTGGCGGGCAATGAGCTGGTCGGACGAGGTGAGCCTGCGAACTTCGTCGCAGACTTCTTCCACGGCATCTTCGCCGTAGCTCTGTCCATAATGTTTCTTGAAGCCGAAGTCGTAGAGCCGGACATGCTCATCGGGCTCCACACCGATGTTCTCGAGACAGGCCCGGGCACAGTGCAACGGGCAGCCATCAATAACCGTGATCGGGCGACCGGATCTGGCGGTTTTCACCAGGGACGGCACCTTGCCGCCAACGCCCGAGATGCAGGACATTTCGAATTCGCCGGCATGGTCCAGATTTACCGCCACATTGTTGGCCAGCTGCGCCACGTCAGAGCAGCCGGAACACGAGTAAATCAGTGGACGTTGCTTTCTCGCGGTCACGTGTCCTCCTTTCCCAAAAGCCTGGAGGCTTGAATGCGTTCAGTTACTGGCTGATCTCAATCAGGCGCTGGGGGTCTGAAATAAACAATCGGCTTCGGTTAACCCGAACCAGGCCGTTGGCTTTCAGATCCGCCAGAATCCGGGAGAAGGTTTCCGGCTGCATGGCCAGCCTGGAGGCCACCAGGCACTTGGGAAGCGGCAACTCCACCTCTCCCCCCTCTTCTGCGCCATTGGGCAGCAGGTCGATCAGGTAGCGGATCAGACGGTCACGGGCGTTCTGGACAGTCATGATTTCCAGGTCGTGGAACCGGGAAACCGCGCGTTTGGCGTAATGCCGCAGGGCTGCCTGGGCGTATTTCGGGTTGCTTTCCAGCATGTCCTGGTAGGCCTTGACGGGGATCATCAGAACTTCGCTGGATTTCAGGGCCTCGGCGTAGCAGGCGTACCGGGGCGGATCGGCGTAGATCATGACTTCGGCGAAACAGTCACCGGGAGCGATGCTGTCGAGGGTCCGGTCGATGCCGGAGGAGTCCAGACGGTAAAGACGCAGGCGGCCGGAGATCACGAAGAAGAAATGGTGCGCCGGCATGTCCTGGCGGTAAAGCAGCTGGTGATGGCCAAGGAGGATTCTTCGGGATTGCTGGATCAGGTGCTGCAGGTCTTTGCCATTAAGTTCCGAGAACAGTGGATGGCTGCGCAGGGCCTGGAGGCCGTCTTCGTCGTCAAAGGGTTTGTTGATGGCGACGAGCACGGGTTTGGTGTAGCGGGTTTCGGCCGTTTGGGTCAGTGCCATTGGTGTATCCTCTCTGCATATTCATGCATGCGAAATCATGATTTAAATAGTAGAAGGATACTGGGGGAAAATCGCTCCCCCCATGGGGGTAGTCGGGGGGTTATTCGGGAGTAATTGATCTAACTCAAAGTGTTTTTTTGCTAACTAATTTGAGTCGAAAAGGCTACCGCTAGGTCTGGCGCCTGGCGCACTGAACATCGAGTACAGACTGGCAGGAACCCCCTTTCCAAAACACGCTCCTTGCGGCACATCCATGTGGCGCTTGACTGCAGCCATCCATGGCTGCAGACAGTTTTGGAAAGGGGGTTCCTGCCAGTCTCCAGGCTTTGGTCGCGCGCCTTTTACTGCATTAGTGGCGAGTCGGGCAGCTCGAGATCTACTCCTTCTACCCCGGTTTCCGCTGCCAGAACCTGCAGGTACTGACGGAAGGCCCGGCGGGTAACGCTTTCGCTCAGGTACTGCCGGATCTGGGGTTTTACGTGCTCATACGGAAGCTGCTGGCCGTCGATGCGCTGGTCAACGCGGACAATGTGCCAGCCGTAACGGGTTTCGATCAGTTCCGGGTTGAGTCCTTCCTGGAGTGCAAGAACCGGGCGTTCGAATTCGTCGACGGTCTGGCCCTTGCTGATCTGGCCGAGGCTGCCACCCTGGTGTCTGGATTCGCAGGCGGAGTATTGTTTGGCCAATTCGGCGAACTGGGAGCGGCCGTCGATGAGGGACGACAGTAACTGTTGGCCGGCTTCTTCCTGGCGGATGCGTTCCTGGACGTCGTCCGGGGCAGCGGCGAGGAGGATGTGGCTGACGGCCATCAGCGTTGGGCTGCGGAAGCGGGCCGGGTTGGCGTTATAGAAGCGTTCGCAGTCCTGTTCGGTGGGGTCCGGGACGTTGAGTTCGAGTTCCAGTACCCGGGCAATGCGGTCTTCCTCGTCGGCGATGTCGTCGAGCTTGAGGCGGCTGGCCTGTTGCAGGAGGAGCTCGCGGATGACGAGGCTTCTGGCAGCGTCGTGCCAGGCTTCGGCCACTTCTTCGGCCGGGTGGTGCTGCATTTCCCGGGCGATGTCGTCTTCGCCGATGAGGGTTTCACCCACGGTGACCGGCGGGAACTGGTTTCTGGGCTTTTCGGCGTCGCCGACGGGGATGAGTTGCATAGCAATAACCTCAGTAAACATGGGGTCAGACGAACGCTTTCATCTGACCCCGTTTTCATTTGCATCAAGCGCGCTTGCGAACCACCTGGTACTTCCGACCGAAATACTCCACCGGCACGCTGAGCATGTGCACCAGGCGGGTGAACGGGAAGAGTACGAAGATGGTCAGGCCCAGGAAGATGTGGGTCTTGTAGATCCAGTGCACGTCGGCAATGTAGCCGGCCACGCCGCCCTGAAGGGTGACAACACCCTGGGCCCAGGCAGAGAACTTGAGCATGGTGCTACCGTCCAGGTGACCCATGGTGGGCAGGATGGTGAGCATGCCCAGGACCAGCTGGACCACCAGGATGATAATGATCATGTTGTCGGCGAAGGTGCTGCTGGCCTTGATACGTGGATCAGTCAGACGACGCCAGGCGAGCATAGCGCCGCCGATAATCGCCATCACGCCTGCGATTCCGCCAACCACGATCGCCATCACCTGCTTGGTGCCGGGGGTCATGAACGGCTCGTAGAGCGCGTGCGGTGTCAGCAGGCCCACCAGGTGACCGAAGAAGATCACCAGTACGCCGACATGGAACAGCACGCTGGCCATCACCATGTTTTTCTTGCGCAGCATCTGGCTGGAATGGGCTTTCCAGGTGAACTGGCCCTGGTCATAGCGAGCCCAGGTACCAATCACGAGGATCGCGATAGCAATGTAGGGATAAACCCCGAACAGTAGTGTATTGAGATAGGACATCATTTCCGTTTCCTCCTGCGCCCTCAGGCGCGCCCTGCCTGACGGGGTGTTGCGTCCGTCATCAGCTGATCACTCAGGTGAATGGTCTGGGTCTGTTCCAGTTCCCGGCGGCGTTGGCCTACAACACTGCCGGTACTGCAGGAGCTGCCCTGATCATCAACAAACTTCACCATTTCCTCTTCCCAGACTTTGTCCAGAGCCTCCGGGGTGTCGTCGCGCTCTTCCGAGGCGACGATCTGAGCCAGCTCCTGGCGGTTTGCCGCACGCCCGGAGAGAGTCAGCAGCGAATCCATCACCACGTGATAGAAGCTTTCCCGCTGGTACAGACGCTCACCCAGCAAGCCCAGGATATGGTGGATGTCCTCCAGCCAGTTCTGGATCTCGTCCCAGGGGCGGGTGGAGAGGTATTCCAGGAACAGCGGCAGGTAATCCGGCAGTTCCCTGGCATCGATTTCCAGACCGTTGCTGCGATATTCTTCCATCAGGTCCACCATGGCCTGGCCACGGTCGCGGGATTCCCCGTGCACGTGCTCGAACAGCAGCAGGGACGTGGCCCGGCCCTTGTCGAACATACCCACGTAGTTCTCCTGCATGTCCAGAAGGTCGCCATCGCAGACCATTTCCACGCAGCGCAGCAGTTGCTCCTTGTTCTGCCTCGGCAGCCGGCTGTCCTCAAGGACAGCGGCAATCAGGGCATCTTTGGAGGCCTGGAGTTCTTCGGTCGGGTACTCGAGCACCCGGGCCAGTACTTTTAAAAGTTGCATCGCGGCCTCCTTATTCCTGCAGCTGTTTCGGGTCAACCTGCTTCACGGTCGACAACTTCTGGACCATGCTGGTGGTCTGTTTGCGGCCACCGAACATGTTGAACTTGCTGTCGCCGTTGCAGCCTTCACCGAAGCTGAAGCCGCAACCGTTGCGCTCGCCATGGGCGGTGGCATCGGGGAAGGCTTCTTTCGCCAGCTCGCGGTGGCTGGTGGGAATCACGAAGCGGTCCTCGTAGTTGGCGATGGCCAGGTAGCGGTACATCTCGTCCGCCTGGGCCTTGGTCAGACCGGCTTCTTCAAGGGCGCGCAGGTCTTCCTTGCCTTCAACGGTCTCGGCACGCTTGTACAGACGCATGGCCATGATCCGCTTGAGAGCCCGGACAATCGGCTTCTCGTCACCAGCTGTAAGCAGGTTGGCCAGATACTTCACCGGGATCCGCAAGCTTTCGATCTTCGGCAGTATGCCGTCGAATTCGACCTTGCCGGCTTCCGCCGCGGACTGGATCGGGCTCAGGGGCGGCACGTACCAGACCATGGGCAGGGTGCGGTATTCCGGGTGCAGCGGCAGGGCCAGTTTCCAGTCCACCGCCATCTTGTACACCGGGCTCTGCTGGGCGGCTTCGATCACGTTCATCGGGATGCCATCTTTCTTCGCCTGCTCGATCACTTTCGGGTCGAACGGGTCCAGGAAGATTTCCAGCTGCTTTTCATAGAGTTCATGCTCGCCCGGGGCGCTGGCCACTTCCTCGATGCGGTCTGCGTCGTACAGCAGCACACCGAGGTAGCGAATCCGGCCAACACAGGTCTCGGAGCACACGGTGGGCATGCCGGCTTCGATCCGCGGGTAGCAGAAAATGCACTTCTCGGACTTGCCGGTTTTCCAGTTGAAGTAGATCTTCTTGTACGGGCAGCCGGAGACACACATCCGCCAGCCACGGCACTTGTCCTGGTCGATCAGGACGATGCCGTCTTCCTCACGCTTGTAAATGGCACCACTGGGGCAGCTGGCAACACACGCCGGGTTCAGGCAGTGCTCGCACAGGCGCGGCAGGTACATCATGAAGGTGTTTTCGAACTGGCCGTAGATGTCCGCCTGCACCTGGTCAAAGTTTTTGTCCTTGCGGCGCTTGGCAAACTCGGTACCGAGAATCTCTTCCCAGTTCGGGCCCCACTCGATTTTCTGCATACGCTCGCCGGAGATCAGCGAGCGCGGCCGGGCCACCGGCTGGTGCTTCATGTCACCGGCGGTATGCAGGTGCTGATAATCGAAATCGAACGGCTCGTAGTAGTCGTCGATCTGGGGCAGGTCCGGGTTGGCGAAGATGTTCGCCAGGATCCGGAAACGGCCACCGATTTTCGGACGGATCTTGCCGGAGCTGTCACGCATCCAGCCGCCCTTCCACTTGTCCTGGTTCTCCCACTCTTTCGGGTAGCCGATACCGGGCTTGGTCTCGACGTTGTTGAACCAGGCGTATTCCATGCCTTCACGACTTGTCCATACGTTTTTGCAGGTTACTGAACAGGTGTGGCAACCAATGCACTTGTCCAGGTTCAGCACCATGCCGACTTGGGAACGGATTTTCATTTTACAGCCTCCTGAACAGTGTCATTGCCTTCGCCGTCGAGCCAGTCGACGTTGTGCATCTTGCGGACAACCACGAACTCGTCGCGGTTGGAACCTACGGTTCCGTAGTAGTTGAAGCCGTAGGAATACTGGGCGTAGCCGCCGATCATGTGGGTCGGCTTCGGGCACACCCGGGTGACCGAGTTGTGGATACCGCCACGGGTACCGGTGATTTCCGAGCCCGGAATGTTCACGATCCGCTCCTGGGCGTGGTACATCATCACCATGCCGGGCATCACCCGCTGACTCACAACCGCCCGGGCTGCAATGGCGCCATTGGCGTTGAACAGCTCGATCCAGTCGTTGTCCTCAATGGCCAGTTCTTTGGCGTCGTCCTCACTCAGCCACACAATCGGGCCACCGCGGGACAGGGTGAGCATCAACAGGTTGTCGCTGTAGGTGCTGTGGATACCCCACTTCTGGTGCGGCGTGATCCAGTTCAGCGCTTTCTCGGCGTTGCCGTTGCTGCGCTGGTTGAGCATGTAGCTCACGGTCTTGGTGTTGATCGGCGGGCGATACACCAGCAGGCTCTCGCCGAAGGCCCGCATCCACTCGTGGTCCTGGTAGAACTGCTGGCGGCCAGTCAGGGTGCGCCAGGGGATCAGCTCATGGACGTTGGTGTAACCGGCGTTGTAGGACACGTGCTCGTCTTCCAGACCAGACCAGGTGGGGCTGGAGATGATCTTGCGCGGCTGCGCCACGATGTCCCGGAAGCGGATTTTTTCCTCTTCCTTGTTCTTCGCCAGGTGCGTGTGGTCCAGGCCGGTAATGTCAGACAACGCCTGCCAGGCCTTCACCGCCACCTGGCCGTTGGTTTCCGGTGCCAGGGTCAGGATGACTTCCGCTGCATCAATGGCGCTTTCAATCTTCGGACGGCCGGCGTTGGCTCCGTCGATGTGCTTGTAGTTCAGGTCACCGAGGAACTTCACTTCTTTCTCGGTGTTCCAGTTGATGCCCTTGCCACCGTTACCCAGCTTGTCCATCAATGGACCAAGAGAAGTAAATCGGGCATAGGTGTTCGGGTAGTCCCGCTCAACGGTGATGAAGTTGGGCGCGGTCTTGCCTGGAATCAGCTCGCACTCGCCCCGCTTCCAGTCCTTCACATCGAACGGCTGGCCCAGCTCGGCCGGCGCGTCGTGCAGCAGCGGCAGAGTCACTACATCTTTCTCGACACCCAGGTGGCCTTCTGTGGCCTTGGAGAATGCCTTGGCAATGCCCTTGTAGATCTCCCAGTCACTGCGCGCTTCCCAGGCCGGATCGGTAGCGGCGGTCAGCGGGTGGATGAACGGGTGCATGTCCGAGGTGTTCAGATCGTTCTTCTCGTACCAGGTGGCCGTTGGCAGAACGATGTCCGAATACAGACAGGTGGTGGACATGCGGAAGTCCAGGGTCACCAGCAGGTCGAGCTTGCCTTCCGGCGCTTCGTCATGCCATTTGACCTCTTTCGGCTTGGCACCACCTTCGTGGCCCAGGTCCTTGCCCTGCAGACCACTCTTGGTGCCGAGCAGGTACTTGAGCATGTACTCATGGCCCTTACCGGAGGAACCCAGCAGGTTGGAACGCCAGATGAACAGGTTGCGCGGACAGTTCTGGGGTGCTTCCGGATCCTCACTGGCAAACGCCAGGGAACCGTCCTTCATGGATTTGGCCACGTAATCGGGCACTTCCATACCGGCCTTCTCGGCTTCAGCCGCGATGGTCAGAGGGTTACGGTTCAGCTGCGGTGCAGACGGCAGCCAGCCCATGCGCTCGGCGCGCACGTTGTAGTCGATCAGGCTGCCACCGAACTTGGACTTGTCTGCCAGCGGCGACAGGATTTCGTCCACACCCAGCTTCTCGTAGCGCCACTGGCTGGAGTGGGCGTAGAAGAAGGAGGTGGAGTTCATGTGCCGGGGCGGGCGCTGCCAGTCCAGACCGAACGCCAGGGGCTGCCAGCCGGTCTGCGGGCGCAGCTTCTCCTGGCCAACATAGTGGGCCCAGCCACCACCGCTCTGGCCGATACAACCACACATGATCAGCATGTTGATCAGGCCGCGGTAGTTCATGTCCATGTGGTACCAGTGGTTCATACCGGCACCCACGATGACCATGGAACGGCCCTTGGTCTTGTCGGCGTTGTCGGCAAACTCACGGGCAATGCGGATCACTTTGTCGGCGGGGACGCCGGTGATCTTTTCCTGCCAGGCCGGGGTATAGGGCTTCACTTCGTCGTAGGAGGTAGCACCGTCGTCCTCGCCCAGGCCCCGGCTGATGCCGTAGTTGGCAACCATCAGGTCATAGACGGTAACCACGCGGCCTTCGGAGCCGTCCGCCAGCTTGACCTTGCGGGTGCCCAGCTTGTGCTTGAGGATGTCCTTGATTTCCACGTGCTGGAAGTGGTCGTGCTCAATGCCACCGAAGTACGGGAAGGCAACATCCACGACTTCGTCGTGCTTCTCGACCATGGACAGCTGCAGATTGACGTCTTTGTCTTTGGCGGTCTGCTTCAGGTTCCACTTGCCCTTCTCACCCCAGCGATAGCCGATGGAGCCGTTGGGCGCGGTCAGTTCGCCGGACGCCTCGTCGATGGCGATGGTCTTCCACTCCGGGTTGTTCTCTTCACCCAGGCCGTCCACCAGATCGCTGGCGCGCAGGAAGCGGCCAGGCACAAAGCTGCCGTCGTCCTTCTCGTCCAGCATGACCAGGTAGGGCATATCGGTATAGCGGCGAACGTAATCGGTGAAGTATTCGCTGGGCTTGTCGACGTGGAATTCCTTCAGGATCACATGGCCCATGGCCATGCCCAGGGCGGCATCAGTACCCTGCTTGGGGTTCATCCACTCATCGGACAGCTTGGAGACTTCCGCGTAATCCGGAGTAATGGCGACGGTCTTGGTACCCTTGTAGCGCACCTCGGTGAAGAAGTGGGCGTCCGGGGTACGGGTCTGGGGCACGTTAGAACCCCAGGCAATGATGTAGCCGGAGTTGTACCAGTCGGCGGACTCGGGCACGTCGGTCTGCTCACCCCAGGTCTGGGGAGAGGCCGGCGGCAGGTCGCAGTACCAGTCGTAGAAGCTCATGCAGACGCCACCGATCATGGACAGGTAACGGCTGCCGGCCGCGTAAGAGACCATGGACATGGCGGGAATCGGCGAGAAGCCGATGATGCGGTCCGGGCCATACTTCTTGGCGGTGTAGACGTTGGAGGCGGCGATCAGCTCATTCACCTCGTCCCAGCTGGAACGCACGAAGCCACCCATGCCACGGCGGGGCTTGTATTCGGCGGTTTTCTTGGGATCTTCAACAATCGAGGCCCAGGCATCCACCGGATCCTTGTGCTCAACTTTTGCTGCGCGCCAGAGCTTCATCAGGTGCTTGCGCATCAGCGGGTATTTCAGCCGGTTGGCGCTGTACATGTACCAGGAGTAGCTGGCACCACGGGGGCAGCCACGGGGCTCGTGGTTAGGCAGATCCGGACGGGTACGGGGGTAATCAGTTTGCTGGGTTTCCCAGGTCACCAGGCCGTTCTTGACGTAAATTTTCCAGCTGCAGGAGCCGGTGCAGTTTACGCCGTGGGTGGAGCGCACAACTTTGTCGTGCTGCCAGCGCTGGCGGTAGCTGTCTTCCCACTCGCGGCTGACTTCGTGGGTTTCGCCGTGTCCGTTCGCGAACGGCTCGCGCTTCTTCCTGAAGTAATTCAGTTTATCGATCAAATGACTCATGGTCTCTCTCTCCGTCTGCCGGATCGTTTCTCCGATTTGAGACCATTGTGTGTGAGAAAAACCGCAAAATCTGCGTGGTTACTACCTCATAACCCGCTTCTACCACCCTGGTGGTAGCTGGCTTATATCCCCGGGTGGAGTAGGTGTTCACGCTCGTGCCGGCGACTTTCCCGGGCAAACAGGAAAAGACAGCCCACAAGCAGCAGGAAGAGAATCATGAAGACCGCACTGCGGATACCCAGCCAGTGGTTAACGCTGCTGAAAATCACCGGCAGAACAAAGGCTACGGAACAGGCACTCACCAGCAGCAAGCCGGCAACAAAGGCCGCCACCGAACGGTTTTCAACAATAACCAGCCGCTGGAGGCTACCCATGGTGCAGCCCATGGCCAGCCCGAGAGTGACGACAAACACACCCTCGACTTGCATGGGCAGGGCAAATTCAACGCGGATTGTGGCGTCAACGCCCTGGATAAACAGGGTCATGGGTGGGTAGGACAAAACAAACAGCGCAATCAGACAGACCATCAGTGCCCGGGCGACAACCCTTGCACTGCCGAATCGATCGGAAAACCCTCCGCCCAAGATCTGCGCCAGGGCTCCGGGAATAACAAACCATTGCGCCAGGCGCGCGCCGGAATCCACTGACAGATCGAACTGTGACGACAAATAATCCGGCAGCCACAAAGCCAACGCAAAGAAGCTGCCGGCGACAACGCCAAAATAGCCACAAAGCTGACCGGCCCGCTTCGTCTGCATGCGGTGGAGCAGCACCCGGACTGAGGTTTCGGCGGTCGGGTCCGCCTCGGCGTCTTCCGGATCGGTAAGCATGACCAGCAGCGCAAGCACCAGCAACAGCACGATCAGATAGGCCAGCGGCACCCCGTGCCAGGAAAAGGCCTCATGGAACAGTGGCACCAGGTAGTAGTTGAATCCCGCGCCGGTCACACCGGCGCCAAACACCCCGAGCACAAGGCCCAGGCGTCTAGATTCACAGTGTCCTGTCACGAACTGCAACCCGGCACTGTAGAATCCACCCGCCAGCCCGAGGCCGCCGGCGGCAATCAGGTACCCGGGGAAGGTATCGGTGGTCAGAAGTATCACCATGCAGGCTGCGAGTCCGGCCAGGCAAATCAGCATGATCCGGCGGGCGCCGAATTTCTGCGCCGCCAGGCCCGCTGGAACGGCCAGCGCCGCGCCCACCGCCATCGGCATCGCCAGCAGGAATCCAAACTGCAAGTCGCTGAGAGCCAGCTCCGAACGCAGATGGACTCCGGCCACCGCAAAAAGGGTCCAGCACCCGGCGGCGACAACGAAGCCCGCCACCGCCAACGGCAATACCACTGCCAATGACGCCAGCCGGTCATCTGCACGATCCGTTTCGGACTTCATTACTGTCGCTCTTCTGGAAACCTGTTTTTCAGTTTCATCTTTTGATCACAAAAGGGTCAAAGATTATGATGGGTTACCAACCATTGGGGTAATTGACTATCCTCAAGGAGGTATCACGGAATCCCGGTGCGGGGCATAATTCACCCTGACCCGTCACACGCATTAATGCGCAAGAGACTGAATGAAGCCCAGAAGCCCGCTTGTAAACCGAATCGCCATCGTTGTAGGCGCCGTGGTGGTGACAGCCCTTGTCAGCATGGCGACCACGCTTGCGGTGTCCAAAAGCATCGAAGGCAATGCCACCGCAATTAATCTGGCGGGGGCGCTACGCATGGGGGCCTTCCAGTTGCTTGCCCGGAGCGCGGGGCCTGCGGTTCCAGAGTCCGGTGAGGACTCGATCTCGCAGATGCTGGACCAATACGAGACCAGGTTGGCTGACGCCAGCATCACCAAGGCCATCCCCGAAAGCCATGACCATCCGCTCGGCGCCCAGTACCAGGCCATTCTGGAATCCTGGCAAACCACGCTTCGGCCTGCCCTGCAGGAACATGACGAGGGCACGCCTGTTTCCGAGACCATGCTGGCCTCAACACAGCAGTACGTTGATAACGTAGACCAGCTGGTCAATATGCTGGAACAGCGAACCGAAGCCCGTATTGACCTGCTGCACCTGATTCAGATCATCAGCCTGGCTTTTTCCATTCTTATCATCGTGGCGCTGTTCATCGATCTGAAAAACCGTATTTTGCGGCCACTGCGCAAGCTGGTCAGCATCGCCATCGCCGTGGGCGACCAGGACTTTTCCCGTAAGGCCAACCTGAGCGGCTCCGACGAGCTGGCACAACTTGGCCAGGCCTTTGACCAGATGACCAGCGAGCTGGCACTGACCTATTACGAGCTGGAAGAAAGGGCCCGCCTGAAAACGGAAGAGCTTGAAAGGAGCCACGCGGCCCTTCAACTCCTGCATTCCGCAAGCCGGGACCTGTTTGCCAAACACGACCTGTGCAATGGGGCGATCCCCATGCTTCAGGAGCTTGAGCAGCTACTGGGCATTGGCCCGATCCGCCTCTATCTCCATGACAAGGAATCCTCAGAGCCAATTCAAGCAATCACGACCGCCAGCCGGGAACGGCCCTTCTACTGCCGTGATCACCACTGCAATGCCTGCCTGGTGACGCCAGAGGCCTATGACGAGCTTCCCGTGGAATCCAACGACGGTCGGCGGCTCCTGCTACCGATCCGTACCCCCGGACAGCTGCTGGGTACACTGGAGGTCTGGTACCCGGCTGAGGAAGGTCTTTCGAAAACCTCCCGGCGGCTGTTGGAAACCCTCAGCGACCAGCTGGCCACGGCCATTTTCCTGGAACGGCAGATTACCGAGGAGCAGCAGCAGACGCTTGCTGAAGAACGCACAGTGATCGCCCGGGAACTTCATGATTCCCTGGCACAGTCACTTTCATACCTGAAAATGCAGGTTGCCCGGTTGCGCCGCCTTAACATCGACGGCGAGCAACAAAAAACTCACGAGGCGATTCTCGACGAACTCAGTACCGGCCTGAACAGTGCCTATCGCCAGTTGCGGGAGCTGCTGGCGACGTTCAGGCTGAAGCTGGACACGCCGGATCTTGCTACTGCCCTGCAGAAGACCATTGAAGAATTTTCCGAGCGGCTGGGTAAGCCGGTTGGGCTGCAGTACAATCTGCCGCCCCAGACCCTGTCGCCAAATGAAGAGATCCATACCCTGCAGATTGTGAGGGAAGGCCTGGCCAACGCGGTCAAACACGCAGATGCCACGGACATAACCGTGGATGTTCTGTTCGAATCGCCACAAGTACGGGTGCGGATCCGGGATAATGGCAAGGGCCTGCCCGGTAGCGACCAGCCCGTCAATCATTATGGCCTGATCATCATGCAGGACCGCGCCCGGACCCTGGGCGGCAAGGTCGAAGTAAGCAACCGGGATGAAGGGGGTGTGGAAGTCACCCTGGGATTTGTTCCCAAAAGCCGAAACCTGATTCCCACAGAAGCATCAAATGCCTGACCAAAAGAGAGAACCCGATGTCTGAGTCACCCGCAAGTATTCTGTTGATCGACGATCACCCGCTTCTTCGCCAGGGCATCAAACAGTTGATCGATATGGAAGACGATATGAGCGTGGCCGGGGAGGCCAGTAACGCTGCCGACGGCATCCGGCTGGCCACCGAACTGGAGCCCGACCTGATCCTGATGGACCTGAACATGCCCGAAATGGACGGCATCGAAGCGCTCAGAAGACTTCGGGAACAGAACATCAGCTCCCGCATTGTGATGTTCACCGTGTCGGACCAGGAGGATGACGTGGTGGCGGCACTCCGGGCCGGTGCGGACGGCTACCTGCTGAAGGACATGGAACCGGAAGACATGATCAACCAGCTTCATCAGGCGGCGGTCGGCAAAATGGTGATCAGTGACCGATTGACTACCCTGCTGGCCGAGGCCCTGCGCTCCAACAAGCCCCAACAGGCATCACGCCCGGATTTCGACAGCCTGACACCGCGGGAGAAGGATATCTTGCGGCTGATTGCAGAGGGCCTTTCAAACAAGATGATTGGTCGCAAGCTCGACATCAGCGACGGCACCGTGAAAGTCCATGTGAAACACCTGCTGAAGAAACTGAACCTGCGCTCAAGGGTGGAAGTGGCCGTTTGGGCAGTGGAAGAAGGCCTCCACAAGGGCTGAGTTATATCAAATCGTTCCAGAGCACTTTGCTTTACTCTGTGCCGGTTACTGACCGCCCGGAGTAAAGCATGGCTTTTTCACTACCTTCCATTGCCTCCCTGAACTCTCCCCTGATTGGGCAAACGGTTTCCGTCCTTCGGGAGTACCTGCCCTCCCCCGCGCCCATGCTAGGCGCTATTGATCGCAGAATCCCGGTGCCCCTCAAGCAGCTGGCTGCAGAAGCGCCGCTGAATGGCATTTTTGCCCAGGCCATTGATGACGGAGAATTCGATGACTTCGAAGGCCGCCGGATTCGCCTAGAGGTGAACGGCGGACAACCCGGCATCACCATTGGCTTCTGGGCCGGCCGACTCCGGGTGATCGACGGCCCCGGAGAGGCAACCATCCGGGGCTCGCTGACCGCCTTCAGAACCCTGGCGGAACGTCGACAGGACCCCGACCAGCTGTTTTTCCAGCGCAAGCTGGTTATCGAAGGTGACACGGAGCTGGGCCTGGGCGTAAAAAACCTGCTGGATAGCCTGGAGTGGTGTCTCAGTCTGCGAAATCTGTTGCGGCAATAGCTCTCTTGCGTTAGCGATGTTTTAGCCATTCGGGAAAGGGCCGCCAACTGGCAACCCATGCTGGCAGCTTTTCGGGCTCCATTGGCGGCGAGATGGCATAGCCCTGTGCGACCTCACAACCAAGCTCCAGCAAGATTTCACCCTGACGAACCGTCTCCACACCTTCCGCAATAAATTGTTTGCGAAATACCCGGGACAACTCGATAACACTCCGGAGTATCGAGTGGTTTTCCAGATCATTTTCGGCGCCAGAAACGAATTCCCTGTCGAGTTTCAGAGTTTCTACTGGCAGCTGTTTAAGATACGACAATGAAGAGTAGCCGGTTCCAAAATCATCGAGTGAGAAAACCACACCCAGAGCCTGGCACGCTGAGATGGTAGCCACGGCCTGCCCCAGATCACCCAGCGTTGCGGATTCAAGAATCTCAAGATCCAGTCGAGAGGGATTGATGTCCGGAAATTCCTTGAGAATATTTGTCAGGGTCTCAGGAAACGCCTCGGACTGCAGATGCAAGGCAGCAATGTTAACGCTCACCTTCAGTTCGAGGTTCTGCTGATCCCAACGTTGCATTTGCCGCAGCGATTCCCGCAGAACCCACTCCCCAACTGAGATGCTCAGATTGTGGTGTTCAATTGCCGGCAGAAACTTGCCCGGAGACATCAACCCTTTGTCCGGGTGTTGCCAGCGTATCAGCGCCTCAGCCCCGACGATCTCGCCCGTTCGCAGGTTAACTTTGGGCTGATACAGGAGCCGGAAATTGTTTCTGGTAAGGGCCTCACGGATTCCTGACAGAATTATCTCTCTGGCACGGTAACGGCCCTGTTCTTCAGCATCCAGATATAGCCAGTCGCCTTTCGCTTCGTGCTTGGCAAGGAACAGTGTCTGGTTCGCTTTGCGAAGCAGACTATCAGCATCCGAAACCGTCTGCTCCACGACAAACACGATACCGGCCGTGAATTCGACGATCACTTGCTGATCATTCAGATGAAAGGCCTGCAGGCCCGATAGGCGCAGAGCTTCGAGCGTGGATTCTATTTCGCTCGTATCTGGTAGTAGCAGTATAAACTCATCGCCCCCTGTTCGGGCGAGGCGGGCTCCCGACGGGATTGAATCAAGCCAACGTCGCGTGAGAAGCTTGAGGAAATAATCGGCGGTGTCTTCGCCGAGCGTGGCATTGATCATCACAAAATCATCAAGATCAATAGCAACCACAGCACCCGACCAGCCCGACCCACTCTGACCTATTCCTTGTAACTGCTTCCTGAGTGCTTGAACGATTCCATTTCTGTTTAACAAGCCTGTCAACGGATCCTCAAATGCGAGCGCTTCCAGTTGTATTTGATATTCGCTGGCCTGATTATCCAAGGCCTCCTTTATTTGCTCTTGCTGAAGACGGTGCAGTTCATCTTCGGTTCGCAGTCGCGCCATTTTTTCCCGCATCAACTGAATGGTGCTTGCAGACAATTTGCCATAGATTTCGAGCAGCGCGCTGACCAGCACAGAAATGGAACCGCTCAACTCGGAATCCACCTTCTCGCTCGCCTCTCCGACCGTTAGCCCCTGATCCATCGCCCGAATGGTAAGCGCCATACGTCGGTCTGATTCAAGAATATGAAAAGCCAGCCACTTGGTAAGATAGTCAAATAGCTCGGTCAGTTTTTCTTCGTGGGATCCAGGCCCTTGCTTGAGCATCTGAATTCGCGCAAAAAACATTTGGTGGTTGTCGTGGTGATTCTTGGCCATTTCCGAATCGCCCAGGGCGCGATCCCAGATCTGCTCTTCAAACTGGAAGTGATAGGATGCATAAGACAGCAGTTCGTCCATTACCCGATCTGCCGTCATTTCCGAAGCATCTGAGGCAAAATGCCACGCTAGTCGATTCAGAATCTCCACCAGGGCTTTATGCTGATCATCAATATCCCCAAACCCGGTCTCAAAATTCCTGTTCCAGGGAAAAATCTCGAAAGTCGTTGATCCGTCAAACTGTGATTTCGCCAACTGATATCACCTCTATCGAAAAGCCGGTAGTCACAGAATAGCGCAAGACGCAGACAACAACCTGCCGAATCGTTCAGCGCGACTAGTCAGTTAAGTCTGCACTTACCCATGATTAGGTGGACCTGTTATGGGTATCGCAACGACGCTGATAGTGGGCGAAAATTAAACAGCAAACTCTGGAACTCAATCTCGTTGAACCGATGAACAGCCTATCCCAAAACTCCCACAGGACGTTACAACCACCCACTTTGGTGGCTGACCGATTACAAACCCCACTCTGGGTTTTTGATATACAACATCTCAACATTGTCTGGGCCAATGCTGCTGGCGTGAGCCTCTGGGGCGCTCTGCTTTTGGCAGATGCTTTGCGAAAAAGGATTAAGGAAATGTCGTTTCCCCTGGTCGGCCATCAGACGATTAGTCTGGGGGTTGCTGAAGTTTCCCCCAATGAGCTGCCGTGCCAAGCTTTAATGCGAGCGGATATGGCGTTGTTCAAGGCCAAAGCCAATGGGCGGGACCGAGTAGAAGCCGCAGCCTAATCTCGCTGAACACTGGTAATTTCTCTGAAAAATTGCAAATAAGCCGCCAACACGAATAGTTGGTCGATTAGCATGTGCAAACTGACGCTATTGACGCCTGGATACGGCAGAGGCTGCATTATCTGAATGCATTTACCGATTCTATAATCCTGCAATGTCAGGTAAGGTTTTCGTTTAATATCAGAATCTCTTCACCGGTGAAACCGACCACGGAGGCTTGGCGGAACCCGCAAACGAGGCAATCAAATGAATAAACACGACAGCGAACTCCCCAAAACTTTCGTTGCCTTCAGCGAACGGTTTCCAGAGCTGCAACAAGCGCATAAACAGCTTGGTAAAGCCCTCGCCGATGCTGGCCCTCTGGATGAAAAAATGCGCGCTTTGGTAAAGCTCGGCGTTTGCGTTGGTGCGGGTCGCGAATCCGCGTTGAAGTCCCACATTCGTCGTAGTCTGGAACTGGGCCTCACACGTGAGGAAATCGAGCACGCGCTGGTGCTGGGCATGAATTCGATAGGCTTTCCGGCGACGGTTGCCGCTTGGCAGTGGGCTCAGGAAGCGCTCAGCCAGGAATAAGGTTCGCCGACAGACCAAGAAGGTGCGAGCGTTTTCAGCAATCTGGACGGCCCAACGGGCCGCCATTCTCCAATGATTCAGAGTTGGTCATTCAAAATATAATCCCGGAGCGCCACAGCATTGTTGTGCTCGGTATCCTTCGCAGCAAACACGAGCGTTATGCGGTCATGTTGCTCAAGCAGCTTCTTAAGTGCCTCAAGATCCTCGCTGGCATCACCTGATGTCAGCTCTTCAAGGTACCGCTCCCGAAACTCCGGCCATTTTTCGGGATCGTGACCGAACCACTTGCGCAGTTCAGTTGACGGCGCCAGACCCTTCAGCCAGTGAGCTATATCCGCATCTTCTTTGGCCACTCCCCGAGGCCAGATACGGTCAACAAGCAGCCGTGGGCCATCTGAGGTTGAGGGTTCTGCATAAGCGCGTTTCAGTCGGATATCCATAAGCGCATTCCTCCCGGATTTTCCAGAGAATAAAACTCGGGATATAGAGCAATCTCAGCAAACGACGCTAACAAAAACCAGCAAAAGTCGCAGGGGCGGTTTATCTATATCAAGTCGGGATCAGGTCCATCCCCGGCTTGCCATACCAGTACCCGTTGCATGGCGGTGCCTCCACCAGTTGCAGCGGGTCGGAGGCTGGCACTTCTCCCCGGCGGACCTGATCAAAGCGTCTGACCATCGCCTCCATGCCCAGATGTTCCGGGCTCAGGCGCACGGTGCTTACCCCCATACGCTCCATATCCGGCAACTCCCGCATCAGGTCGTAACGGGAGCCAGACAAGGTGGAAATGCCGTTAATGCGGAACAGCTCCTGGCTTTCCCGGGAGCGCAACTCCATGCCATCCGGGTGCTGCAGGCAGCGGAACTCGCAGTTGTCTTTGGGCAGATTGTAATGACGGGCGGTAAAGCAGCGAGACGACCAGGCCAGCGGCAGGAAGCCCCAGGAAAACACCTCAGCGGGCAAATCCAGTTCCTCGCCTTTCAGCTCCTTGATGAGTTGCTCGAGGGTTTCCTTGCCCAGCTCCACTGGCAGATTCCAGCCCTGCAAGCCCTGCTTTGCCAGGATTTTCAGGGTAGCGGTATTGTAGATGTTCATGGACGGGCCGGTGACAAACGGAATCCTGTTCCGGATGGCCACCTGCAGGGCGCTCTGATCGTTGGCCTCTACCAGGAATTCATCCTGCTCACAGAACCGGCGCAGGCGACGCAAATCGGCCTCGGACTCAATCAGCGTGAGCGTGGAGAGCACCACATTCTTGCCACAGGCTTTCAGATCACGGGCCAGATCCAGCCAGTCATCCGGTTTCAGTTCCCGCCGGCGGGAGCACACCACCTCGCCCAGATAGATGGTATCCACCGGCCACTCGGCGGCATTGGCATAGAAATCGAAAACGGTCTGCCGGGACCAGAACCACAGGATTGGCCCCAGGGATAACTTCAGCATGGATGGTGAAACCTTATTTCCATTTGCGATGGTAGGCGCCCAGCGTTGTCAGGCCGCCCTCGGAAAGCCCCGCCAGCGTCTGCTGCCACTGAGGCTCAACAGTAAAGCCGTCGGTGCCGGCCTCAAGATTGTCCAGGGCATGGCGCCAGGTTCTGGCTATATCTGCGATGTAGGCCGGGCTTCGCTGGCGCCCCTCAATCTTCACGGCACTGATACCCAGCGCCTGAAGCTCCGGCAACAGGTCCAGGGTATTCAGGCTAACCGGCTCCTCGATGGCGTGGTAAACATTACCCTCAACCTCAAAACGGCCTTTGCACAGAGTCGGATAGCCGGCGGATTCGCCCTGGCCATAACGGTCAATCAGGACATCGTTTAGGCGGGATTCAAGGCCCTGGGAGGTTTCCTGCCAACGTACAGCTTTGGCCGGAGAACAGGCGCCCCGGGTATTGGGGGATTCATCGGTCAGGTAGGAAGACAGGTAGCAGCGGCCCTCGGCCATGATGCACAGGCTACCGAAGGCGAACACTTCCAGTTCCACCGGGCTGTGTTTGGCCACACCACGCACCTGGTCCAGCGACAGAACCCGGGGTAGCACGGCCCGGCGAATATCGAAGTTGTCCTTATAGAAGGAGAGCGCTTCGTGGCTGGTGGCAGATCCCTGAACCGACAGATGCCGGGGGATATGCGGATATCGGTTGGCGGCATAATCCAGCAGGCCCATATCGGCCAGGATAATAGCGTCCACGCCGAGACTTGCGGCGCGGTCCACCGCCCCCTTCCATTGCTCCCAGCCATCCGGCTGCGGGTAGGTATTGATGGCACAGAAAACTCGCGTGCCCCGGAGGTGCGCGTACTCGATACCCTCGGCAGCGCGTTTGTCGTTGAAGTTCAGGCCGGCAAACTGACGGGCGTTGGTGCTGTCTTTAAAACCGAAGTAGACAGCGTTGGCACCGTTATCAACGGCGGTTTTCAGGGCCGGGAGGCTGCCGGCCGGGCAGACAAGTTCCATCGCATTCTCCACTGCAAGAATGCCCTTACCTTACCGTTACTTACGCAGTAACTGCCTTGACCTTTGTCAGCACAGGTCGGAATGGCTTTTTGTATAAAACGTACCCGGAGTTGTCTCCACGCGCTGTCACAGACAGGCCAGCGAGGAAAACTACCTAGTGAGTAGTACTCTGCGCACTCTTACTTACCACCGTTTTTTGTCATCCATATCAGGTTGTTAACAAACAATAACAACAACTTACACGCCCGAAACTACCCCTTCAGCTACCCCCTCACGGCGATATAAAGCACACCGCATAGCCGAGGATAATGAATGCAATAACCAGACAAATAAGGCACCGCTATGAACCTCATCAACAACCTCTCCATGCGGGGCAAACTGACCACTCTGGTGGTTCCGGCCCTGCTCGTTATTCTCTATTTTGCGGTTGAAAGCATAGTTCTGAACTACGGCGAACTGCACGACATGCGCCAATTGCACTCCATGGTGGAACTCACGGAAACCGGCGATCCCCTCACCGAAACGCTGCAAAAAGAGCGTGGCCGGTCTGCGATCTTCTTTGCCAGTGAACCGGGAACCGATGCTGCCCGACAAGCTGAAAGGGATCTGGCCGAGCAACGGCGCCAAACCGACGCCCGTATCTCTGCCTATCACCAGGGGATCAACTCGCTCATGGCAGATGCCAGCTTTGAGAGCAGCGTGGAAGCGAGCATACAATCTGTCCGCCAGGGCCTGGATAATCTCGATTCCCTGCGCCGCGCGGTGGATAGCCGTAGTATCGCGGCGGGTGATTCAGCCACCCGCTACACCACTCTGATCATGGGACTGGTGGACCGAATTCCGCTTATTATCCGCGGTTCCACCGATCCCGAACTGACCCGGGAAGTTAATGCCTACTATGCACTCGCCGAAGTGGCCGAGATGGCGGGTCGGGAGCGTGCAATCGGCGCCTCACTGATTCGCAGTGGCGAATTTGATTTGCCAACTCTGCGCAGAATCGCAGGCCTCGCCGGGCAGCAGGACGGCTACTTCAATCAGGCACTCGCCATGTTTGCTTCCGGCTCAGAACTGCGCGAAAACCTGAAAAAAGGATTGAACACACTCGCAAGCCAATCGCTGGAAGAGAAGCGCCAAACCCTTTTCAGCAGCCCATCGGGCATGTATGCCCTGGAGGCTTCCGAGTGGTTTACTACCACAACCGATCGAATTGAGGGTCTGAACGGGATCCGTCAGTCCATACTGGAAGAGCTAAGCTCACTGGTGGAACACGGTGTTACCGATGCCCGTAATGATCTGGTCGCTGCGTCGGGAATTGCCGCAGGTTCAATCCTTATCGTTCTGGTACTGATGCTGTTCATTATCAGGGCCATCAACCAACAGGTTGGCAGCCTGCTGAGTGCTGTCCGGTTCGCCATGGACAACAAGGACCTGACCCGCGAGATTGAAATCTCCAGCCATGATGAGGTGGGCACCATTGGCAAGGCCATTAACGAGCTGTTCGGACGCTTCGGCAATGCACTGCTGCACATCGACAAATCCAGCGTGCAGCTGGCCACCGCTACCGAGGAGACCAGCTCGACTGCCGGCCAGAATGCCAGCCAGGTAAAAAACCAGCAGCAACAGATTGAGCAAGTGGCTGCGGCCACCGAAGAGATGTCGGCCACCTCCGAGGAAATCTCCCGGAACACCCAGCAGGTGGCCGATGCCGCACGCAGCGCCATGGAGAAGAGCCGCAGTGGCGAGCAGGTGCTGCACGGCAGCGTAAAGAGCATTCGTTCCCTGGCGAAGTCGGTTCAAAAGGTGAATGAGGTGATCGAAGAGCTGGAGAACCGCAGCTCAACCATCGCCGACGTGGTGGACGTGATCCGGAAGGTTGCCGATCAGACCAACCTGCTGGCATTGAATGCGGCGATTGAAGCCGCCCGCGCAGGCGAGCACGGCCGCGGGTTTGCGGTGGTTGCCGACGAGGTCCGGACTCTGGCACAACAGACTCACGAGTCTACGACTCAGATTGAGGACATTATCAACGGGTTCCAGAACATTACCGACAGTGCCAGCCGCTCGATTGTGGAAAGCCACAAACTGGCGAACGCCACCAGCGAGCAGGCGTCAGAACTGGAGCAGACCTTCGCCGATATCCTGACCGATGTGAACAGCATCTCCGATATGGCCAGCCAGATTGCCACCGCCTCTGAAGAACAGGTAGCGGTTACCCGGGAACTGGCGGGGAGCATGGAATCAGTCAGTGAAGCGGCGATTCTGACCCTGACCGGCTCTCAGGAGATTACCCAGGTGACCAGCGAGCAGGCACGGCTGGCGCGGGTACTTCAGGATCTGGCTAATGAGTTCAAGGTGCCGGCGTATAGCTGAAACCAACAGAAGGTCAAAAGGGTCTGTCCGGAAACGGGCAGCCCCTTTTTTAATTTCGAAGAATGAAAAAGGGGTCAGATGAAAGCCTTCATCTGACCCCTTTTTGGCTCCCGCCAATCAGATAATCCGTGAGAACCGCTGGCTGGCGCCCTCTTTACGGTACAGATCAAAAATCTGGCAGATCGCCCGGATCAGCAACCGCCCTGCGGGCTGAACCTGCAGTGCATTGCCATCATCGGCAATCAGTTCATCCTGAACCATGGGCTTCAGACGGCTGAGCTCATCGGCAAAATAACGGTTCAGATCTTCGTTCCAGACGTCTGCGAACAGCTGGCGATCCAGACGGAACTGGCAGATCAGCTGGCCGATCACCCAGCGGCGGATGCGGTCATCCCGGGTCAGGTTCACGCCTTTGGTGATCGCCAGTTGGCCGGCATCGATGGCCGCTTCCCAGGAAGGCAGGTCGTGATTGTTCTGGAAATAGGCGTCGTCGGTCTGACCAATGGCGGAAACACCCAGGGACACAAGATCGCACTCGGAGTGGGTGGTGTAGCCCTGGAAATTCCGGTGCAGGCGTCCCTCCCGTTGCGCAACGGCCAGGCTGTCATCCGGCTTGGCGAAGTGGTCCATACCGATGTATTCGTAGCCGGCCTCCAGAAGGCGGTTGATGGTGTTGTGCAGGATGGCCAGCTTCTGCTGGGGGCTGGGCAGGGTGTCGCCCTGAATCCGGGTCTGCGGATAGAAACGCTCCGGCAGGTGGGCATAGCTGAACACAGAGAGCCGGTCCGGCGACATCTCGATCACCGCCTCCAGCGTCTCCGCAAAGCTCTCCGGCGTCTGGTACGGCAGGCCGTAGATCAGGTCCAGGTTAATAGAACGGAAGCCGATGCGCCGCGCCTCATTGAGCACGGCTTCGGTCATGGCCCGGGGCTGGATGCGGTTGACCGCTTTCTGAACCTCCGGGTTTACATCCTGTACCCCCAGACTGATCCGGTTAAAGCCGAGGTTCCAAAGGGTTGGCAGGGTATCCTGATCCACTTCCCGCGGGTCAATCTCCACACTGTAATCCCGCTCTTCACCGGTTTGCAGGTTGAACAGCTCCCCGTAACCCGCCATCAGGTGTTCCATCACATCTTTTGGCAGGAACGTGGGAGTACCGCCGCCCCAGTGCAGCTGGGTAACTGGCCGGTCGGCCCCGAACAGTTTTGACTGAATGGCCGCCTCTTTCAGCACCCGCTCTACGTAAGGCATGGCTTTGTCACGCTTTTTGGTGATGACCTTGTTGCAGGCGCAGTAGTAGCAGAGGTGCGCGCAGAACGGCAGGTGGGTGTACAGCGACAGCGGCCGGCCACTGGCCTTGCTGCGAGCTGCGGCTTTGACCATGTCCTCAATCGGGTAGTTCTGGTTGAATTCGACGGCCGTGGGATAGGAGGTGTATCTCGGGCCGCTGAGGTCGTAGCGGCGAATCAGGGCGTCATCCCAGATGAATTCTGGCAGTGTTGAGTCTTGGGCTTTGAGTGCGGGTGTGGAGGTCATAATAGGCGCTCTGGGGTAAAACGGGGGCATCCAGGATTTGCCGGCATTTTAGGGCAATCCTTTGACTGGTTTTTTGATTCGGGTCAGGTGACTGATGGTTTCAGTTTACCAGTCCGGTTACTGAACCACCCTTGGGCTCTTGGCGTACTTGGTTTACCCCTTTGTGGGCATAGCCCGCAGCATACTGACTGGAGAACTCCTCACCATGGCCAACCTGATTCTGATCCTCGGCGACCAATTAACGAGAGACATCAACGCACTCGAAAACGCCGACCGGGACCGGGATCTGGTGGTAATGGCGGAGGTACACGACGAGGCCAGCTACACCAACCACCACAAGAAGAAAATCGTGCTGCTGTTCAGTGCCATGCGTCACTTTGCCCGGCAACTGGAGAGCGATGGCTGGCAGGTTCATTACCAGGCCTATCATCCGGACAACCAACACCAGAGCCTTGAGGCCGTGGTTGGCGAACAGGTGAAGCGGCTCAATGCGGAAAAAGTAATCACCACCGAGTGTGGCGAATGGCGACTGCATGAGCAGATCAGTGGCTGGCACGAACGCCTCGGGGTGCCGGTGGAGATCCGGCCGGATACACGGTTTATTGCATCCAAACAGGAGTTTGCCGACTGGGCAGAGGGCCGGAAGCAGTTGCGGATGGAATTTTTCTACCGGGAGATGCGGCGCAAGACCGGGTTGCTGATGACCTCTGAAGGTGAGCCAGAGGGCGGGCAGTGGAATTTCGATGCCGACAACCGGAAGAAATGGACCGGCAAGCCGCCGGCCCCGGCGCCATTCCGGATAGAACCCGATGCCATTACCCGGGATGTGATCGCCCTGGTGGACGAGCATTTCAGCGATCATTTCGGCACCACCGACGATTTCCATTTTGCCGTGACCGCCGGGGACGCGCAGGCAGCGCTCGATCACTTTGTTGATTTCGCCCTGCCCTGTTTCGGGGATTATCAGGACGCGATTTCCGACACCGAGGACTGGCTGTTTCACTCCATCCTGTCGCCCTATATCAATTCCGGCCTACTGGCCCCTTTGGCCGTTTGCGAAGCGGCAGCCCAGGCGTGGTATTGGGGGCGGGCGCCTATCAACGCGGTGGAGGGCTTTATACGGCAGATCCTTGGATGGCGCGAATTCGTGCGGGGCATTTACTGGATGAACATGCCCGGGTATGCGCAGGAGAACCGCCTGGGCAACACCCGCGCCCTGCCCTGGTTCTACTGGACCGGGGACACGAAAATGCGGTGCATGCACAAGGCCATTGATGCCACCCGCCGCAACGCGTACGCCCACCATATTCAGCGGCTGATGGTTACCGGCAACTTCGCGCTGCTGGCGGGTATCAAGCCAGAGGAAATCTGTGACTGGTACCTGGCGGTGTACGCCGATGCCTATGACTGGGTGGAACTGCCCAACGTGCTGGGGATGGTCATGCACGCGGATGGCGGCTACCTGGGCTCAAAGCCCTACGCCGCCAGCGGCAAGTATATCCAGCGCATGTCGGACCATTGCGCCAACTGTCATTATAAGGTGAACAAGGCCACCGAAGATGACGCCTGCCCGTTCAACGCCCTGTACTGGCATTTCATCGATCGCCATCGGGACGACTTTGCCAAAAACCCGCGTATGGGCATGATGTACCGGAACTGGGACAAGCAGAAGCCCGAGAAACGGGAAGCGCTGCTCCAGCGCGCCGGGTATTTGTTGACGAACCTGGAGAAGCTTTAACCCCAACATCGGTCGGCTTCCGCAAAGCAGGTGTTTACGCCAATATGTCCTGCACTTGTGCGGCAAAAGCCCCACATTGGTGCTAGCCTGACATCAGGATTGTTAACACCACGGACGCGGCACCTACGATGAACCTTCGACTGGCAGTGGGTCTGACAACTGTACTGGCATCACCCCTTTGCCAGGCCCAGCCTCCAATCCTGAACCTCTACACCTTTGAAAGCCCGCCGTATCAGATGGTGGGCTCTGACACGGGTGGAGAAAGTCAGATCTCCGGTGAAACCGCAGACACGGTGATTTGTGCTGCCAACCGGGCCGGCTGGTCAACCCGCATCCGGATTACGCCCCAGAACCGTGCCATACATTCGCTGGAACGCAATATGATCGATGGCTATTTTGCCATTGATCCTTCCGCAGAACTCGACACCATTGCCACACGGAGCGATCCGGTAGCGCTTGAGAAATGGTACTTTTTCACTCGCGATGACAAAGCGTTTACCAAAGACCTTCGAATAGGCGTTGTCGCCGGCAGCAACGAAGAGGCCTGGCTGAGCGCTAAAGGCTATGGGATTTTCCTGAGCGTATCCTCCCCCTCACAGCTGTTGGCCCTGCTCAAGCGGGGCCGGATTGATACCGCCCTGATGGATGAGCGAGTCATGGATCGTCTGCGCCAGGCCAAAGAATTGGCCGGCACGCAGCTCCGTGCGCACTTCGTTCGCTATGCCCCGCTCTACCTTTATCTGGGCGAAACCTTTACCTCAGACAACCCCGAATTTCTCGGCATATTCAACCGCACGCTGAACAGCTGTATGGCTGGGCAACTTGCGCTGTCACAGGAAGAAGATCGACGCATTTCGGAGCTGTCGAGCCGGCTTTTCAAGGAAATGAACAGCATCCTCGATGTTCGCCAGATCATCGAGGAAGGACCCAGGCAGGAGAGCTTTACTGACGTAATGACCATCGACAGCCAATGGACGGCGCTGTCACCCCTTGCAGTGCCAGATCTGGCAGCGGACATACTGGCACTTCCAGGCTCCAAAGCGCTGCAGGCGTGGCAACATTCCCACCAGGGCCTTGTCACAGAGGTAATGCTGGTCAATGACATGGGAACCCTCGCAGCGATGAGCCAGCTCACCTCAGACTACTGGCAAGGTGATGAGCCCAAATTCCAGAAAGTCATTGAAAATCAGGCAACCCAACCCGGCGGCGATCCACCGATATACCTCTCACCCATTCGGTACGACAAGTCCGCGGCCAGATTCCAGGTTACCGCCAGCAGGCCGGTTTTGAGTGATCACGGGGAACCGGCCCTCGGTGTGATCGTGATCGGTCTCAGTATCGAGGAAGCACTGAGCGACTCTGAACAATACTGATTGATTCAATCGTCCTCCCGGCAAAGCAGACACTCAGGGCGGTCCGACTTCACAGGCCAACACCAGGGCCCAGAACTCCGAGAAGTCATTGACCACCACATCCGGCTTATCCGGGTGTTTGTGGGTACCCGGAAAAATCTTGTTCAGCCAGGGCAGATCCCACTGGGCCCCATTGAAGAATACCGAGGTCAGGCCCGCGCGCTTGGCGGCAATAACGTCAGTCGTGCTATCGCCCACGTACCACACACTCGGGTCGGGCGGGTAATCCAGCTTCTGAACCGCCAGCAGCAACTGGTCCGGGTGAGGTTTGCGAAGGGGGGTGTCGTCGCCGCAAACGTCGACATCGAAAAGATGGGTCCAGCCGGTATCTTCGACGGCCGCCAGTTCGTGCTCGAAAAACTCACGATCCCGGTTGGTAATCACCCCCACCTGAATGCCCAGACGCCGTAACCCTTCCAGAACTTCGCGCACCTTCGGCTCAAACGCCTTCACGGTACCGTAGTGTTTCCGGTAGTGGTGGTTGAACGCCTGGTGGGCAATCTGCTTGGCTTCCTGGTCATCCCCGAACAACACCTCAAAGATATCGGTTCGGGAAATCTTGCGGTCTGCCTTCACCTTCGGATGCAGCTTCGCAAACTCCCGCACGTAGGCCACCAGCTTCACATCTTCCGGGGTTTTGCTGTCTTCCGGCGCCACCATACGGTCCATAAGCTGCAGCTTGTGGAAATCCGGCAGCATGTCGTCCACCGCGTGGTACATGGCGTCGAGGGTATCTACCAGGGTGGCGTGCCAGTCGAACAGGATGACTGCCGGACGGATGAGCTTGACCACCGCCGGGTGCCAGTCCGGCTCAATTCTTGGCTCGGGTCGCTGTGGCGGCGGAAACGGCCGGGGGCGAACCTCGGCAGGCGTTTGTTCGAAGGCCTCCGGCTGGCTCCGCTCAAGCAGGGCTAAAAGGTCCATGAGGTCCTCAAAGCTGTCCAGAATGGCCGCAGGCGCGTCCCGGTGCGAAAACCAGCTGTCGATCCGGCCGGATTCCCAGCAGGCGCCGTTGTAGAACACGCCCGAGACGCCGGCCTTGTTGGCGGTGAGCATGTCGACGTAGCTGTCGCCGACATACCAGGCCGTTTCATCCGCTGGCAGACCGAGCTTTTCAAGCGCTTTGAGAATCACCTCCGGATCGGGTTTATACTCGGTTACGTCGTCGGCACACACCGTGGCATCAAACAGGTTCCGCCATCGGCCTTCGTCCACCGTCTGTAATTCCCGATCCAGAAACTCCCGGTTCCGGTTGGTGGATACCGCCAGCCGGATACCCATGGCTTTCAGGGCGGAGAGATACTCATAGGCGCCGGGCTGGAACGGTTTTACCTGCCCGAAATAGCGGCGATAGGCCTCGTTGTAGGCCTTGTGAGCGATCAGCTTGGCTTCTTTGTCATCCCCGAAGATGGCGTTGAAAATATCGGTCCTCGACACCCGGCGCTCCGCCAGAATGCGCGGATGCAGGCGCCGGAAGATACGGATGTAACGCACCAGGCGGGCATCATCCGATGTTCGGCATTTATCCTCCGGCAGCAGCCGCTCCACCAGCCCCAGATCCTCCAACTGCGGCAACATGTCTTCCATAGCACTGAACATGGCATCGTGGGTGTCTACCAGGGTGCCGTGCCAGTCGAAAATCAGCACTGACGGCGCTGAAATGGAATCACAGAATCGGGCCATGCTCCGCCTCCATCAGAAGTTTCCTGAAGCCGGCCTTGAAATCCGCCGCCGGGCCGGCAAAACTCGGCGGTACTGACAAGAAAGATAAACCCGGTTTCCAATGCGTGCACGCATCGAGTCTGATCCATGCCAGTATCGAGCTACCTGCTGCCCTATGATTTTTCACCGCTGACCCTGCTCAGTTATATGCTGGTGCTCGGGTTTTATGGTGTCGGGCTACTGAGGATGCCGGAGCAGGACCGGCCGGGATCGGGCCGCATCATCACTTTCACGCTCGGGGTCATGCTCTGTTACGCGGTGATGCAGACCCGATTTGATTACTACTCCCAGTACATGTTTTTCGTCCATCGGGGCCAGCACCTGATTCTTCACCACCTGGGGCCGAGCCTGATTGCGCTGTCCAATCCACTGCCCGTGATGCGATTCTGGTACCAGAAGATCTCACTTTCTGTTCGCTACTGGCTGCAGCCGCTGGGCTGGATTTACCGGCTGCTGCAGCAACCGGTTATCGCTTCGGTTCTGTTCGTGGGACTGATCTACTTCTGGCTCTGGCCGCCCATCCATTTTGACGCCATGCTCAGCCGGCAGCTGTACTGGATCATGAACTGGAGCATGCTGCTGGACGGCCTGCTGTTCTGGTGGCTGATCTTCGATCCCCGCTCCCCGGCAGTCACCAGTGCTCTGGGCTATGGCAAACGTATCCTCCTGCTGGCGCTGGTGGCGATCCCCCAGATGATTCTCGGGGCCTGGATCGTGTTTTCCCGCGGCATGGTTTATGACGTCTACGAAGTCTGCGGCCGGGCCTGGCCCATGCCCCCGGAAACCGACCAGTTACTGGGCGGTCTGCTGACCTGGATTCCCCCGGCCATGATGAGCATCATTGGCATCCTGATTGTGCTCCGCCGGGCCATGCATGAAGATGGCAAATTCCCCAAAAGCCGCTCGATGGCAGGAGGAAACGCATGAACAGAACGCTGCCACTATGGCCTGTTTTCGTTGCCCTGATGCTCGCCGGCTGTGCCGGGAATGAGGAAAGCTGGCATGGCAAGGACATCTCGGGCCTGATGCCCAGGCTCCAGTTCCAGCTCCAGGGCACCGACGGAAACACTGTCACTCCCGCAGACTCGCAGGGCAACATCCGCCTGGTGTATTTCGGCTTCACCTCCTGCCCGGATGTCTGCCCGACCACGCTGACTGATCTGCGCCGCTCGGTTCAGCAACTTCCCGAAAAGTATCGGGACGACGTCACCACCCTGTTCGTAAGCGTTGACCCGCGCAGGGATACCCCGGAACGCCTGGCCAGTTACGTGAATTTCTTCGGCGATCGGGTCGTTGGCCTGACTGCAGAAGAACCCGCGCTTCGAAAACTCGCCAAACGCTACCGGACCACCTTCGGTTACGACGAACCCGACGCCAGCGGCAACTACAACGTTTCACACAGCAGCGCCGTTTACGTTTTCGATCGCGACGGCAACGCCCGGCTGCTCCTGCGACCCGGACTGTCGCCAGAGCAGATCAGTGAAGATCTGGCCCAGCTGGCACAGGGATCACGCTCCTGATACCCATACCTGTCGCCGCCTCGGGCGCTGATCCCGCCCTGCGGAGCAGACGTAGAAAGCCCTACATCCCGAATGGAAGACACTGGTGCCCCATAAGAAACTCAATCTCCCGGAGAAAACCTGCCCGGTCTGCCAGCGCCCGTTTGCCTGGCGCAAAAAATGGGCGAAGGACTGGGAAAATGTTCGCTACTGCAGCGAACGTTGCCGGCGCGAGCGGAACGCACTCTCATGACCACCGTGGTGTGGTTCAAGCGCGACCTGCGTACCCGGGATCATGCCCCCCTGGTGGCAGCGGCCAGCCTGGGCGAACCGGTCATACCGCTGTATGTGATCGAGGACGAATACTGGCAACTGCCGTACACCAGCGGCCGTCAATGGGCGTTTATCAGAGACTCCCTGGACGATCTTGACCGGCAGTTGCGAAAGGCCGGCAGCCGGCTCCTGGTGATGAGAGGGTCGGTGATTGATACGCTGAAACAGCTTCAGGCCAGGCAAGACGTCAAACGCGTGTTCTGCCACCAGGAAACCGGCGGGCACTGGACCTTCGAGCGAGACAAGGCAGTCATTGGCTGGTGCTCGGAAAACCAGGTGGAATTCCGCGAGTGGAACCAGTTCGGTGTGGTTCGCCGCTTGGGCGACCGGAATGTCTGGGACAGAGCCTGGACCGAGCTGATGCGTCAGCCGTTGCTAGAGGCCCCAGCAAGAATACCGGAAATGAAAGGCATCGAGGGCGATGCCAGTGGCTACGACAGCCGGGACTTCACACTGCCTGATAGCTGCCCGGACCGTCAGGCCGGAGGAAGCACCCGAGGCGAAAAACTACTCACCTCTTTCCTCGACCGTCGCTGCGTCGGCTACCAGTACAACATCTCCAGCCCGAACACCGCAGTCAGGGCCTGCTCGCGCCTGAGTCCGCATATTGCCTACGGCACCGTCAGCCTGCGAGAGATCTACCAGGGGGCCAAGGCAACCGGCAATCACCGCAACACCCTGCCCCGAAAAAAGAAAAGCCTGACGAGCTTCCGCTCGCGATTACACTGGCACTGCCATTTCATCCAGAAACTGGAAGACGAGCCTGAACTGGAGTTCCGGGCCATGCACCGGGAAATGGAAGCGCTGAAAACCGGACCCAATGATTCCGAGCGGCTACAGCGCTGGCAGGAAGGTCAGACCGGTTGGCCCCTGGTGGACGCCAGCATGCGTGCACTGACCCATTCGGGCTGGATCAACTTCCGGATGCGGGCCATGCTGATGGCAATTGCCAGCTATCAGCTATGGCTACACTGGCGCGATCCCGCCCTTCATCTTGCCCGGATGTTTACCGATTTCGAGCCGGGCATTCACTACTCCCAGACCCAGATGCAGTCGGGCCTGACCGGCATCAACGCTCTGCGAATTTACAACCCGGTGTTGCTTTAAGTTCTACTCCAGAGGTACTAGAAACTATAAAACTGTTTTACCTCATGGAAATGGGTTTAGTACCCATACTAAATAAAGATACTAGAATGCCTATACTTAGGAAGAGGAGTTTCGGGTCAGATTTTCCTGGACTTGCCCCGATACACATTACAAACCATAGACTCAAACGAAACCATTGCAGTGGCATTGACCGCCTTACCCGAATGTCCGCTTTGCGGCCCTCTTAACGACGGCCCCAGATGAGTCGCTTGGCTAAAACTGCGCCGAACCGGGCTTTAGCCCGGCTCAGTTGGTTCTGGGTTTGGTTACTGTTGGTTGCGCCGATTGTAGTCCTTTCTCGCCGCACTCAGTTCCTCGTCCGTCAGAGTAAATTTCACGGAGCCCTCGGGAACCAATGTGCCACAAAGCTTGCCATCAGGCATTTTGCTCAAAGGATCGTTGGGGCCACCAGGCTCACCCCTCAAAAAGGACTGCACCTGAACCTCGGGAATGTGCATGGTCACCCCGTCGACAACCATCACTCGATGGCTGCCCTGCAGCCCGCCAAACATAACTTTTGCCATACCGCTTTACTCCAAGTTTCGATGACTTCGTGAACCAGAATAACAGAGCCGAATGCTGGTGGACGGTTCGAACCCCATTCTTGGAAGCACTTAACCCTTGTTTTTATCAGGTGGTGAAACTGCCTGACTAGGCGTGATCGTCTTAATGGTATCGATAGCGCGCGCTGGCTAAGCTTCGGTGGTTACCGCGGCGCAAGCCGGTAGCCCCCTTCCGAGATGCGTGTGAAAAGCTTTGATACCCTGGAAACCAAACCTAGCCTGGCCTGTTAAATGGGAGTCTGATAGGTTTCGAAGTAACCAAAAGCAACGGACCAGGTAGCCTTTTGAAGACCATCAGGGTTTACCGAAAGTACAAAAAGCAACCAATAAGGATTTTGAGATGCGTCTGTGTAGAGCAAGAGTACAAAACTATCGAAGCATCATTGATACGGGGGAGTTTGATCTAGAAAGAGACAAAAGTATTTTCGTCGGCCCCAATGAGGCCGGAAAATCAGCCGTGCTTCAGGCGCTCCAACAAATTAACCGTCCTGCTGGCGTAAAACCGTTAAATTACCTACGTGATTACCCCCGGCGCCTTCTTCGAGACATTACTTCCGGGAGAGTTTCACCGGACAAGGTCCCCGTCGCTACGGTTCTTTTTGATCTCGAAGAAGAGGATCTTAATGATCTACCCGAATCTCTTCGCAGCGCAAAGCTCCAATACCGATTCACTCGTTATCTTGATGACAGTTTCACCCACGGTCTCGTTGGAGCTCCCGAACGGCCGACGTATGGTGATATCAAAGTAGATCTTGCTCGCCTAGGAAAGCATTTAGACAAGCAAATGGCGGGCGAAGACACGTTGCCCAGCGCCCAACTAGAGGAGATCGCGTCCACAATCCCCCCCTCGTCACAGCTCTTTTCAGAATCCGCTACCAAGATTTATGACTGGCTTGAAGAGCACATCGCGGATGTAGACGAAGATGACGAAAAAGAGAATGTGAGGCTAAGTGCGCTACAGCAGAAGGTCTCAATTTCAATTCAGCGAGATGAGGCTGTCAAAATACTCAAAAAGCGAATTCCACTGTTCGTCCTATTCAATAATTATTTTCGAGTAAAACCCGTAATCCACCTCGGGCGGCTAGCTAGGCGTATCGCCAGCGATGATTATGATGATGAATATGACTACGGCAACATTTGTTTAATGAAACTCTTGGGGCTCAATCCTCAACGGCTTTCAGAGATGGGCAAAAGTGGCCAAGATACGCGAGACAATAATGTCGAAGTTGAAGACATTCGAGATGAACTGGATGCTCGCCAGTATGAACTTAATTCAGCAAGCATCATGCTCACCGAACAAATCCGAGACGCATGGAAACCAAACTTGGAACGCGGCGAAGCCAACACGCTGCGAATCATACCGGATGGACAATATTTTAAGGTCGTAGTTGTTGACGATGAAGGGGTCGAGGTTGAGCTTGACCAAAGATCAGAGGGGTTCCAGTGGTTGGTATCATTTTTCGTGGTGTTCTTTGCCGAAGCAGAGGACCAACACGAAAATGCAATTCTGCTGCTTGATGAGCCTGGATTGCATTTACACGGTTTGAAACAGCGTGAGTTCCGGGACACCCTCTCTCGTCTAGCAGAGGCCAATCAAACGATATACACGACCCACTCGCCATTCCTAGTTGGTCCAGACGAGCTGGACCGGGTCCGAGTAGTCGAGCTTCTCAATCGCAAGGTTGGAACCAAGCTGCATACGAGTATCATGTCCAGCGACCCTGCCGGCCTTTTGCCGCTTCAGGAAGCATTGGGGTACGATCTTGCCCAAAGCCTCTTTTCTCAAAACCGAAATTTCGTTGTCGAAGGCTTAACTGACTACTGGTACATAACCGCAGTAGCAGATCTTTTCGAGGAAGCCGGGCAGACAGCGCTTGGCTCAAACGTGTCTATTATCCCTGCGGGGTCTGCAAGTAAGATCGTGTACTTTGCAACCATACTCCAAGCGCAAAACTTGAAAGTCGTTGCTCTGCTGGATTCTGATCAAGCGGGAGACAATGCTGCAAGCCAGGACAGTTTGGTACACAGTTTGGGCCACAAGGGAATTCTGCGAACGCTCGACTTTCTGGATGGGGAGGTTGCCAACCCAGAAACCGAAGATTTGCTTAGGGAAACCCTTCAGACCGTCGCGAAAGAGGAGCTTGGCACAGATCTTTTCTCAACAGACACGCCCGCGTCGAAATCCGTTGCCAGCATCATAAAATCGCACAAGCCAAATTTATCCAAGAACAAACTCGCGAAAGCCTTTGTCAAATGGTGCCGTGCGAAAACATACGATGATTTATCGGAGCGCGAGAAGGAACAATGGACACACCTATTCAACAAAGTTAAAACGCGACTCAAATAATTCGAAAGGGGCCAAAAGCCCGCCCCGAAGACCAGAACAGAAACAGAAGTCCAAAATCCGTGCAGGGGGCGGGATGGCCCCTGCATAGCACCTGGCGCTGTACTCTGAAGTGGTCAACTAATTCCGGACAGTATTTTAAGGTTTTCCTTTGCTGCAACGGAAGAAATGCCACCGTTGAACGTATGAGGTCTTTGCCGGTTGTAGTAGTCCATCAGATAGCCACCAAAATCTTTTTGGGCCTAAGGCCGATTCCGATATCCCAGGGCCGGTACCCACTCAGATTTCAGACTCCGGAACAGCCTCTCCATCGGGGCATTGTCCCAGCAGTTGCCACGCCGGCTCATGCTTTGGGTCATTCGATAGCGCCAGAGCCTCTGACGGAACTTACGACTGGCATACTGACTTCCCTGATCCGAGTGGAACATGACTTTTTCTGGCTGACCACTATTGGGCGACAATTAACTTGGCCGGTCTAATGACAACTATCTTGGCCGGTTGATCTGATAGGGTCCAACACAGCAGAACGGAGGAGTCGCTGTGTCGGGCAAACACATTACAGATCAACAGGTCAGGTTATTCATGCATAACCGCAAAAGCCAGACACAGACCGTCGCGGCGGCCAAGGCCGGCATCTCGGAGCGCACCGCCCGGCGCATAGATCAGCAATTGCACCAGCCCCAGAAGCGAGAGCGCAATTGGCGTACTCGTAAAGACCCGTTGGCAGAGGTCTGGGATAGCATCGTGTTACCGCTGCTGGAGTCATCGCCCGACCTCACGCCAGTGGGTATTTTTGATCACCTCTGTGAGTACCATACAGATCAGTTCGATCCCCGTGCACGACGCACATTGGAACGACGTATTGGCCGCTGGCGACAATTACACGGGCCAGCCCAACCGGTCATGTTCGTCCAGACCCACGAGCCTGGAGAACTGGGCATTGCCGACTTCACCTGGGTTAAAGAGCCGGTGACCATTGCGGGTGAGGCCTTACCGCACAAGCTGTTCCATTACCGCCTGGTTGCCAGCGGCTGGGCCTACGCCCAGGTCACCTATGGTGGCGAGAGCTTCAGTGCGCTGTCGGATGGCTTGCAAAAGGCCTTCCGGAACAGTGGCGGAGTGCCGCGACAATTACGCACCGACAGTCTGAGTGCCGCCTATAAGAACCGGCAGGAGCAGGAGGATTTTACCGAGCGATATGCCGAATTCTGTCACCACTACGACGTTCAGGCCACACGCAACAACCGGGGCGTGGCTCATGAGAACGGTGCCATCGAATCGCCCAATAACCATATCAAGCAGCAACTCAAACAAGCCCTGTTGCTGCGCGGAAGCCATGACTTTACCACCCGTGATACCTACGAGGCCTTCGTCGAGACGGTGGTGGCACGGCGCAACCGCCGGGTCAGCACCGCGTTCAAGGCAGAGCAGCAAAGTCTCCAACCACTGCCTGTTCATGACAGCAGTACCTACAGTGAGCATACCTTGCGGGTCAGTCGCACCAGCACCATCGCGCTTAAGCGGGTGACCTACTCGGTGCCCTCACGACTGATCGGTAGCCGGCTGACGGTGCGCCTGTTCGATGCCCGGTTAGAGTTGTGGTGTGCCGGCGTGCATACGCTGACACTGCCCCGCATCCACGCCAGGGGTCAACAACGGCGGCGCAGCGTCAATTACCACCATGTGATCGAATCCCTGGTTAAAAAGCCCCGCGCCTTCCGTTATGCCCAGTGGCGGGATGACCTGCTACCTGCCGACGATTACCGGCATATCTGGCAGCACGTCGATGAGACCTTGAGTGCCGACAAGGCCTGCCACTACATCGTAAGGCTGTTGCACCTGGCCAAGAAAACAGACCTCGAAAGCGCGTTAGGCCGCTATGTGCTTGCCGGCATTGAGCGAGGCAAACTCCCCAGCCTGCTGGAATGCGAGGACCGCTTCCTGAGCCTCAACCCGGCTCTGCCGCCTGTGGTGGTTCATCAGCATGCACTGGGCGACTACCAGGCGCTGCTGCACATGGGAGGCTGCCATGAGTGACGTGACGGCCTCCCTGCCGTTGATGCTGAAACATCTGCGCCTGGGCAGCATCAAGGATCACTGGCAACCCCTGGCGGATAAGGCCGTGACGGAACACTGGCGTCCGGAACAATACCTGAGTGAGCTGTGTGCCCTGGAGCTTGCCTCACGGGAAGACAAGCGCTTACAGCGCTATCTGAAAGACGCTGCATTACCACCGGGCAAGCAGTTGGGCAGCTTTAACTTCGACGCGGTGACGGGGGTGACCAAGCCTCACATCAGCCAGCTGATCAACCAGCCAGACTGGGTGAAACGTGGTGACAACCTGTTGCTGTTCGGTGCCAGCGGGATCGGTAAAACCCACCTGGCCAGCAGCATCGGTTACGGTCTGATAGAGGCCGGCATCCGGGTCAAGTTCGTGGCCGCCACGGCGCTCGTACAAAGCCTGCAACGCGCCAAGGAAGCACTGCGTCTTAGCGATGCTCTCGCCCGTCTCGACAAGTACGCTGTGCTCATCGTCGATGACCTGGGCTACGTTCGGAAAACCGAGCAGGAAAGCAGTGTGCTGTTCGAGCTGATCGCCCATCGCTACGAACGGCACAGCCTGATCATCACTTCCAATCAGGACTTCGAGCATTGGGACAAGCTGTTCGAGGACACCATCATGACCGTCGCCGCCATCGACCGACTGGTCCATCACGCCACCATCCTCCAGTGCAGGGGGGAAAGTTACCGGAGGAAAGCTTCAATCAACCGACAGATCGGAGCCGACGGGTAGCGAGAGATTTTGCCCACGAGGTCAGCGAGTGAGATAACAGATCTCTCTTGGTTGACCCAAGGCATTAGATCAATCGGAAGCATTGCCTCTTTGACAAAGAGTGACTGGCTACAAAAAATCCGGCCACGGGATAAAGTTCGTGTTTGCGCGGCCGCTATATAGCATATCCGGACCTAAACCCCGCAGATCTCTGATTTGCCCTCAGGAGTCTCCACGTGTCGATGAAATTTTTCTTCGAAAACATTGCCGTTGGTAAAAAAATGGCGGCTAGTTTCGCTATCCTTCTTATATTTCTCATCGTTGTAGCCGCAGCAGGTATTGATTCGCTCAATAACTATGACCATGGCGCTTTGCTCGTGAAACACGCCAATGACGCTGAAATTGCAATGCTGGAAGCAGAAAGAGCCGAGAAAAACTATGTGATTTCAGAGGACCAAAAATACCTCAAAAATGCCCTCGGGTTCATTGGAGAAGCTGAAAGTTCAGTGACGCCTCTGATCGAAATGAATGAGGAGGGCAGTAAGTACCGGCAGCAGGCAGAAGAGATTCTTGATGGTGTAAGATCGTTCGAGGCGCTTCTGGAAAAGTACGAAGCTAACGTCGGACGACCAGAAATTATCGCTCCCATCGCAGAGCAAATGCATGCTGTTTCAGCCAGCACAATCGAACTTATGGATGATCTTAAACACGGTGAGCAAGAAGAGTTGCGGCAAGCGTATAGCTGGGCGATTACCGAAATCAGTAGCGTGACCATAATCGCCCTCCTCGTTGCGGTCATTCTTTCATGGACACTGACCCGATCAATTACCCGACCAATCGACGAAGCGGTTGAAATTGCCAGCAAAGTTGCCTCAGGTGACCTGACCGTGAATGTCCAAAGCCAGCGGGGGGATCAGTTCGGCCAGTTGCTTGCTGCCTTTGCCGCCATGATTACCAAACTAAGAGAGTTGGTTCGCGAAATTGAAAGCGGAGCGTCAAATATTGCCTCGTCATCGGAAGAGCTTTCAACGGTGACCAGCCAGACCAGTAAGGGCGTAGCAGAACAACAGTCCCAGACTGATCAGGTTGCCACCGCCATGAACGAGATGGTTGCGACCGTCAATGACGTAGCAAAAAGTGCTGAGGCTGCTTTTGAGGCGGCCAATCAGGCCAGCGAAAAATCCAGTAATGGCGAAAAGGCCGTCCGGGAAACGCTGGAATTCGTCGCAGACTTGAATAGCCAAAGCGCCAGCGTGATGGAACAGCTCAACGGTTTGCAAGCGGAAACCAATAACATTGCTGCCGTGCTGGACGTGATCAAGTCGGTTGCTGATCAGACCAATCTGCTGGCACTGAACGCTGCGATAGAAGCCGCCCGGGCCGGCGAGCATGGACGCGGCTTCTCGGTGGTGGCCGACGAAGTGCGATCATTGGCACAGCGTACCCAAAGTTCCGCAGCCGAGATCGAAACCCTGATCAGCAACCTGGTCACCAGCGCCGCGACATCGGTTGACAGCATGGAAACCGGCAACAAACTTGCAGAACAAACACTTGAACGGGCGCAACTGGCAGGCACTGTTATCAGGGAAATGGCGCAAGGGGTTGAAGAAATCCGGCAGTACAACAGCCAGATTGCGACCGCTGCCGAAGAACAGAGTTCCGTGGCGGAAGAGATCAATCAGAATGTCACGCTGATTCGCGACGTGGGGGATCAGTCTGCTGCTTCTGCCGAACAGGTTTCTTCGGCAAGTGTAGAACTGGCAAGGCTTGCTGAGGGGCTCAACACGCAGATTGCCCGCTTCAAAATCTGAGCCCGCAGACAGACAATGGCAGAGCCTGGCTATAAATTGTACCGGGCCTTATCTGAGTTGCTCACTGCAACGGAACTGGCAGTTACCGGCGGGATGTTCTGGGCCACCATGCCCCAAGTTCTTTCGTCGCCTGCCAGTCCCCATCCGATAGATCGGCATCAAACCACTCGGAGGATTACAACCTGATGGTTATGGGGTTGTTGTCGCGCTACATCTTGCCAAGAGCTTGATCCTGACAATGAGCGGTACTGAAACGGGGTCAGGGCCGGTTGAGGAGGCTTATCCAATATCAACCGGCCAAAATAATTGTCGTGAGACCGGCCAAGGTAGTTGACGCGCTACAGACCACGCTGTTCCCAGGCGTGATCCAGAGCTTTTACAACCAGGTCCGCATCCGGACTGGATGACATTGCCCAGCCAACAACTCGCCGGGCGTACAGGTCCAGCACCACAGCCAGATAGCTCCATCGCTGGCCGCTCCCGATGTAAGTAATGTCACCACACCAGACTTGGTCGGGCTGCTCTACTGCAAACTCACGATCCAGGTGATTCGGCATATCCGGCCGCTCAACGGTGGCCTGCTTGTAGGCGTGAGGGCCTGGCTGCTTACAGATCAGGCCCAGTTCGCTCATAAGACGTCGAACCTTGAAGCGACCGACGACAAGACCTCCCTCGCTGAGCAAGCCATTGATTGTCCGGCTGACGGCAGAGCTGCGGCTATTGGTAAACAGCCGGTTTTCCTGAGCCTTCAGGGCCAAACGCTCTACATCCACATGGTTCGGCCGTTGGCGGTACTCGCAATAGCTTGAACGACTGATATCAAACGCATTGCAGACCATTTCAACAGGCATTCGCTCACTTACTCATTGATGTGCATGGTTTTACTATATACTCCTTTCGAAGCGCTCATAACGACTCATGCTTTAAGCGCTTCGCATTATGAGTGAGCGTTGAGCCTTTTAAGTTTGGTCGTACAATTCTTTCAACTTTTCTAGAAGAGCTACAGCTTTGATCTTGTCAGTGTTGGGATATTTTAACTGTCTGATTGTGTACGCATAAGCCGACGCAAAAAGTTCGCGATTACCGGCTGCAAGATGCTTTGCCCACTCTCTGCATGCACGGATGAATTCTGGAAAAGGACAATTTATTATATATGACTCGATGTCTTGCCAGTCTTTGAGTTGGCTGGCCGTAGGCCAGTCACTTTCTGTGATTTTTAGGATCTCTGGGTGAAATATTGTACTTAACTCCAGAGTTATTGGGTCAAAGCTAATGGGACCTTCGCCGACGTCTCCATAGTCAATTACCACGGCGTGTGAGTCGTCGGAGACAAGAGCGTTCAAGCCATGCAGGTCGCCGTGAATGCACCCCCAGCGGGTCTGGACGGCCTTTTCTTCAAAATTATCTGTCCAGTCCAGTCCGAAATCTTTCTTTATTTGCTCGTAGGCTTCGTCTTTCAGAACTCTCTGCCGGTATTGTTTTATTCGGCATCTTGATTCTGGAAGATTTTCGCTCCAGCGCCCGATTGCGTTAGCTATTGCTTGGACTGCGTCCGTGCTTTTTTCTGGAGCGGTTAATGACCATTCAATTGCTGAATATTTATACTCATCTGCAAGGCCATAAAAGACACCCGCATAGTCTCCAGCTCCATACTTTTGATTGTGTATCAATCGAGTGGTCGCTGCTTGATGAAGTCGTGTGACGAAGGAATTAAAGCGCCCTGTCTCGTCGTCTATGTCTTTTATTGGACCTATTTTTGCCACGGCATTGTGAATTTGAGATCCATTGACGCCGGTGACCACGAGTCGAACAACCTTAACCCCAGACAGGCCTCCCCCCAAAGGTGAGACTACGCACTTTGCACCGTGAAATTTTCTTGAAAAGATTTTTATGATGCGCTCTTCCTTCGGTCCTAGCGTTGTGCCATTCAACACTAGTTCGACATCAGATAGATTGCTTATTGCGGATAATGCAGCTTTTATCTTTGCGGGGCATTCATCCAGCTGATGTTTAGGTAGAAAGACGACCACCCCTGATTGCTTCCCCTCGCCCCAAATGTCCTCTTGTCGCCCTTCCTCAAGCAATTGCGGAATGAAATCTTGGGCTGATGATCCCGTCAGTATCAGGGATGGAGTTCCTGGCATTGTACGTCGAGCTTCCCGGAAGACCTCATATCCAAAGTCGGGATCACCGTCTAGAGCGTTCTCTTGAGTGGGGATTGTCAAATCAAGAATCAAGAAATCAAAAAAAGACTCTTGGATAAGGCGAATAGCGTCATTTCTGTTAGTTGCATGGTCGATGCAAGCATCAAAACCAAGACGATCAATAATATTAAGAAGCTCTTCAGAAAAGTTTGGATCATCTTCAACTATCAGAATACGTGCTTTCATATCTTCCATCGTGCCTCATATTTAGCGCCACCTTGAGTGGCGGGTGTTAGAGTAACTTCGCCGCCAAGAGTTTCTACTGCCTGTCTCGCTATAGCCAAGCCAAAGCCGGTGTGCCCTTGCCTTTTTTTTGTTGAGGTCCCGATGTCGAAAGCTGCGTCACCAGATCCAACGATTCCAGGTCCTTGGTCAACGATTGAAACCCAATAATCCACATCCGTTATTCCCCAAGAAACAACAATCGGGTTATGAACTGGAGCTTGGAGCGAGCGAACGGCTTCAAACGCATTTCGGATTCCGTTTCCGAGGAATAGTCTGATTAAGTTCTGATCGCTAGTTATGATGGTTGGTTTGGCGCCGACTAAAGAATAATCGATTCGTATCGTCCTTTCGGTCTCTTTCACTGCCTCAGCAACTTCTAATGTCAACTCAGAAATGAGCTCCGATAAGTCGAATTGCTCAGGTTTCGGGGTGGCCGTAGCACCCTTAAGCTGTTTAATCCCGGTGAAAATTGAATCTAGTGAATTGAGTCGTTTCTTAGTGGTTGAAGTCTCATAGCTTTCTATTTCAGCGGCAGCGGCGCTACGAATTAGTCCAACGTGTCCAGATAACTCATGCAATAGTAGTCCTGTAATCCACTCTGTCGCTCTGCTCTTTATCTGCAATCGAACGTCATCGGGAATTTCGTATTCATCCTCTGGCTCTTCTTGCCGCTCCGGGGCAATTTTCTTTAATCGAGAGATCCCTCTCTCAAGACTTGCGATCACGTAGGAGTATGTTTCAATTCGTCTCGCATGGGTCAGAGAGGCCAGATCCGACATCTGTGCGTTTCGCTCGAGATAGCGAGCTGCTCTTAACCGTTCACGAGACGATTCAGACTTGAGTTGCTCTAAAGCCCCTTCAATTGAGGAGCTATGAGTTGGTTTCATAAAATTGTGCGCGTCTCTTGAATGCCGCCACGCCGCCTTCCATTACTGTAGAAATAGCATGGACAACGCGAGAGTTATTTAGGGGGGCAGACTCGAGAACGAAACCGCGTTTTCCGTCTGAGCCCATTTGTATCACTCTCTCTGCATTCCCTAAAACGGGGATGTTCGCGTTATGAGTTGAAAATATAATTTGACCATCTTTGGGTCTTGATGCGATGGATTGAATTAGGGTCTCTGTAATGAAGGCGTTGTCAATGTGGTCCTCTGGCTGGTCCACTATCAACACGCGCTCTGTGTGTTGCAGTACCAAGGGCAAAATAACGGTGCATCGCTGTCCCGTCGATAGCTGCGAAATATCTTTATAGTCCGATACGTCGAGTAATTGAAATGCCGCGTAGTCTTCTACGTTAATCGTTGCAAGCTCTGCAATATCTGCTTCTTGCAAGTGAGATATGATTTTAGCAGCCCTTTCCCGGGAGATGTCGGTCAAATCAGAAATAAGGTCATAATCTGCTTGGTCGATGGCTTCGATAAGTTCTCGTGGGCTTACCCTTTCCGCCAAAAGAGGAGCTAGCTCCTTGTATCGAAGACCGCTGCCTCTCAGGGACTCCGAAATGGCGGCGGCAAATGCTGAGAATTGGCCTGCTCGTTGTACTTCGATCGAAATCCTAGGGCCTAAAATACCATTGAGTTTATCCGCGACTTTTTTTCTTGCGGAGAATCGCTTTTCCCTCACTTCTTCAAGGGCATCTAGATGAGCGTCACGTTTTGTAATCAGCGACTGGAGTTTCTTTCTGCGCTCCGTAAGTAAGGACTGGAGAGACTGAAGCTGTGCTTTCTTTTCCTTCAACTGTTGACTTTCACGCGCTATTTCACCCGCACCTGATTGCAACGAGTCTATTTCTCGGCGAAGTTGGCGTACCTGATTATCATCAGTTATTCGGTCTTGGTTCAGATTTTTTAAAAGTTTATCTGCCTCATGTAAAGCTAAAGAGGTAAGGCTTTGGGCTTTTTCGAGATGCTCTGCTGCGGCCTTAATTTTCACGAACAGAGGGGATAGGAGGTCGTCGCCACCTGATTCGGGCCATGCTTCCTGAACAGGAATTGAAGAAAGAAGAGTGGATAAACTGTCTTGCCAATAATCAGTAGAAATTCGGAATCGCTCTACAGTCTCAGATGCGACCCCTTTTGAAGCCATTTTCCCACCAAGTTTATCCAATTCACTCTTCTTATTAGCGGCATCCTTGGAAAGTTTGGAAAATAGAGCCTCTTTGGGTGCAAGTTCCTTTAACTTTTTTTCAATTTCACTCATTTGTGAAACTTGCTTGCCGTACTCCTCTAATTCTCGTTTCAAATGGTCGATCTCGGATGTTAAGGATCTAACCGCTGCGATTTCCTCTTTTTCGGTTTGCTGAGAATCGACTCGCTCTTGGATGAATCCATCTAAAAGAGACAGCCTGCCTCCGGGCTTCAGGCCGACAGTTTCGATTTCTGTTTGAGAAAAAATGATTGGGCGCCTGTAAGGTCCGCTAGATCTGGGCTCCTCGTCATTCACCGTTCTGCTGACGAGTACATCTTGATCGCCATTTTTCAACGTTACGGTAACTTGGCCTGAGCCTAGCACTGATAGAGCGTGCTCTTTACTGCGTTTTTCGGTTTCTCCCGTGTAACTCTGGACGTTCAAGCAAAAACGAACTAACTCAATTAAGGAGGTCTTCCCTGTGCCTCGTGCTCCTATCAAAACATTAAGGCCAGCGCTCAAGCTAACATCTAGACCGTCAAGAAACCCTTCTTCAACCTGTATGCGGGTTATGTGCACAAAAAAACTCTCCCTTTTTTTGCCTATTCTGACTTTTGATGTTGGGGTCACGAAGGCGAGCAAATGGATTAATTGTCTGTCAAAACAAACAGATGTTTATCACAAACGGCGCTGAGCTCAAAATCAAAAGGATGGCGGGTATCTAATTCGATGCGTCGAAAGTACGCGACGTTATATGCGTTCAGGGCTAATGCTAAGAAGTTTGTTGTTGAGGTGCACCAAGGAAAAGACTAAAGAGGATTTCTGAGGTGTGTTTCGGTAAGATTTTGAAAATTATGGAAATAGTGGCCCGCCCGAGAGGTTTCGAACCTCTGACCTCTGCCTCCGGAGGGGCACAGGCGGGGTTAGGCGATCTGAGTTCAGGATAGAGTTAACTCGTTGAAAAAAGTGATAAAAACGTATCCTATAAACAGGCTTTCTATCCGATTAAGATCGACTCGAAACCCGTCGCTTCACTAATGACCACTGCCTCAAGATGTCGATACGCTTGATTATGGGACACCTAGTATGGCCATTCTTAATGGAAACGTCATTCCATACGCGCATGACAGTCCGGAATTAAGATGCAATGGAGGTGATACCTTTCGGCATATCTTCGCGCACTGGACAACAGTGCTTTTTAACTGGTCACCCTCAAGAGAGAAAAATACTGGGAAGGTGGAGTGCGAAATCGGAAAAGGGCGAGGTAAACTGGAGACTGATGCAGTTCTTGATTTATGTGGCTCTCGGATAAAAAACCGAGGCTGGGCCGGTAACGCAAAATATTCCCGTCACCTCAGGAGAACTCTGAAATGGCTACTACCGCAGATAAGCTTCGCGAGATGCGCCGCAATGCCGGTAAAAACCACGACAAGAACATTCGCACTTACTACGACGAGGTGAATGCCCAAAAGCGCGGAATATCACTGCCGTACGCCATCAACGGTGACGTGTACATTGCTCAATCTGACGGTCGCATGGTAAAGCTTGATTTGAACTAGCTTTCTACTCTCTATCGAAAACTCTGTGGATTATTTTGCGATGAAGCTAGAACACGATTTTTTCAGTCCTTGTACTTAAACTGTTATTCTTTTGGCAAAGGCTGGAAGGTCAACCATGTTTTCGTCGACATCTCCCCCGGGTAGCACGTTGATCGATCCATCGGATTCGACGCTCCTGCTATTGGGTCTTACGCCAATAGCTTTGATAGGTTTGGCACGTCTCTCAGCTCTGTTTAAGCCTTGTCTTGCCTGGATTTTGTTACTCTCTTGCCTAAGCATGATGACTCTGACACTCCTAGCCATACCAATTTTTTTCCACCTTGAAGCATCAGGTATCATCTATGCCACATCTCACTCAGCAGCAAATTGGGTGCTTTGGGCTCTGGTTTCAGCCACTACGTCAATTCTGTGGGTCGTCATGATTATTATCCTCCGACAACGTTCCGGTGCCTGATTCTGGCCAATCCCCTCCAGCGCCCTATAAAGACTCGCTTGACGCACCATTCTAATTTCAAACTAAAAGATCCTGATCTTGCACAACTTTGGTGAGCGGACGATGAACACGAAGAAGGGATTTAACTAAGAACAGATCATTTCTATTCCGAGGGAAGCTGAGGCTGGCATGTCCGTCAAAGAGTTGTGCCTCATGCACGCCTTTTCGGACGCAGTTGGCGCCGACTTTTATCGACAAATAATGCATGTCTCTGCAGCCTGAATCCTGTGATCTTTTGGCGGATCGGAAGTGAGGTGCCAGTCACGAAGCCCTACTCCTTAGGAAATAGCGCGTTTCTGGTTGGTGGAAAGAAAGACTCCACTGAGGCCCGAAGACAGAGGGAAATTGCCAATTCCGCGAGGACGAGGCCGGGGGCCACCGCCGAATCCAGTGGGCGTCCGAATAATAAGACCGTTGAATCCAGAACTCGCTGCGACAGAGACAGCAGTCAGGCCACTAACCTCAGGCCCAATGTCAATTTCGCGAATTCTTAGCTGTCTTTACCAGGTGTTATCCCAATCTCGGATAATCGAAGGTGAAAATATTGCAGGTTGTTCTGTGAACACTGGAATGAGTTGCGTGCTTTTGACGGCCGAATTCCGTGGCTTGCTCACCAACGCTGGTGGAACTGGCCCGTTTTCAAAGCTCGGACCGAGACAAAGCCTTCTCTGGGCGTCCGAAAGCCGAGAAAGATTGCCAGCTCTACAGGGATTAAGGCTGGTTTAAGTAGTGGTTCCAGTGGGCGTCCGATAAATAACAAGAATGGTCAATTCGCGACTACCCTCAACAGCAAAAGCAGTATGCTGCGTAAACCGCTGAAGGTTGCCACCCATTCCACGTGAAGCCTGCCACCCGGACC
>OJHE01000028.1_pt1 | contig 156513 bp, 155 predicted proteins | sample 1595221 | NCBI WGS metagenome assembly OJHE01 (sample SAMN05416831, study PRJEB24817) | seawater metagenome | isolation source: Sea water | place: Canada:Atlantic | collected 2013-07 | reverse complement strand
TGTTCCGGTTGTCACGCCAGTGGCATTGCCGGGTAGCTACGTTCGGACGGGATAAGCGCTGAAAGCATCTAAGCGCGAAGCCTCTTCCAAGATTAATTCTCACTGATTCTTTAAGAATCCTGAAGGGCCCTTGAAGACTACAAGGTTGATAGGCACGGTGTGGAAGCGCAGTAATGTGTGAAGCTAACGTGTACTAATTGCCCGTGAGGCTTGACCATATAACACCCAAGTGGGTTATATGCTAAATAACAAACATATGAATTGATGTACAACTTTCTAAATTATTGCAGAGATAGTCTCTGATGCCGATTTGCCTGGTGGCAATAGCGAGCGTGTACCACCCGATCCCATTCCGACCTCGGAAGTGAAACCGCTTAGCGCCGATGATAGTGTGGCAGTAGCCATGTGAAAGTAGGGAACTGCCAGGCTTTTACACCAAAAACCCGCCGAATGGCGGGTTTTTTTTGCTTACTATTTTTGATGCCTTTAAAACTAACCCATTGATTCCTATGTTTTAATTGGCCATGGGTTACCGTGTGTTGCACCATCATGCACGCAGCTTTCAAAAGAGCTCACTGCAGTCGTCGATAATCTAGCGAAGCGTTTAACGGAATATATGATGTTCGTTTATTTAGCCTACTAATGAGGCATCCATTTAAAGTGTTGAGCCAGGTAATAAACAACTCATTTGTTAACCGGGATTATTTGTACTGACTTAACTTGCTCGCATTCATATGGTCACCTAATGATTCTTCACTTATCTGATAACCCTTTGTTTCTTTAACTGGTTAACTGTTGCTAGTTACTATGTGAGTACGGGTTTTGACAAGCTGAGTTTTTTCAATTTGTTTTATGCCTCTTCTTTATTTCATTTCTCTAGCATACTATTTCCCTGAATGATTATCATAAGCGTTTGGATTCGCATATATTCGTCGTATAGCTCGAGATGTAATTACATGTTCAATATTTAATCTTTGCTTTGATAGGAATACCCGAGTTTTAAAGGCGAAAATATAATTTTTTCTTCTTACACTAACTCTTCACTTGATAATGTTGTCTATTAGAGCCCAGCTTTCTGAATCTATGTCTGGCGATATTCAACAAATAGAAGTCAATGCAAGATTCTACTGTTTTTTCCAGGACTAAATTTAAACGACTTCGCAGAATGATATTCCAATCATTCATCATTTGATAAAAATGTTTTATTTGTTTTATTAAAGATACATAGATTTGGTTGTTTATTTATAGTTAATCAAGGTTACATAAGGGCTCTGGATAGATGGCACAAATGTTGCTTTGTAATCTTTTAATGACTATTAAAAAGAAAAATATATCAGGGATACTAGGGCAGCGATACGTTCGTGTAACTAATGTTGTGAAAGAAAAGTATGTTGAGTTTGAATTTGCTATTGAAGACCCAACAATCAACGTTGAATTGGTTTTGCCATTTGAGCATTTTAAATTGTTTTGTGAAATGAATGATGCTGTCCACCTAACACCCGAGCAAGAGGCTGATGTTGAATACGATAAGCTGAAATGGCGTTTTGGCGTGCCTGGGTTTAAAGGTGAGAGTTGAGAAGAATAAAATGAACGGTATATTTCTCTGTTTATATTTTGTTCATATAAATACAGCTAAATAACATAAATATTAAGTTTAGGAGAGACATAAATGAGTATTGAAATTTCTGCAAAGTCCATACAGCCCATTCGGTTGTCTTATGGGAATCTAGAGGAGCGTTTCGGTAATAAGAAACCTGCTTCACGTTATCAAGAAGCAGTTTATGACGTGCAACCTACAGCGAATTTTCAGTTTCGTCCAATTTGGGACAAAAACCATGAGATCTACGACAAAAAACGGACTGCTATTGTAATGGAAGATTGGTATAGCTTTGCGGACCCGCGGCAATATTATTATGGTACGTACAATATCACTCGCTCAAAGCAGCAAGATGTAGCAGAGCACAATTTTTCGTTTGTCGATAAACGTGATTTGTTTGATTCGGTACCTGACGCAGTTAAGCAGCAAGTTCGGGATATTTTAGTGCCTCTTCGTCATGTCGAATGGGCTGCTAATATGAATAACTGCCAAATCACCGATGAATGCTACGGTTCTAACTTTAGTTCTTTGGCAATGTTTAACGCGATGGATCGATTAGGTATGGCGCAATATGTAACTCGCATAGGTTTATTAATAGATAAAAACGAAGAAACAAGTATTGATGCTGCAAAAATAGCGTGGATGGAAGCGCCTGAATGGCAAGAGTTGCGTCATGCTATAGAAGATATGTTTGTTTTAGATGATTGGTTCGAATTAATGGTCGCGCAAAATTTTGTGCTTGATGGTTTGATTTTCCCACTGATATACAACCGTTTTGAGAAAAAGCTGACTAAGGAGGGAGGTGCAACAGTTGCCATGCTGACAGAATTTATGGATGACTGGTATGCGGAAACGGTTCGTTGGAGTAATGCGTTAGCCAAAGTAACAGTCAAAGAGTCTGACGCAAATAAGACCCTTGTATCTGAATGGGTGGCGAAGTGGACCTCTCGATTAACTGCTGCTGTTGAACCTATTGCGCTGAAAGCTTTTGGTGCGGAAGGTATCAACGAGTTGGCAGAGGTCAAACAAGAGCTATTAACCCGTCTTGGTAAACAAGGCGTCACGGTTTAAGTCAGGAGTTAGGAATGTCAGATAAAAAAAACACGGTATTTTTGATCCTTCAAGACAATGAAGATGCACGTCCAATAATAGAGGCAGTTGAAGTCGATAACCCTGAGGCAAATATTCAGTACCAGCCCGGTATGGTAAGGATGGAATGTGCCGGTAAACTTGTAGTAAATCGTGAAACAGTCGAGGAGCAAATAGGGCGTGAATGGGATGTTCAAGAATTACATTTGAACCTTGTTTCATTAGCAGGAAATGTTGATGAAGATGAAGATCAGTTTGAGCTGAGCTGGCACTAATTGCCGCTAAAAAGGAGGATATTAATATGCCATCAAAAAAACTAAATTTACGAAAACGTTACGAGCTATTAACACGAGGTATGGGCTGGGAAACCACGCATCAAAAAATGGATGATGTGTTTCCTTATGATACGTTTGAAGGAATCAAAATAACAGATTGGGATAAGTGGGAAGACCCGTTTCGTTTAACAATGGATGCGTACTGGAAATTTCAGGCTGAAAAAGAAAGAAAACTATATGCCGTCATTGATAGTTTCGCACAAAATAATGGGCAAACCAACTTGGCCGATGCAAGTTACTTAAGCGCCATTAAATTGTTTATTACGGGTGTTACGCCTATTGAATATGCAGCGCATAGAGGTTTTGCTCATTTAGGCCGTCATTTTAGGGGCGATGGTGCGCGTATCGCGTGTCAAATGCAGGCGATTGATGAGTTGCGTCACCAGCAAACACAGGTTCATACCATTAGTCATTATAATAAGCATTTTGACGGCTTGCATGACCCATTCCATCAGTTTGATCGTGTCTGGTACTTATCTGTACCAAAGGCTTTCTCTGAAGACGCACTTAGTGCGGGGCCTTTTGAATTTATTACATCTATTTCATTTGCCTTTGAATACGTTTTAACAAACTTATTATTCGTGCCGTTTATGTCAGGTGCTGCTTATAACGGTGATATGGCGACGGTTACTTTTGGTTTTTCAGCCCAATCTGATGAGTCGCGTCATATGACGTTAGGTCTAGAAATTATTAAATTTATGCTTGAGCAGCATGAAGATAACTTACCGATTGTGCAGCGTTGGATGGATAAACACTTCTGGCGTGCGTATCGCTTACTCGCTTTGGTCGCAACCATGCAAGATTACATGCTGACAAACAGCCCAATGTCTTGGAAAGAAGCGTGGGATGTATATTTTGTTGAAAATGGTGGTGCCTTGTTTGAAGATTTGTCACGTTATGGGTTGAGGATGCCTAAGTATCATGAATTGGCTACGGCAGAAGCAGATCACATTAGTCATCAAGTATGGTCAGTATTTTGTTCACTAGGTAATGCAACTGGGTTCCATACCTTTTTACCAACGGAAGAGAAGATGGCTTGGTTATCTGAAAAGTATCCTGATACGTTTGATAAGTATTACCGCCCACGTTTTGAATATTGGGCAAAACAACAAGCAGAGGGAACATTTGAATTTCAAAAAGGTTTGCCACAGTTATGTCAGGTTTGCCAAGTTCCCATGGTGTTCACTGAAGTTCAAACAGACCCTATGCAAATTAGTTATCGGGTAACCGAACATGGCGGTGATAAATACCATTTCTGTTCAGACGGTTGTAAGGATATTTTCGAGTATGAGCCTGAAAAGTATGTACAGGCTTGGTTACCCGTGCATCAAATTTATCAAGGTAATTGTGGTGGAGCAACTATTCCAGAAGTTCTAGAGTGGTATAAGTTTTCGCCAGACGATACGGGTGATTATATTGGTTCCCGTGATCATGCGCGCTGGCAAGAGTGGAAGGGTACCGACGCGATGGTAAAACAGGCTTAAGCTTAGACAATTTTAGGAGATAGAAATGGCAGTTATAGCGAAAGATGGTTATATCGATCTGGTTAGAGACAGAGTAGAAAATTTTCACGGTAATCAGTTAGTTTATGTCGGTTGGGATGATCACTTGTTATTTTCAGCAGCTCAGGCTTTTCCATTGCCACCTGAAATGCCTTTTCAGGCATTAGTTTCTGATGTTATGCCGTCGGTTTTTAATTATCACCCAGACTTTAGAAAAATTGATTGGTCAACGGTTCAGTGGGTAGTAGACGGTGTTAAGTTTGAGCCCGATATGGGGAAATCTTTAAAAGATAACGGTGTGGGTCATAAGTCATTAATTCGCTTTAAAACGCCAGGTCTTAATGGCATAAATGGCACGAGGTTATAAGGTATGAGCTACGAAGTCACCATTGAGCCCTTAGGTGTTACGATTGAAGTCGAAGAAGATCAAAATATTTTAGACGCTGCATTACGGCAAGGTGTTTATTTGCCACATGCTTGTGGTCACGGCCTGTGTGGAACGTGTAAAGTTGATGTTTTAGAAGGAGATGTTGAGATTGGTGATGAAGCTTCACCTTTCGCGTTATTGGATTTTGAGCGTGATGAAGGTAAGTGTTTAACGTGCTGTGCGAAACCTGAGTCTGATCTTGTCATAGAGGCTGACGTGGAAGAAGAGCCAGATGCGGCTAATATTCCCGTGCGTGATTTTACCGGCAAGGTCGTTAAGATCGAAAAATTAACGCCAAGAATTGTCGGCGTGTTTTTGGAAATTGAAGGTGATGAGGTGGAGTTTCAAGCAGGTCAATACGCAAACCTGCATATTCCTGGTTTAGATACACCGCGCCCATTTTCAATGGCTCAATCACCTAATGAAAAAACCATTTTGGAATTTGATGTCGCCTTAATCCCAGGTGGGGAAGGCACAACGTGGATTCATAACGAATTAAAAGTTGGCGATACGCTGGAGCTATCTGCGCCGTATGGGCATTTCTTCCTAAGAACGTCGGATGATAAACCCATGGCGTTTTTCGGCGGTGGTTCTGGCTTAGCCAGTCCAAAGTCAATGGTGTTGGACTTGTTGGAATCGGGTGACACACGCGAGGTTATTTTGTACCAAGGTGCAAGAAATCTTGAAGAGCTATATTACAAAGATTTGTTTGAAGAGCTTGAGGCGAAACATGATAATTTCACCTATGTGCCTGGGTTGTCAGGTCCCGATATTGAGCCGGAATGGGAGGGCGCAACAGGGTATATTCATGAAGTAGCCAAAGAGCATATGAAGGGCAAATTTGAAGGATATCGTGCCTATATGTGTGGTCCTCCTATGATGATTGATGCATGTATTACGATGTTAATGCGGGCGCGTTTGTTTGAAAAAGATATGTTCATGGAGAAATTCTTTAGCGCGGCAGATGCTGAGGCTGAAAGCAAAAAGAGCCCATTGTTTAGGAATATTTAATTTAATAAAAGATGAACTTCAATATTATCATTGAAAACACAGCTGAGGCTTGCCCTGACAGTGAAGTAAGCTATTTATAGGCTGAAGTGACTCGGTTGGGTCAAACGGTATCTCAATTAGATTGAGGGAGTGAATGGTTTGGTTGTGTGAAACCCAAATAGTAAGCTGTTAATACAGATTTAAAATAATGAGTAGAAATTATATTTCTGACGTCGAAAAAAGTTAAGGCGCGGCGTTGGCATGTCCTGCTTTTCCAGTCTCGGGTATCATATTAAATGCAATTGGTTGTTTACAAAAAACTGTATCACGGTAAAGTGTGTAAATCGCATTTGTAGTATAGTGCAACGCAATTTTAGAAAATTAATTTAGATAGGAGAGCCAACATGGCAATGACAGGAATTTTACGTCCGGGGCATGTCCAATTAAGAGTATTGGATATGGAAGAATCGCTAAATCATTATTGTGAAAATATTGGTCTGATAGAAACCGATCGAGATGATCAGGGGCGTGTATATCTTAAATGCTGGGATGAGCAAGATAAGTTTTCGGTTGTGTTGGAACCTTCAGACCGAGCAGGCATGGATCACATGGCGTTCAAGGTAGCAACAGAGCAAGATTTGTGGCGTTTTGAATCTAAGGTTAAAAACTTTGGCATTGAAACTAAAAGAGTGCCCGCTGGTGAATTAAATGGTTGTGGCGAAAGGGTGCGTTTTGTGGCTCCTGCTGGCCATACTTTTGAGCTATATGCTGAAAAAGAACAAGTGGGTAACGGTCTTCCAACGACTAATCCTGCGCCTTGGCCAAGAGGTTTGAAAGGAATGGAGCCCATCCGTTTTGATCATTGCTTATTGTACGGCAATAATTTTGACGAAAACTTTAAGTTTTTTACTGAAGCGTTAGAGTTTCAATTAACGGAACAAATAGTTGATGGTGATACTAAACTGGCAACATTTTTAAGCTGCAGTACTAAAGCACATGATGTTGCATTTATCCGTTCTGAGGAGGCAGGTCAATTACACCATGCTTCATTTTTATTAGGTTCTTGGGAGGGTGTTTTAAAAGCAGGTGATATTATTTCAATGGAAGATATTCCGCTGGAAACAGGTCCAACACGCCATGGTTTAACTCGAGGCCAAACTATCTATTTCTTTGATCCATCTGGTAATCGTAACGAAGTATTTGCCGAAGATAGTTACGTGTACCCCGATAGCCCTGTTTTAACTTGGACAGCTGATAACATTGGCCAAGCAATTTTCTATCACTCACGTCAGTTGGTGGATAGTTTCATGGGCGTTACCTCTTAAGTATCATGGCTAGTAACAGTATTGCAAAGAAAAATATTTTAATGGAAGCGGCTTGTGTTGCAGCTCAAGCTGCCGTTGAGAAAGCCAAAGAGTTAAACATCGGTATTAGTGTTTGCGTGGTTGATAGTTCCGCTATTGAAATTGCATTGTTAAGAATGAATAACTCGTTCTTGCCATCTATGGGTGTTGCTAGAGACAAGGCTTATACCTCTGGGGGGTTTGGGTTTCCAACCATGCAGTGGAGTGAAATTCTCCAAGGTAATGTGCAATTACAAGCGGGTATAGTACAAAGGCCAAATATCGTCACCTTTGGTGGTGGCTTACCGATTATGGAAGGTGATGAGCTGATTGGGGCAATTGGTGTTTCAGGTGGTTCTGAAGAAGAAGATATTATCTGCGCTCAAGCAGGTATTGATGCTATTAGTTAAATAATTGAAAGTTAAATAGAAGTTAGGTAAATAAATATGAGAGAAGTTAAGGGTTTTATCAACGGTGAGTTCACTAGTTCTGGCGAATTTGGTGATATTTTTTCACCGACAACAGGCGAGCTGGTTTGTAAATATCACACAACAAGTATCGAACAAGTTGGGCAGGCCGTTGATGCGGCTCGTGCCGCTTTAAAAGGTCCTTGGGCTGGATATTCAATACAAGACCGGGTTGATATTTTATATAAAATTGCTGATGGCATTAATGCGCGTTTTGATGAGTTTTTAGAAGCAGAATGCCTAGATACCGGAAAGCCTTATTCTCTTGCCAGTCATATTGATATACCGCGCGGTGCTGCTAACTTTAAGATTTTTGCTGATACCATCAAAAATGCAGCAGATGAGGCGTTTCATATGCCTACGCCTGATGGTACGGGTGCGTTAAATTATACAGTTCGTAAACCTAAAGGTGTGATTGGCGTTATAGGGCCTTGGAACTTACCCCTATTACTAATGACATGGAAAATTGCCCCTGCATTAGCCTGTGGCAATACTGTTGTTGTTAAACCATCCGAAGAGACGCAGTTAACATCAACACTTCTGGGTGAAGTGATGAATGATGCCGGTGTTCCAGAAGGAGTTTATAACGTTATTTTAGGAAAAGGCCGTGAAGTCGGTGAAGCGTTAATTACCAATCCAGGCTTGGATGCGATTACCTTTACAGGGTCAACGGCAACAGGTGAGCGTATTGCTGCAGCGGCTGCTGTGGGTGTTCGTGACTCGTCATTAGAGCTTGGCGGCAAAAATGCGGGTATTGTATTTGCCGATTGTGATATGGATAAAGCCATTGAAGGCAGTATGCGTTCAGCATTCGCTAATTGTGGTCAGGTTTGTTTAGGTACAGAACGTCTGTATGTTGAACGCCCAATTTTTAATGAGTTTGTACAGCGCCTTAAAGAAGGTGCCGAAGCACTTAAATTAGGTCGTTCTGAAGACCCTGAAACAAATTTGGGCCCGCTCATCAGCGCTGCTCACCGTGATAAAGTTCTTAGCTTCTATAAAGCTGCGGCTGACGAAGGCGCGACAATTGTTACCGGTGGTGGAATTCCCGATATGCCTGAGGATTTATCGGGCGGTTACTGGGTTGAACCAACCATCTGGACAGGTTTGCCAGAAACAGCTCGAGTTGTACAAGAAGAAATTTTCGGCCCATGTACACATATCACACCATTTGATACAGAAGAAGAGGCGATTGAGTTAGCGAATGATACGCCTTATGGTTTAGCATCGTCTGTTTGGACAGAAAGCGTTACTCGAGCGCATCGTGTTGCTGCTCAAATGGATACGGGTGTTTGTTGGGTTAATAGCTGGTTTTTAAGAGATTTACGTACACCATTTGGTGGAGCGAAGCAATCTGGAACAGGTCGTGAAGGCGGTCATTATTCATTGGAGTTCTATTCAGAGCTGACCAATATTTGTGTAAAACTATAAGGAATAAACAATGGATCAAGAAAAAATAATACAGTATGGCGATGAGCTATATAACGCATTAATTACGCAACAAACGATTGCACCCATTACCGAGCGCTCACCAGAAGTGACGATTGAGGATGCGTATAAAATTCAACATCAAATGATTCAACGTCGTCTTGATGCAGGTGAAAGAATTGTTGGTAAAAAAGTAGGCTGTACGAGTAAAGTTGTCATGAATATGTTGGACGTTAACCAGCCTGATTTTGGCTACCTCTTGAGTGATATGGTTATGTCAGAAGGGCAGGATATTCCTGTTTCTGAAAAAATGATCCAACCGAAAGCGGAAGGTGAAATAGCGTTTGTTCTAAAAAAAGACTTGTGCGGGCCAGGGTTAACTAATGCCGATATTTTAGCGGCGACTGAAGCGGTTATGCCTTGTTTTGAAATTGTTGATTCAAGAATTACTGACTGGAAAATTAAAATTCAAGATACGGTGGCTGATAATGCTTCATGTGGCTACCTAGTACTAGGTGGAACGGCCGTTGATCCACGTAAAGTTGATTTAAGTGTTTGTGGTTTAACCCTCGAAAAAAATGGAGAGTTGATGCATACAGGTGCAGGTGCGGCAGCACTGGGCTCTCCTGTCAATGCAATGACTTGGTTAGCTAATACTATGGGCGCATTAGGCGTAACATTGAAAGCAGGTGAGGTGATTCTATCAGGTGCATTATGCATGATGGTTGACGCCAAAGCGGGTGATTCTATGCGTGTTAGCGTGGGTGGAATTGGTTCAGCTTCTGTACGCTTTGTTTAAGCACGAAATTTCAGGAGATTAGTTAATGGCAATAAATTGTGCAATGATCGGTTCCGGTAACATCGGTACTGACTTAATGGCTAAGTTACAACGTAGCCCAAATTTAAACCCAGTTTGGATGGTAGGGATTGACCCAGATTCAGATGGCTTGTTAAAGGCTCAAGCTGCCGGTTTGAAAACAACGCATGAAGGCGTTGATGGCTTGATTCCTCATATTGAAGAGGACAATATTCAGATCGCGTTCGATGCAACCTCAGCTTATGTTCACGGTGAAAATAACCGTAAGTTGCAAGAAAAAGGTGTGTTAGTGATTGATTTAACACCAGCGGCTATTGGCCCATTTTGTGTTCCACCTGTTAACTTGAAAGAGCATGTTGGTGAGCAAGAAATGAACGTTAATATGGTGACCTGTGGTGGCCAAGCAACGATTCCAATGGTAGCGGCTGTTAGTCAAGTGCAGCCCGTAGAGTATGGTGAAATTGTTGCAACGGTAGCATCAAAATCTGCTGGGCCAGGTACACGTAAAAATATTGATGAGTTTACTCGTACGACAGCACGAGCAGTTGAAGAGATTGGTGGTGCTAAAAAAGGTAAAGCGATTATTATTTTAAACCCTGCCGAACCTCCTTTAATTATGAGGGATACGGTTCATTGTTTAACTGAAACAGAGCCGGATCAGAAGGCTATTACAGAGTCAGTACATGCCATGATCAAAGAAGTTCAAAAATATGTGCCGGGATATAAGTTGAAAAACGGCCCAATATTTGATGGCAATAGAGTGAGTGTGTTTTTAGAAGTTGAAGGCCTAGGTGATTACCTTCCAAAATACGCGGGTAATTTAGATATTATGACGGCTGCTGGAACAAGAACAGCAGAAATGTTTGCCGAAGAAATTGAAAACGGCACGCTAACGTTAACCAAGTTGGTTTAGGAGGTTGATGATGAATTTAAAAGGTAAAAAAATTAAGCTACACGATAATGCGTTACGTGATGGAATGCATTCAGTTAGTCATCAATTTTCGTTGGATGATATGGTTCGAATGGCTGTTGCCCTTGATGAAGCGGGTATGCCATTAATCGAAGTAACGCACGGCGATGGCTTAGGTGGTTCTTCAGTTAATTACGGGTTTGGAAAACACACTAACCGTGAATATCTTGAGGCAGTTGTTCCAAAAATGAAAAATGCCAAAATATCTGCTTTACTGTTACCGGGTTTAGGGACGGTCGAGGACTTAGATATGGCTGCGGGTTGTGGAATATCAACTATTCGTGTTGCGACTCATTGTACAGAGGCGGATGTTTCTGAACAGCATATTCAAAAAGCACGTGAATACGGATTAGATACGGTTGGATTTTTAATGATGGCGCATATGACGTCACCTGAAGCTTTGTTAGAGCAAGCTAAAAAAATGGTGGATTACGGTGCAAATTGTATTTATGCAACGGACTCAGCAGGCTACTTATTACCAGATGATGTCACGGATCGAATTGCGGCTTTAAGAGCAGGATTAAGTAATGATATTGAAATCGGCTTTCATGGTCATCACAATATGGCGATGGGTATTGCTAACTCACTCGCAGCGATTGAAGCAGGGGCCGTTCGTATTGATGGCTCTGTTGCTGGTTTTGGCGCAGGTGCAGGTAATACGCCACTTGAAGTGATGGTGGCTGTCTGTAATCGGATGGGTATTGAAACAGGCGTTGATGTCGATAAAATTATGGATGTGGCTGAAGATATAGCACTTCCTTTAATGCCGACACCAACACGCATAGACAGAGACTCATTAACGTTAGGTTATGCGGGTGTCTATTCATCATTTTTACTTCATGCGAAAAGAGCTGAGAAAAATCACGGTGTGCCAGCAAGAGAAATTTTAATGGCATTGGGCGAAATGGGTGCGGTTGGCGGTCAAGAAGATATGATCGAAGATGTAGCACTAGAAATTAAAAAGAAATCAGCTTAGGGGACTACCATGGCATTAGATAAAGCAACGATTGAAAAATTAGCAGAGCATCTTGAAAACGCAGAACTAAACTGCACAGAAGTAACAAAAATTACGAATGATTATCCAGATATTACTTGGGATGAAGCGCTGGATGTGCAATGGGAAATTCGTCGTCGTAAAGAAGCAAGGGGTAACAAAATTGTTGGCCTAAAAATGGGCTTAACATCCATGGCTAAAATGCGTCAAATGGGTGTTGAAACACCATGTTATGGATTCTTGGCGGATTATTTTAGCTGCCCAGATGGTGCTGAAATTAAAATATCTGAACTTATTCATCCAAAGGTTGAAGCAGAAGTTGCGTTTGTGACGAAAAAAGAACTCAGTGGCCCTGGTTGCCACATCGGTGATGTGTTGTCAGCAACAGACTTTATTGTACCAGCGGTTGAAATTATTGACTCTCGTTACAAGGATTTTAAATTTGACCTTAAGAGTGTAATTGCGGATAACTCGTCATCATCTCGCTTTGTAACGGGTGGTCGTATGTTACCTGTTGAAGACTTGGACCTTAAAACCATCGGTGTTGTGATGGAGATAAATGGTGAGGTTGTGGAACTTGGCGCAGGTGCTGCTATTTTAGGTCACCCAGCAGCGAGTATCGCCATGTTAGCTAACATGTTAGCAGAACGTGGCGAGGTCATTCCAGCAGGTACCTTTATTATGGCGGGTGCCATTACTCCAGCCATTGCAGTTAAGGCAGGTGATAATGTTTCAGTGCGTTATCAAGACTTAGGCACTGTCACTATGCGTTTCGTAGATTAAAGGAGAGATAAGATGCCTATTGCACATATCCATATGATGGTGGGACGTACAGATGAACAAAAAGCAGCTGTTATAGAAAAAGTAACGGATGCACTTTGTGAAGCAGTTGATGCGCCGCGTCAAAATGTTCGTGTACTAATTCAAGAAGTGCCTAATACTCAATTTGGAATTGGTGGTAAAACAGCTAAATCGTTAGGTCGCTAATCAGCTCGACTATTAAAAACTAATGGTTTGCTGACAACCTATAAAAACCTAGTAATAAAAGTTACTAGGTTTTTTTTTGCTAGAGAGTAAAACTGAATGATACATTCAAAAACGAGACGATGACTCGTAATAAGACAGTCATTGAAGGTTTGAGTTTTAATATTAATGCTCTGATAATAACAAATCAACAAGAGGTCAGGCTAGGTCACTTAGCTATCGGGTTTTCATTTTACGTGCAAATAAAATAAATAAATTAAGCGCATGAGTTGTTTTATTTGAGCATGAAGTTGAATTATTTATACGTTGTTATAAATGCTTAGGGTATGTGAAACTTGAGAAATAGTAGCATCTACACTATTTCCCAAGAGGTTTGCTCAAAAAGTCTGTTTTCAATGGATTTAAAAAAGGCCGCTACATTTCACCTAGGCAGAGGTATTTCATTTCCACAAACTCGTCAATGCCATATTTAGACCCTTCTCGGCCAATACCCGATTCTTTTATTCCGCCAAATGGTGCGACCTCGGAAGAGATAACACCTGCGTTAATACCAACAATACCCACCTCAAGTGCTTCGGCAATATGCCAGACACGTTTAATGTTTTGCGAATAAAAATAAGCGGCTAGGCCAAAGGGTGTGTTATTGGCCATATCAATAGCTTCTTGGTCGGTATTGAAGCGGTATAGAGGGGCAATAGGGCCAAAAGTTTCTTCATGGCTTATTTGCATAGTTTCATTGACATTGCTAAGCACCGTAGGCTGGAAGAATAGTCCACCTAGAGCATGTGGCTGCCCGCCTGTTAGTACAGTAGCACCTAATTCAACAGCGTTATCAAGGTGAGTTTGTACTTTAGCTAAGGCGGCTGAATTAATGAGTGGGCCTTGTTCTGCTTGTTCCGATAGACCATCAGCCACCACCATTTTAGCCACGGTACGGGCAAGCTTTTCTGCGAAGGCATCATAGATACCGTCTTGAACTAAAATACGGTTGGCACACACGCATGTTTGCCCGGTATTTCTGAACTTGCTTGCCATGGCACCTTCAACAGCCGCATCTAAGTCGGCATCATCAAAGACAATAAACGGTGCGTTGCCACCTAGTTCCAAGCTTAATTTTTTAACCGTATCTGCACATTGGCGCATCAGTATTTTTCCAACCTTAGTCGAACCGGTAAACGATAGTTTTCGTACGATGGGGCTAGCGGTCAGCTCGGCACCAATAATTTGTGCATCACCTGTAATAACATTCAAAATACCATCAGGTAGACCTGCTTGCTGGCCTAGTTCAGCTAGGGCTAAGGCAGAAAAAGGGGTCTCAGGAGCAGGTTTAACAATAACCGGGCAGCCAGCGGCTAGAGCAGGCGCACATTTTCGGGTAATCATTGCATTGGGGAAGTTCCAAGGGGTAATGGCCGCAACGACACCAATGGCTTGTTTAATAACAATGATTTTCTTATCAGCGCTAGGTGCAGGAATGGTATCGCCATAAACGCGCTTGGCTTCTTCAGCAAACCATTCAACAAAGGTGGAGCCATAGATGATTTCACCGCGCGCCTCATTCAGAGGCTTTCCTTGTTCTAGGGTAATGATCGTAGCTAGGTCCTCTTGGTTTTCAAGAATAAGGTCAAACCAGCGTCGTAATACCGTTGAGCGCTCTTTTGCCGGTTTATCTCGCCAGTTTGCCCATGCTGCCTGAGCGCAGCGAATAGCTTCTTGGGTCTGCTGAGCAGTTATGACGGGTACACGGCCAATTAATTGATTGCTAGATGGGTTATAAATAGGCATCGTTTGATGGTCTGTTGCATCAACCCACTGCCCGTTTATAAAGGCTTGTTGTTTGAAAAGACTCGGGTTACTAATATTCATGATATTTTTATTGATTTATTAAATATAAGACGTTAATAATATAAACAAAAAAAGTAGACAAGCAAGGAGAGATTTTGAAACGATATGAGGTTGCCGTTATTCCTGGCGATGGAATAGGCAAGGAAGTGATGCCTGCGGGTCTGAGTGTGTTGCAAAAAGTGGCGGATGACCACGGTTTTAAGTTGAGCCTTACGGAGTACCCTTGGAGCTGCGAAACCTATCATGCAACAGGCAAAATGATGCCTGATGATGGCATAGAACTGTTGAAGGATTCGGATGCCATTTACTTGGGCGCGGTCGGTTTTCCAGGCGTTCCCGACCATATTTCTTTATGGGGCCTACTCATTCCTATTCGACGTTCGTTTGATCAATATATTAATTTACGGCCTATTCGCTTACTAAAAGGGGTTAGTTCTCCTTTAGCGGGTCGTACAGCGGAAGATATTGATTTTTATGTGGTGCGAGAAAACAGTGAAGGCGAGTACTCCTCAATTGGTGGTCGACAAAATGAAGGAACACCTTTTGAAACGGTGGTGAAAACAGATGTGTTTACTCGTCGTGGTGTTGACCGTGTTATGAAGTATGCGTTCGAGCTGGCGATGACGCGTGATAAAAAGCACCTAACCTCAGCAACAAAGTCTAACGGTGTTTTGCATACCATGCCCTTTTGGGATGAGCGTTTTGCAGACTTGTCTAAACAGTACCCCGATATTCATGTTGACCAATATCATATTGATATTTTAGCCGCAAACTTTGTCTTGCATCCTGACTGGTTTGATGTGGTCGTCGGCAGCAATCTATTCGGCGATATTTTATCTGATTTAGGCCCCGCTATAGCAGGCACTATTGGTATCGCGCCCTCGGCAAATATCAACCCAGAAGGAGATTACCCGTCCATGTTTGAGCCAGTTCATGGCTCAGCACCCGATATTGCCGGTAAAGGTATTGCAAATCCGATTGGTCAAATATGGTCAGGCGCTATGATGTTAGAGCATTTAGGTGAGCAGGAAGCGGCCGATAGAATTGTGAAAGCAATAGAGCAGGTATTACAAAGTAAAGATAGCCTTACCCCTGATATGGGCGGTAACGCGACAACAGAATCATTAGCAGCAGCTATTGTGAGAGCACTATAAAAGAACAAATAATAGATACTTAATAGGAGAAAACGATGGATTACACAAGAGAAACAGCGAAAGAATGGGCGAATGAGCATATAAAGGGCTTATTTATGTGTCCTATTTCACCGATGAATGATGATTTTACGTTTGATGAAGAAGGCATTCGTGAGAACATCGAAGCGTTCATTGAAATGGGTGTGGATGGCTTGGTTGTGGGGGGGTTTATTGCCGAATGTTGGAACGCCACGTTAGATGAATGGTATCGCTACCATGAAGTGGTGGCCGAAGCGGTCAACGGGCGCATCCCATTATTTTCAATATTATTAGACCCCAGTGCGTATCAAACCATTGAAAAGATGAAGCGCTTGGAAGTACTAGGTTATGACGGTGTGGAAGTTATCAATCCTGTTGTTCAGCTTAAAAGCGATGATGAAGTGTATAACTGGTTTAAATTTATTACTGATAGCTCAGATTTGGCCGTTGTTTTATACAGAACGCCTGTGTCTGGGAAAGTATTGGGCTGGGACTTAATGCAGCGTTTGGCCGACCTTGATACTGTGGTGGGAACAAAACAGGGTGTTATGAATCGAGTAGAAACGTTGAAAATACGTAGCATTATTCGCCCAGACTTTATCGTGGCTGATCCATTTGAAGCCGTTTTTTGTGATGATTTAAGAAAAGGAGGGCAAGTTGTTTTTGGTGAGCTCTCTTATATTCTATATGGAAAAAAACGTCATATCGTTAAAGATTACATGGCATTGTCGGCAGCAGGTAAGTGGGAAGAGGCCTATAAAGTGAGTGAGCAGCTTAACGATATTCGCGAGTTTTATAATGAAGTCTTTATCTGGGATGTAGTGCAAACATTTACCTATGCCAGTGCCTTAGCCAGCATGAAAGCATGGTTTGATGCGATTGGCTTGAAAGCAGGGCCTATCCGCCCCCCTATTGAGCAATGCACACCTGCATTAAAAGCACGTATTCAGTCAACACTAAAAGAGTTAGGTGTAAGTTAAAGATGATGAAGAAACCATTGCATATATGTATCCATGGCGCAGGCGGATTAGGGTCTGTGATAGGCGGTTATTTAGCTAAATCGGGGCATCAGGTTACATTGATTAGTCGGCAAGCGCATGCAGATGCCATTAATCAAAACGGCCTTCAAGTGGTTGGTCGTTTAGGTGATATGTTGATTAAAGATAATTTGCGTGCCGTAACAATGCCTGATCAAGTTGAGGGCGTTATCGATTATTACATTTTGTTAACCAAAGCGAAGGACGCGCCGGCTGCTTTAGAAGATGCCGCTGTGTTAGTCGATCAGATTCAGTGCGCTTTAACGATGCAAAATGGTGTGGGTAAAGAAGCACTTTTAATTGAGCGCTTTGGCGAACAAAAGGTAATTGGAGGCTCAATTATTGAAGGCGGTACTTTATTGGAGCCTGGAAAAGTAAATAATCACGTAACGGCACCTACCACGGCTTTTTTTGGTGAGTTAAGCGGTGGTAGTACTGAGCGAACTGAAACCTTAGCTAAAGCATTTACAGGGGCTAATTTAAAGTCAGAGTCGGTTGAGGATATTAATCATGTGTTATGGGAAAAAGCGACTCAAGTGTCAGGTGCATCTGCGTGGGCTGCCAGTACGCTAAGCGCCATTCCTGCCCTGGACTATGCTGATGGAATTTCAGTACGTGAAGGGGCGGAGCATTATGTGGTGATTGCCAAAGAGCTTATTGATATTTATAAGTCAAAGGGTTACACGCCGCAGGATTTTTATGCACCCTTTTCCTTTCTTAAAGTCTTGGATGAGTCTACATTTGAAGAAGCGGTTCAAGTATGCCTTGATCTTGGGGAGCATATGAAGTCGCTACCTAGAGGTATTAGAACGTCCATGCACGAAGACTTGATTAATGGAAAAGTAACAGAGGCAGATGCCATATTTTTACCGTTAATTGAAGCGGCAAAAGAAAATAATGTTGCTATCCCTACTTTTCACGGTGCATATCGTGTTATTAAAACAATTGATAGTAATAGATAAAAGAAAATGGAGTAAATCCATTAAAAAATAATGGATTACTGGTAATCCTTAATGGCTCTAGCAACAACAGTTGACTAGGGCTTTTTTTTGCCCCGATATAAGTGAATGTGAAACTAATCATATTAATGTCAACGATTGGTTGTTTATCAAATAATGAAATTCCTATCATTTTATTATCAATCGAGAATCACCAAAGTAACAAAATGCATGCATGACAAGGCTCTACGTTTTGGCATGTATTATGCAAACATATTATAAACAGGATTTAATAATGTTAATGACTAGGTGCTGAGGTAAAGCGCTAACAATAAATTAGGAGAAGCGGATGTATCAAATACCCAGAGCAGAATGGTATGACTTAACACGTGCTACTAACTGGACTTATAGTTATGTGTCTGAAGATGAAATATTTCCAGAGGAGATGAGTGGTTCTCGTGGCATTCCCATTGAAGCATGGGAAACTTATGATGAGCCATATAAAGTTTCATACCCTGAATATGTCGCTATACAACGTGAAAAAGACGCAGGTGCTTATTCAGTTAAAGCAGCGCTAGAACGCGATGCTTATGTTGATCGCGCTGATCCAGGTTGGATTTCAACGATGATTGCACATTACGGCGCCATTGCTGTGAATGAATATGCGGCAAGTTTAGCAGAAGCCCGTATGGCTCGTTTCTCTAAGGCGCCGGGTAATCGTAATATGGCGACATTTGGAACTTTAGATGAAAACCGCCATGGGCAAATTCAATTGTTTTTCCCACACGCAAACATTAAACGTAGCCATCAATGGGATTGGGCGCATAAAGCAATGCATACGAATGATTGGGCATCTGTTGCTGCTCGTTCGTTCTTTGATGACATTATGCTAACTCGTGATGCAATTGCTGTTTCAATTATGCTGACATTTGGTTTTGAAACAGGCTTTACCAATATGCAATTCTTGGGGTTAGCGGCCGACGCATCAGAGGCAGGTGATCACACATTTGCGAGTTTAATCTCTAGTGTTCAAACAGATGAAGCCCGCCACGCTCAACAAGGTGGGCCTTCGTTAAAAATATTAATTGCAAACGGGCATAAAGAAGAAGCGCAGAAATTAGTAGATGTTTCTATTTGGCGTGCATGGAAATTGTTTTCTGTGTTAACGGGGCCAATTATGGATTACTACACACCCCTTGAGCATAGATCCCAGTCATTTAAAGAATTCATGGTTGAGTGGATCATTATCCAATTTGAACGTCAGTTAGCTGATTTGGGGCTAGATGCGCCATGGTTCTGGGAAGATTTAACAAACGATCTGGACGTGACTCACCACGGTATGCATTTAGGTGTTTGGTATTGGCGTCCGACGGTATGGTGGAACCCTGCAGCAGGTGCATCACCTGAAGATCGTGAATGGTTAGAAGAAAAATACCCAGGTTGGAATGACACATGGGGTAAATGTTGGGATGTTATTACGGACAATATAAATAATGGTCGCGAAGATTTAACGCTACCAGAAACACTTCCGTATGTTTGTAACATGTGTCAGTTGCCTATTGTAGGTACACCGGGGAGTGGTTGGGATGTGAAAGATTACCAGTTGGAGTTTGAAGGTCGCTTGTATCACTTTGGATCTGAAGCTGATCGTTGGTGTTTCGAGCAAGACCCAGAAAGGTATAAAGAGCATCAAAATCTTATTGATCACTTTTTAGCGGGTGATATACAACCAGCTGATTTACCCGGTGCATTGACGTACATGGGTTTAGGTCCGGGTGAAATGGGTAAAGATGCACATGATTACGCGTGGGCGCAAGCGTTTAAAAAACAGGCTGAAGTCGCTTAACGAATAGTTAAGTTAGGAAGTTTTATGCTTCCAATTCAGCGATATTTAGACCGCTTAGGTCAATAAAAAAGACTCCCCGCTGAGAGGCGGGGTATTAGAAAGGAGAAAAAAATGGCTGTATTTCCGATAAGTTCAAATTTTGAGGGTGATTTTGTATTGCAATTAATCCCTGTTGATACCGATGACACAATGGATCAGGTGGCTGAAAAATGCGCCTACCATTCAGTTGGCCGCCGCGTAGCACCACAACCCGATAAAATTATGCGGGTAAGGGTGCATCAAGCGACTGAGAGTTTACCACGTGATATGAAGGTGTCTGAAGCTGGCTGGAGACCAACCGAAACGATAGATATCATTTTTGCAGATCAATAAGGCTAGGAGAATAAATAATGGCATTTGAAAAGGTTTGTACATTAGATGATGTTTGGGAAGGGGATATGGATTGTTTTGATACGGCAAACGGTACATCTGTTTTAGTTTTAGGTGTAGACGGGGGTGATTTGAAAGCGTTTCAAGCTATTTGCCCACATCAGGAAATTGAATTAGTAGAAGGTGAATTTGATGGCAAAGTGCTGACGTGTAAAGCACATTTATGGCAGTTTGATACTAACAACGGTAAAGGCTTAAACCCTACAGATTGTAAGATTGCAGAATACCCACTGAAGATTGAAGGCGAAGATGTCTTAGTGGATATTGATGGCATTGAGCCATTTACTGCTCATTCATAAGCAAGGCTTATACCCTTGAGAATAAATTAAAAGAGAGTTGATATGTCAAACTTAAAAGATGCATTTAAACAAAATAAAGTGGGCCCAGTATTTAATGGCGGCGATGTTGCTCAAGCAGCGATAGAGGCAGCTGAGTGGGATAACCCTGATAAAGAAATTACTGTTGTCGATAAGGGTGCTTACATTCGTATTTCAGCAGAGCAAGAGTTGATTATCACAAGAGAATCAATGGAAGAAGCGTTAGGTCGTGATTTTCAAATGAATGAAATTGAAATCCATTTAGGCTCGATGGCTGGTCAAATTGAGGTAACGCCTGAACAAATTCGTTTTTACTTTGAAAAAACGTTATAACTTTAAGAAGGAAATATTATGAGTGATTCAGCACAAACATTAAAACCGTTAAAAACGTGGTCACACCTTTCTAAGCAAAGAAAAAGACCTAGTGAATATGAGATCGTTACTACTAACCTACACTTTCATACAAATAATAAAGAAAAACCGTTTGAAGTAGGGCAAGATGCAAAAATGAATGATTGGTACATAACGTACCGAAATAACAGTCCGTTAAAGCATGACAACTGGGATGCGTTCAGGGACCCAGAACAATTAGTCTATAGAACGTATAATATCCTTCAAGAAGGCCAAGAAGCCTACGTAACAGGATTGCTTAACCAGTTTAGTGAGCGTGGCAACGATCAAATGATTAGTAAGGAATGGGCGGCAGATTTAGCTCGTTTGTACACGCCCTCTCGCTATTTGTACCATGCATTACAAATGTGCGCTGCCTACCTGCATCAAATATCACCTGCTAGTACCATCTCAAACTTAGGTACGTATCAATCTGCTGATCACCTTCGTTGGGTAACTCATAGTGCTTATCGTACCTGTGAGCTTGCAAAAACATGGCCTGACGTTGGTTTAGGTGAAAATGAACGCGAACACTGGGAAAAAGATCCTGCATGGCAAGGGTTCAGAGAACTTGCTGAAAAAGCATTAGTCACTTGGGATTGGGCTGAAGCTACTGTTGTTTTGAATGTTATATTAAAGCCCGCCGTTTCAGCGGCGGTACAAAAACAATTAGGCTTAGCAGGCGCTGAAAATGCGGATACCTTATTATCATTATTGAACGATGCACAAATGCGTGATGCAGAAAGGCATCAGCGTCAAACTAAGTCTTTAATGGAGTTTGCTATGAGTAATGACGCAAATACATCCATTATCCAAGGCTGGGTCGACAAATGGCAGCCGCTCGCTGATAAAGCAATAGATGCTTATTGTGCAGCTTTAACTGATTTACCCGATGCCGCAGAAGATGCAAAGGCGTACGTTATATCAGTGCGAAAGTTATTTGGCTTAGCATAGGCAAAACCTCATTTTCTTTTAAAAGCCGCACAATCTTTTTATTGAGCGGCTTATTTGTATTATTTGATAACTATCATCGACTTGTTAATACAAACTAATTTAATATAAAGACTTTTTTAACTAACTCTTTATATGATGAAAAACCTAAAACTAAGTGTTCTCGACCAATCCCCTGTGCATGATAATCAAGCTGAATCTAGTGGGTTATTTTCAACTATTGAGTTAGCTAAGGCGTGTGATGAAGTAGGTTACCACCGTTATTGGGTAGCTGAGCATCATGGTACACCGGGTTACGCAAGCCCTTGTCCTGAAATGATGGTGAGTAATGTTGCACATGCAACGAAACGAATTCGTGTCGGTAGTGGTGGTGTGATGTTGCCTCATTATAGTGCCTTTAAAGTGGCTGAAACATTTAAAATGCTTGAGGCATTTCATCCTGGCCGTATTGATTTGGGCGTGGGGCGAGCACCTGGTGGACACCCCGTTTCATCGGCGGCTATTTCAGCACCAAGACAAACTGTTCCTTCTGAGTATTATCCAAGTCAGACAAAAGATTTAATAGGATATTTGAGCAATAACTTACCTGCTGATCATCCTTATAGTCAGGCAATCGTGGTGCCAACTGATGTGGGTGCGCCGCCAGTTTGGATGCTGGGCTCCAGTGATGGTAGTGCTGAAATGGCGGGTGTGTTAGGTGCTGGCTTTGTATTGGCATTGTTTATTGGAACGCACGATAGACCCCCCGAAATTATTCAACGCTATCGTAATGCCTTTCAACAAGGTGGGAGTCTCGAAAAACCGGAAGCCATTATCGCGGTTGCTGCCATTTGTGCGGACTCAAAAGAGGAAGCAGAATTGATAGCTAGTAGTCATACTTATTGGAAAGTTCAAGCTTTTCGTCATGGCAAGATAGACACTTTTTTCTCACCGGAAGAGGTGATGGATAAGAAAAAACAATTGTCGCTATCAGATCAGGCTTATTATGATGAAACCTTAGCAACGATGGTCACAGGCACGCCTGAGCAATGCCAATCACAGCTAGAGCAAATTGCCGAGTTATACGCTGTTGACGAATTAATGATTGTTAATGTGACTCATTCCTTTAAACCTCGCATAGCCTCCTATAAAATGCTGGCTCATCAGTTCGGTTTATCAAATAATATTTAGGAGACAGTCATGAGTTCAAACCCAGAAATTGCAAACAGTATTCAAACGGGCGCTTTTAAAACAAACTACCACGATGTAGGTGAAGGCTCTCCTGTGTTCATGATTCATGGTTCTGGCCCCGGCGTAACCGCTTGGGCAAACTGGCGTTTGGTTATTCCTGTACTGGCAAAAAAACATCGTGTTATTGCGCCAGATATGGCGGGCTTCGGTTTTACAGAGCGAGTAGAGGATTATAACTACTCAATGGAAAACTGGGTTCAACATGCGATTGATTTAATGGATGCACTAGAGATTGAGAAAGCTCATTTGGTCGGTAACTCTTTCGGTGGTGGTTTAGCGATAGCCTTGGCTATTAAGCACCCTGAGCGTGTTAATCGTCTTGTTTTAATGGGTGCTGCTGGTGTTGATTTTGAATTAACGGCAGGGTTAGATGAGGTTTGGGGTTATGAGCCGTCTGTCGAAAATATGCGCAAGATGATGGACTTATTTGCCTATGATCGTAGTCTAGTGACCGATGAATTAGCTGAGCTTCGTTATAAAGCAAGTATTCAACCAGGGTTCCAGGAATCATTTAGTAAAATGTTCCCTGCACCTCGTCAACGTTGGGTTGAAGCGCTAGCCAGTGACCCGGAAGATATTAAAAATATTCAGCATGAAACACTGATGGTTCATGGCCGTGAAGACGTTGTTGTGCCACCCATCACATCGACGAAATTTTTTGAGTTGCTCCCCAATTCTCAACTGCATATGTTTGGAAAGTGTGGTCATTGGACTCAAATTGAACAAAATGCACGTTTTAATAAATTGGTGTTAGATTTCTTTGCTGAAGCTGAATAGTACAAAGGGGCCGTTACATTGAAATTCACAGTTGTAGGTGCGGGTGGAATTGGCTGTTATTACGCAGCTAAATTAATACAAGCAGGTCATGCAGTGAAACTCATTGCACGAGGTGACCACCTGAAAGCAATGCAAGCGCGTGGTCTCACCGTTAAACATGCCTCGTTGCATTTTAACCAACCGGTTGATGCGACGAGTCTTGGACAGTGGCTTAGTGAAGCTAAACCAAGTGATGTTGATGTCATCATTGTTTGTTTAAAGGCGATGCAAACGCGAGTGTTTGCTGATCAACTGAGCCGTTGGTACCAGCAGTATGAGGGGTGTAGTTTGCCTCTTATGTTGTCGTTACAAAATGGTGTTGAAAATGAAATGCAATTCGCGAAAGTATTGCCTAAAGGTACTGTGTTAGGCGGTATTGCAAGAAGAATAGGCGCTCATATTATTCAACCGGGTATTGTTGAATCAATCGGTCCAGCGCAAGTTATTCTTGGGTCGTGGCCGAATCATTTAGACTTAAACGATTCGCTGTTGAAAAAAATTAACAGCATAGCGAATAACTTTAATGATGCAGGCATTCCTACTGAAATCTCAGCTGATATTAATAAGGAACTATGGCTTAAGCTGATTATTAATAATGGGTTAAATCCATTATGCGCATTGTTGGAGCTAGAAACAGGGGAAGCTACGCCAGATTTAGCCTTGATGCCTCTTATCAAAGGTGCAATGGAAGAAGCAGTGCTAGCCGCTAAGGCAAATGATGTTGAACTGTCGAGTAATGACTTGGAAGAGATGTTCGAACTAATCGCAACGTTCGACTCAATAAAGCCTTCTATGCTGGTTGACCGCGAAAAAGGGCGTCCGCTTGAAATTGAAGAAATTTGCGGGGTGGTTATTCGCGGCTGCGAAAAAATAGGAAAAGATGCACCTTATAATAGGGTGATCTCGACGTTATTACGTCGTGCTGTTGATAGATCCTAGGCTTTAGTGCCCCTTCTTAATAAAGCGCCGGGCTTATTGTTATTGCTTAGCTTTGCATTAACCGTTATTAGCGTCTGGACCTCAGTTAACATAGATTGGATCCAAGGTGGCTTGATGTGGCTTGCGGGCAGCATTTTGTTCTTTAGCTTGGGAGTAAAGCAAAAAAGAGTCATCTTGACGATAAGTCTATTCGCTATTCTAAGCTGGGTTGTGGCATGGATAACCGGCGAAACTTCCCAGATTATTAAGGCATTGTCTGCAAATCAGTTAATGATTGTGATGCTGATAGGAGTGCAGTTTTTGCAACTAGTGGCCTTGCCTGCAGATGAGGGGGCTGAATCGTTGCCAACGGGCTTTAAAGCCTTTATTAGAACGTACTTTGGTGTGCACTTTTTTGGTTCTATTATTAATTTATCAGCGGTTTTATTGGTTGCGGATCGCTTAGTCAAAGAAGCTCGGCTGTCGATGAATCAACAAAAGTTGTTAACAAGGGCTTTTACCTCGGGCGCGCATTGGTCACCATTTTTTGCAGCATTTGCTGCGGCATTGGTTTTTACGCCTGATGCATCTTTGCCGATTGTGATGAGTGCTGGTATTAGTATGGCAAGCATTGCGTTTCTTGTAACCTTGTACGAAGTTAAGGTGGATAAGAGTGAATCTATCGGTAAGTTTGTGGGTTACCCTATGCACTTTGAGGCGTTGTGGCTACCGGCAATTTTAGTGATGCTTGTTGCTGCGGCACATGCTCTGTTTCCTGCTATCAGTGTGCTTATTTTGATAGCAATGTGTTCATTAGGATTGAGTGTGTTTGTTTTGTTGTGGAGGAAAGGAGGGGAAGCAGGAACTGCTGCATTCATTAACCATACGGTGAATAAGCTTCCACAAATGAAAAATGAATTATTACTTTTCTTAGTTGCGGGAGTTTTTGGTTCTGGTTTAGCGGCGGCGCTTGATGGCCTATCTATTGAGATTCCTTTTCAATATTTTGATGGTCTTGCCGCTTCGATTATATTGTTGTTTATGTTCGTGTTGGCTATTTTAGGTGTTCACCCCGTAATAAGTATTGCCGTTATTGGGCATTGGATTATGACTATTGAGCCTAACCAAACCTTACTGGCCATTATGTTCTTAATGGCTTGGGCGATAGGCGTTTCTGCCAGCCCTATATCAGGGATTAATCTTGCCTTACATGGGCGCTATGGAGCTTCTGGGCAACAAATTTTTAAATGGAATATTTCATATGCATTAAAGCTTTATGTGTGCGATTGTGTTGTTTTAATGTTGGCGGCCTATTTGCTAGGTATTTAAGGTGCTCGCTCAATTGCTCAAGAACAAGTATCATATAACACAACAGTTTAGGCGTAACCCATAGACATTTTAAGGAAGCATTGTTTTGACAGAGATTAAGAGACAGAATTCATTTAATAGAGAAGAATTATTGAGTTGTGGTAGGGGTGAGTTGTTTGGCCCTGGTAATGCACAGTTGCCTATGCCAAATATGTTAATGGTCGATAGGGTTATCTCCATTACAGAAGATGGCGGAGCGAATGGTAAAGGTCAAATCATAGCCGAATTAGATATTACGCCTGATCTGTGGTTTTTTGAATGTCACTTCCCTGGTGATCCAGTCATGCCTGGATGTCTTGGTTTAGATGCGATGTGGCAGTTAGTTGGTTTTTATTTAGGTTGGAAAGGTGGTTTAGGGCGTGGACGAGCCTTAGGCGTAGGTGAATTAAAATTCACGGGTCAAGTATTACCGACGGCTAAAAAAGTGACTTATAAAATTGACTTAAAACGCGTGATTATGCGCAAATTGGTGATGGGTATTGCCGATGCGGTAATGGAAGTAGATGGGAAGGTAATTTATGAAGCAAAGGATTTGCGCGTAGGATTATTTACCTCGACTGAGAATTTCTAAAGAAGGATTTATTATGAGACGTGTTGTTATTACAGGCATGGGAATTGTTTCATCATTGGGTAGTGATGTTAATGCTGTGGCAGATTCACTTAAAGCCGGAAAATCGGGTATTAGTTTTGTAGAAAGTTATAAGGAAAAAGGGTTTCGCAGCCATGTTGCTGGCGTGCCAGAGATAAACTTGGACGAATTAATAGACCGTAAGGCGCGACGCTTTATGGGTGATGCCGCTGCGTATGCCTATGTCTCAATGCAGCAAGCTATTGATGATGCTGGCTTAACCGAAGAAGAAGTATCAAACCCTAAAACCGGTCTAATTATGGGCTCAGGTGGTGCCTCAACAAAAAATGTGGATGAAGCTATTACCTTATTAAATACTAAAGGTATTCGTCGTGTTGGTCCTTATATGGTGCCAAGAACAATGAGTAGTACGGTATCCGCTGGGCTTGCAACTCCGTATAAGATAAAGGGTGTGAATTACTCAATCACGTCAGCTTGTGCAACAAGTTCACACTGTATCGGTAATGCGATGGAGCTTATTCAATTAGGCAAGCAGGATCGTGTGTTTGCAGGGGGCGGGGAAGAAGAGCATTGGTCATTAACAATGATGTTTGATGCAATGGGCGCATTATCGACAAAAAGAAATGCTACGCCAGAAACAGCATCACGAGCATACGATGCGGATCGTGATGGTTTTGTTATTGCCGGTGGCGGCGGAACTGTTGTTGTAGAAGCGTTAGACGTTGCATTGGCTCGAGGTGCAAAAATATATGCAGAGCTTGTTGGCTATGGTGCTACTTCAGATGGTTACGATATGGTAGCGCCATCGGGTGAAGGTGCAACTCGTTGCATGCAAATGGCGTTAGAAAATGTTGATACACCGATTGATTATATTAATGCGCATGGAACCAGTACGCCCGTGGGTGATGTGGCAGAACTTAAAGCCGTAAAAGCTGTGTTTGGCGATACGACACCACCGATTGGTTCAACAAAATCATTATCCGGTCATTCGTTAGGAGCAGCGGGTGTGCAAGAAGCGATTTATTGTTTATTGATGATGAAGGATGGTTTTATAACAGCCTCTGCAAATATTGATGATTTGGATGAAGCGGCTGCAAGTGTGAATATTGTTCAAGAAACTCAAACGGATGTTGCGCTAAATACGGTGATGTCGAATAGCTTTGGTTTTGGCGGAACAAATGCAACCTTAGTTTTAAAGCGCTACGAAAGCTAAGTTAAAAACGCTAAACATAAAAAAACCGGTCTAAGACCGGTTTTTTTATGTTCGTGGTATTTTATTTGATGGCTAAAAGTTCCATCTCAAAAATCAATGTTTCATTAGGTCCAATTGCACCGCCAGCCCCATGTTCACCGTAAGCTAGTTCTGAAGGAATAAATACTTTCCATTTGGTACCTACTTCCATTAGTTGTAATGCTTCTTGCCAGCCAGGAATAACGCCATTAACAGGGAAAGTAGCAGGTTCGCCACGTTTGATTGAGCTGTCAAATACGGTGCCGTTTATTAGAGTACCTTCATAATGTACGTCAACAGTATCGGTCGCTTTAGGTTTTTCACCACTACCTTGGTTGATAACAATATACTGCATGCCGCTTTCAAGCATCTGTACACCTTCATTAGCAAGGTTATCTTTTAAAAACTGGATGCCTTTATCTGCATTGCCGCCTTTTACTTCATTGGCTTTTTCTTGCATTTCTTTTTGGAATGCCTCGATGACAGCTTGCATTTCCGATGGGTTTAAAAGACTTGGTTCGCCGTTTAAACTATGTGTAAGGCCTAATACGAGTGACTCAGTTTCAACGTCAAGTTTGTCTTGTTGAATGCCACTACCAATTTGTTGGCCCATGGTGTAGCTAAGCTTTTGCTTTTCTGTTTCCAAAATACGATCCTTTAAATGAAGTAAAAACGTGCATTTTACAACAAGCAACGCTAAAAATCATGGTTTAGAAAATTCTATTAGGAAAAGAGAGGAGTAGTAATGAGTTTTTCAGCGAAATCTAAGCTTTAATGTCAATGATGCTACCGATAACATCACCAGCAGTTTGTGCCACTCGAGCAGATATTTGCACTTGCTGTTCGGCTTGTTGTAAGGCGACCAGATCTTTAGCGGTCTCTTGGTTGGATTTCTCTCCATTGAGTTGTTCGCTACTGGCTAGCTTTTGGCTAGCGCTAGTAGCTTGATTAAGGCCGTTATTGATGCCTAATAAAGCGCTTTGGTTAATGACTCCAACGTTCATTTTGATGGTAGATAGTTATTCATGTCCTGATTATAGTTAACAAAGACGGACTCATAATGTGAAGTTCATCACATTATGAGTAATTATGCCTAATATTTACTCAGTTAATTCGTGTTCGGCTGAGCAAAGTGCCGTCATATTTAAGATTCGCCTCACGGAAGCTTGTGGTTTTAACACATGGACTGGTTTTTCTATACCAAGCAGAATGGGGCCAACAGTTACACCATCACTTAAGATACGAAGCATATTAAATGAGATGTTGGCTGAGTCTAAATTGGGGAAAATAAATAAATTAGCTTCGCCAGTTAATTTTGAATCATTGATGATTTCATTTCTCAAGTTCTCAAGTAATGCGACATCTGCCTGAATCTCACCTTCGACTTCAAGTTGAGGGTGATTTTTATGGAGAATGCGAGTGGCTTTTGCCATTTTTTTAGCGTCGTCGTCATTAGAGCTGCCAAAATTAGAGTGTGACAGTAATGCTGCTTTAGGTGTAATCCCAAAACGTTTGACATAATCTGCAGATTGTAAGGTCATGGCAACAAGTTCTTCAGCGGTGGGGTTGCTATTTACCGTGGTGTCACAAAAGAAATACACGCCTTTTTGTAAGGAAATGGCATTAAGGGCGGCGACTTTCTCTACACCGCTGCTCTTATCTAAAATATCGGTGATGTGGCCTAAGTGTCGGTGATAGTTTCCAACCATGCCGCAAATCATCGCGTCAGCCTTACCTAGTTTGACAAGGAGGGACGCCAAGACAGTGGTCTTGGTGCGTACGTAATTCTGGGCTAACGTTAATGAGACGCCTTTACGGCCCTTTGCCTCGTGGTATTGTTGTACGCATTCACGAAAATATGGGTTACTGTCGGGTTCGATAATGTCAAGATTATCTAACATTGAGGTGTCTAGGCCGAGCCTGCCAATTCGTTCAAGAATGACTTTTCTTCGTCCAATAAGAATGGGTTTTGCTAATTGAGTGTTCACAACTTCTTGAACAGCACGCAGAACGCGTTCGTTTTCGCCTTCAGCGTAAACAACACGTTTAGGTGTTAGTTTGGCTTGCTCAAAAATGGGCTTCATGAGCATACCGGATCGATAGACGTAACGTTCCAGTGAGGCTCTGTAGTGTTCGAAATTTTCGATAGGCTTGGTGGCAACGCCACTGTCCATCGCTGCTTTGGCTACCGCGAGTGGTATTTCTATAATAAGGTTGGGATCAAAGGGGCGAGGTATTAAATACTCAGGCCCAAAAACAGGTGTTTTCCCGACATAGCTATCGGTGTCGTCGTTAACTGTTTTCTGCGCAAGTTCTGATAGGGCGTAGATGCACGCAAGCTTCATTTCTTCGTTGATGGTTGTTGCTCCCACATCTAGAGCGCCTCTGAATATATAGGGGAAACACAGTACATTATTAACTTGGTTTGGGTAGTCCGAACGTCCAGTCGCGATAATGGCGTCATCACGTACTTCTTTGATTTCTTCCGGTAATATTTCTGGCGTTGGGTTAGCCAGTGCAAAAATAATGGGAGAGTCGGCCATGTTTTTGACCATGTCTTTAGTCATCATGCCGGCACGTGAAACACCTAAAAAGATGTCAGCGCCAACGATGGCTTCTGCCAAAGTCCGTATGCTTGTCTTTGCTGCGTAGCGTTGTTTTCGATCATCCATGCCTGTTGTTCTACCGTCATGGATGATGCCTTTACTATCGCTAACGAGGATGTTTTCTCGCTTTAGCCCCATTTCGACGAGCATGTCTAAGCAAGCAATACCTGCAGCGCCAGCACCCGAAGCGACGAGTCGAACGTTTGATATGTCTTTTTTAGCGACTTTTAGCCCATTGATGATAGCTGCGGCTGTGATAATAGCGGTGCCGTGTTGGTCATCGTGAAAGACGGGAATGTCAATTTTTTCGCGTAGTTTCTTTTCAATGAAAAAGCATTCGGGCGCTTTAATATCTTCGAGGTTAATACCGCCAAAGGTCGGCGCTAAGCTGGCAACGATATCGACAAATTTATCGGGATCTTTTTCATCAATTTCTATGTCAAAAACATCCACGCCACCAAATTTTTTGAATAAGACGCCTTTGCCTTCCATAACGGGCTTTGATGCGAGCGGACCAATATCCCCTAAGCCGAGTACAGCTGTTCCGTTAGTGATGACGGCTACCAAGTTACTTCGGGCGGTATAGAGTGCGGCAGTAGATGGGTCTTTGGCAATTTCCAAACAAGGTTCTGCTACACCAGGACTGTAGGCCAAAGCAAGATCAGTTTGGTTGCTGAGCGCTTTAGTGGGCGTCACTTCAATTTTACCCGGCCTTGGGTGCTGATGATAATACAGGGCGTTCGTGTTGGGCTTGTCAGACATAATTGTTAAATAATAGTTGTTGGGGTTGAAAGGTTGGAGACATTATACGTTAAACTACGCGGCTAGTTATGTAGGCTTAGTCTGCAATATGAACTTTCCAAATAAATAATTTTGAATATGAATGCACTTGAAATAAATCAACTATGTAAACGATATGACAATGGGTTTCTTGCGGTAAAAGGCATTGATTTAGTCGTGAAGCAAGGGGATTTCTTTGCTTTGTTGGGTGCAAATGGGGCAGGAAAATCAACGACAATTGGTATAGTCGCTTCGTTAGTGAATAAGACCTCTGGGTCGGTTAAAGTTTACGGTCATGATTTAGATGCTGACCCAGAAGGGGTCAAACGATGTATCGGCCTGGTGCCGCAAGAGTTCAATTTTAATCAGTTTGAAAATGTATTTGATATTGTGGTGTCGCAGGCCGGTTATTACGGGATCCCTCGAAAAAAAGCCTTAGCAAGAGCTGAGATTTGCTTAAAGCAGCTTGAGCTTTGGGATAAGCGCAATGAGGCTTCTAGAGAATTGTCGGGCGGAATGAAAAGACGTTTGATGATAGCTCGGGCATTGGTTCATGAGCCTAAATTACTCATCCTAGATGAGCCAACCGCTGGGGTTGATATTGAAATAAGACGGTCGATGTGGCGGTTTTTTAAGAAAATAAATGCAGCAGGCACAACTATTATTTTGACCACGCATTATCTGGAAGAAGCGGAAAGTTTGTGTAAGCACATTGCTATTATTAATAAAGGCAATGTGATTGAGAACATGGATATGAAGGGTTTGCTCGAAAAATCGGATGAAGAGGTTTTTGTTTTAAGTCTTGATCGGCCCGTAGAGCAGTTGCCTTCGATTGCCGGGAGTCGAATTGAAAGTGTCGATGAAACAACATGGCAAGTGAGTGTGCGTAAAGAATCTGGAATACATGCTTTATTCGATGAGTTAAGTCGTCTAGGTATTAGAGTGACGGGCATTCGAAATGAGTCAAACCGCTTGGAACAACTCTTTCTTAAGTTGCTGGCAAAAAAGGAGGTGGAGGATGTTTAAGAAGGAATATTTAGTTGGATTGCAGACGATCACCTATAAAGAAATTAGGCGTTTTTTACGTATTTGGGTGCAGACCTTGTTACCTTCCGTTATTACGACGACGCTTTATTTTCTTATTTTTGGTACCTTGATAGGCTCAAGAATTGGGCAAATGAAAGGTTATGACTATATGGATTTTATTGTTCCAGGGCTTATTTTGATGGCGGTGATCAGTAATGCTTATTCAAATGTAGTCTCTTCATTTTACAGTGCAAAATTCCAGCATAATATTGAAGAGATGTTAGTGGCGCCCATGCCGGGCTGGATAATTCTAATGGGTTATATTTCTGGTGGAGTTTTGAGGGGGCTTATTGTCGGTGTCTTGGTAACGATTGTTTCACTATTTTTTACAGACTTGCAAGTCGCGCACCCTATTATGATGGTTATTGTGTTTTTGTTAACCGGCGTTTTGTTTTCTGCGGCTGGATTTATTAATGCTGCTTATGCAAGAAGTTTTGATGATATATCCATTGTGCCAACGTTCGTTTTGACGCCGCTGATTTATTTAGGCGGGGTCTTTTATTCGATCGATCTACTGCCTGCATTTTGGCAGAATGTCTCACTACTTAATCCGGTGCTTTATATGATTGATGTGTTTAGGTTTAGTGTTTTAGGCGCATCTGATATTCCTTTGTTATATGGCTTTAGCGTTATCGTTACATTTATTGTTTTTCTGTTAGGGATCAGTTTACGATTACTTTCTAAAGGAATTGGCATAAGGAATTAGTGTGTGAGATTGAATGTTGCGGTGCGATGAGATAGAATTCGCTGAATTTTTAAGTAATTTTTTCTAGAATTACTGGATGACAGGGTCAATGAATGATGATGCTTTCAAGCATTAGTAAAAAGAGACCTGAATAAATAAACTTACAATTAACAAAGAAGCCTAATCAATGAATCACTTTAAGATCAAGAAGGGGTTGGATTTACCTATTACAGGTGCGCCAGACCAAGTTATTTCAGAGGGTAATCAGGTTTCCAGTGTTGCTGTTGTTGGCAGTGATTATATCGATATGAAGCCAACTATGCTGGTTCAAGAAGGCGATAGAGTCAAACTGGGGCAAATTTTATTTACTGATAAAAAAACCGAAGGGGTGAACTTTACCTCACCAGGTTGTGGAGTTGTTAAAAGCATCAACCGAGGTGCGAAACGTGTGTTGCGTACTGTCGTTATTGAGTTAGATGGCGATGAGCAGGTTGAATTTACAAAATACACGTCAGATAAGTTAGCGAACCTTGATGCGGTGGACGTTGTAAAAAACTTAACGGAGTCTGGGTTATGGGCAGCGTTTAGAACTCGCCCATTTAGCAAAATACCGAAGCCAACGACTAAACCAGTCGCTATACATGTTTCGGTGATGGATACTAATCCTTTAGCGGCGGATCCTAGTGTTATTATTTCAGCCGATGCAGCTGCGTTTAAGGATGGTTTGGCTGTTATATCTCGCCTAACCAGCGGTAAGGTTTATGTTAATAAAGCACTTGATGTAGATGTTGCTGTTCCTGATATGGTCGAGGTGACCGAATTTTCAGGTCCGCACCCAGCTGGTTTAGCGGGGACTCATATGCACTTTATCAGCCCAGTGAGTGCTAATAAAGTTGCCTGGACAATTGGTTATCAAGACGTTATTGCCGTGGGCAAGCTATTTACAACGGGTTTCTTAAACGTTGATAGAGTAGTCGCTATCGCTGGGCCTATGGTGAATAAGCCGCGTTTAATTAAAACAAGATTGGGTGCGGATACGCAGGAGCTTGTGAGAGGCGAATTAAAAGATGGCAAGATTCGTGTCATTTCCGGGTCGATTCTATCGGGGCGAAAAGCAAATAATTGGGCCAATTATTTAGGCCGCTACCATGTTCAACTCTCTGTTCTTCAAGAAGGCCGTGAGCGTCAATTACTAGGTTGGTTAAACCCAACAGGCGAGAAGTTCTCGTTTACAAACGCCTTATTCTCAAGCTTTAATCGTAAACAAAAAATGGGTATGGATACATCAGCACATGGGAGCCCACGTGCGATGGTGCCCATTGGTGTTTTTGAGGGTGTAATGCCTTTAGATATTTTACCTACTCAGTTACTGCGCGCTCTTGTCGTTATGGATGTTGATTCTGCTGAATCACTCGGTGCGTTGGAGCTAGATGAAGAGGATTTGGCCTTATGTTCTTTTGTGGACTCAGGCAAGCATGATTTTGGGTTGGCGCTACGCGCTAATTTGGCACACATCGAGAAGGAGGGTTAATGTCTCGTTTAAGGAACTATTTAGATTCAATACACCCGCACTTCGTAAAAGGTGGGGCGTATGAAAAGTATTACGCCATTTATGAAATGGTTGATACTTTTTTGTATACACCAAAAGATGTAACATCAGGTTCAACCCATGTTCGTGATGCGATTGATTTAAAACGCGTGATGACCTACGTGTTTATCGCGGCGTTACCTTGTGTCATGATGGCGATGTGGAATACCGGCCACATGGCTAATATGGCAATGGCTGACTTAGGGCTTACATCACTTGATACTTGGCGTGGTCTTGTGACCAATATGGTTGGTTATGACCCCGATAGTATCTTCTCCTGCATGGTTCATGGTGCAATGTATTATTTGCCTATATATATAGTGACGGTATTGGTTGGTGGTATGTGGGAGGTTTTATTTGCTATCGTCCGTGGGCACGAAGTGAATGAAGGTTTCTTTGTAACATCGATGCTTTTCTCATTAATTCTACCAGCAACAATACCGCTTTGGCAGGTCGCTTTGGGGATCTCGTTTGGAGTGGTTATCGGTAAAGAGGTATTCGGTGGGACAGGTAAAAACTTCTTAAACCCAGCATTAACGGGGCGTTGTTTCTTGTTTTTTGCTTATCCAGCGCAAATGTCAGGTGATGCGATTTGGACTGCAGTCGATGGGTTTAGTGGAGCGACTGCATTGGGTATGGCTGCTGCTGGTGGTATTGACGCGGTTATGGCCTCAGGCATTACATGGATGGATGCGTTTTTAGGCACGATGCAAGGTTCAATTGGTGAAACCTCAGCACTCGCGTGTTTGATTGGGGCGGCATTCTTGCTGTATACGCGTATTGCATCATACCGAGTCATGTTGGGTGTTTTAGCGGGCATGATTGTAACCAGTACGTTATTTAATTTTATCGGCAGTGAAACTAATCCGATGTTTGCAACACCTTGGTATTGGCACGCCGTATTAGGTGGCTTTGCTTTTGGTGCTATTTATATGGCAACTGACCCTGTTAGTGCAGCAATGACCAATACCGGCCGTTGGGTATACGGTATTTTAATTGGTCTAATGGTGATTTTGATCCGGGTGGTAAACCCAGCTTTTCCAGAAGGCATGATGTTGGCAATCCTATTTGCAAACATGTTTGCACCACTCATTGACTATTTTGTTGTTCAGTCGAACATCAAAAGAAGGGAGAAACGAAATGCCTAACGATAATAAAAAAGGTAGTTCAATGAATTTCTTAGCATTACCCAATGATAGTACCGCTAAAACATTTATTATGGCGACGCTCGTTTGTTTAGTCTGTGCTATTTTTGTGTCGGTTTCTGCGGTGGCATTAAAACCACTACAAGTGCTTAATAAAGAGTTGGATAAGAAAAAGAACATCCTTCAGGTCGCTGGTTTATATCACGAAGGCGATGATATTGAAGCAGCATTCTCTAAAATTGAAATCAAATTGATTGATCTTGAAACGGGAGAGTATTCAACAGAGCTTGATGCGGCAACTTACGACGAAATTAAAGCAGCTAAAGACCCTCAGCTCAACGTTAAAATTCCTAAAGAAAATGATTTGGCGAGCATCAGAATGCGGCCTAAATTAATGCCTGTTTACCAAGTAAAAGAAGATGATAAAGTGACACAGCTTATTTTGCCGGTAAATGGCTATGGATTGTGGTCAACATTATATGGATTTCTGGCAGTTGAAAATGATGGTCAAACGATAGTAGGGCTAAGTTACTACCAACATGCAGAAACGCCCGGTTTAGGTGGTGAAGTAGATAATCCTAAGTGGAAAAAAATATGGTCGGGTAAGAAAATATACGGACCTGATGGTGATGTTGCTATTAGTGTTATTAAAGGAACAGTTGTGCCGGGTGCTACTGGCGAAGAGTTCCAAGTGGATGGCTTAGCTGGTGCAACACTGACCAGCCGCGGTGTTAGTAATATGTTGAAGTATTGGATGGGTACGCAAGGCTACCAAAACTATTTGACTAAAATTCAAGCGAACGGAGTGTAAAATGAGTAATCAATCAAAAAAAATCATATTAGACCCGTTAATTGATAATAACCCGATTGGCTTACAAGTATTGGGTATTTGTTCGGCATTAGCCGTTACAACTAACTTGGGTACAGCTTTGGTAATGAGCCTTGCACTAACGTCAGTGACGGCATTTTCGAACTTATCAATCAGTATGATTCGTAACCATGTGCCGAGCGCGATTCGTATTATCGTTCAAATGACCATTATTGCATCATTGGTTATCGTGGTTGATCAAGTGCTTAAAGCGTATGTTTATGATTTAAGTAAGCAGCTATCAGTGTTTGTTGGACTGATCATCACTAACTGTATTGTTATGGGGCGTGCGGAAGCATTTGCAATGAAAAACCCACCGGGGCTTAGCTTTTTGGATGGTATTGGAAATGGCTTAGGTTATTCGTTGGTGTTAATGTTTGTGGGTACTTTTCGTGAACTATTAGGGTCAGGTAAATTATTCGGTGTTGAAATTCTTTCAACGGTTAATGATGGTGGATGGTATGTACCTAATGGACTTATGTTACTTCCACCGAGCGCATTCTTCATTATCGGTTTAATGATCTGGGGGGTTCGAGTTATGCGCCCTGCTCAAGTTGAAGAAGCAGACTTTAAAATAAAAGATGTTAGTGGAACGGAGGCGGTTTAATGGAAGCGTATATTAGTTTATTTGTTCGTGCGGTTTTTGTAGAGAACCTTGCGCTCGCTTTCTTTTTGGGGATGTGTACTTTCTTGGCAGTATCAAAGAAGGTCTCAACCGCAATGGGCTTAGGTGTTGCCGTTATTTTGGTTCAGACATTAACCATGCCGTTGAATAACATTATTTATCAAGGGATTCTTAAAGAAGGTGCATTAGATTGGCTGGGGTTACCAGACGTAGACCTAAACTTTTTAGGCTTGATCAGTTATATCGGTGTCATTGCTGCGGTTGTACAAATTCTGGAAATGGCGATGGATAAATATGCGCCTGCTTTATATAACGCGCTGGGTGTTTTCTTACCGTTGATTACAGTGAACTGTGCCATTTTAGGTGGCTCGTTATTTATGGTTGAACGTGACTATAACTTGGGTGAAAGTGTTGTATTCGGTTTTGGTAGTGGGCTAGGTTGGGCGCTTGCGATAACAGCAATTGCGGGAATTAGAGAAAAGCTAAAGTATTCAGATGTGCCGGATGGGTTACGTGGTTTAGGTATTACGTTTATTACTGCGGGTCTTATGGCGATGGGCTTTATGGCGTTCTCAGGCATTCAACTGTAATTAGGAATTCAAGATGTTAGAAATTGGACTAGGTATTACGTTTTTTACGGCAATTGTGTTGATACTGGTTGTTGTGATTTTGTCTGCAAAATCAAAACTGGTTGCGCACGGAAATGTAAAAGTATTAATTAACGGTGAAAAAGAAGTCGAAGCGCCTGTGGGTAGTAAGCTGCTGGGTGCGTTAGCAGATGCTCAACTATTTGTTCCTTCTGCATGCGGCGGTGGTGGCACATGTGGTCAATGTAAAGTGCGTGTACTAGAAGGTGGGGGTTCGATGCTACCGACTGAAGGTACACATATTAATAAAGGGCAAGAACGGGCTGGTGAGAGATTATCGTGTCAGTTAACCGTTAAGCAAGACATGAAGATCGAAGTGCCAGAAGAAGTGTTTGGTGTTAAAAAATGGGAATGTACTGTTAAGTCAAACCATAACGTTGCCACCTTCATTAAGGAGCTGGTTTTAGAATTACCTGCAGGCGAAGATGTGGGTTTCCGTGCGGGTGGTTATATTCAAATTGAATGTCCTCCCCACGTGGCAGACTACAAAGATTTTGATATTGAAGAAGAGTACCGAGGGGATTGGGATCACTTTAATGTGTGGCGTTATAAGTCTATTGTGGAAGAAGACGTGTTGCGTGCATATTCAATGGCTAATTATCCTGAAGAAGAAGGGATCATTATGCTAAATGTACGTATTGCTTCGCCAGCACCTAATGCACCTGAAGGTACTCCACCGGGTAAGATGTCATCTTACATATTTAATCTTAAACCAGGCGATAAGGTTACTATCTCAGGCCCATTTGGTGAGTTTTTTGCGAAGAAAACTAAGGCAGAAATGGTCTTTATTGGTGGTGGAGCCGGTATGGCGCCGATGCGCTCACATATTTTTGATCAATTACGTCGATTGAAAACTGATCGTAAAATGTCATTCTGGTACGGTTCACGAAGCCTAAAAGAAATGTTTTACGTTGAAGATTTCGATATGCTAGCCAGAGAAAATGATAACTTTGATTGGCACGTTGCTTTATCTGATCCACAACCTGAAGATAACTGGGATGGATTGACCGGGTTTATTCATGAAGTACTGTTAGAGCAGTACTTAAAAGACCATCCGGCACCTGAAGATTGCGAGTTTTATATGTGTGGGCCTCCTATGATGAATGCGGCGGTTATTAAAATGCTTCAAGACCTTGGTGTTGAGGATGACAATATTATGCTTGATGACTTTGGTGGTTAATTGAATAGTGTTAAGCGGCCCGTTAGGAACACACTGTTTTTAACGGGTTTTTTTATATTAGCTGTCAGCGTACTTGGTTGTAATCAACGTCCAACTTCTTCGGCCTTTACAGGGCAAACGATGGGCACCACGTACCATATAACTATTTCTAGAGATAATAACATTACCTCTAGTGAGTTAAAACAGACAGAAATTGACGCATTATTATTAGCAGTTAATAGATCATTTTCTACCTATATCGATTCATCTGAGGTCTCGACGTTTAATCAATATAAGGGGACGCAAGGGCAGCTTAAGAGTGCTGACTTTATCGGGCTGTTGATTGAGGCTCAACGTATTAATTCTTTGACAGCCGGTGCGTACGATATAACGGTTGGCCCTTTGGTTAATCTATGGGGGTTTGGCCCCGAGTTTAAAGAAGAAAATATACCCAGTAATGAGGCTATTGAACAAGCATTGAGTAACGTTGGATTTGGAAATATATCGGTTGACGTAGAAGCTAGCCAAGTTAGGAAACTAAAACCAGACGTTTACGTCGACTTCTCGTCTATTGCCAAGGGTTACGGAGTAGATCGAGTGGCTAGGCTAATAGAATCAAAAGGCTACACCAATTATATGGTTGAAATTGGTGGTGAAATGCGGGTTAAGGGGCATAATCAAGAAGGCAATAGGTGGCGTATTGCGATCGAAAAACCTGATTCTGCCGCTAGAGCCATTCATCGCGTTATTAATGTAACCAATGTAGCAATGGCAACGTCTGGCGATTATCGAAATTTTTTCTTGAAAGATGGAGTTCAGTTCACACACACCATTGACCCAAAAACTGGCTGGCCAGTGCAGCATAATTTGGCATCCGTCACCGTATTGCATGAAAGCACGGCGATTGCTGATGCATTGGCAACGGCTTTTATGGTGTTAGGTGATAAAAAAGGGTACGATTTAGCGATGAAAAACGAATTAGCTGTTCTCTTTTTGGTTAAACAGGACGATGGTTTTAAAGAACTGCAGACCCCATCGTTTAAAAAATTTATTGAGGCGCATAAATAATGAATACATTTCTAGTTACCTTCTTGTTTTTTCTACTGTTTGTTGTCGTTATGGCTGTGGGTGTTATTTTCAGTAATAAAAAAATAAAGGGAAGCTGTGGCGGCTTAAACAGCGTGGATGGTTTGGAAGGTGAATGCCTGTTGTGCAATAAAAAATGTGAAAAAAAAGCCGCATCATAAAGCGAAGTTGTTTTTTAGTTTTAAAAAGGTCAATTTAACGATACAGAGGGACGTATGCTTAAGTCAGTATTAATTAAAGATTACATGGCAACAAATTTATCAACATTTACGCCAGAAACACCAATTTCTGATGCCATTCAGTTTCTTAATACGCACAAAATCTCAGGTGCGCCCGTCATTGATGAGCAGGGTAGCTTGGTTGGTATTCTTTCTGAAAAGGATTGTCTTAAAGTAGCATTGCAATCGACCTATTATGATGATTGGGTGGGTGGTAGTGTTTCAGAATATATGACGCCCGATGTTGAAACAGTAGATGATACTGCCAGTGTTGTTGACCTTGCAGAAAAATTTATAAAATCTGCATTCAAGCGCTATCCGGTGCTTAATGAGAACGGTGACCTGGTTGGGCAAATTAGCCGAAGTGACGTTCTTAGAGCGCTAGATATACTTTGGTAAGTTTTGTCTGAAACATACTATTGGTACGATTACGAAACGACGGGGATAGACCCATCTAGAGATCGTGTTGTTCAATTTGCGGGTATACGTACGGACTTAAGCTTTAATCAGGTAGCAGAACCGGATGTTTTCTACTGCAAATTGCATGATGATATCTTGCCTCACCCTGAAGCGTGTTTAGTGACTGGAATATCTCCTCAAGTTGCAAACGAAAAGGGCTTGCTAGAGTCTGACTTTATTACCCGAGTTCACCAGCAATTTAGTGTGCCGCAAACGTGCGTTGTTGGATACAACAGCATACGCTTTGATGATGAATTTACGCGTAATCTGTTATATAGAAACTTTTTTGACCCGTATGCACGTGAGTGGAAATCGGGTAACTCTCGTTGGGACTTAATTGATGTCGTCCGAATGACTCATGCTTTGCGGCCGGAAGGGATCAAGTGGCCAGTTCGTGAAGGTAATCTTCCCAGTTTTAAGCTAGAAGAACTAACAAAGGCAAATGGGATATCCCATGAATCTGCGCACGATGCACTATCAGATGTATACGCAACTATTGCCCTGGCAAAGCTTATTAAGCAGAAACAGCCTAAGCTTTTTACTTGGGGCTTTGGGTTGCGCGATAAGAAAAAAGCCGCTGACCTGTTAGATGTTAATAAACAGGCAACGGTGGTACATATTTCGAGTAAATACCCTGCGAGTCAAGACTGCCTTGGTATTGTGTGTCCGCTAGTCCAACACCCCATCAATAAAAACGCTATTATCGTTGTTGATTTAACAGCGGATCCTAACGATTTAATTAACTTAACGGCTAATGAAATTTATAAACGTCTCTACACGGCGACGGCCGACTTGAATGATGGTGAGCAACGTATTCCATTAAAAGCGGTACACTTGAATAAATCACCTATGTTAGCGCCAGTAGGTACGTTAAACGAGGGTATTAAAGAAAAGTTAGGCATTGACCTGTCGCAGTGTGAAATAAACCGTCAGGTAGTTTTGCAAGCAAAAATTACTGACAAAATCTCCGAAGTTTTTTCAATCAATGAGTTTGAAGCTGCAACTGACCCCGATCTAATGCTATATGGTGGCGGTTTTTTTAGCCAGTTAGATGCGAGAAATATGACGCGCATAAGAGAATGCCCAAAAGGTGAGCTAGCGACACTGGATTTACCGTTTGAGGATGACCGCTTAGCGGAAATGCTTTTTCGTTATAGAGCTAGGAATTACCCAGAAACACTCACAGTTGAAGAAGAAAACCGAAGGCAAAAGTATCGTTATGAGTGCCTTACTAAAGAAAAAAATGACGGTCGATTAACGTTACTAAATTACTTTCAGCGCTTGGATGAGCTTATTGCTGAAGAGACTTGGAGTGACAAGCAGCAAACATTGCTGGAAGATTTAGTGAGCTATGGTGAACAAGTTGCTGAAAGTTTAGGCGAGTGACGCTATTAATAAAGCTAAGGTTATTGGTAGAATGCGCCCAATTTATTGACAATTAAACCTTTTAATTAGGAAAGAACATGGCTGAAACAGTAGAAGAGTTAACGGTTAGTTATACAGACGGCGGTATTGAAACCGTAAAAGAGTTAGATAAAGTAGTTCTTTCAAAGGGTGCTTGGGCGACGGTCATTTACAAACATCAAGACTGGAATCGCACAAAAGAAGAATACGGGCCAGATAAATATACCATCCGTCGTTATCAAAAACGTAATGGTGAATATCAGCAAAAATCAAAATTCAATATTTCAAGTGCTGCGCAGGCAGAAGGCATTATTGCTGCACTACAAGGTTGGATTAAACCGTAAGGTATTTTGTATTTATTAAGTGATATTTTTATGTGTTTAGCGTAAAAAATAACTTGTCTTTTAAAAAATTGGGAATAAAATCTCGCGATATAACTATTTGTAATTCGATATTTTTTATGTTTTCAGAGAAATAGCGTTATTGTGAATTTCTAAGTTTAGAAACAGCGATAACACTAGCCCTGTTTTAGACGAGGAACACACATGCAATTATCTGCCGCTTTTGAGGTGGGATTGGAAGATCCCACCGTGGAAAATGGCCGTTGGCAACAAGATTCAATGCCTTCGGCCCCAATAGAGCAACTCGGTGAAAGCCTACTCAAGGATCATTTTATTCAACGCAATGGCGTTGAATTTGCTGGGACTCACTTATTATTAGATTTACACGGCGCAACGTTTTTAGATGATCTGTCACGAATGGAGAAAACCATGCGTGAGATTGTTTCAAAATGTGGCGCAACACTCTTACACATCCATTTACATCACTTCACGCCCAGCGGCGGTATTTCAGGCGTAGCTGTTCTGGCTGAATCACATATCAGTGTGCATACTTGGCCTGAGCGAGATTATGCGGCGTTTGATGTATTTATGTGCGGTGATGCTGAGCCGGAAAATGCCATACCCGTTTTAAAGCGTGCCTTCTTTCCTAAACGTCTCGAAGTTGTTGAAGAGTTGCGTGGGCAGGTCGCATGAAAAGCGCCTTTAATGAAACCTTATACGACGCATACAGCCAAGAATTTACGGTAGACAAAGTTTATTTCGAGCAGAAAACGGATCACCAGCACTTGATTATCTTTGAAAATGCTAAATTTGGTCGTGTGATGGCTTTAGATGGAATTGTGCAAACGACCGAAGGTGATGAGTTCATCTATCACGAAATGATGACCCACGTTCCTTTATTGGCTCACGGTAACGCCAAGCGCGTGTTGATTATCGGCGGTGGTGACGGAGGTATTCTTAGAGAAGTTTGTAAACACGGCTCGGTCGAGCACATCACTCAGGTAGAAATTGACCTTCAAGTTGTGGAGATGTGTAAAAAATATTTACCCAACCACAGTGCAGGTGCATACGATGATCCACGGGTTAATATCGTCATTGATGATGGTGCAAATTATGTTCGGCAGAGCGACGAACAATTTGACGTCATTATTACAGACAGCACAGACCCTATTGGCCCTGGCGATGTCTTGTTTACGTCTGATTATTATCAACATTGTAAAGCAAGGCTCCGCGAAGGTGGTGTGATGGTGGCTCAAAACGGCGTCGCCTTTATGCAAATCGATGAAGTGTTTACAACGGCTCAACGTATGCAACCCTACTTTACCGATCAAACATTTTATTGTGCGGCCGTACCTACATACGTAGGTGGTGTGATGACGTTTGCATGGGCGAGTAATAATGACGTTTTAAGGACTTTTTCAACCGGCGATCTAGTGGAACGTTTCAAACAATCAGCAATACCTTGTCGTTACTACAGCCCAGCTATTCATCAAGCATCTTTTGCCTTACCGCAATACGTGATTGATGAACTAGAGTCTGGTTTAGATCAATGAGCAATTTCGAAAGAATTCAGGTCTTAAAAAACCAAGAAGCGGAACCTTACGCTAACTTTGTTGCAGAATATGGTAGTCCCTTATTGATTTTAGATTGCAATAAAGTGGCGGAGCAGTTTAATGCGCTGAGCGATGCGCTACCAAATATTGAATTCTTTTATGCCATAAAAGCGTTGCCGCATCCGGCGATGATCAGGACTTTATTACAATTTAATGTAGGTTTTGATATTGCCTCAAAAGGTGAAATAGACCTGTTAAGATTAGAGCGTGCACAGGCACGAAATACCATTCACACGCATCCCATCAAACGCGATGATGATATACGAGATGCCCTGAGTTACGGCTGTACGACATTTGTTGTTGATAATATTTGGGAGCTTGAAAAATTTGTTGCGTATCGACATCGAGTCGCACTTTTAATTCGCGTTAGCTTTCCTAATGCTAAAACAAACATTGATTTGTCCCGAAAATTTGGTTGCCAACCTTCGGATGTTTTGCTGTTATTAAGAAAAGCCAAAGCGTTGGGTATACATGTTAAAGGCTTATCTTTTCATGCCGGTTCCCAGTGTACTGACTCGAGCAATCACGTTCATGCAATACGGCAATGTGCCGCTATTATTGAGCAAGCTGAAGCGGAATTGGGTAAGTTGCTACCTATTTTGGATATCGGTGGCGGTTTTCCAGTGAGTTACACGCACTCGACTCAAGACATCAATCAGTTTTGTTATCCAATTAACGAGGCATTAGCGACGTTGCCAGCGCATATTAATGTGATTGCAGAGCCGGGGCGATTTTTGTCAGCGCCTGTGATGGAGTCTGTTTCCCGTGTTATTGGTAAGGCAGAAAGGTCGGACGGCACATGGTATTACCTTGATGACGGCGTCTATAATTCATACTCTGGGCAAATTTACGATCATGCTACGTATCCGTTGACTGTTTTCAGTGATGGCGAGTGTTCTAGCATAGCGACGCTCGCGGGTCCTACTTGTGACAGCATTGATGTGATTGCCGAACAAGTTAATTTGCCGCCCTTAAGGATAGGTGATCTTGTTATTGGTAAGCAAATGGGCGCTTATACATCAGCATCATCCACACGGTTTAACTCGCTAGAGACAGCAGAAATTGTCGTTATCAATGGGCCTTCAGTCGGCTTAAATACGATATTTATTACACATAGCTCATGAGAGGGTAATGTAATGGGAAAAGATGTAGAAACATTTGACGATGATTTTGAAAACATTGGATTAAATGAAGAAGTTGTTAGTCGGAGTCCTACAGCAGCAGAAAATAAATACGAAGCACGTCGTAAATTAGAAGCGTTAATGGAACAAAGAAAACTAGACCGGCTTTTAGATGAATTTTATGATTAGCCAATCAGCAAAGGCTGGTTATATTTAACTTTAAAAGCTAAACAAAATATTAGCTCAATAGTTGTGAAAAATAGTGATAAAACGACGCGATTTCAGTGTTGCCTATCACCATAGAGTTTTGAGTACAGCCCTTGTTTTTCAATTAAACTGTCATGGTTACCTTGCTCACTGATCATGCCGTCCTCAAAAACATAGACGTGATTTGCTTGTTTTACGGCACTTAATCGGTGGGCGATGATAATGGTGGTTCGGTCTTTTAGGAACTTTCTCATTGCCTTATGTAACTGAAATTCGGTTTCACTATCAAGTGCTGACGTAGCTTCATCAAGAATGACTACTTTAGGCTTGCTGAGGATCATTCTAGCTATTGCTAGTCTTTGACGTTGCCCACCAGAGAGACGTACACCTTGTCGACCTACTAATGTATCAAGTTGCTTAGGCATTTCTTTAACTGTTTTGTCGAGCTGAGCAATGGTTAGTGCATTCCATAATTCGTTATCGCCTATATCACGTCCCATATTTAAGTTATCTCGTACAGAACTATTAAATAAGACGGGGTGTTGAAGAACCGTTGATACATTGTCACGAACGGTGTCGAAGCCAATTTTATTAATAGGGATATGATCAAAATAGATCATACCGTCACTAATAGGGTATAAGCCAAGTAGCGCTTGAACTAAGGTTGATTTCCCACCACCACTGGCGCCCACTAAGGCAATCTGTTCTCCGGACTTAATATCAAGTGTTACGCCGTTAAGTACATCTAGCTTTCCTTTGTATGAAAAATGAATATTGTTCATTTGAATAGAAACAGACGGCTTGTTTTTAAACGGGTTTACTTGATGCGGATAACGGGGCTCATCATTCAACGCAATCAGCGAGTTTATGCGTCCAAGAGCTGCTTTTGCCGAGTAAAAAGTTAATTGAACACTCAATATTTCTTGCACGGGGCCCATCATGAACCAGAGGTAACCGAATACAGCAAACATCTGGCCAATACTTAGGTCGGAATAAACCACCATAAACATAGCGATAGCACGAAATAAATCGAAGCCGAATAAGAAAATCATAAAACTTAACCGGTTTGCGGTGTCGCTTTTCCATGAGTAACTACTGGCATGCGTTTTAATAGTGTTGGCTTTCTCAGTCAGTAGCGTTGTGTAATGTTTACTTCGGTTATTGGCGCGGATTTCCCCAATAGCATCAAGCGTTTCAGTTAATGATTGTTGGAAGTTCTCAAAAGCTAAATTTTCGTTAGCTTTTAAATGTTTAACGCGCTTAGCAAATATGGTTGTGAAGTAGATGACAGCGGGATTAAGGAAAAGAATAAAAAGAGCTAACTGCCAGTGCATCCATAGAAGAACGACAGAGGTGCCAATGACGGTTAATGTGGCTACCAATAGTTTACTGCTTGTGGTGCCAATAAATTGGTCAATGGTTTCAATATCAGTAATAAAATGACTGGCGACGGTTCCACTGCCTACCGTTTCAAAATCAGCCATGGAAATGTATTGCAAGCGATGTAATAAATTTCTACGAATTTGAAAGGTAATGTCCTTAGCCGTTAAGGTAAATAACCGCGTTTGAATGACATTAAAAATAAGAGAAATACCGCGTAATAACAAGGTCAGGAGCAGCAGGGCGAAAATGTATAGGACTGGGCCATGCCATCCTATAGGGGATACCTTCTGGATTGTTTGAATGGCGATATCTGGTTGGTTAAGAAGGACCTCATCAACCAGTAGTGGCATTAAAAGTGGAACGGGTACACTCGCTAAAACAGCTAGCATGGCAATAATATTTGCTTTAATTAGAGCCTGTTTGTGGCTCATGGCCATCCTTAATAGCGTTTGCCATTGATAGCTAGTATGGCAACGATTGTTTTTTAGTAAGTTAGGCAATGTATATTTAAGTAGAAAGGCTAAAAGTCATATGAAATATTTTAAATGATCAGAAATGAACTATGTTGAGCTAATCCTGTTTAGGGGGTTATAAACTGAAAAGGATTTAATTATTACTATGCTAATACATGTAGTGAGATAGAATAATAAGGAAAGCGGTTAAATATTTATTCGTTTTTTTGTAAATTGCCTCATTTGAATAATAGTAAAAAAACGTCAAGAACCTAATTTGGCTTGAGCTAGCTTTTTGCTTGCTGTTGATAGGGGTTAAGGCTATGTATTTTGTCATTCAGTGGGCAAGCAAGTAGATAAAAGTTCGTGACAAGTACTATAAGATAAATGGCTTTGGCTGGAATACTATCTGTATGACTTCAGGTTAATGGAGCTATGGCAACATAGCTGAACTTGTTTTATGTGATTGAATAAGCAGTGGAACGTTCTTAAACTGAAATTATGACAAGAATGCTTGCTTTGATTTGTGAGGTGGAAAGGGCCGTTTTAAGTAATGTTAGTAAACGCGTGGAGAGGATTAGTTAAATGGAAATAGAGTTAGTATTGGGTGTTGTCATCGGTGCGATTTTTGGTTTTTGTTTATCGTTGTTGTTCAAAAAAGGTAGTGATCAGAGTTTAAAGATAAAGGAATTAGAAGCTGAGCACGAGAAATATCGTAAACAGGTTGATGATCACTTTGTTAACACAGCGGTGTTATTTAAGGGGTTAACAGATCAATACCGTGATGTTTACCGCCATATAGCGAGTGGAGCGGGTGAGTTATGCTCTGAAGAGGCAAAAGCGCTTCACATAGACTTAGAGGAGTCGGCATTGCTTAACAAGCCTGATGAAGATGTTGCTGAAGAGCCTGAGACTGTTGATTTAGAAAAAGCCTCGTTAAAAGATAGCCCTATGGCAGATCTCATCCAAGAAGCTGATTTAACTGCTGAAGGTCAAGCAGATGACGATTTTCCTCTTGCCACTGAAGTTGAAATATCTGCTGACATTGCCGAGGAAATAAAAAGCCAGAACAGTAAAGAAGAGAGTTGAATGTTAATTCAGACATGTTTTTGCTAACGACGTTTCAGTTGCTTAGTTCTTCAAAAAATTTATCTTAAAAGGTTAATTAAGTTTGTCAAATGCTACAAAAGCCGACATTTGGTTGGTACTCGTTACAATATTAGCCGCTATTAGCTGGATTTTCTCAAAAGAAGCTGTCTTATTAATGCCGCCGCTTTTGTTCGTCAGCTTACGTTTTTTGTTAGCGGGGTTGTTGTTATTAGCCGTTGGTTTTAATCAATTCCAAGCGTTAACTTGGAATCAGTACCGTCAATCAATTTTGGTGGGGAGTATTTTTGCCATTGGTATGTGTTTTTGGATTATGGGGTTGTACTCCGGCGTAAGTCTAAGTGTTGCAAGCTTTATAACCAGTTCAGCCGTAATTTTCTCGCCCATTATTGCGAGAATATTTTTTGGAGAAAGAATTCCAATGAGTACTTGGTATGCTATTCCCTTCGCTTTAGCAGGACTTGGTTACTTGTCATTATCAGGTGAGCTTGAAATTCAGACAGGGCAATTGTTGTTTATACTGTCCGCCCTGTTTATTGCCCTGTTTTTTGTGTTGAATTCTAGAGCCGCTAACCATCGAGAAATAGTGGCCCTAGATGACATCATTGGGGTTAGTGAAAAAGTCCCCACCTTGCCATTAACAGCTATTGCGCTAATGACGGTGGGTGTTTTATCGGGAACGTTGTCTTTTGTTGTCGAGAGTTGGTCTCATGCAGCGGACAATTTTTCAATTAATTTGCTGGCGTGGGTCTTAGCGAGTGCATTTATTGGAACAGCGTTACGCTTTTTTATGCAAACGCACGCTCAAAGCCTCTCAACTAATAGCCATGGTGTGGTGATTATGATTGTAGAGCCAATTTGGACGGCACTATTAGCTGCAATTTGGTTTGGGGAAAGGCTAGTTGGGAATGATTTAATAGGCTGCGTGTTAGTTTTTCTGGCGGTCATTATTATCCGCTGGACTCTTTTTAAAAACGTATTTAAGAAAAGGCTAACTTGAATTTTTAAATAATGGTAAGAAGGGGGCCCTCTTTAGGTGACCCTTAAGTCGCTATAGGCAGCTTAAAAATTGATTCATTGAGCGCTATAAAATATTACGTTATCCCTTTAAAATACACGATCTATCTTGATTAACTAACAGGCACCCCGATGATCATTAAACCAAAAACGCGTGGATTTATTTGTACAACAGCACACCCTATTGGCTGCGCTGAGAATGTAAAACAACAAATTAAAATCACGCAGAAGCAAGGTCAAGTGAAAGATGGGCCAAAAAAAGTACTTATTATTGGTTCTTCTAGTGGTTATGGCTTGGCTTCACGCATTACGGCTGCGTTTGGTTCGGGCGCTGCGACAATTGGTGTTTTCTTTGAAAAGCCTAGCAGTGAAAAAAAACCGGGTTCTGCTGGATGGTACAACACGGCTGCATTTGATGCTGAAGCAAAAAAAGCGGGCTTATACGCGAAGCATATTAATGGCGATGCCTTTTCAAATGAAGCAAAACAAAAAGCCATTGATTTAATCAAACAAGATTTGGGTGAAATAGACTTGGTGGTCTATTCACTGGCATCACCAGTACGTAAAGTGCCTGGCTCCGATCAGCTCACTCGCTCATGCTTAAAGCCAATAGGAGAGGTGTATCGTTCGACTGCTATTGATACCAATAAAGATATTATTATTGAAGCCGAAGTTGAGCCAGCAACAGAGCAGGAAGTTAAGGATACGGTTACCGTGATGGGCGGTGAAGACTGGGAGCTTTGGATGGATGCGCTTAGTGATGCAGGTGTTCTGGCGAAAGGTTGTCAATCTGTCGCCTATAGCTATATTGGAACTGCAATTACTTGGCCTATCTACTGGGATGGTGCGCTAGGTAAAGCAAAAATGGATCTGGATCGCGCTGCAAAAGCAATTGATACGAAGCTTAACCAGTCAAATGGCAGTGCTAATGTCGCGGTATTAAAATCTGTCGTGACACAGGCTAGCTCAGCAATTCCAGTGATGCCATTGTATATTTCTATGGTATTTAAAGTGATGAAGGAAGCTGGGATTCATGAAGGTTGTATCGAGCAAATAAACCGTTTGTTCAGAACGCAGTTATTTAACGCTGGGGCTGAGCAGAACCTCGATGATGCTAATCGCTTAAGACTTGATGATTGGGAGTTGCGTGATGATATTCAGCAACAATGCGTAGATATTTGGCCATCTGTAACAACAGAGAATTTATTCGAATTAACGGATTACGCGAGCTATAAAAAAGAGTTTCTTAACCTGTTTGGGTTTGAACTTGACTCTGTTGATTATGATCAAGAGGTCAATCCATTGGTAGAGTTTGATCTAGAAACACTTTAATAAAGATTCTTTTGCTTACGTTACTAACTTAGATGAACGACTAAGGTTTTTTTATGGACAAAAAAGACGCACACATTATTGTTTTAGGTAATGAAAAAGGTGGGACAGGGAAATCCACACTGGCTATGCATATTATTGTCGGCCTACTGGATAAGGGTAAGAAAGTAGCCGTGATTGACTTAGACGCAAGGCAAAAAAGTGTTGCTAGGTATGTGCAAAATCGACAAACATTTATGGCAAATGGTGGCGCTAAGGTTGCTATGCCTGAGTTTAAGGTGATTGCACAATCGACAGCTAGCCTTATTAAGGACCGGGAAATAGAAGACCAACAAAACTTTCAAAAAGGGTTAGATGCCTTCAAAAAAGACGTAGATTTTATTGTGATTGATTGCCCAGGTAATGATACGTATTTGTCGCGTTTGGCCCATGCTCTTGCAGATACGTTAGTCACACCCTTAAATGATAGCTTTGTTGATTTGGATTTATTGGGCGAAGTATCACCGACAAATTTTCAGGTTAAAAAGCTGAGCTTTTACACAGAGATGGTCTGGGATAGCCGAAAGTATCGCTCAGCGAGTGGTAAGCCGCCAATGGATTGGGTAGTCGTGCGGACTCGTTTAGCCTCGCTGGATTCACGAAACAATAAACGTGTGCATGATGCTTTAGATTCGTTGCAAAAACGAATTATGTTCCGTTATGTACCCGGCTTATATGAGCGTGTTATTTATAAAGAACTATTCCCAAGTGGTTTAACTATTTTGGATCTTGAGAAGGTTAACAGTATGTCTCATGTGGCAGCTAGGCAGGAGGTTCGGTCGTTAATAGGTAACCTTAATCTATTCGAATGAATTCTGCCTTAACGGAGACACAAAAAAATCAAATTATTGAAGAAACGGCACGCTATGTAGCGCTAGCTAATTCTTTATATCAAACAAATATTCCAATAATCCCCGTTAGTTTTGATTTGACAGGGCACACAATTGGCATGTACAAGGTGTCGCAGCATAAAAAAATTATTCGCTATAACGAATTGATTTTTAATAAATATTTCGAAGAAAATATTCAAGAGACTGTGCCACATGAAGTGGCGCATTATATTGTTGATATGCAATTTGGAGCAAAAAAAGTCCGCCCGCATGGGCTTGAGTGGCAATCCATTATGCAGGGGTTTGGGGCAAATGCCAGCCGAGTTGCTCGGTATGATTTAACAGATATTCCGAAGCGTCGGTATTCAACCATTGCGTACCAATGTGACTGTCAGGTACACGAGCTGGGTATTCGTCGGCATAACAAAGTGGTTCAAGGTAAAACAAACTATTTTTGTCGGCATTGTAGAGGTCTTTTAAAGGCTGTATGAGCTGGTTTGTTTATATCATCGAGACGAGTGATAGTAGCCTGTATACAGGCATTACTACGGATTTAGAGCGACGCTTCAAGCAACATGCGAGTGGGGTGGGGGCAAAATACTTTCAAGGCCGGCGCCCTATTAAGTTTGTTTATACTGAAAATGCAAAGAACAGGAGCGATGCAAGTCGTCGAGAAGCACAGATAAAAAAACTTACTAGAGAACAAAAGCTGCAATTGGTAACATCTTGAATTGTCAGGCTTTGCCCCCATATTTGTTTTATCTAATGACTTTTCAGGAATATAAAATATGGCCGAATCAATAAAAATTGTTTGTACGAATTGTGATGCGGTTAATAAGCTGCCAAGCGATAAATTAAACGCAGGCGGTGTTTGCGGTAAATGTAAAAAAAAGTTATTTGCTGGCCAGTATGTCACGTTAAAGGCGGCAAATGCGCAACGTCATTTTGAACAAAGTGATATTCCCGTTGTAGTTGACTGCTGGGCGGCCTGGTGTGGCCCGTGTAAATCGTTTGCCCCGACCTTTGAGCAAGCGATAAAAAAGTTAGAACCAAAAGCAAGGTTTGCCAAATTAGACACAGAAAAGGAACAAAGGTTAGCGGCTCGTTTTCAAATTAGAAGTATTCCAACTTTATTGGTAATGAAGAATGGAAAAGAAGTAGCAAGACAAGCAGGTGTGATGACTTTGCTACAGTTTGAGCAATGGTTGAAGCCTTATTTAGCTTAGTGCTCGCAATAGAGGTCTATCAATTTATTGGAAATATCTGATGAAGAATACTGTACTGATAGACAGCATGGGGTATTTCTTAGTGTTAAAAAAATTAATGACGCACTGGAGAATCATCGGTTTTTTCAATACCAAATAACTGTTCAATGGCCTGAGCATTAAACTGATAATGGTGATTGCAGAAGTCACAATGGGTATCGACAGAGCCTTTTTCTTCAAGTACTGATAGTAGCTCTTCATAGCCTACAGTGAGCAGCCCAGACTCAATTTTTTGCCTAGAGCAGTCGCATTTGAAGGCAACCGTTTGAGGGTCATAAAGAGTGACAGACTCTTCATGGAAAAGACGATGAATAACCTCTTCAGCGTTCAAATTGAGTAATTCATGGTCAGTAATGGTGTTGGCTAACATCTCGATACGTTCCCAATCCGCTGGTTCTCCGGCATGTGTGGGTAGTTCTTGAAGTAGAAAGCCAACAGCTTTATCAGCATTGGCCGATAGCCAGAGTCGGGTTTTAAGTTGTTCAGATTGTGTAAAATAAGACTCTAGTGCATCAGATAGTGACTCACCTTCCAACGCAACAATTCCTTGATAAGCTTGGCCTTTAGTTGGCTTAAGGGTTAATACAAGTCGCCCATCGCCAAATAATGAAGCTAAATTGTCAGCTTTAATTTCTTGTTCTTTATCCCAATGTGCTAAACCTCGAATAGTTTGCTGGTTGCTAGCTTGAGCAACGAGCATACTGATGGGGCCACTGCCTTGGACTTGGAGGATTAATGAACCATCAAACTTTAATGTGGCGGTTAATAATAAAGAAGCAGCAAGTGCTTGCCCTAATTGATCAGCGACAATGTCTGGGTAATTGTGCAAAGCTAAGGAAGCTTGAAAACTCGTATCTAGCGAGACTATTTCACCTCGTACGCCTAGGTTGTTAAATAGAAAACGAAAAAGTAAATCGTTGTTACTGTCAGTGTGCAAAGTAAATTACCGTAGCGTATTGTTATTAAAAATAGTCAAGGGAGCATTGTAATATACAAAGCAGGTTTTTAAGAAAAGCTTATTAGTGAATTGTTAGTATTCGCTTACAAAATGGACGGGGAGGTTAACCAATGATCAACGAAATCGATAATAATATAGGCGTTAGTATCGTAGATGTTACGTTGGCGCCAAGATATTGAGGATAATGACCAATCTGTTCACCGTACTTTACTGCCCCGCTTAACGCGTAAAAAGAAAATATCAGTGGTAAGAGGGCAATAACACTCAAGGTTGGGAAGTAGTTGAGTACAATGCCGCTCACAATGGTCATTAGTGTGATGAAGACAAAAAACGCATAGATAATATTGCTCACCTTTACACCGTATGCGATAGGGAGGTGGTGCCGTCCAATACGCCTATCTGCTTCAATGTCTGGGTATTGGTTTAGTAATAACAAGTTATTAGCTAACGAAAATGGAATGATAGCGACAAATAAAGAGTAGGCGGCGTAATGCCCTTGCAGGACAAATTGAGTGCCGACGACCATTAATACCCCAAACCCAACGCCAGGTGCTAAGAGGCAAAGTATCGGATGTTTATTGATCCACCCTGTATACGCCACAATGATGAAAATACCTAACAGGCCTAACGGGAGCAGTTCAATACCGTGTCTAAGCATAAAAAAAACACCAATCAGAGCGGTAGCAACTAACGATGTAATGCCAATGGACAACACGATATGAGCATGCTCTGGGTTGTTTGGTAAAGACCCACTACCTCCGCTAAAAGCAGTCTTTTGAGTGAGAAAGTCTAAGCCACTTTTAAAGTCGTCATACTCATTTAATGTGTTTACGGCGATATGAGCCAGTAGTGCACCGGCCATGGCAAGGGCGAGTATATAAAGGTTAATACTTTGCTGCTGAATGACGGTCGCCGCGCCTAAAAAAACGCATATAGGCGATAGAATTAAAAAGGGAACCCTAAGTGATTTGGTAATGGCATTAAGGTTTAACGGTTTATTAGTCATAAACTTGCGGTAGTCGTTTCAAAAGTTTTACTAAAAAGGCACATTCACTGAATTAAAATTTTCATTAGAGAACTCACTATTAAGCTTGTATTGTCACATGCTGGGCGATATTATTTTTGCCAAGTTCGTTATTATCTGAGCATTAAAATGAGAATGTTTTATCTCTACGGATAAGACTAGTATTAGTCACTATAAAAACAAGGTCAAATAAGTATGTTTTCTGATAAAACTGTTTTACCGTCTAAGGAGCAAGCACTGCCTGGGCGTTCTGATTCGATGCAGGTTTCAAGTTCTCATTATGTATATCGAGGGCACTCTTTAGTTGAACCCTTTCAACCAGGGCATAAAAAAGCGCTCTTTGGTTTAGGTTGTTTTTGGGGTGCAGAGCGGAAGTTCTGGCAATTAGAAGGTGTGTACTCAACAGCCGTTGGTTACGCTGCCGGGTTTACGCCCAACCCAACATACGAAGAGGTCTGCTCGGGGCAAACCGGGCACAATGAGGTGGTGTTGGTCATCTATGACCCAGCGATAATTACTTATAGCGACTTGCTTAAAACCTTTTGGGAGTCTCATAATCCAACGCAAGGTATGCAGCAGGGGAATGATGTGGGTACACAGTATCGCTCAGGCATTTATTACACAACAGAAGATGAATCTAATTTGGCGAAGCAAACGCGTGAAAGTTTTCAAAGCCAGTTGAGTAGCGCAGGGTTTGGTTCAATAACGACGGAAATTTTGCCTAGTCCATTGTTTTATTATGCTGAGGATTATCATCAGCAATACTTGGCTAAAAACCCCAATGGTTATTGTGGGCTTGGTGGCACGGGTGTTAAGTTTTCCGAATAAGTAGGCCAAAAAAGCAATAAACAGGTTAAATGATTCGGTTCCGACCTTGTTCTTTTGCTTTGTATAACGACTCGTCTGCCATCTTAATAATGGTGTCAACGAGTTGATCTTTGGTGGGAATGCAAGTGCCTATACCGATACTAATGGTGACACAATCAGCTGCACTGTTGCCAGAATGTTCCCAATGTAAGTCAAAAACAGCTTTGCGGACACGCTCGGCGGTGACTTGAGCACCTGCTTTGTCAGTGGCGGGTAATATGATGGTGAATTCTTCACCACCATAACGCGCGGATAGATCAGAAGGGCGAAGGCATTGGCCAGAAATAGTGGATGCCACAGCTTTCAAGCAATCATCTCCCAGTTGGTGACCGTATATATCGTTAAATTGTTTGAAGTGATCAATGTCTATAAACAATAATGATAAAGGTGTGTGGTTTCGTTCTGCCAAGCTCCAGTCACCTTTAAGCCTTAGGTCAAATGACCTTCTATTGGCAAGCCCAGTGAGGCCATCATATTGCGAAAGACGTTCGAGTTCCTCCTGTGCTAACTTTGCTTCAGTCATATTCCGAAGTGATTCAACAACAGCGATTAAATCGCCAGCGTCGTTGAAAATTGGGGCTGCATCAATCGCTAAGTAAAAATGCCCCGGAACATTAGGGATCTGGCACCAATTCTCAACTCTTAGCCCATGTTCGTTCGCATTGTTGTCGGCTTGAAGTGAATATAGCTTTTCGATTTTGTCAGTATCATTTTTTAACAGTATGTCGGCTAAGCAATCTCTTTGTACATCATAAAAAGCCTTCCAGTGGTCCTTTGTACCGATCAAGGTTTCGGCTTTATAATTGGTTAGTTGTTCACAGGCTTTATTCCAAATAATTATTTCTCCCTTAGCATCTAAAGCAAAAGTAGGGGTTACGTGGTCCTGCATTAGACGATTTAGGTTCTCTTGGGCAAGTTTTTGCTCGGTGATGTCTCTAATAGTTTCAACAACGGCTATTAGTTCACCTTTCTCATTATGGATAGCACCAGCATCAATAGCTAAATAAAAGTGGCCAGGTACGTTGGGTATTTGACACCAGTTTTCAGCGTGGAAGCCAAATTGGTTGTTGTCTGAGTGATAACAGTAAAGTTCTTGGAGTTCATCTGTTTTGCCTTTTACGAGCAAGTCAGCTAAGCAATTTCTTTTATCGTCATAAAAGGCTTGCCAGTGATTGTTAGTGCCTATCAGTTTGTCAGCTTTAACACCAGTTAGGCGTTCACAGGCTTTATTCCATACTAAAACCTTACCTTCGGCATCTAATACAAAGGTTGGGGTGACTAACTGGCTCAGTAATGGTTCAAGGAACTGCTGATCGTTTAACATGTTTATGTTTTATTGTTTATATTGAAAAGCTGAAGATGATTAGTTTTGTTAAAATGAGTTCGTACATTTAAATAATAGCAGACAATAATTTTCTTGCTTGTTTCCGTGTTGGGACGTTAACTAACAGGCCCTGCTATTTTTGGTAACTCCCAATGAATAGGTTTTTTACCGTGCTGTTGAAGGTAGTGGTTAGTAGCACTGAAGTGTTTGCAGCCTAAAAAACCACGGTGGGCCGATAAGGGTGAAGGGTGAGGGGCTTTTAAAACGAGGTGACGCTGCTCATCTATAAACGCGCCTTTTTTTTGTGCGTAATTACCCCAAAGTAAAAACACGACGTGTTCGTTTTGCTCGGCAACGGTACGAATAATTTTGTCGGTAAATGTTTCCCAGCCTTTCCCTTGGTGTGCGTTTGGTTTGTTATATTCAACGGTCAATACACTGTTCAGTAATAATACACCTTGTTTTGCCCAGCTTTCTAAACAGCCGTGTAGCGCGTAGGGAATACCTAAATCGGCTTGTAGTTCTTTATAAATATTTAAAAGTGAAGGGGGTATTTTTACATCAGGTTGTACCGAGAAGCATAAGCCGTGCGCTTGGTGTGGTTGGTGATAGGGGTCTTGCCCCAAGATGACAACTTTTACCGCCTGTAACGGTGTTATTTCTAATGCGTGGAACCAGTGAGAGGAATGAGGGTAGATGATCTTGTCGTTGTTTTTTTCTAAGCGTAAAAATTCTTTCAGGGCGAGCATATAAGGTTGGTTTAACTCATCATCTAAGTAAGGCTTCCAGCTTTGTGCATTAGAGAGTGCCATGGAATTAGTTTATCAAGGCAGCCAGTTTTTCTGCTTGTTCCAGCAGCTCGGTTGAGTTTTCTAAACCATCAATAAATCGTTGGGGAATGTTTTTAATGCCGACCTGTGCGCCGACAAGAGCACCGGTTAACATCGCACGAGCCATGTTTTGTCCACCACCATTTATGGCGTGTAACACAGCATTTTCAAAATCATCTGAATAACGCGCGGCTAAGTAATAACAAGCAGGAAATTGGTGATAAACGGCACAAGGCATGCCATATACAATGGACACTTTCCAAGCAGGTTGAATTAAATCTTCGTGTGCTGCACGGGCAATGCTCGATGGAGTGAGTAATGCATCAGGTGATGCAAACGTGCCAGCACCCGATGGCTTGCTGCCTGGTATGGTCATGGCGTGAAACGGAAGTTGGTGGTCGCCAACAAGTTGCATTAGCTTGCCAGATAATTCTTCGTCTAAAGGGTGTCCTTGCACCAACATACCGAGAACGGCGGCATAAGCAACGGTCATCGCGTTGATGGTTTCGTCACATTGGGTGAGAAGGGTGTTGCTTGATACGCTGCTTGCTAATTCTTTCGGGTTTGTCGCATAGCGTACCGCTAAGGCCAAAATTCGTTCAGCCGCTTCAGTATTATCGGTAAAACCTGCCACTTCACCCCAAGGCTTGTTGTGTTGTGTCCGTAAAACCCAAGCTTCTCGGATTGATTGGCTAGTGAAGCCGCCTGGACCAACATTGGCAGTACCGTCAAGCAGTGGGAACAGATCGTTATCTAAGCGTTGGCAAAAGCTTTCTTCGTTGTAGTCTCCGTTAGCGAGTATAGAGTCAATCAGCATATTTAAGATTAAGCCTGATTGTGATTGCTGGCCTGCTTTCATACCACCGTGATAGCGGTCTGGTTGGGGGTCGGTATAGTCGTCTATCCATTCACCGTATTGTTGCTGCTGTTCATCAAGGTTGTAATACCAATGTGGACCCAAGCCTAAGGCATCGCCGATATACGCACCCATAATGGCGCCAACGGCACGATCTTGAAGAGTAATAGTAGACATAGAGCAGACCTGTTATTAGTTTTTTTATTGTTATAGCATTTTGCAAGCAGGCTTGCATCTACTTAAAGTGCGAGGGTGTTCTCTGTTAAAATGCGCGAATGAGTACATTAGACAAAACTAAAACACGTTATAACAAGCTGCAAAAGCGTTTACGGCGTGAAATGGGGCAGGCGATAGCTGACTATAATATGGTTGAAGAGGGCGACCGGATTATGGTGTGTTTATCGGGTGGCAAAGATTCCTACACGATGTTGGATATTTTGCTGAACTTGCGTAAGAGTGCGCCTGTTAATTTTGAGTTATTAGCTGTGAACTTAGATCAAAAACAACCGGGGTTCCCAGAACATATCTTGCCTGAATACTTGCAATCAATAGGTGTGCCATACCATGTGATTGAGCAAGATACCTATAGTGTTGTAACACGTGTGGTACCTGAAGGAAAAACAACCTGTGGTTTGTGCTCAAGAATGCGCAGAGGTGCTTTGTATGCGTATGCTGAAGACAATGGTTTTAATAAAATTGCCTTAGGGCATCATCGTGATGACATTATTGAAACGTTTTTTCTTAATATGTTTTATGGTGGTCAGCTAAAGGCTATGCCAGCAAAACTTAAAAGTGACAATGGCAAGCATATTGTGATTCGGCCACTGTCGTATTCGAGAGAAAAAGATATTGCAGAATTTGCTCAACTAAAAAACTATCCCATTATTCCGTGTAATTTGTGCGGTAGCCAAGACAACCTGCAACGTGTACAAATGAAGAATATGTTGAACCAATGGGACCGAGAGTTTCCGGGACGTGTGGAGACCATCTTTAATGGCCTGAAAAATATTAAACCATCGCAACTATTAGATCGGCAGTTGTTTGATTTCGAGACTTTAACTCAGTCAACAGAGGTTGATGAAGTGAGAGAATCTCATCCGGTTGTATTTCCAGCGCTGTCGGCCAGTAAATAGAGATGTTAGGTTCTTTTTTATTACGTTGGTTGTTGTCTTTTTGGGTTAAGGCGAAGGTCTTACCCAATGATGATGCACAGTTAGGTGCTTTTAAGCATAAAAAAGTTTGTTATGTGACCTTTAGTGACGCTGCTTCAAAACAGATCGTGCTGGAGCAAGTGTGTAGGGATTTAGCGTTACCATTACCCTCTAATGGTATTCAGGCCGAGTCCATTAGTGAACAGCAGGCTTTGTTTTCATTAGAGAGCTTGAAAACACACAAATCAGACCCTGCTCCGGATCGCTTGGCGCGCCTTATAGCAAAAACAGGGGCGTCGAATGAGGATATTTTAATTGTTCCCGTATCCGTTTTTTGGGGACGTGGGCCAAAAAAATCCGAGGGTTTCTGGAGTCGCTTTTTTGCCGATGAGGGCGTTAAATCAAACCTTTTTTCTCGTGCCTTATCCATCATCTTTAATGGCCGTTCTACCATTGTACGGTTTGGTGACCCTGTTTCACTTAAGCAGTTTGCTACTGAAGGGCAAACTGCCCAGTACCTGACTAGAAAGTTAACACGTGTGTTGCGTGTGCATTTTGCGAGAACGCGTCTAGTAATGATTGGGCCCAACCAGTTGTCGCCTAAGAGGTTGGCTGAAGATTTAATAAAAACGGATATTGTTCAGCGCGCTATACAGCGAGAGGTTAAACGTAACAAATTATCAACGGCAGAGTCAGAAAAACAAGCCAAAGCATATGCCGTTGAAATTGCAGCGGTTATTAATATTCGGGCAGCAATTGTGCTTGAAAAGATATTAGGTTGGCTGTGGAATAAACTATACGATGGTATCGTTCTTCATCATTTCAAGCGCGTCGAACGGCTATCTCGAAAACATCAAATTGTGTATGTGCCGAGTCATCAAAGTCATATGGATTACTTGGTTTTATCTTACGCATTATTTACACGTGGGTTGGCGCCGCCGCATGTGGCTGCCGGTATTAATTTAAATATCCCTATTGTCGGTCCATGGCTTAGGCGCTGTGGTGCTTTTTTCCTCCGTCGAACATTTAAAGGGAATATCCTTTATGGCGCAGTATTTGAGGCGTATATGGGCTATTTGGCCAGCAGCGGTACAGCTGTTGAATACTTCGTTGAAGGCGGCCGTAGCCGTACAGGGCGCAAGCTAAAGGCGAAGCCGGGTTTGTTAGCAATGAGTGTACGAAGCTACCTTAGAGACCATAAACGGTCAGTTGTTTTTCTGCCTGTTAATTTCGCCTACGAAAAACTGGTTGAAGGTGAGACATATGTTAACGAATTGAGCGGTAAGCCGAAGAAGTCCGAATCAGTCATGGGAGTTTTGCGTTCGTTTAAAGCGTTGAAAAACCGTTTTGGACAAGTGCACGTTAATTTCGGCTCACCTATTTACTTGGATCAATTGATTGAATCGGAATACCCCCAATGGCGACGTGAAAACTGTGCGGATAATAAGGAGCTTGTTAGCACGATAGTGAGTAAATTAGGCAGTAAAATCATGTCTGGCATTAATGAAGCGACACACGTTAATGCGATGGGCTTGTTGGCAATGGCGCTGTTAAATTCGCCTGACCAGTCGATGAGCGAAGCGAGTTTAATGCAGCAATTAGAGATCTATTTAACCTTGTTAGAGGCTGCCCCCTACTCTAATGATGTAACACGCATTCAGTTAACTGCCGAAGAGATTATCGCCTACGGTGAAGAATTTGGTACGGTAAAAAGAAAATTGGCAGACCGTGGTGATACCTTGTATGTGGAAGGTAGTGACGCGGTGTTGATGACGTACTTCAGAAACAACATTGTTCACTTATTCGTTTTGCCATCCTTTATCGCGTGTTGCTTTTTGAGTCATCAATCATTGAAACCTAAGCAAGTTGTGCACTGGTTCAGGTTAGTATATCCATTTATAAAAGATGAACTGTCAATGCATTGGAGTAATAGGCAAATCACTTATACGGCTAACAAAGTGATTGCTAGCTTGATTGATCAGGGGTTGATTAAACAGTTATCTAATAGCTTATCGGTGGATAAAGCTCATCAGCAAACTATGACCTATCTATCCCGTGGTGTTTTGTTGAGTTTAGAGCGTTTCTATTTAACGGTGCTACTGCTTAAGCAAAACGAAGAAGGAACTTTTACGCGTTTTGAGTTGGAAAAGGTTTGTGGTGAAATGGCTGAAAAGCTGTCGAGGCTTAATGGCCTCAATTCACCAGAGTTTTTTGATAAAGTCTTGTTTAAAGGCTTCATTGAAATGCTCTATAACGAAGAAATTATTTGGGCAAACGACAAAGGAAAGTTAACGTACGGTAAGGTTCTTAACTCGATTATTGATGATGCTGGCTTAGTGATGAGCCAGCAGGTACGTAAAAATGTCCATGAACTTATTAAGCCGAATTTATTAAATTTAAGTTAGCTGCTCAAAAATTCTAAAGCCTGCGATATAGGTGCCTGCAGCTGAGCCGATCGTACTAAACAAAAAAACTAATAAGGTACGAGAAACCCGATTTTTCCACCAACCCGTTATATTTACAGTGTCTCTTTTTAGTGTTGAGAAATCGCCGACACGAGGTTTCCTTGCCCATGCCTCTGTAGCAGCGGTGACCATACCTGCGCCAACTGTTGGGTTAAGTGATGTTAGGGGCGCGGCTAAAAATGCTGTGATAATAGTTAGTGGGTGAGCTGTTGCTAATAAAGCACCCAACGCAGATAGACCTCCATTGATGAGAACCCACTCGATGACCAGTTGCCAGCCGAGTTCAGGTGCGCGGTTAAAACCAATGCCAAAGCCGACAAAAACTAGCGTAACAATAACCCAAGGTATGATTTTTGGCCATCGGCTAGATGGGGGGAGAGTGTCGAGTTCCTCAAGGCTTTTGGCGTTTTTAAGTTGAGAGTCAATGTAAGATTTGATGCCTTTTAAATGACCAGCGCCAATGACCGCGAGCATGGTTTTGTATTGCCCTGATTTAGCATCGTTAACTATACGGTGAGCCATATATTGATCACGTTCGTTAACAAGCGGCTCATAAATCTCATGGGATGATTCTGCAAATTGAGAAAAGGTGGCATCTAAAACATCGCCCTCTTTGAGTTTCTCAATATCTTCTTCACTGACCTTTTCTGAAAACATGACACTGGCTAGGAGGCCCGAAACCAACTCCATACGTTTCCACCAAGGCACGTTTCGGTAGACACGTTTTAATGTGGTCCCCACTTCTCGATCTATCAGTAAGACAGGTTTATGAGATTGCTGCGCTAGGTCGGCGGCTATTTTCATTTCTGCGCCGGGCTCAATCCCTAGCTCATCAGCCATTTTTTGCTGGAACGCGCCTAACGCCAAGCTGGCTGTCACCATAGCTGCTTTACCGCTTTTGATAACATTAAATAAATCCATCTTAGCGAGACTGTCAGGATCGATTAAGGCGTTGTACCGGCTAGGGCAAAGTTCGACCGCAATGGCGTCATAATCATTTGCCGAAATGAGTGTTTCGACCGCTTCGGCGCTTGCTTTAGATACGTGGGCGGTGCCTAACAAGGTGACTTGGCAATGGTTAATGATGAAGGTTTCTATAGGTTGATCTATATTATTGCTCAAAGGATATCTCTGTTTATAGGGTTTAAGTGGTCGCTGTATTATCGGTGAAATCTATATTTTTCGCCCAATCTTTTGCAACTAAAAAAACACGACTGATCTCCTGTTTTGTCGATTTCTCGGGTAAGAACCCAGCTACACATAAAGGCAGTTGTTGCGGCCGATCTAAAAAGTATTGAACAATACTACTGGCCGTGTAATAACTGTGATGAGGTAAATAAACTTGTGAAGCCATCCATTGGTTTTTGTTCAGTGGCTGCCATTGGATATTTGTTGATTGAAAATATTCCAGAAATTGATCTGTTCTAGCCCATTGTCCGTGTTGGTGAGAGCTTGAAACGAAGTTGGGCCGAGCTTCTGTAGGTGAGTGGATGGGGTAAAACAAACGGCCTTTCATGAGGCAAATATGTTCATCAATTGAAATACCAAGTTGCTTGAGTTGTGTTTTCGCCGCTGGGTGAGCGGATAATTTGCTTTGTCGTGATCGCATCGCATGGTATTTGATGTCTAAGCGATCTTTTAGCATTGGGCCAACCCAGTGTTGGGCTTGAGAGGTATCGCCTAAGCCAATATAGAATTTACAAGCTACTTCCCAATGTTGAGTCTTATGGCTTAAATGGTCCTTTACAATAAAATCAAATTCGCCAATCGTCCTGTTGTTATCTTGGACTTGCAGATTTTGAGCTAAAACTTCGTGGCGACCATTATGTTTAAACCAATAGGTGAGTAGTGTCTCAAAGCGATGCCCTAGTCGATAGTCATGTTGGTCTTCTAATAACTTAATGAGCTCGATAGGATTTTGATTTAACTCGTTAAGTTGTAGGTTAAAATCTTTGTATGCTTGGTTCCAATCGCCTGTATCAGTCCAGTCCAGATTATGCAGCAGCCCTTGAATAATCGGTGGGTTGGCGATAACCCATTCAAGATCTCTGACGAGAGTGTGTTGTGAAAAAGAGGTTGTCAACAAGGGTTAAGTTAAGCGCCCTCGGGGCTATTAAATAAGAGATAGAGGTCAATGACGCAATCAGGTATTTTTTCAGCCATTTCGTCCATTAAATCGTCATTCAGCGTGATGTCGTCCATATCATCTTCTAGTAATTCAGAACAACTCAGAATGGGTAAAGTGAGCTCAGCCACTTCTTCTGGGTGAGAACTAAACCAAAGATCCTCTTGACTGAAGACGCCTTGCATAAACCCAGATGCCCAAAGTGTCAGCGGGTCTTCGCTATCTTCGTCGCCTAAGATGGTTGGAAAATCGCCATTTAATAAGGCTTGCTCAATGTCTTTTTGTAGGCTGACAATAGCTTCAGAAATGGTGGCATCAACGACATTGTCAGCGAGTATTTCAGTAAGAATTTGTTGTTGACTTAAAGCGCCGGGTTGAACAACTAGGCTGGTTAAAAACCCATGCATCTCAAAAAAATACATGGCATTATCTGACAGCTCGTCAGAATCGAAAAAATCGCTTAGAAGGCTCATAAATGTAAATGGTTCTTAATGATTGTGGCTTCCATCGCACCAAGGCATGTTAGATGATTTTCCACATCCACAGACGTATACTTCACCATCTTTTTTAGCAATATGAACTAAGGGTCTAATGCCTTCAGTTTGTTTGTGGCTGCCATCACAATGCGGAGCGTCTAATGTTTTTCCGCACTGGCAGATATAAACTTCCTCATCTTTTTTTACGTTGACTGAGTAAGGGGATTGTTTGTTGTACATAGTAGATACCTTTAGTGTTAAATGAATTGAATAGGTTAATGCATTGACCTTGTAAAGATAAGGGACGTGAACTTATTGTTATGTGAAACTTAACTATTGACTGATTAAACTGTAATAATGCAGTCAAATTTAATGATTTGACTGTTACAAACGGTCTTAAATTTTGAATTGCCGTGGCTTATTCGCCAATAATAACGAACTCTTATTGCTGTTTATAAAAATTATGGAAACATTAACACAAGTACTTAATTCAATCAGTAGTTTTGTTTGGGGCCCGGTTATTCTAGCGTTGTTGCTAGGAACGGGCGTTTATTTAATGTTGGGGCTGTTTTTTTTGCCAATCCGCCAAATCCCAGCAGCCTTTTCATTACTATGGCGGGGGCGTACTAGTAATGATTTAGAGGCGGGAGAGATTAGCCCATTTAATGCGTTGATGACATCATTAGCAGCAACTATTGGCACCGGCAATATTGCCGGCGTGGCAACGGCGATTTTTTTAGGTGGGCCGGGTGCTATTTTTTGGATGTGGTTAACGGCTCTAGTTGGCATGGCCACAAAATATGCCGAAGCTGTACTAGCCGTTAACTATCGTGAAGTTGATGAGCGAGGTGCTTATGTGGGTGGTCCAATGTATTACATTAAGAACGGGTTGGGTAAGCATTGGCAATGGTTAGGTTTTTTGTTTTCCTTATTTGGCGCAATAGCAGCATTTGGTATCGGCAATACCATTCAAGCAAACTCAGTCGCTGATGCTTTGAGTAGTACGCTTGGCGTGCCTGCTTGGCAAACAGGTTTGGTGATGGCTGTTGTTGTTTATGCTGTACTTGTCGGTGGTATTAAGCGGATCGGTAATGTGGCCTCCAAGTTAGTTCCATTTATGGGCGTTGCTTATGTTATTGGTGCCAGCATTATTATCATTCAGCGCATAGACTCGGTGCCAGTAGCCCTTCAGTTGATAGTTACTGATGCGTTTACGGGCACAGCTGCAGCAGGTGGTTTTGCAGGTGCGGGCATTATGGCGGCTATTCGTTTTGGTGTTGCCAGAGGCGTTTTTTCTAACGAAGCTGGGTTGGGAACCGCGCCAATTGCGCATGCGGCTGCAAAAACAAACAACCCAGTACGGCAAGGTAAAATTGCCATGTTGGGGACATTCATAGATACCATTATTGTTTGTACGATGACCGCACTGGTTATTATTCTAACGGGCAGCTGGACGAGCGGAGAGACGGGCGCATCATTGTCTGCTTATGCCTTTAGCATGGGTTTGCCAGGCTATGGTGAGTATGTCGTGAGCTTTGGCTTAGCTATCTTTGCACTCACAACGTTATTGGGTTGGAGCTATTATGGTGAGCGATGTGCTGAATATATTATAGGTGTAGGTGTTATTCGGTGGTATAGAATCGCGTGGGTGTTGGCGATTCCAGTTGGTGCTGTCATGGATTTAAACTTTCTATGGTTATTGGCCGATGTATTAAATGGTTTGATGGCGATACCTAATTTGGTGGCCTTGTTGTTATTAAGCCCAGTGGTATTTAAGCTAAGTAAGAAGGTTTAAAGTGTCATTTAAGCGTTAATAGATTGTTGGTTAGGCTGTGCGATGCGAGATAAGTTTAATTGGAAGGAGAGCCACTTTTCAAAAAAATAATTTAACGCCCATTTATTGTTTAAGATAGCTTTCGGCGATGTCGTTTGCTGTTGATGCGGTATTGAATAAGCGTCGATATTTAGTACCTCGACCGACTTGGTGTCAAGATAGATACGACATTTGAAACCTGATTCTGCTGACCGTGTGTTACTGGCTATTGGGTGAATATAGGCGGTAAAGGTAAATGGCCCGGTAGCGAGAACATTCGTTTGAATAGCTACGTTAGAGAAGTCGCCTTGATTAATATTAGGCACTAATCGTAATAATTTCACGTAGTTTTCTTCGCAAAGCATTTGCAGGCAGAACGACTTATTAATTGGCCTAACGGTGTGTTGCATTAGCGGGTTGAATAACTAGCGTTTGCACTATCAGTTTCCCAAACTGATACATCGACGACAGGGAAACCACCTTGAGCGACATAATCATAAATGAGCTTTGCAAGAAATTCAGCAGTGGGGTGTTCGTCAACGACCATTAAGCGCTCACCCGCTTCTTGGAGAAGCGGTAAAACGGGGTCGTTTTTATGTAATAGTAAATTATGATCGAGGGTTTTATTTATCCACTCGCCAACAAATTGCTTGATGTCTGAGAAGTCACAAACCATACCTTGATCATTAAGTTCGTTCGACTCCAGCGTAATCGCTACGCGTGCTGAGTGACCATGAAGGTGACGGCATTTACCGGGGTGGTTCATGAGGCGGTGACCATAACAAAAGCTTAGATTTTTGGTAATGCGGTACACATTTTATCCTATCAGTTAACGCTTAGACGCCTTTAATGCCTTCGATGGTGGCTGCTATTTCATATTGATTATTTTCAATGGGAGTAACACGAATAATCTCAATAATGGCATGAAGCGGAGGGGTGATGGGGTTAAAGGGTTTTACAGATATTTCTAGGGAGCAACCACAGGTTAGCTTTTCTGTTGCCTTAAAGAGGATACCCGCTGCGCTTAAATTAATACTGCTAGCGATGCCTTTTAAGCCAGTGTTTGGGTGGGTGTAATTTATGTCGCACTCAGTATCCACGCGAGTAAATTTTCGATGATTAGATAATTCAGGCATAGTTAAAATTGCTGTCGAATGAACAAGAAGTTATTGGATTTAGTTTAGCTTAAAACGTGCAAAAAGTATTTGTGGATTGATAAATAATAGGCGCGATTCCTTACGGACAGTGTAATCGATACAGGCAATAGACAGCCATAAGTATTTTTACTTGTAAATAGATGTTTATTTTGGCACTATCGGGTTAGCCCTTTTAAATTAAAGGGCTATAGCTACCAAGAGGGTGGTTGAGTTGTTGCGCACTTTATCTGGGTATGAAAAATAAAATTTCTGAAGGGGACGAGGATGAGTCAACGAGTTGCATTAGTTACTGGCGGTACAGGTGGAATTGGGGAAGCAGTATGTCAACGTTTTGTACAGGATGGTTACAAAGTGGTAGCGGCTTATAACAACAAAGAAAAAGCTCAAGCGTGGCAAATTGCTCAAAAAGAGGCTGGGTTCGATATTGAGATAGTTCATTGTCCGGTAACCGATTTTGAAGCGTGTGGCGCTGCTATTAAGTGGGTTGAGGATAATGTAGGATCTATTGATATATTGGTAAATAACGCCGGTATTACGAAGGATGGGATGTTTAAAAAAATGCCCATTGAGCGTTGGGATGCAGTGATTGATACTGATCTGAACAGTGTGTTTAACATGACTCGTCAAATTTTTGAAGGCATGGTTGAGCGTGGCTTTGGTCGAATCATCAATGTTTCTTCAGTAAACGGTCAATTAGGTCAAATTGGTCAGGTTAATTATTCTGCAGCTAAAGCGGGTATGCACGGTTTTACTAAAGCGTTAGCACGTGAAACGGCACGTAAAGGCGTTACCGTGAATACTATTTCGCCAGGTTATGTTGCAACACCGATGGTGATGGCGATTGCTGAAGATGTTCGTCATAAAATTGAAAATGGTATTCCAGTTGGGCGTTTATGTAAGCCTGAAGAGATTGCTCACGGTATATCATTCTTAGCGAGTGAGCTTGCGGCTTATACAACGGGGTCAGATTTGAGCATGAACGGTGGTCTGTTTATGCACTAAAGTCCATAAAAGGGGTTTTTAAAGCCGCTTTTTTTTGAAAAAATTAAATTTACAAACGAGGAAAGATTAGATGTCAGAGCACCATGTTTATAAAGTCCCAGCTGAAGTAGCAGCTCATGCGCATATTAATAAAGAGCTGTACGAGACTGAATACAAGCGCTCAATCGAAGATACAAATGACTTTTGGGATGAAAAAGCAAACGAGTTTTTAACGTGGTCGAAACAATGGACGAGCACCGTTGATTATGACTTTCGAAAAGGCGAAGTTAAGTGGTTTGAAGGCGGCAAACTTAACGTGAGTGTGAATTGTTTAGATAGACATTTAGAAACTCGTGGTAATCAGCCTGCTATTATCTGGGAAAGTGATGACCCAACAGTAGATAAAACGTATACCTATAAAGAACTACATGCAGAAGTGTGCCGTTTTGCGAATGGGCTAAAAGCTCGTGGTGTTAAAAAAGGTGATCGTGTTTGTATTTACATGCCAATGGTTGCAGAAGCGGCCATTGCAATGCTTGCGTGTGCCAGAATTGGCGCGGTGCACTTGATTGTTTTTGGAGGGTTTTCAGCAGATGCTTTAAAGGATCGAATTGTCGATTCTGAAGCAGAAATTATTATTGTCACTGATGAAAGTATGCGTGGAGGTAAAGCTGTTCCACTAAAAGCGAATGCTGATAAGGCACTTGAAAGCTGCCCTTTAGTAAAATCTGTGGTGGTTGTGAAGCGTACAGGTGGTGCGGTTGAGTGGACGGAAGGTCGAGATGTTTGGTATCACGATTTACTTGAAAAGGCATCAGATGACTGCCCGCCCGAAGAAATGGATTCAGAAGACCCCTTATTTATTTTGTATACGTCGGGTTCGACAGGTAAACCGAAAGGTGTTTTACACACAACAGGTGGCTACTTATTACATGCTGCGATGTCGCACAAATACGTCTTTGATTATCATGAGGGTGATATTTATTGGTGTACCGCTGATGTCGGCTGGGTGACAGGACACTCTTATATCGTCTATGGCCCGTTAGCAAATGGTGCGCAGACATTAATGTTTGAAGGCATTCCAACGTACCCAGATGCTTCACGTTTTTGGCAGGTTTGTGAAAAACATAAGGTGAATATTTTTTATACGGCGCCAACGGCGATTCGAGCATTAATGGCAAAAGGCGATGACTATGTAAAGGCCTGTGATTTAAGTAATTTACGTATTCTGGGTAGTGTAGGCGAGCCTATCAATCCAGAAGCTTGGGAATGGTATTACAAAGTGATAGGCGGTAGCCGCTGTCCTATTGTTGATACATGGTGGCAAACCGAGACAGGTGGTATTTTAATGACACCACTTCCAGGTGCTACCGATTTGAAGCCAGGCTCTGCTATGCAACCATTCTTTGGTGTGGAGTTCGGTTTAGTCGATAACGAAGGTAATGAAGTGCTGGGTAACCCTGCGGAAGGCATTTTAGTGATTAAGCGCCCTTGGCCAGGTATGTTTAGAACATTGTTCGGTGACCATCAGCGTTATATTGATGCCTATTTTGCAAACTACCCAGGCTTGTACTTCCCTGGAGATGGCGCGCGTCGAGACGAAGATGGTGACTACTGGATAACGGGCCGTGTTGACGACGTTATTAATGTATCGGGGCACCGCATGGGTACAGCGGAGGTTGAAAGCGCATTAGTGCTTCATCCAGCCGTGGCGGAAGCGGCCGTTATTGGTTACCCGCATGACATTAAAGGACAAGGTATATATACCTTCGTTACCTTGATGGATGGTGTGGAAGCAACGGATGACTTGCGTAAAGAATTGATTAATCATGTACGTAAAGAAATTGGTCCCATTGCATCTCCCGATGTTATTCAATGGGCGCCAGGCTTGCCTAAAACGCGCTCGGGTAAAATTATGCGTCGAATTTTGCGTAAAATTTCCGAGAACCTCATCGATGAGCTCGGGGATACATCAACACTAGCAGACCCATCGGTGGTTGATGACCTTATTGAAAACCGCCCTAATAAAGCTTAATGACGTGGATGTCAGTCCTTGTTCAACAAGCTAATATTTTATGGGTGTAGCTTGTAAATCTTAACCATAAAAAAGCCCGCTAGAGAGCGGGCTTTTTTACACAAAGAATATAAAGGCTAATCTTTAGTTGGTAATGATGGGAAATCTAACCCCGCCATTTTCTGCATAACACGGACAACTTGGCAGCTGTAGCCAAATTCATTGTCATACCAAAGGTATAGTACGCATGAGTCACCGGTTGCAATAGTTGCTTTAGAATCAATCGTGCATGCTTTACGTGCGCCCACCAAATCAGTTGATACAATCTCTGTCGAGGTGGTGAAGTCAATTTGCTCACGCATGGATGAATGAAGTGCGGTTTCACGTAGGAAATCATTTAACGACCGCTTATCGGTTTCTTTTTCTAAGCTTAAATTAAGAATGGCCATGGAGACATTGGGTGTTGGAACGCGGATTGCGTTACCCGTTAATTTGCCTTCAAGCTCAGGAAGCGCTTTAGATACGGCTTTAGCGGCACCTGTTTCAGTGATGACCATATTAAGTGCGGCTGCACGACCACGCCTTTCGCCTTTATGGTAATTATCGATGAGGTTCTGGTCATTTGTGTACGAGTGCACCGTTTCAACGTGTCCTTTAATAATGCCATACTGGTCATTAATTGCTTTCAATGTAGGTGTGATCGCGTTAGTCGTACAGCTGGCGGCAGAAATAACTTTATCTTCGGGTTTAATGTCATCGGTATTAACGCCAAAGACGATATTTTTTACATCTTTGCCCGGGGCTGTTAATAGCACTTTGCTGGCACCTTTTGATAGGAAGTGTTCGCTGAGTTCTGCTTCGTCTCGGCGGATGCCCGTATTGTCGACAATTAGCGCGTCATCAATACCGAATTGCGTGTAATCAATTTCTTTTGGGTGGCTGGCATAAATGACTTGGATTAAATTGCCATTAGCCATAATGGTGTTGTTTTCTTCGTCAACTTTAATAGTGCCTTTAAATGATCCATGAACTGAGTCTCGGCGAAGTAAACTAGCGCGTTTTTGCAAATCATTGTCGCCGCCTTTGCGAACGACAATAGCCCGTAGGCGCATTTTGTTGCCTGAGCCGGTTCGCTCTATAAGCAAGCGAGCTAGCAATCGGCCAATTCGACCAAAACCGTAAAGAACGACATCTCTTGGTTGTGAGCTTGATTGTTCTTGAACTTGACGAATACCAGCGCCAAGTTTTTCGGCTAGGAAATCTTCAAGTTGTAAACCTTCTGAATTATTCTTAAATTGAACCGCTAGAATACCTAAATCAATGCGCACGGGCCCAAGTTTCATTTTTTGTAGGGCAATTAAAACTTTGAAACTATCATGAATGGAGAGTTCGGCTTTTTCAAATTGACGAACATAACGGTGGAGTTTAAGTAAAGTGACGGGTGATGCGTTAATTAAAGTTCGACCATAAATTTTCAGGATAACGCCACTTCCGCGGTACATTTTGCCGATGATGGGAATCATGCTTTCAGCAATTTCCTGGCGACTTTCCCACTCAGCCAAATATTGATCGTGTTGCTCTACACTCATAAAAAGTACCTGTTATTTTTTTAAAGTTAAAAAAGAAATTATATCAAACTATTCGCCGAAAGTTGTGTGATGCAACATGCAACATGCCGCTTTTGGTTGGCTTCATAGTTAAAATGTCAGTTGATTTAGATGTTACGACGATTGTTTAGTAGCTGCGTTGTATGGAAAATAAGGCCAGTTGCTCCATTGCCTTTTTATAGTCGCTGTTGGGTAAAATACTTAAGGCATCTATAGCTTTGTGAGCTTCCTCATCAGCAAATTTTGCGGTGTATTCCAGCGAGCCAGTAGACTTAATGATGGCTAAAATATCAAGATAGGCGTCTCGATCACCTTTTTTAATGGTTTCTTTAATGAAATTAACTTGTTGTTCAGTTCCATGTTGCATGGCATGGATTAGCGGTAGAGTAGGTTTGCCCTCCGCTAAATCATCGCCAAGGTTTTTGCCCAACTCTGCCAACTCTGCTGTGTAATCAAGCATATCATCCATAATCTGAAAAGCATTGCCTAAGTGAAGCCCGTAGGTGGCGACAGCCATTTGGATATCGTTGTCTTTATTGGCAAGTATTGCGCCCAGTTGAGTCGCGGCTTCAAAAAGTTTAGCTGTTTTCCTGCGGATAACCTCAAGGTATTGTGTTTCGCTGGTATCAGGGTTGTTGATGTTTAGTAGTTGTAATACTTCACCTTCCGCAATGGCATTAGTGGTGTGAGATAAGAGGTCCATGACAGGCATGTTGTTAACGCTGACCATCATTTCAAATGAACGCGAATGCAAGAAATCCCCCACCAGGACGCTTGCTGCGTTACCCCAAATAGCATTAGCGGTATCGTCGCCGCGACGCATGTCAGACTCATCGACAACGTCGTCGTGTAACAGCGTGGCTGTGTGAATAAACTCAATAACGGCTGCCAGCGTTGTGTGTTCGTTTCCTTCATAACCCAATGCGCAGGCAGATAGTGCAACGAGCATTGGTCTTAAACGCTTTCCTCCGCTATTGACGATATGAGAACCAATTTGATTAATTAAAACGACATCTGAATTAAGCTCTCGTAGAATTTTTTTGTCTACTTGATTCATGGCTGGGGCCATGAGTTGTTGTATTGCTTTGAAGTCAATTTTAGGTGTTATGGGAGACTCGGTTGTGCTGCTCATGAGGTGGATAAAGTTAAGGTAAATTAAATTAAAGGGGTATAATAACAAGGATTATGATTTAAAAGCAGTTAAGAAAATGGTTTTCCTTGTTTATTTGGCATTGACCAAGTGCGCACTAAAGGATAAAATTCGCCTCTTTTTTAAAACCACCCACAAACTAGGGAGTCTCTAGACAATGTACGCGGTAATTCAAACAGGCGGTAAACAATATAAAGTAGCCGAGGGTGATTTCCTTAAGATCGAAAAGCTAGATGCTGAAGAAGGCAGTGAGGTTATTTTTGACTCAGTGTTATTGGTAAATGGTGATGCTGGACTTAAAGTAGGTACACCTCATATTGACGGTGCAACCGTAACGGCAACAGTTAAATCTCAAGGTCGTCACAAAAAAGTTAATATTATTAAATTTAAACGAAGAAAACACCATATGAAAAAAATGGGACATCGTCAGTATTACACTGAAGTGACCATTACAGGTATTTCTGCAGCTTAATAAACAAAGGATAGATTCATGGCACATAAGAAAGCAGGCGGTAGTACTAGAAACGGTCGCGATTCCGAATCAAAACGACTTGGCGTTAAACGTTATGGCGGTCAAAGCGTTTTAGCCGGAAATATTTTAGTTCGTCAAAGAGGTACACGTTTTCATGCAGGTGAAAATGTTGGGATGGGTAAAGATCACACTTTATTTGCGACAGAAGAAGGTAAAGTTGTATTTGAAATCAAAGGCCCGAAACGTAGAAAGTATATTCGTATCGAAACTGTTTAATATAAACAAACAGTGCGCTGCGGTCATAACGGCAGGTACGTATTAAAAAAGCCCTGTCTTTGACAGGGTTTTTTATTGCTCCAAAATATAACGAAGTATAAAGACAGTTAGGCGACGCAGTCATATAAAGACAATGGAAAACACAAAATGAAATTCGTAGATGAGGCGAGTGTTAGAGTCGAAGCAGGCAATGGTGGCAAAGGCCATGTGAGCTTTAGACGTGAAAAATACATACCATTTGGTGGCCCAGACGGTGGTGATGGCGGTGACGGTGGGAGTGTTTATTTGGAAGGTAGAGAAGCATTAAACACATTAATTGATATGCGTTTCAATCGATTAATAAGAGCTGAGCATGGTGAAAAAGGGCAAAGCCGTAACTGTACAGGTAAGGGTGGTGATGATTTGATTGTACCCGTCCCACTTGGTACTGTTGTTTACGATGACGGAACCGATGAGTTGATTGGTGACGTGACGAGTGAAGGACAACGGTTGCTGGTAGCGTCAGGTGGTTTTCATGGTTTGGGTAACACGCGTTATAAAAGTAGTACTAATCGGGCGCCTAGGCAGTTTTCACCAGGCTCAGATGGAGAGCAAAGAGTGTTAAGGCTTGAGCTTAAGGTGCTGGCAGATGTTGGTACGCTTGGGTTACCGAATGCCGGCAAATCAAGCCTAATTCGTGCTATATCGTCGGCGGAGCCTAAAGTGGCGAATTACCCTTTTACAACATTGCATCCGAGTCTAGGGGTGGTTCGAGCAGACGAGTTACGTAGTTTTGTGATTGCCGATATTCCGGGAATTATTGAAGGAGCAGCTGATGGTGCGGGCTTAGGTAATTTATTTTTACGTCATTTAGCGCGAAATAATTTATTACTGCATGTTGTAGATGTTGAGCCATATGAAGTAGATGTAGACCCTGTTAAAGCGGCAAAATCGGCGATAAAGGAAATAGAAAAGTGGGGTGGTGGTCTCGCTGAGAAACCTCGTTGGCTGGTGCTAAATAAAATCGATTTACTCCCAGAAGAGGAAATAGATAGCTATTGCCAGTTGATTGTTGATGAATTGAAATGGAAAGGACCGGTGTTTAAGGTATCAGCCATTCGAAAACAGGGAACTGATCAGTTAGTGCATGCGATTATGGATTATATCGAAGAGCAAAAAGCGCTTGAATTAAGTGACGAAAAAAAGCCAGAAGAAGGTAGTTAATTTAATAGTATGAAATCAAGAGCAGATCTGAAACGGGTGAAGTGTTGCGTTGTTAAAATTGGCAGCGCCGTTTTAACAGATAATGGTCAAGGTCTAAACCGCTCGGCTATTAATCACTGGGTGGAGCAGATTAGCGAATTAAAATCACGCGGAATTAATGTGGTTGTTGTTTCATCAGGCTCGGTTGCGGAAGGTATGGTGAGGTTGGGTTGGTCGACACGCCCGCACACACTTCAAGAACTTCAAGCGGCTGCGTCAGTTGGGCAAATGGGGCTTATCCAGGCTTATGAGCAAAGCTTTCAAGCGCAAGGGTTTAAAACGGCTCAGGTTTTGTTAACACATGATGACCTAGCGAATAGAACGCGTTATTTAAACGCTAGAGCGACCATAAAAACCTTGTTAGATTTATCAGTGGTTCCAATTATTAATGAAAATGACGTGGTGGCTAATGAAGAGCTACGCGTCGGTGATAATGACACGCTGGCTGCCATCATAGCTAATTTAATGAGTGTTGATTTGTTAATGATTTTAACGGATCAAGATGGTTTTTTTGATAGTGACCCGAGAATAAATTCAAATGCTTTGCTACTAAACGAGGTGAGCGTCAATGATGATTCGCTAGATTTTGCAGCGAGTGCCGGTGCTGGGGCTTTGGGTCGTGGTGGTATGCAGACGAAATTAACCGCTGCACGCATTGCTTCACGTTCTGGTACAGCGACCATTATTGCACCTGGTTTAAAGGATAATGTTATTTTGAATGTTATCGAAGGTAAGCAGATAGGGACGTTATTAATACCTAATGAGGCACCTGTTTCAGCTCGTAAGCGCTGGTTAACGGCTCATTTAGATGTGAAGGGTGAGGTTGTTATGGATAAGGGGGCAGAGCAAGCCATTAAACAATCGGGTGTGAGCTTATTACCTATTGGCGTTGTAGGTGTTAAAGGGTGTTTTGATAGAGGGGATCTTGTTGCGTGTGTGAGCGAGTCGGGTAAAGAGCTTGCACGGGGCTTAGTGAATTATAGTTCAGTTGAGATAGATACGATTAAGCGTAATAAAAGCTCAGAAATAGAACGCTTGATTGGCTTTGTTGGCGAGCCAGAGATTATTCACCGTGATAACTTGGTGTTAATTTAGGTTTAAAAAAACAAGTAGGCAATAAAAAGCCGACACTAAGGTCGGCTTTTATGAAGCTGTGAGAGCTTACCTTATGCTTGCTTTAGTTTAACGATGCGAGCATTAAGGCGACTCTTCAAGCGAGCCGCTTTATTTTTGTGAATAATGCCTTTAGTGACGGCACCATCAATGTAAGGTACGGCATCTTTGTAAGCTACTTCAGTACCTTCAACGTTACCTTCTTCGGCACTATAAACAACGCGTTTAATTTTAGTACGTAATCGAGTACGTGCAGCCATGTTAAGTTGGCGGTTTTGTTCTGCTTGTTTGGCGCGTTTTAACGCTTGTGCACTGTTAGCCAAGGTAAATCCTCTAGTGATATTAAAAAAGATTGCGCATTTTGCTTAAATAATTAGGCTTTGTCAAGCCCGAGCTACTATGCCTTATTAATAAGAGATTTTGTGATGGAGTAAAGAGGTGCTTAATGTAGCTGATAATTTTAAATCATCAGCTCAACTCTTGGTTTTGTAGCCGTTTCACTGTTTGGCTTGTTTTCAACTTGAGGTTTGCAAGCAAATAAACGAGTGGCCTCTATATGATAGTTACTGACGAGGTAAGTTTTGATAGTTGTTTGGCGCTCGTTTGCAAGTTTAAGTAGAGATTCATGGATTAACTTTTCTTGCTGCTCTACAGATGAGGTAGTATCGGTGTTATTAGCTAGATTCTGTAAAAAAACACGGTCATGGTCGGTAGCAAAACCACAGATACGAATTCTTAACTGTGGTCTTTTTTTCATTAATTCCCCGATTTGTTTTAGCTGGGTTATTGAATTTGTTGGTAGCGTGCCGTCCCCGGGAAGGAAAACCAACGCTTCTAATTTAATCGCCGTTGCTAAGCCATAGGCTTTTTCTGCCGCCATAAAAATTACGCCATAGGGTTGCAGAGCATATTTCAACACATTTTTTACGGTGCCTTCTAAGGCATTTCCTATCGCGGTGTTAATAACGTCACTGATATTGAAATCTGGCGAAGCGAGATCACCGTTGATGGGAATATTGAGTTTGATATCGTTGTTATCATCGCGAAGTAGCGATAAAGCGGAATCCAGAGGTATCGAAAGTTGCTGAGTCATTTTTGCCATTTTGCTCTCGTCGGCAGCCTCTAAGGCTAATTGGTTGATTTCTATGCTTGTTTCTCCTTTAAGGATATTGTCTTTTATGGCAATGTTTAGATCGGCATTGAGTTGGCCATTTTGGATGTTGTAACCTAGTTCGTCTCTAATTATGGGTGAAAATTCATGTAACTCAAAAGCGGATAGCTTGGTTTGAATAGTGGCGTTTGTTTTTTTACTAAGAGGGAAAATATTGCCTTTTATGGTCAATTGGGAGAATTGATCTATCGTCGCCTGGATATCAATAGGTGTTGGGCTTTTTGGTGTCAGTGAATTGATATTACCAATGCTGACATGCTCTAGCATGATCTCTTTTTTAACACGTTCTTGTTCAGTTTCTTTTGAAAATTTAATCTGACTATTTTTTGAAATAGCAAGCTGATCTACATGAAATTGAAGGGGTTTGGCAGAACTATTCGTATCATCGGTTTGTTTTTTCTCTGTTGTCGGTAAGCTATTAATCAGTGCGTTCAATAAACTAATGTCGCCATGCTTATTGATATCGAGTGCGGCATTTAATCTATCAACGTTGATTTCTTTAATATCGATATTAGTAAGGTCATGAACTCGGAGCTTGTCGATAAGCAGTTTTTTACTATCCAGTAGACTATTGTTTAATGCTTTTTTTCCGATGAATAAGCGTTCTACCTCTACAGATGAGATCGTTATATCACTAGTTTTTTTTATGGCTAAGTTATTCACAGTTAACTTCTGTGCGGCGCCTAACACTAATTTTGTTAGTTGGTTTGTGCTGGATAGCTCATTCAGGACTAGTTGGCCTTGAGCCTTGATAGTCGGTTCTTCGGGTGTTGTTATAAGTTGTGCGGAGCCATTCCAGTCAGCCGACCCCAGTGTGTACTGTATAGAAGCAGCGGTAATAGCTGCTTGCCTGATAGATAGGGAGCCGGTTTGGCTATAATCAATGTTGTTTTCACCTAATAACACTGAAAACTCAATGTCTGTATCGAGCAGCCCTTTAAGTTCATCGACGTTGTTTTTTACTAAAGAGGCAAAGCTATTAAGATCCAGATTTTTAACACTTAATTGACCGTTAATGGAGGGTTGCTCAGAAAACATAGAGACATTGATGTTACCGTTGATAGGTGATTGATTGAGTCGTGTATTAAAAGAGAAGGCAGATGAATTGTCTGGGTCCCAGCTGAATACTTCATCGATCGTTAAATTATTGATGCTGAAATGGTCTGAGAAAGCGGTAGACTGATAGACAAAAGAGTTGTTTATTAAATGTAGTTTCTTTAAACCAAACTTCCAAGTAGTTGATTGCTCTTTATTTTCACTGCTTTCCGGGGTGCTTAAAGGGATCTTAATATTACCAACGTAAAGCGTTTCAGGGTCTTTTTGCTCAATTTTTATATGGGCGTCTTTAATGGTGAGAGAGGTGACCAGCAAGCGTTGCTTAAATAGGGGTAGCCAATCAATTTGAAGGGTAAGGGATGCTATGGACAGGTCGGGTTGTGTTTGTTGTAGTTCTTGTGTCTGCAAGTGGTGAATAGATAATTTGCCGGTAAAAGGGTTGAAATTAACGTCATCAAGAGAGATGGCTTTGCTTCCGGCGTCGCTAAACCCTTTTATGATGCCAAATTGGATAGCGTATGGTAATGCAATAATTAATACGCCAAATAGGACCGAGGTGATGATTAAACGCTTTAACCAAATAGTACGATAAGTATTCTTGTGACCTGAAACCAATTTCATTATCCACTTTATAGCTTATTTTTATTCTAAGTGTATCGTGGCAGCTATACAACGATAACTTAAATCGAAGGTGTGTTGATTGCCGCAAGCCCTTATAATACAAAGTCTAATAAGCTTGAACATGGCTAGAACCCATTCCGCATTAACGAAGCTTCTCTCTATAAGGGTGGAAGCTATTTAACAAACAGAGGTAAAGACGCTGAGTAAAACGCTAATAAAATCGACTGCTACTGTAGGCAGTATGACGATGGTTTCGCGTGTCTTAGGGTTTGTTCGAGACATTGTCATCGCGCGTTTTTTTGGTGCGAGCGAAGGTACGGATGCGTTTTTTGTGGCCTTCAAAATCCCCAATTTTATGCGGCGCTTATTTGCAGAAGGGGCGTTCTCACAGGCCTTTGTTCCTGTCTTGTCAGAATATAAAGAGACTCAGTCAACTGAAGCGCTGAAAGAGCTCATTGCTAAAACAGCCGGTACGTTGGCAACAGTGTTATTTTTTATAACGCTACTAGGTGTTATAGGGGCGCCTATTTTAATTTATATATTTGCACCGGGTTTCGAATCTGAAGGTACGCGCCATGATTTGGCGGTGGAGATGTTGAGATTAACATTTCCGTATTTGTTGTTTATTTCACTCACCGCGATGGCGGGGGGAGTGCTAAATACCTTTGGTAAGTTTGCTATTCCAGCAATCACACCGGTGTTGTTGAACCTATCATTTTTAGCAGCAATATTTTGGCTATCTCCATTATTGGAGAAGCCTATTATGGCGCTGGCATGGGCAGTTTTGTTGGCGGGCATTGCTCAGTTGGCGTTTCAATTTCCTTTTTTGAAAAAGCTGGGCTTAATGCCTAAGTTGTCATTTGATCGTCAGCATGCGGGTGTGAAAAAAATAATGAATTTAATGTTGCCTGCATTGTTTGGTGTATCGGTAACGCAAATTAATTTATTAGTGGATACATTACTGGCATCGTTTTTAGTGGCGGGTAGTGTGTCGTGGCTTTATTTTTCAGATAGGCTAGTGGAGTTTCCGTTGGGTATTTTTGGGATTGCGTTGGCAACGGTTATTCTGCCAAACTTATCGAAAAGTCATGCGGCAGGAAAAGTGGCTGATTTTTCAGCGAGTTTAGACTCTGGTTTGAGATGGGTTGTTTTATTAGGAGTACCGGCGGCACTAGGTTTGTTCTTCTTAGCGCAACCGATGCTGGCCACATTATTTCAATATGATGCGTTTACCACGAGTGATGTCAATAATGCATCCTTAAGTCTTATGGCTTATGCAATAGGGCTACCGGCATTTATTTTGGTAAAAGTGCTGGTGCCAGGGTTTACGTCTCGGCAAGATATGAAAACGCCGGTCAAAATTGGCGTTATTGCGGTGGTTTCTAATATGTTGATGAGCGTTACACTCGTTATGTTTTATCAACATGTGGGTTTAGCGTTGGCAACATCATTAGCGGCCTTTGTGAATGCAGGTTTATTGCTTAGCGCCTTGCTTAAAGAAGGTGCGTTTAAACCTCAACGAGGTTGGTTTATTTTTCTCGTAAAAGTGCTGGTTGCAAACCTTAGTGTTGGTGTTATTTATTTTTATGATTACCCGCCATTGCAATGGTATGAATGGGGGGCATTCGATCGGGTATTGCATTTAACACTGGAAATATTGGCGGTTATTTTGTTGTATGTTACGACTGCTTTTTTGCTGGGTATTCGCCCTCGACATTTAGCATTTAAGGGTTAGATAAACTGATGAAGTTGATTAGATATTTACCCGACGGCTCAATTTTTCCTGATGGGTGTGCGCTAACGATTGGTAACTTTGATGGTGTTCATGCCGGGCATCGTATGGTGTTAAATGCGTTACAAGGGCAAGCGGATGCAATGAATTTAAAAACGCTGGTGATGTGTTTTGAACCGCAACCTATTGAGTATTTTCGAGGCGATGCCGCACCGGCACGAATTTCAACCGCACGAGATAAAATAGAACAATTATCAAAGACAAGTATTGATGCCGTTTATTTGGTTCGTTTCAATCAGCTACTCGCCAATATGTCGCCAGAGCAATTTGTGCAAATGTTGGTTCAACACCTTAATGTTAAGTTGCTAATAGTGGGCGATGACTTTTGTTTTGGGAAAAATCGTCAAGGCAATTTCGACTATTTAACAAAAGCGGGTGAGCATTATGGTTTCTCAGTGCAGCGGTCTCATTCTTATAAAATAGATAATGAGCGTGTGAGTAGTACGTTAATTCGTGAAGCGCTAGAAGAGGCTGAGCTAGATAAAGTGGCCGTTTACTTGAATAGACGTTACAGCATGTCAGGCCGAGTTATGCATGGTCATAAAAGAGGGAGAGAGCTGGGATTTCCTACCGCGAACATTCGTGTTAAAAACAGAAAAACTCCGCTTAAAGGCGTTTTTGCCGTTACAATAACGCTCGACTCGGGCTTGCTCTATCAAGGGGTTGCTAACGTTGGTACGCGGCCTTCTATTGAAGATGTGACGGCTGTTTTGCTAGAGGCACACCTGTTTGAATTTTCAGGCGATTTATATGGCCAACGCGTTGTCGTTTCGTTCGCTAAAAAACTCCGTCATGAGAAGAAATTTGACAGTTTAGAGCAATTAAAGCAACAAATTGCTATTGATTCGGAACAAGCTAAAACATACTTTAATCAATCACTACCATCCTAAGATAATCATGGATTACAAAACAACACTGAATTTGCCGAAAACAAGCTTTCCTATGAAGGCGAACCTTGCTAATCGTGAGCCTAATGCACTTAAGCGCTGGCAAGAAATCGGCTTGTATCAAAAAATTCGCGATAAATTTTCAGGTCAACCACAATTTGTCTTACATGATGGTCCTCCATATGCAAACGGCCCCATTCATATAGGTCATGCGGTTAATAAAGTATTAAAAGACATGATTATTAAGAGCAAAACATTGCAAGGTTTTGATTCTCCCTACGTGCCCGGCTGGGATTGTCATGGGCTGCCAATTGAACTGATGGTTGAAAAGAAAATTGGTAAGGCGGGTGTCAAAGTATCTGCTGCAGAATTTCGTAAGGCGTGTAGAACGTATGCGACAAAGCAAGTGGCGATGCAAAAAGAGGAATTTGTACGTCTAGGGGTGTTCGGTGATTGGGAGCGCCCATATTTGAGCATGGACTTTCAGTTTGAAGCGGATGTGGTTCGTTCATTAGGCCGTATTATCGAGAATGGTCATTTGCACAAAGGCTCAAAACCAGTGCATTGGTGTACGGACTGTGGTTCGGCATTAGCTGAGGCAGAAGTGGAATACGAAGATAAGCGTTCACCAGCGATTGATGTACGCTTTGGCGTTCAAGATGAAGCGGCCTTTATTGAATGTTTTCATAGTAGTGATGGTGCGCCGGGGCACGGCCCCATTTCGGTGGTTATTTGGACCACAACGCCATGGACATTACCTGCAAATCAGGCAGTTTCATTAAACCCCGATTTTGATTATGTGATGGTTCAAAGTGGCGAAGAGCGGTTGATTTTAGCTGAAAAATTAATGAAAGATGCGATGCTTCGTTATGGTTTGGATGATTACCGAGTGGTGGCTTACTGCAAAGGTAAAGATTTAGAACATATGAAGCTTAATCATCCTTTTTATGATCGGATAGTACCTGTTATTGTTGGCCATCATGTTACTGCTGAAGCAGGTACAGGTGCGGTGCATACAGCGCCAGGTCATGGGCAAGATGATTACGTAATCGGTCAGCAATATAATCTTCCCGTTGACAACCCGGTTGGCGATAATGGTGTATTTTTAGCCAGTACACCTTTGTTTGCTGGTAAGCACGTGTTTAGTGCAAATGGTGATGTCATTGAGGTGTTACAAGAACAGGGTGCGTTGCTACACGATGAAGCGTTAAATCATAGTTATCCTCATTGTTGGCGACATAAAACACCCATTATCTTTAGGGCAACGCCGCAGTGGTTTATCTCGATGGATAAAAACAATTTACGTGAGAAGGCCTTAGCAGAAATAAAGCGAGTTAATTGGGTGCCTGAATGGGGTGAGGCGCGTATCAACAGTATGGTTGAGGGGCGCCCAGATTGGTGTATTTCTCGTCAGCGTAACTGGGGGGTGCCAATAGCTTTATTTGTGCATAAAGAAACAGGTGAGTTGCACCCTAATACTGCTCAATTAATTGAGCAGGTGGCATGCTTAATTGAACAGTCTGGTATCGAAGCGTGGTTTGAATTAGAGTCGACGGACTTGTTAGGTGATGAGGCTAGTGATTACACTAAAATTAATGATATTTTAGACGTTTGGTTTGATTCTGGGGTGACTCATTCGTGTGTTTTAGAAAGGCGTGAAGAATTACCCTTTCCGGCGGCTATGTACCTTGAAGGTTCCGATCAACACCGTGGTTGGTTTCAATCATCCTTGTTAACATCGGTAGCAATGAACGATTGTGCGCCATTTGATTCTGTCCTTACGCATGGTTTTACTGTCGATGCTAAGGGCATGAAAATGTCAAAATCTAAGGGTAATGTCGTTGCTCCACAAAAAGTGATTAATTCACTTGGAGCAGATGTGTTACGTCTTTGGGTATCGGCGAATGATTACACCGGAGAAATGACAGTGTCTGATGAAATTCTTAAACGTGCGTCGGATGTTTATCGCCGTTTAAGGAACACAGCGCGTTATTTGTTATCCAATTTAGACGGCTTTGACCCTATTGAAGATAGTGTTTCGTTTGATGATATGTTACCTCTAGATCGCTGGGCCATTGAAAAAACCAAGCAAACTCAAGCAGACGTATTAAGTCATTACGATGACTACCAATTTCTACAAGTTCATCAGAAAATCCACCACTTTTGCTCAGTTGATATGGGGAGCTTTTATCTGGATGTGATCAAAGATAGGCAATATACGCTGCAAGAAAAGAGTTTGGCTAGACGCTCTTCTCAAACAGCGATGTTCCATATCGCAGAAGCTTTTGTTCGTTGGATTGCGCCCATTTTGAGTTATACCGCAGAGGAAATTTGGTTGGCGATGCCGGGTAAGCGTGAGGAGTCGGTCTTTTTGACAACGGCTTACGAAGGATTCCCGGAGTCAAGTGTTACAGAGAGCAATGAGCTGGTGTTTTGGCAACCTATTATTGATATGCGAGAGCTTGTGAGTAAAGAGCTAGAGCGTGTCCGTACCGCAGGCGTTATTGGCTCGGCACTAGATGCTGAAGTGACTTTATATTGCGATGGGGAGTTGTTTGAAACACTGACTCAACTACAAGATGAGCTTAGATTTATATTGATTACATCATATGCACAAGTTAAGCCCTTGTCGGAAAAATCTGAACAAGCCAAGAGCACAGAGAATGATCATTTGTTTATTGAAATAGTAGCGAGTGAGCATGAGAAATGTGTGCGTTGTTGGCATCATCGGCATGATGTTGGTCAGTCTGACAGGCACCCAGAGTTGTGTGGACGTTGTGAAGACAACGTAGAAGGTTCGGGGGAAGTTAGGCTGTTTGCCTAAATACGGCTATGTTGAAATGGCTTTGGCTTTCATTGGTGGTGGTAGGGCTTGATCAGGTTAGTAAGTTTTGGGTTGTTAGTAATTTTAGATTGTACGAATCTATTCAGTTATTACCATCGTTAAATTTAACGTATGTGCATAATACGGGCGCCGCGTTTAGTTTTTTAAGTACAGCAGGTGGTTGGCAGCGCTGGTTTTTTGTTGGTATTGCGTTGCTAGCGACAACCGTTCTAACGATTTGGTTAGCTCGATTAAAACCAACCGAGCGTTGGATGGCAGCAACCTTATCGTTAATTCTAGGTGGCGCGATTGGTAATTTGTATGATCGTATAGCCTATGCCTATGTTATTGATTTCATCGATGTATATTATGAAACTTGGCATTGGCCGGTGTTTAATGTTGCAGATTCAGCTATTTCAATTGGTGTTGTGATGATGCTAGTTGATATTGTCTGGAGCAACGATTCAAAGACTGCTGAATAGGTTTCTAAACCGTGTCCAGTCAAAGCTTTCTCCGGGGTCTGTTTTTCGCCCGGGTGAAACGTCACAGTGACCCACTATGGTCTGTTCTGAAAGGGCGGGGTAATGCTCAATAAGTGTTTTGCAGCAGCGCATTAGTTCTTGGTATTGTTGCTCGGTGTAGGGGATATGGTCGGCACCTTCCAGCTCGATACCAATAGAAAAATCGTTACAGTTCTCTTCGCCTTGGTAGCTTGATTGACCTGCATGCCAGGCTCGTTCATCAAACGGAACGTACTGGGAGACGTTACCATCTCGGTGAATCAATAAATGTGATGAGACCTCTAGTTTGTGTATTTCCTGGAAGTATGGGTGTCGAGCGGGGTCCAATTTATTCTGAAAAAAATCATCGATCCACGGTCCTCCAAATTGATCAGGTGGTAGGCTGATTCCGTGCACAATAATGAGCCGTATATCTTGAGGGTTTGGTCGAGTGTTTTTATTAGGTGACGGTTTAAATGAAGCATTCTGCAACACACCGTGTTTAATGAGTTTTGAAGTATCGGTCATATAAAAAAGGGGTTATTCAAAATGTGCTCTAGAGCACAACTTTATACATGATCTGACTATACTCTAAGTAACAAATTACATAAAACGGTTATTCAGTAATGGACGGTTCACAAACTAAAGTAGTTCCCATTCGTCAAGGCGATACTCAAGTACAAAGGAATACTATGTCAGTAGATAAGCGTAGTGTGATAAACGTGTCAGCTGGTTTATTGAAAAATCATTTACAGAAATCGCTTGCGACACATTTAGATGATGTTGAGCTAAGAATGCTTGATAATGTAAATAGCAAAGAAATGAATGCTGTTGCAGTTGATGTAAAAGTATTTCAAAAGACCTCTCAAGAACGCTCTTCTGTATATATCGACAGTGTGATTAAAAACTTATCAGATTTTGTATCAGAGGTGAATCCTAGTGCCGATAAGGTGAATAAATTGTCTGAGGATATGTGTAAGTGGCCAGACCTTGAATTATTAGCAATGGGTGAGGTTGAAAAGCAATTATTGGTGGATGGTTATATATCAGAGTTTGAAAACAAGCTATCGCGTGTTTTATATGCCTTACAACGAAGGGTTGAATTTATTTCAAAAAGAAAAGATTTAAAAGGAAGTGAGAGCCCTTTTAGCCCTGCTATTTTGATAAACACCTATATGGAATTACTCAAATGCGAGATGTTCTCTACAGTAGCGTATAAGCTTTTTTGTGAGTCATTCTGTGAGGCGGTATTACCGGGCTTGGGAAAGGTGCTTGATGAAATTAATGAGCAGTTTATACAGGCTAATATCCTTCCTACATTACCTAAACCCAAAGTAAAGATTAGTGATGGAGTTTCAAAAAAAGAAGCGACATCATTTGTTAATGAAAAAGTAGCTCAACTTTTGTCAGGAGGGGCTGAGGCACTAACGCCAACCCAGATGCATTTGCTGGCGGGTGCTGCAGGGTACGTAGATCAAGCTCACATGATGCAGATCGCAGATATTATTGATCCAGGGTTATACAACGGGTTGGTTAAAATGGCTCAGACTTATCGCTCTAAGGTGGGTGAAAAAAATGTATCAGATGGTTTGGTGGTTACGGGGCAACCATTGCCAACCACCGAACTTATCGACACGTTGACGACGCTTCAAAAAGAAGCTGCAGTTGATGGAGTAGATATCAATGAGAGTGTTCGTTTACAAATTGGCTCTAGAGTTCAAGTTAATGGCGAACGGCAACCTTATGCTGAACAAGACGAAACACTCATTGATGTGGTGGCGATGTTTTTTGATGTAATCCTTCAAGATAGACATTTACCGGATACGGTTCGAGCAATGATCGCTCAACTTCAGATTCCTATTTTAAAAGTAGCGATGATGGATAAGGATTTTTTTGCTAAGAAAAGTCATCCAGCTAGAAAGTTTTTGAACGTTTTATCACAAGCAGGTTTAGGTGTCAGTAACGAGAACCGTCAAATTAAGAGTGCGGTTTTTGAAAAAATGGAAGAATTAGTGGCGCGAGTGTTGATGGATTTTGATAACGATATTGAAATTTTTGCAGAACTTTTTGAAGAATTTGATATTTTTATGGAGCAGCAGCAACGCCAAATGGACGTGATTGAGGAGCGTTCTCGCAAAGTAACAAAAAGCACAGAACAACTAGAACTAACTAAGCGTCAAGCCGCGTATGAAATAGCATTGAGGTTGAATGGTAAATCCATTCCTGAATTTGTCCAATTGTTTTTGGACGATGCATGGAAAGACGTTCTTGTATTAGCCTTGTTAAGGCGTGAAAGAGAGCCTACCGAAACACAAGAATGTATTGATGTAATAGAGCGCTTGATCGTAAGTGTTGTTGAGCCGGCTGATGGTAAAGCAAGAGCCGAGATACTTGAAGGGTTGGCGCGTTTATTGAAAGACATTAGAGTGGGCTTAGAAAACATTTCATACGACTTTCATGAATCAGCACCATTCTTTAAAGAACTAGAATCTTGGCATAAGCGCATACTGACAACGGAGACTAATAATCAAGATGATATTCCCGTGGCCAATGAGGTTGTACTGGTCGACTTTGATGAAGAGTTATGCGCGAGCCTAGAAGAAGATTTATTACTTGAACTAGAAAGCGAGATGGCCCAAATGCCCGATGATAAATTCAGTAAAAAAGCCAATAAAATGGAAGTGGGTGATTGGGTTGAGTATAAAAGCGCTGAAGGTGCCACGTTACGGGCTAAATTGTCTTGGAAAAGTGCCGTTACGATGCAGTGTTTGTTTGTGAATGATCGTGGCGCTAAAGCAATGGATATAAGCATGGCAGATTTTGCTGAAGAACTAAGGCAACAACGGATGTCGTTGGTTGGGCAAGAAAAAGCACCGTTAGTAGAAAGGGTATTGGAAGGCATGAAGAAAATGATGATGCCTAGTAATGAGGAACCGAGCTTGGCATAACGTTTTTATCAGTCTCAAATTATGTGATAATAAAGAGCCTCCAGATGGGAGGCTTTTTTATTTTTAAGGTGAATGTATTTCATGGTGGATCCTAAGATAATAGACGAGGATGTTCGTCGCTTTCTTGCTGAAGATGTTGGTAGTGGTGATTTAACGGCGCTCGTTATTCCAGAAGAGAAATTGGCCAAGGCGACGGTTGTAACACGTGAAGCCATGTTGGTTTGTGGTCAAGCATGGGTGAATGCAGTATTTAAAAAGCTTGACCCTAACATTAAGATTGATTGGCAATATGAAGAAGGCCAGCAAGCATTTTCTGGCGATGTTTTGTGTTATTTATCGGGTTCGGCACGCGCCTTGTTAACGGGTGAACGTGCAGCGCTAAATATGTTACAAACACTTTCTGCAACAGCGTCGCTTGCAAATCAGTATGCTAAAGCGCTGGAAGGTATGTCGACGGTGGTTTTAGATACGCGTAAAACAATACCAGGGCTGCGTTTAGCGCAAAAATATGCGGTACGTTGTGGTGGTGGTGTAAATCATAGAGTGGGTTTATATGATGGTATTTTAATCAAGGAAAACCATATTATGGCAGCCGGTTCCATTAAGAATGCAGTCGCTGCTGCTCGGGTAGTGAGTCAGACGGTTGATGTTGAAGTTGAGGTCGAGAATATAGCTGAAGTAAAACAGGCGCTCGATGCGAAGGCTGATATTTTACTGTTAGACAACTTTAGCTTAGAGCAACTAAAAGAAGCAGTGGATCTTAATAAGGGGAGTGCAAAGCTCGAAGCATCGGGTAATGTTAACTTATCAACCATTCGTGATATTGCTAAAACAGGTGTGGATTTTATTTCAGTTGGTGCTCTAACAAAGAATATTCAAGCTGTTGATTTGTCAATGCGAGTGAGTTTGGACGATTGAATTAGTCGTTCACTCTAACCGCTAGTACGTCGCATTTTGCACCATGCAACACGGCATTTGCGGTTGAACCGAGCAATAAACTAAGCCCATGTCGCCCGTGGCTACCAATGACAATTAGGTCGCAGGACAACTTTTCGCTGAGTTGATGAATGGTATCGGCAGGGCGGCCAATTTCAATCAGTTGGTTTTCTTCTGCTAAATCAATACTAGCGGCTAGTTTTTTTAGCTGAGCTTTCGCAGACGCTTCAACTTCTTCTTGAATAGGCATTAAATCGGTTGAGATGGTGCCATCAAAGGCTAAATATGAGGATTCTATTAGCGGTTCAATTACATGGATGGCCGATAATTTGGCTTGATTTTGCAAGGCAAGTTGATGAGCTTTGTTGGCAACCTGGGTTGATTGTTTGTCAAAGTCAAGCGCAACAAGAATATGTCGATAAGTTGTCATGATTAATCTATTCCTTCTAAGATTAGATTGTTAACAATAAAGGCTTATTACCCTATTTGGCAAGCTATTTTGATGATTAGCTTGGGAATACTTTGTCTGGATTTAATAAATTATTTGGATCAAACTGCATTTTAATTTTTTTCATGATGCTAATGGCAATGCTATCGAGCTCCAAGCTTATAAAGTCACGTTTTTCAAGCCCGATACCGTGTTCTCCTGAAAGGCTTCCGTTCAGTGAAATAACTAATTTAAATACATCGCTTAAACAGGTTTTAGCAGTTTCTAGTTGCTCAAGTTGAACTAAGAGGTTGACGTGGATGTTGCCATTTCCCGCATGTCCAAAATTAACAATCGGTATTTGATAGCGCTCAGATAACATCTGAAGGCCATTAATTAGCTTAGGTATATGACTCACAGGAACAACTACATCTTCATTAATTTTTTTTGGTGCTACTTTTCGTAGGGAGGGGGAGAGGGCTTTTCTTGCGGCCCAAAGTTGTTTAACTTGTTCAGTTGTTTTAGCAATATGAATATCGATGAGGCCATCTACGGAGGCACTGTCGGCAACTTTTTTGGCGATAGCATCTAGGCTAGACTGGTCGCCATCTACTTCAATCATTAATAAGGCTTTTGCAGCCGTAGGTAAGCTAAGTTTGGCGTTATCCTTAACGAGGGAGATCGCGGTGCTATCCATAAACTCGAGTGCGCACGGCGTGATGGGTTGTGCCATTATTTTAGCGACGGCTGTAGCAGCGGCTTCAACAGAGTTATAGGTAGCTTGAAGGGTACGTTTAGCTTCTGCTAACGGTGTTAATTTTAAAGTGGCCTGGGTGATAATGGCTAAGGTGCCTTCTGAACCAATAATCAGTCGGGTTAGGTCGTAACCGACGACGCTCTTTGTCGTGTTAGCGCCTGTCTTAAGGGTTTCTCCATTTCCGGTAACGCAGGTGAGTCCTAATGTGTTTTCACGCGGTGTACCGTATTTAACAGCCCGTGGCCCTGCTGAATTGTAGGCGAGGTTACCACCTATCGTACAAATGGCCGAGCTCGTTGGGTCGGGTGGCCAGAAAAAACCGTGTTCAGCTGCCGCTTGTTGGACGGACTGGTTGGTGACGCCCGGTTCAACAATCATTAAACGGTTATCGGGGTCGACTTTAACGATGTTATCCATCTGTTCGGTAGATAGAATAATGGCGTTATTTGACGGTACGCTAGCACCGGTTGTGCCCGTTCCGCTACCCCGAGCAGTAATGGCTATATTGTGAGTGTTACATAATGCAACAGTTTCAACGACTTGTTGGTGTGAGGATGGGAAAACAACGGCGAGAGGTTCATTGTGTCGGCGGCTATTGTCATAACCATAACTCCAGCAATCAGCGGGGTCTAAAAATAGAGACTTTTCGTTATAAATATTTTTTAACGGTTGTAAGAAATCACTTTGCCGACTTTGCATTAGCCAATAATTTCAAATAACTTAACAACACGCTGAACGCCTCCCACGCGACGTATAGTGTCAACGACAGGTGCAATTTCGTTTTGCTTTAAAAGCCCCAGTAAATAAACGACTCCATTTTCTGAAACAATTTTAACCCGTGTTGGATCAAAGCCTTTTATTGAATTAAGCTTAAATAAGGCAACTTTGGCTTTACTGGTAATTAGGCCATCGCTACTGCGAGATATTATCGAACTCGGAGCGGCTACTAAAATTTCGTTGTGTACTTTGCGAACTTTGGGGATTTGACGAAGGCGATTTGAAATGTCATTACGTAGACTCTCAGTGGGTGCTTCGCCAGTCAGTAACAAAATATTATTGTAGCTGGTCGCGTTAACGTGAGTATTGATACGAATTTTATCTATACCATATAAAGTTTTAAGTGCTTTTAGCTCAATGGTTTGGTCTTCAATAATGGTGCCGGTAGTTCGTCTATCGTGAACAACTGCAACACCAGTGGTAGCGGCCGTCCCAACAGCCACAGCTGCGCAACCTGATAAGACTGAAATTGATAGTAGAGCGGGAAAAATAAAAGCTTTTTTAAAAGGCATGACGTTTATCCAAATAATTGTAAATCGATCAAATCACATAAGCAGTGAGTAATCACTAAGTGTACTTCTTGAATGCGTGCGGTTGAATTAGACGGGACTCTTAGCTCAATATCGTCAGCCTTGAGTAAGGCGTTGGCTGAAATAGTTCCGCCGTCTTTACCGCTGGCAATAATAACCAGCATGTCTCGGTCATGCGCAGCGTTGATCGCCGCTACAATGTTGCCAGAGTTTCCGCTGGTTGTGTATGCCAATAAAATATCGCCAGATTGGCCGAGTGCTCGTATTTGTTTTGAAAATACCTCGTCGTACGAGTAATCGTTAGCAATGGAGGTAATAGTTGATGTATCTGTGCTGAGTGCGATGGCAGGTAAGCTAGGCCGCTCACGTTCAAAGCGATTAAGCATTTCCGATGAGAAGTGTTGCGCGTCACCCGCAGATCCGCCATTACCGCAGGTAAGGACTTTGCCGTTGTTGAGTAGACTTTGAACAATAGTTTGAGCGGCTAACTCGATAGCATCGGGAAGGCATTCTAAGGTGTCATGTTTCGTTTGAATGCTATCACTAAAATGTTGATAGATTCTCTCTTGTAAACTCATGTTAAAACTCGTCGAAAGCGTTGGTTATCCATTGTATCTCATGCTGGCCAGAGGCGGGTGAAATTGCTATCACATCAAAACGAAAGCCTTCTTGATGTGCTGTATTGGCCATGTATTGTTGAGCGCACTTAATCAATTTAGATTGTTTTCGGCGATCAACTGAGTATAAGGCGCCACCAAATTTTGTTGAGGAACGGTAGCGTACTTCAACAAAGACGATATGTTCTCGATCTTTCATAACAAGGTCGATTTCACCTAATCGGCTACGGTAATTTCTTTGCATTAACGTTAAGCCTTTTTGCTGTAAAAACGTTAAGGCTAAATCTTCATTTTGCTGGCCAAGATCACTTGATTGACTCATTAAAGAGGTGATGTATTAAGAGATTCTATGGGCGGTTTGTTAGAATCGGTTGCTTGCAAATTTGAGGTTCGCTCCAAGTCTGGTGCCAGACCTAATGATTCGATCGCGCCACGCTTGAAGTAACCACAGCTTAGCTGGCGATTAATGATGTTGTTTTTTATTGAAAGGATGCCAGTTTTCCCTTTCAATCGGGCGAAGTCATTAGATTTTAAGCGTTCTAAATGAGGAATGAGCTGATAGGCATCATAACCAAAGGCTGTTAGTCGGCGATGTAAGCCACGTGTGTTTGGCCACAATGTGAATGAACTAGTACTTGGTTTGGCTTGTTCATCGCTGGTTTCAATGAGCCAAGGCATGTCGCAGAAAAAAGTGCCGTCTAGGTCGCGGTTAGCAATGGTGTTGAGTTCACCTTCATAAATTTTTGAGGTGCTAAAAACAGGTACATTTGAAGCTCGATGAAAACGTAATTGCGGTTTGATTAGCCGCCCTTCACGAGGCGCAGCTAATAAGAAAATAAAGTCGGCGTCATGGCGGCGCCTTTCTTCGAATTGAATGTTTAAATTTAGGCGTTGGCGAAGCTGTTTGTATCGATAAATGCTATCGTCTATTTGTAACATATTTTTAATAGGGGTTGAGTAATCGGCTTGTTTAGCCGAGTAGGTCTGGACGTCAAGAACGTCTCCTCCAAGTTGTAGCCAGACAGTTGAAAAGTGTCTGGCTAAACGTTCTCCACTAGATGATTGAGGGGCAAGAATTAATGCTTTTTTATGCCCTTTTAGCCATGCGAGGCTTAAAACTTGAGTGATATCCTCTTCGGGTGACAATGAAAATTCATAATAATTATGACTAATGTGGTTACCGTTTTTATTAAGCCCAATGACAGGAATGGGTAAATTACTTAATGCCTCTATTTTGCCAATACTTGCCTTATCTAGGGGGCCAAGAATAACTTTTACACCATCGTTGACAGCCCGTTGGTATAGCATTTCGATAGATGCACTTGAGGTGTCGTAGAAGCTTATATTTAATGGCCACCTGTCAGCCATTGCATAGGCTGCACTGGTGATGCCTTGTCTAATACTTACTGCAGCTTGAGCAAAAGGCCCTTGGCTAGGTAAAAAGACACCAACCTTGGCAGGTACTTTGAAGTCGTCTTGCATTTTTACCGCAAGAGTCGACAGAAAGGAGTTGTTTGCGGGGTGAGAGGGGTATTGGCTTTTCCATGCGTTGATGATCGGGTCGTTTGGGTTAAAGGTGATTTGTTGCTTTAAAATGAGGGCAAGGTCGATCCACCCCGCGAAATTGTTATCAACAGTAGGTCGTAAAAAACTCAAAGACTCCTCGGATAACAAAGATAAAACTTCCAATAATTTTATTTGGTTGTTTTGTTTATCGTAGGGAATGGAAATCAGCGCATCTAGCACTATGTGCTCACGTGCACTTTCTATTAAATTGCCTGCTTGAAAAAAAGCTGAGCTACTAAGTGTGTGTAAATATATACGTTGTTGAGTGGCTAGCTTGCTTTCGTTTATGCCCATTAACAATTCAATGGCATCTTCTGCTTTTCCTTGATCAAGTAAAATCTCAGAGAGGGCTAGGGCATTGCTTGCTTGCAGTTGCGATGAATGAGCTAGCAGATGACTCGTTAGTTTGTCGGCATTAGCTGAATCGGCAGCGCCTGAGTAAGCCTTAATGGCAGAGATGAGGTATTTGTTTTTTAACGGGCTGGTGCTAGCGTTTGCGAGTTGCACAAAGAGTTGAGCTGCCCGAGAAAAATCCTGTTGAGATAAAGCTTCTTGGGCTTGTATTGCCAATGGGTTAGACTGTTCAACCGGCCGACTCTCTACCGGTTGAACGTTGGCGCAATTGGATAGTGTTAGCGCAAGTGAAGCTATAACAATTAGCTTTAAAGGCGCAACTAAACTCTTTTTGTAATAACTCATAAATAAACAACTTAGACTGCAAAATTAAAAAATGATCAAACCCGTGTTTAGTATCTTTTTCGAGCTTAATGATGTCAAACGATAACGCTGAATTAAGTGGAAGTATTGTTTCTTCCGCTTCAAGTCATTTTAAGACCCGCGATGATAAAGGAGTACTTTATATTGTTGCTACGCCGATTGGAAATTTAGCTGATATCAGTTTGCGTGGCTTAGAGGTGTTAAAAACAGTAGAGCTGATTGCTGCTGAGGATACACGTAATAGCAAAGCGTTATTGAATCATTACTCAATACAAACGCCAATAACCTCATACCACGAGCATAACGAAGAAAGTAAAAGTAAGTTTTTGCTGGAAAAGTTGAAATCGGGCGAATCAATAGCGTTAATCTCAGATGCGGGTACGCCGCTGATTAATGACCCGGGTTATTCCTTAGTTGAGAAGGTGAAGCAAGCAGGTTTTAACGTATGCCCTATTCCGGGCGCATGTGCATTAATTGCTGCCCTAAGTGCGTCAGGCATAGCAACGGATCGGTTTAGTTTTGAAGGTTTTTTGCCGAGAACATCGGGTGCCCGAAAAGCTGTTTTTGAAGATTATAAAAACCGCCAAGGAACGCTTGTTTTTTATGAGTCTAGCCATCGCATACTGAAGTGTTTGGACGATGTGCTGGCGAGCTATGCATCAACACATAAAATATCCATCGCCCGTGAGCTGACCAAAACGTATGAAACAATCGTAACGGGAACCGTTGCAGAGCTTCACCAATTGGTTAATTCAGAGAGTAATATGCAACGTGGTGAATTTGTTGTGTTAATTGAAGGGTTTGATAAGAAAAAACACAAAGATGATGGCCTGTCGGATGAGGATGTTGAAACGTTAAAGATCCTAATGACGGAGTGCTCATTAAAAACAGCCGTTAAACTGGCTGTTCAATTGACGGGGCAATCTAAAAAAGATGTATATAAAAAAGCATTAGCGCTACAAGGCGACGATTAAAAAATTAACAGCTTCAACCTGTGCAACAGGGTTATTTACCTCTGCTACGTAAGGACTGTACGGTGAAGTCTTTTTGTTTCACCGTGCTGTCGTTAATTTTCGTTTTCATTTTAAGCGTTGTACAGTGATTAGCTGCAACATCAATCATTGAAATAAGTGATGGGATAGCCACGCCGGTTCCTTTGTTTTGCTCAAGATGCTCATCAGGGTGAGAAAAGGCACTTATTCCCATACGCCAAATTTTATTATTTCTATCATAATGGCGACCAGCAATGGGTATGTGTGTTTGGGCATCTATATAAAAGACGCGCTTAGATAATGGGTGATCTGTTGCAGTAGGCCTTGCTTCTAGAACGTAAAGTTTCCTCAGTTGCCACGGTACGTTAGGGAAACAGCTTCCTTGTCCATGGAACGTACCAAATTTGTAGTCGCCTGAGTGCTCAGATTCAATGTCCTTTACCGTTGGGTTGTGTTTGTAAAAAGGGGCTAATAATTGCTGAGTACCCAAATAGCGCCAACGCATATCATTTATACGACCGTTATAGCCAAGAAAGTCCTCTATCATGATGTCGCTGCCTAAAAAGGCATCGGTGGTCTGTCCTGCGGGTAATCGGCGAACACGCCTTTGGACGGATAGATACAACCACGTTCTTTCACGTGCGCTATCGTCCTCTAAGCGATGGACCAATAATTGTGTGTTTTTTATATCGAAAGGCTCTTTTGCTTGTAGGTAAATGCCATTAAAAATATTTACGGGGTTTTTGGGGAGGTTTGGCATTGGCTGCATAGAGAGTCGGTGTTTATATCTGAGTATTTTTCCAACAAAAGAGAGGGTTCTTTCTACTTTGCCAGTGTTCATATTGATGTAATCCCAAATAAAAGGATCAACCAACGATGTGTCGCCACCGTAGGCATAACGCATGTTCCAGGCTAGCTTTAGCCCAGCAAGTGGGTCGTCTTCAGTTGGCTCTTCAGGGAAGGGAAGGCCATCTTGATAGTTAATAATCTGGCTTGTTTTAGGGTCAATAGTCGCGGTTCCATTGTGTTTTTCTGTCAGTTCTAAAAACCGTGCATTAGGTTGAATATCAATGGATTCGGCAACGGTTACAGTTAACAGGCCCTTCGATAATAAATCGACCATTGGCTTATCCAAATAATCAACATATTGGGCAACATTTTGCTGGTTAATGACTGTGCCGGAAACTGGTGTTTTAGAGGCATTTACCGAGAGGGTCAATATGGTGAGTAATAACGTTAAAAGTAGTTTCATTTTTGGAGAACTCTCTTTTTAAAGTTGATATGGGTAGGTCTTAGAGTGGGTCTTTATTAGGGTTATATCTAGTCGCATCAATCATATGAATTAGCTAATACTAATATAGTTTTTAACGAAAAAGTAGTTATAAGGCATATAAAGTGCTGGATGAAGGTCTATGGTCGAATTGGCTCGTGTTATTTTATTTTTATCCCTAGATAAACACGCTTTTTAATAGGGCTTACCAATAATAAGAATTGCCCCAAGGAGTATTAATTTGTACACTGCACGCGGAGTTGGCTAGACAGTCGCTCTGCGTAAGCAGGGAGGAAAGTCCGGGCTTCATAGGGCAAAGTGCCAGGTAACGCCTGGGGGGCGCGAGTCTACGGAAAGTGCAGCAGAAAGCAAACCGCCTACGTCTACTTGTTAGACCGGTAAGGGTGAAATGGTGCGGTAAGAGCGCACCGCGTGTACGGTAACGTATCACGGCGATGGTAAACCCCACTTGAAGCAAGACCAAATAGAGAAGCGGTAACGCAAGTTACAACGTGTGGCCCACACGGCTTCTGGGTAGGTCGCTCGAGGTGCACAGTGATGTGCATCCCAGATGAATGACTGTTCTCGACAGAACCCGGCTTATCGGCCAACTCCATTTACCTATCTAGCTTTTCGACAGCCGAAAAGACGCTTGTTTCCGTATTAAAGAAATCTTTTGCTATGTTATAGATTATCCTATGTTGCAATGCGATATTTTTTGTAATAGAATCCCCTTAACGAACGTTAAGTAAATTTATGAAAGATACAGAAATTAATACACGCATTCATATATTGGATGAGGCAACACCGCTTTTTGCAGCGCAAGGCTATAACGGCGTTTCCATGCGAGATTTATCTAAGGCCGTTGGTATAAGTGCGGCTGCGCTGTACCATCACTTTTCTGATAAGCGCACCTTGTATCTTGAGGTGATGAAGCATTCATTTGTTGATAAAGCAACGGCTTTTGCCCGTTCAGTAACCAATGCAGGTACAGCGATAGAGCAGCTAGAGGATTTTATAAAAGGATTTACTTTGATGGTCAATAAAGATCAGAATTTCAGGGCGTTAGTAATGTGGGAGCTGCTGGACGGAGATGAGGCGAGATTGAAGTTAGTGGCTGAAGAAGTGTTGCTAGAACCTTTTAAAATGGTATACGCGTTGATTCAGGATATTGACCCTGAAGCGGATCATTACATGTTAACAATCTCAAGTATTTGGTTGGTGTTATCACATTCTACAACAGCGCCTATATGTCAATATTTGCCGGGTTGGGAGACATCGTATAGCAACCCAAGCGTTATTTCGGCACATGTTATACAGCTGCTAAAAAACAATATTAACCCCGCCGTTGGGGTGGCAAATGAGAGGGTGCCTAAAAAATGAGTTCTTTGAAAAAACAATTATTATTGATGGTATCAATGGGTTTGCTTGTCAGCGTGTTAGGTTGTTCTGAGCAGGCTGAAATTGAAAAAACAACGAAAGAACCTTGGTCGCTTCAGACCACACAGGTTCAGGTCGAGAACCTACCGATTGGCTATAGAACGACGGGGTCTATTGTTTCGGATCACCGAGTTGATGTTGCCTCTAGAAGCACGGGTTACATTAAGAAAATACTGGTACGTGAAGGTGACTTAGTAAAGGTGGGTCAAGTATTAGTGATATTGGATGGTGCGGATGTTGAAGGGGCTATTCGACAAGTAGCTGCGTCGGTGGATAAAGCAAAATCAGCATTAAAAGATGCACAAACAGACCTGGATAGCTTTCAAGCATTATTTAAACGTGGCAGCGTGTCAGACAATAAGCTTAGAAAAGTGAGGTTACAACGAGATATCGCGCAAGATACGTTACGTGAAGCTAAAGCTGCCTTGCAAACAACGCAATCACAGCGTCAATATACTCAAATTATAAGCCCTGTCAGTGGAGTCGTGGTCGGGCGACATAAGCGTGAAGGGGACTTGGCCGCGCCAGCCGTCCCCTTGCTTACTGTAGAGTCAAGTAAAGGTTTATTGTTCGAAACGTACATTGGCGAAGGGCAATTAAAAAATATCAATCAGGGTGAGGCCGTTGAGGTTGTTATTGATGCGATTGAAGAGCCGCTTCAAGGTGTTATTGCGCGAGTTGTCCCGTCGGGTGACCCATTAACACGCAAGTCACGAGTAAAAGTCTCGTTGCCGGAAAACAGTAAATTACTGCCAGGCATGTTTGGCCGTACACATTTTAAAGTCGGGATTAAATCCTCACCTGTTATTAATGTTGGTTCACTTATAACAAAGGCGGGGCTAAGCGGTGTTTTTGTTGTTGATGATCAGCAGCGCATCAGTTTCCGATGGTTACGTCTTGGTAAGGAAATACAGGGAAAAATTGAGGTGTTAGTGGGTTTAAGTGGGGGTGAACAGATTGTATCTGTACCTACTGTACAGCTTCGAGATGGTGATTTTATTCAACTAAAGGATGTAGTCGGTGGATAATAAACGATTAAATCCGGCGGGATGGATTGCCCAAGCCTTCGTCACATCAAAACTAACTGTGTTATTTATGCTCAGTTGTGTATTGCTGGGTGTGATGGCTATTTTATTAACGCCCCGCGAGGAAAACCCTCAAATTGTTGTGCCTGGTGCGGAAATTTTTGTCAGTATGCCTGGCGCCACCCCCGATGAAATAGAAGAGCTCGTGATCAACCCGCTTGAAGGTATCATTCGCGAAATATCCGGTGTTGATCATACCTATGCAACGGCGCTTAATTCTGTCGGCGTGGTCAGTGTTCAGTTTGAAGTGGGGCTTGATAAGGAGCAGTCATTAGTTAAACTTTATGACCGAGTTTTAGGAAAGCAAGATCAACTACCTGCAGATGCATCGGTTCCTTTAATTAGAAGTGTTGATGTGGATGATGTGCCGATTTTGGCGGTTACGTTGGCCTCGGAGACATATGATGATTATGCTTTAAAACGTTTGGCAGATAATATGGTCGACCGTTTACGTAGTTTGAATGAGGTTTCTGTTGCCTATGTCAAAGGGGGTAGAGATCGAGAGGTTCGAATAGAACTTGACCCTGAGAGGTTGCTTGCTTTTGGTATCACGCTTGATCAAATGCAAGCTAGCTTACAAGCCGGTAACCTTTCTGCACCTGTGGGTGCTCAAGCGGTTCAAGGACAGGTTAGCAGTATTTATCTCGATGGGTTTTTAACGTCTGCGGATCAAGTAAAAAAGCTAATAATAGGCAGCTTTAATCAGCAAGCCATTTATATGGAGGATGTTGCAGACATTATTGATGGTCCTCGACAAGAGCGAGACAAGCTTTCACGATTTGCTTATGGCCCGGCAGACCCACGGTTCGGTTCAACAGCGTCGGCTGAAATTCCAGCCGTTTCTATTGCCGTTGCCAAAAAAGCAGGTACAAATGCGGTGGTCGTTGCAGATGATATCTTAGATAGAATTGACCGAATGAAGCAAAACTTTATTCCCGCGGGTGTGGATATCATCGTTACTCGTAATGATGGAAAAAAAGCGGATGCCGCCGTTAATAACCTGATCGAGCATTTGGGTATTGCTATTTTCTCTGTTTTTGTCGTGATTGTGCTATTTTTAGGGTTTAAAGAAGCGTTAATCGTAGGCATTACCGTGCCTTTTATTTTGGCATTGACACTAGGCGCGGATTATCTTTTTGGGCCGACAATAAACAGAGTAACCTTGTTTGCCTTGATTTTATCTTTAGGACTGCTGGTGGATTCTGCCATCGTGGTGATTGAGAATATCCATAGGCATTATAAAAATTTATGGTTAAAGGATAAGGTTGATGTAACCGTTATTGCCACCAATGAAATTGGTAATCCAACTAACTTGGCAACGTTTGCTGTGATGTTGGTATTTGGCTCGTTGGTGGTTGTAACAGAAATGGCGGGTCAATACTTTTTCCCCATCGCATTTAATGTGCCGGTTGCTATGTTTGCATCACTGTTGGTGGCCTACATTGTAACACCTTGGGCGGCTAATCGATGGCTTAAACCGGGTGAAGGGGAAGACTTAGAGACGCATAATGAAAATGATAAGTTGCATCAGTTTTATTACAAAATCATCACGCCACTGTTGGATAATAGGCGTTATCGTTACATAACAATCGGTGTGGTTATGTTAACGATTGTTATGTCTATGTTGCAACCGGCTTGGCAATTTATTCGTCCAGCGGGTGTGGGTGGCCCCGTCTCATCAGGTGGCGTCGCTTTAGTTTTTTTGCCAAAAGACAATAAGAATACTTTTAACGTAACAATTGACATGCCCGAATTTACGCCGGTAGAAATAACCGATCAGGTCACGCGAGAAGTGGGGGGTATATTACGTAATAACCCACACGTACTTAACTACCAAAGTTGGATTGGGCAAACAGGCGTTATAGATTTTAACGGCTTATTAAAAGGCGCGAGTAACAAAAAAGGTTCTTTTGTTGCTGAGGTGAGGGTTAATTTAACGGATAAAAAAACGCGCGATGTCAGCTCTATTGATATAGTTGCTCGGTTACGTCCTGCGATGGAAAGTATTCAGCAGCGTTATCCTGGTAGTGTTATTCAATTGGCAGAAGACTTGCCTGGGCCACCTTTACGTTCAACCGTTTTAGCAGAAATTTACGGTAAAGACCCGAAGAAGCTTCGAGAAATATCGGCTAAAGTGAGTGAGGTCTTTAAGAATACTTATGGTGTTGTTGAAGTTCATGATTCTGAGGTCGCGGATGTACCGCAGTTCCGGGTGGTTGTTGATAAAGAAAAAGCTGCCTTATCTGGAGTTTCTGTTGCGCAAGTTGTACAGGCGCTTAGACGGATGGTGAGTGGCGGCGAGATGGGGCGGTTACATATTGCGTCAGAAAAAAAGATTGTGCCAATACGGCTACATATTCCATATAAATATCAGGTTGACCCGGTACTTCTATCGAGCATATATCTAACTAATAGAGAGGGGAAACGGGTTCCTTTGTCTGAATTGACTCAGGTGGTTAACGATACTCAAGACAGGCCAATTTTGCACAAAGATTATGAACGGGTGACCTATGTGGGTGCTGAATTAACTGACACAACACCAGTGTATGCCGTGATGGATATAGATCAACGGTTAGACAATATGTCACTGGGCGAAGATGGGACACTAACAACGGGCAATTTACGATTGCAATCTATCACGCCAGATACGATTGATGGCTACCAACTATTATGGGACGGTGAGATTCGCTTAACCCTAGATGTTTTTCGTGACATGTTAGGCGCATTGGGCATTGCTTTAGTCTTTATCTACCTATTATTGGTGGGTTATTACGCTTCGTTTAGAATTTCACTGATTGCCATGTCGGCTATTCCACTTGGGCTTATCGGGGTGTTTCCTGGTCACTGGATAATGGGTGAGCCTTTTACCTCGACATCCATGATTGGGGTGATCGCATTAGCAGGGGTTGTTGTTCGTAACTCGTTGTTAATTATAGATTTTGTTATAGATTATATGAAGCAAGGCATGTCTGCGCACGAGGCGGTTAGAGAAGCGGGGGCTGTTCGTTTACGCCCTATTTTATTGACTGCATTGGCCATTGTTCTTGGCTCGGCAGTGATGTTGTCTGACCCGGTTTTTGGTGGATTGGCCATTTCATTAATATTCGGCACTATCGTGTCAACGGCGTTAACGATGGTGGTTATACCGATGCTACTGTATTCGATGTTGCGTCGGCAGTTGCTAAATAGCACCCCTGTAGGAGATAAGTAATGATATTTACAACGTATACAAACCTTCTCTTGAAGCGATTACCGGTACTTGAAGGTAGACACTTCTTACGTGCAACGCGTTCTTACTTGTTTTGTTTGTTGTTACTAGGGATATCGCCGTTTGCGGTAGCAGAAACGCTTCAGCAAGCATGGGATGTAGCTATTGAACATGATTACAGTCTGCAAGCGGTGCGAGAAAACACGCAGGCTAGTCAGCATCAGCTTAAAGCAGCAAAAGCAGCCCGTTTACCAAGCGTGACAGTTGGGGCAGGTTATACAGCTTTGGAGAAAGACCCAGAAGCAAAAGTAAACTTCGGTGGTTTATCGGGGCAATTTCCATTGGCCGAACGGGAAAGTTATTCGTATCAAGCGATGACGACAATGCCCATCTACACAGGGGGGCAAATTAGCAATAGTATTGATGCGGCGACATCATCGCTGCAAGCGTCAAAAAAACTTGAGGTCGGTAAAGTGTTGGATCTTAAGCTTCGTGTTGCTGAATCCTACTTAGCAGTATTACGTACCTCTAAAGCACTTGAAGTAGCTAATAGCCATGTGAAAAGCCTTAAGTCTCATGCTTCTGATGTAGATAATTTATACGAACAGGGAATGGTGTCGCGTAATGATTTATTAGCGGCGCAAGTAGCATTGGCTGATGCGTTACAGGCGTTTATTCAAGTTGAAAATAGGCTTGATATTAGCCGCTCTGCTTATAATCGGTTGTTAGGCCGGGGTTTTCAAGAAGCTGTATTATTGGATGAATTACAGTTTGAAACGCTAGATGACTCGTTAGAGTCATTGATTGCTCAGGCGATCGAACGACGCTATGAATTACATGTGTTAAAAGAGCAAGCAGATGCACTAACTCATAAAGCGAGAGCTATTCGTGCAAAAAATTTACCTCAGGTTGCACTAAGTGGCGGGTATGATTTCCAAGAAAATGAATATCAGGCCCATGAAGGGCAGTGGCTTGTAGGAGTGGGTATGAAGTGGACGCTATTTGACGCAGGATCAATTAAAAATCAAGCGTCAGTCATTGAGCGTCAAGCGCGGTCACTAGAGCAACAATATGATGAGGTGCAGAGTCTGGTTCGGCTTCAGGTGCGGCAGTATTGGTTGGACACGCAAGAAACCCAAAAGCGCATAAGTGTGACAGCACAATCAATCAGTCAAGCAGAAGAAAACCTAAAGGTTAACCGTGATCGATATGAGCACGGTTTATCCACCAACACTGATGTACTAAGCGCTGAAACATTACGTACAGCAAGTCAAAATAACCATGCTAATGCTATTTATGATGCCGTATTGGCAAGGATTAGGTTGAAACGAGCGGTTAGCGATTTATGATAGCTAATAATAAATACATCACACCTCGGTATTGATTATGGAGTTATCTACCCCCGCATTATTATTTCCAGCCATTTCGCTATTGCTATTAGCGTATACCAATCGATTTATGGGTTTAGCTAGCGTTATACGTGGTTTACACCAGCAAATTAACGAGAACAATAAAGAATTGATTGCGCGTCAAATTATCAGTTTACGATTGCGTATTAAACTCATCATTGGAATGCAAATATTGGGTGTGCTAAGTATTAGTTTTTGTGTGGCGGCAATGTTTTTATTATTTCTAGAACTTAGCCAGTTTGGGCAAGTAACGTTCATCACCAGTTTGGTCTTAATGATGTCATCGCTGGTTGTTTCGCTTTATGAATTAATTATTTCAGGGCATGCACTAAACATCGAGCTTGAAGATATAGATTGTTAAGACTCAGGTGAGTTGAAAGTCAACGCTTATTCGTGCGTTATAGGCGTATCAATAATGTCTTTTAGAATACCGTTTTCAATATTATAAATCCAACCGTGAACGGATAATTCAGCGCCACTTTTCCAGGCATTTTTAACGATAGTCGTATCGCATACATTGGCGACTTGTTCAATCACGTTGAGTTCGCACAAACGGTGTTCTCTATCTTTATCGTTTAATGCGCTTAATTCATCTTCGTGAAGACGACTGACGTCTTTGATATGCCCGAGCCAGTTATCAATAAGCCCATGATCATGGTTTTCTAAAGACGCCTTAATACCACCACAACCATAATGGCCGCAAACAATCACATGCTTCACTTTAAGAACTTCAATAGCAAACTGCATGACAGACAAGCAGTTTAAGTCACTGTGGATGACCATGTTAGCAATGTTTCGATGAACAAAAACCTCTCCAGGTGCTAGGTTAATGAGTTCATTTGAAGGTACACGGCTATCAGAACAACCAATCCAAAGGTACTCGGGCGCCTGTAATTTAGATAAATTTTTAAAAAAATTGGGGTCTTCTTTTACTATGGCATCTGCCCATGCTTTGTTGTTGCTAAAAAGATGTTCCAAGGTTTTCATAATTCGTTTGCCGCGGTGGTTTTTAATGGTATGTAAATTTTACATTAATTTTAGTTATTATCGAACGGATCTTTTTTGCTAAACCAATTGACTGTTTAGTAATTGTCGATTTTGTATTAAAGGTATATGCTGAAAGTCCTAAAGTCCTAAAGTCCTAAAGTCCTAAAGTCGATAGGAGGATAAGATGAGTCATCATACCTATAAATATATTGAGCTAACGGGCAGTTCAGAAGTCAGCTCAGACGATGCGATTAGAAATGCCATTGAAGCGGCGGCTAGAACAACCAACAATATGGATTGGTTTGAAGTGGTGGAGACTCGAGGGCATCTAGCCCAAGGTCGAATTAAACATTGGCAAGTGACCGTTAAAATAGGCTTTCGATTGGAAGACTAAGTAAAAAAAGTTGGGGTAGCAGATGGATTTTAAAGACTATTACAACATCATGGGTGTTGCGCGTAATGCCAAACAAGATGAGATAAAGCGTGCGTATAAAAAATTAGCGCGTAAATACCACCCCGATGTGAACAAAGCTGACGATGCAGAGGCCCGCTTTAAAGAAGTGGGTGAAGCCTACGACGTATTAAAAGACCCAGAAAAACGTGCGGCCTATGACCAACTGGGTGCTAATTGGAAATCGGGTCAGGACTTCAACCCACCACCGAACTGGGATGAAGGTTATGAATTTAGTGGCGGCTATACCGACGGTAGTGGTGCAGATCATAGCGATTTCTTCGAATCCTTATTTGGTCAACATTTTAAGCAGGGGCAGCCAAGTCGTAGCCAAGCGGGCTTTAGTGCGCGTGGGCAAGACCATCACGCCAAGGTTAGTATTGAGCTAAGCGATGCATATCACGGTGCCAGTCATAGCATTACCCTCAATGCCGCTGAGTTAGACGCTAACGGGCAAGTGGTCACCAAGCAGCGAACCTTAAAGGTGAAAATTCCAAAAGGGGTTAAGCAAGGCCAACGAATTCGTTTAGCTGGGCAAGGGTCAGCAGGAATTGGCCAAGGCGGAAAGGGCGATTTATACTTAGAAATTGACTTTAAAACGCATCATATTTACCGCGTGGATGGACATGATGTGTATTTGGATTTACCCATCACACCATGGGAAGCGGCCTTGGGTGCTACCATTAAAGTACCAACACCTGATGGGCAAGTGGACCTAAAAATACCTGCCGGTACGCAAGGCGGTGGCAAAATGCGCTTAAAAGCGCGGGGTATCCCCAGCACGCCACCCGGCGACTTATATGTAGTGCCTCAAATCACATTACCGGCGGCCGATAATGAGGAAGCAAAAGAATTATATCGGCAAATGGAAAAAACCATGGCCTATAACCCACGCAGTAAATTGGGAGTGTAATGAATATGGACGATAAAATACTCAACGGACTCTTGCTCGATGAAACAATAACACTGTCTTTAGACGACCTGTGCCAAGCCTGTTCAAGCAGCAATGAATGGGTGATTGAATTGGTGCAAGAAGGAGTTTTAGAACCCAGCGGCCAGCCGCAGTCGCAATGGCAGTTTAGCGCGCGTTGTCTGCAAAAAGCGCACACAGCCATGCGCTTACAACGTGATTTGGATATCAACCTATCGGGCATTGCTCTAGCGTTAGATTTACTGGATGAAATTGACCGCTTAAAATCACGATTATTGCAGCTAGAAAATGCAGCTAAGTGACTGATTTATTAGCAGAAGGTGAATCTAAAATCACCGTTTTTTATGATCAATCCTGCCCTGGCTGCGTTAAAGACAGAGTGTTGTTTGAGCGGCTAGCGGGTAGACGGGCGGCCTTATTCAATTGGTTTGATATTACTAGCCAAGATGAGGTGTTACGGCAAATTGGCATAGACCCGTATAAAGCGCTGCGCGAATTACATATAGAAGATACTGGCGGTACTATCCACTCAGAAATGGATGCCTACAGCATTATGATGAAAAAAATACCGATATTAATGCCACTGGGTGTGTTTATCTGCTTGCCCGGTATCAAGCCTGTACTCAGTTATTTTTACCGGCGAACCGTTGAAAAGCGCCTAATCTGCGAAAACCGACTATAATACGAACCCCCTCCCAGAAGACAACAATTGATGTCTATCCTTGAACCACTCCAGTTAGTGTTAGACGAGGCGTGCGCGTTGCTGTTATTCGACCTTATTGCTAAGGATTTATATCAACACGGCTATAGCGTGCAAACCAATGCCTTACCTGCTGAGTTGGCGGCTTTATTAGCGGCAGAGGTGCGTCTGCTACCAGCTGATCATTTTAAAAAAGCGGGTATTGGGCGCGATCAACAGCATATACTCAAGCCGTTGCTGCGTGGCGATCACATTAGCTGGATTACCGGTAATACCCAAGTTAATCAGGCTTGGCTAGAATGGGCAGGGTCTTTGCAGCAAGCGTTAAACCAACGTTTGTTGCTCGGCTTGTTTTCGTTTGAAAGCCACTTTGCCCACTACGCCATCGGCGATGTTTACACAAAGCATCAAGATGCGTTTAAAGGCGAGACCAATCGCGTGTTATCACTCGTCACCTACTTAAACCCCAATTGGAATGACGCCGATGGTAGCCAACTGGTGCTGTATCCGCAAGACATGAATAAAGACGGCCTTCAGGTGTCTCCCTGTTTAGCCACGCTAGTTGTTTTTTTAAGCGAAGACGTGCCGCATGAAGTACTCGCCGCGTTAGGTGACCGTTTTTCAATTGCTGGCTGGTTTAGCGTTAATAGTACGCCAGTTATTTGACCTATTCCAAAGGGCTAATCAATAGAATTCCAGAGGGCATCTCAATAAATTCTTGCAGGCTAATCATTAGAGTTTCGGTGCGCTAATTAGCTACAGTTACAGTAATAAACCCGCATCAATTGGGTGAAAAATGCTGGCCGCATCAATCAACGATTTAGCGGTAAGCGCTGGCACGCCGTAAAGCTCAGTACTCACGCCATATTGTTGGTTTATTTTTTCCAGCAACAAATCAAAATCACCATCGCCCGAGAGTAAAATAACGCGATCAACGTCTTTCGCAGCGTCTAGCACGTCAATCGTAATGCCCACATCCCAATCACCTTTAGCGCTGCCATCACTACGTTGAATAAACGGCTTCAGTTTAACGCTAAAGCCCATGTGTTTAAGCGCCGATTGAAACTTATGCTGGCCATCGTCATCACGATTAGTGGCATACGCGGTAGCTTGGGTAATGCTGCCTTGTTGGCTAATGGTTTGCCACAGTTTACGGTAATTAAATTGGCGTCCATAGGCTTGCCGAGTAGTGTAATAAATATTTTGTACGTCAACAAAAATGGCGGTTTTATTCATAAGACGGCTTAAGTTAAGCTAGCTCCAACTTGGTGTGGGAAGGTAAAGGCCTAGATTAGCATAGGTGTACCTGGTAAATCATGTGGAGAGACAAAGCAAAGGTAACTAAAAGGGAGGAAGGCTAAGTTAATAGGTTCTCAGCAGTAATGTAAACCTTAGCCAATAAGATTGGAAGCTGGGTTGTCATCACAATCTAACCCACATTTTATTTGTGTAGAATGTGATGAGAGAGCTTGCTACGCATTAGAAAATGCACAGAAGATTTTAAAAAAGATTGGGTCTGAGAGTTTTTTAATCTTATAGGGTGATTTTTGTTGCAATGATAAGTTTAATTTTTTTCTAAAACGGGCTTTAAGTACCCCCAGATCTTTTCTGAAATAATCGGTTGTGCTTTTTCATTGGGGTGAAGGTTGTCATCTTGGAACATATCTTTAGCTAAGGCGATGTCCTCTAATATAAATGGTACGTAATGAGTATTCGTTTCTTCGGCTAGTTCAGGGTAATTATTGTAGAAAAGGTCGGTATAGCGTTTGCCATAGTTGGATGGGATGCGCATGCTCAGCAACAGCACTTGAGCGCCGGATTTTTTACTGCGGTTAATCAACTCGCGTAAGTTCTTTTTGATTAAAATGGGTGAAAAGCCACGCAATCCATCGTTTGCGCCTAATTCTATGAGAACTAAATTGGGTTTATGTTGTTCTAAGGCTTTGTCTATTCGCGCAAGACCGCCGGCGGTAGTGTCACCGCTGATGCTTTTGTTGATAACAGTGTGCGGGTAGCCATTATCTTCGAGGGTTTGTTGAATAAGGTGTACCCAGCCTTTTTCTTCCGGCATATTGTAGGCAGCGCTTATACTATCGCCCAATACGATGATCGTATTGGCGGACGAAACCGTTGAGACAGTTGTAAAAATTGCCAGTAAAATGATTAAAGCTGAGTTCAGCAGAAACACTTTACCTTTAATGAAACGTATGCCCTGTGGGTATAAAACTAACCTAGCCATATTGGACCCTATTGATGTTGAAAAGTAATGAAACCATTATTAAAACCAAAAACCTTGGTAAAACCGTCTCCGTTGCCGATGGTGACTTGAGTATTTTATCATCTGTTAACTTAACGATTGATGAAGGTGAAAGTATAGCGATTGTGGGGGCATCTGGCTCGGGCAAATCGACCCTGTTGGGCTTATTAGCGGGTTTGGATTCGCCAACGAACGGTAGCGTCGCGCTAAAGGGTACGGAATTGACCGCCTTGGATGAAGATGGCCGTGCTGAAGTACGCAATAAGTTGGTGGGTTTTGTGTTCCAGTCTTTCCAGCTAATGCCGCGTTTAACGGCGTTAGAAAACGTAATGTTGCCGCTAGAACTACGTGGAGATAAAGGTGCAGAACAAACGGCGGTCTCTTTATTAAAGCGGGTGGGGCTTGAACAGCGCTTACACCACACACCGATGAAGCTATCAGGTGGCGAACAGCAACGTGTAGCTTTGGCGCGGGCGTTTGTTACCGAGCCCGCTATTTTGTTTGCCGACGAACCCACCGGTAATCTAGATAGTAAAACTGGCGAACAAATAATTGATTTATTGTTTGAGCTTAATCAAGAAAAAAACACCACGCTAGTATTGGTGACGCACGACACGGCGTTAGCCGCACGTTGCCAACGTACGCTACATATTGAAGCGGGACAACTCACATGAATCGACTTAACTTAGCGTTACGCCTATTAAAGCGTGATGCTCGAAGCGGCGAGTTAACCCTGCTGGTGTTGGCATTGATTATTGCGGTAAGTAGTTCCACGGCGATTAGCTTATTTGCCGACCGAATGCACCGAACCATGAATACTCAAGCAGCGGAGTTTTTAGCAGCTGATTTGGTGATTAGAAGCTCTGAATTGATCCCGGCAGAATGGCACGATAAAGCGCGTGAGCTTGGCTTAAAGCAAGCGCGAACGGCTGAATTTTCTACTGTTTTAATTGAAAACGATGAGTTACTACTGGTTGGCGTAAAGGCGGTTAGCCAAATGTACCCCTTGCGTGGGGAATTAAAAACAACGCAGGCAGATTACAGCGTAGAAACGACCCGTAGTAATGGCCCAAAAGCAGGTGAGGTGTGGTTGGACACACGCGTTTTGGCGACCTTAAAGCTAGCCATCGGTGATCAGTTGATGGTGGGGGAGCAGCCGTTAAGGGTGAGTGAAATGATTACTTATGAGCCGGATAAGCGAGGTGATTTATACAGCCTATCACCACGAGTGATGATGAGCGATGCGGACTTGCAAGCGACACAGATTTTACAGCCAGGTAGTCACATACATTACTTTTTTCAATTTAGCGGTAATGCGGCGGCATTAAATGACTTTAACGTGTGGGTAAAACCATTATTGTTGCCATCACAACGCTTAATGGACGTGCAAGAAGATCGCCCAGAGCTTGGTAGTGCATTATCACGCGCCGAGCGTTACTTGGGCTTGTCGAGCATTATTGTTATTTTAATTGCCGGTGTAGCGATTGCAATGTCCGCGCGTCGATACAGCGAACGACATTTTAATGCGACAGCTATTTTGCGTTGTTTGGGCTGTAAACAGAACGATATCCTAGTGCTGTTTTTGTACCAGTTTTTTATTTTGGGTGTGTTGGCATGTTCTATAGGCTCCTTAATTGGCTGGGCAACACAAGAAGTTCTATTTGAACTATTGCGAGAATTGTTACCGGCTAAAGTAGCTGCGCCGAGTTTGATCGCGGTGATGCTGGGTTTTATGACTGGTTTTGCGATTTTAATCGGCTTTGCTTTGCCGCCTTTGTTACGCCTAAAAAAGGTATCGCCGTTGCGCGTGTTACGGCGTGAATTAGAGCCGCTATCGAATAGCGCATGGTTAGTGTATGGGCTTGCCTTGTTGTTGATTTCTGGCCTGATTTGGCGCTACACACAAGACTATAAGCTAATGTTGGTGATTATTGGTGGTGGCTTAGCTACGACCTTGCTTTCAGGTATTTTATTGATGGGTTTGCTAAAGCAGCTGCGTAAACTGTTGCCGCATGTGAGCCTAAGTTATCGACTGGGTTTGCAAGGCGTATTAAGAAACCCCGTGGCTAGCGTGACGCAAATTTTGGCGTTTAGTATTACCCTATTGGCGATGTTGCTGAGCTTCACCGTACGAAATGATTTGATACAAGACTGGCAACAGCAATTGCCCGATAACGCGCCAAACCACTTTGCGATGAATATTTTGCCCGATCAAGTGGCCGCTTTTGGACAGCAATTAGAGCAGCAAACTATGGGGGCAGCGCAGTTTTATCCAGTTGTACGAGGGCGTTTGGTTGGCATTAATGACGTGCCGGTACAGCGAATAGTGAGTAAAGATTCGCAAGGCGAGCGCGCAACGCATCGTGATCTTAGTTTAACGTGGGGTAATAGCTTACCGAGTGATAATAAAACGGTAGCGGGTGAGTGGACTGGGGCGAAACAAGGTGAGGTGTCGATCGAGAGCAAACTAGCAGAAAGCTTGCAGGTGATATTAGGCGATAAGTTAACGTTTAGCATTGGTAGCGAACAGCTAGAGACAGTGGTGACGCATATTCGAAGTGTGCAATGGGACACCATGAAGCCAAATTTTTATATGGTGTTTGGCGATGGAACTCTTGATAACTACCCCGCGACGTATATCACCAGCTTTTATTTAGCCGAGGAGAATAAGAAAGTGCTAAATACCTTGGTGAAACAATTCCCAAGTATGACGTTGTTGGAAGTTGATACGCTTTTGAAGCAATTTAAAACTATTTTGACCCAACTCACGGCGGCGGTTAATTATTTGCTTTATTTTGCGTTGTTAGCTGGGTTTACGGTGCTATTTGCCTCGGTATATTCGACTTTGGATAACAGGATTAATGAAGGTGCGTTGATGCGCACGCTAGGTGCAAATCGCAGTTTGTTGAATCAAGCACACTGTGTTGAGTTTTCACTTATTGGCGTAATGTCGGGTTTAATAGCGGTGTTAATGTTTGAATTAGTCTCGTTTGGTTTATACCGCTTTGTTTTACATTTAGATTTTCAAATTAATATATGGCTTTGTTTACTAACGCCTTTAGTTAGCGTTGCTTGTGTTGTTGCGGCTGGTTTATGGGGCGTGAAAGATGTGGCCAATAAACCGCCGATGTGGGTTTTGCGAGATAGTTAGAATTAAAAGCTTTTTATACAAAACGTGAGGTGTTGTTTAGTCGTTAAATAACGTCACGTCTCTTTCAACAAACTGATGGGTGTATTGCATGCTAGATGAGCAAATTTCCAACGCTTGGAAAGCCGGAACGAAATGTGAAAAATGTGCCATTCGAAATATGGTTTTGTTTGCTGATTTGACACGCGAAGATTTTGATTTAATGCACCGCCCTATACATGATTTTGAATTAAGAGCCGGAGAGACTCTGTACAACGTAGAGGCTGATCCAACACATATTTTTACACTACGCTCAGGGCTAATTAAATTAATCAGTTACCTACCTGACGGTAGTCATCGAATTGTTAGAATTATAAAACAAGGTGATGTGGTAGGTCTTGAGGCAATGGGTGGTAAGCCTTATCTCCATCATGCGGTTGTGTTAGAAGTGGCAACGTTATGTAAAATCCCAGTGAGTTTAATTGATACGTTGAATGAAAATTCGCCTCATTTATCTAAGCAATTAATGCTGCGTTGGCAACAAGTTATATCTGACGCTGATATTTGGCTTTCACAATTATCAGTTGGGCTTGCTAATCAACGGGTTGCATCATTGTTGCTTTATTTGGCTGAAGGTGACAATAAAGATAAATGTTATTTGCCCAGCCGAGAAGATATGGGGGCTACGTTGGCTATTTCACCAGAAACAGCTAGCCGTGTTGTTGCAAGTTTTAAGCGCGAAGGTTGGGTAAAGTCGACCTCTCCTTATAGAGTAAGTCTTAATCCAGGTGCGTTGGCAGGGCTTCTAGAGAACAAGAAGGATTTAATACTTTGATTAAGTGCGGTTAGTATTTACTAGACGTAAATGTAACTATTTATAATGTTTGTAGCGTTAGTCTTTAGCGATGGTACAGAGCGGTAATGTTAAATTAGGCTTGGCTACTTTAATACTTACATTAAATAAACGGCTGTTGCATCCTAGGTCATAGGTGTGTCGGCCCTCACTAGGGCGCTGTTAACAGTTTTATACTTTTGGGGCTGACTATAGAATTCTAAGTGCGTTCTATTAGTGATTTATTAGCGTTGTTTTTTTGGTCTATGCTTCTATTAAGAACGGGAATAAGAAATATAGTCGCCGATTATGGGTTGGGAGACTTGCTTGGAATCGAGTATGATTCATTATTATTTTGATTGATACGATAAGCAAAACCATGAAAAATTTATCTTTACAAGAGCAGTTATTAAACGCGGGGTTAACGAGCAAATCTAAAGCGCATAAAGTTAATACAGCCAAGCGTAAAAAAGTTCAACAAAAGCAAAAAAATAAAATAGAGGTGGTTGATGAGGCGGCCTTGCTGGCACAAAAAGCCAAGTTAAAGCAACTAGAGAAAGACAAGTTGCTGAATGCACAAGCGAACGAAGAAGCTCAAAAAAAGCAAATTTCTGGGCAAATAAATCAGCTAATTAATATGAATAAGCTCGCTAAAAATGATGATGGCGTAGCGTTTAATTTTACCGATAACAAAAAAATAAGAACCATCTACATCAGCGAGGCTTTACGCGAAAGTGTAGTCAAAGGCACCGCGGTGATCGTTAAGTTTGTTAAAACGTATGAAGTGGTTCCAGCGCCAATTGCTGGAAAAATAGAGGTGCGTGATAAAAGCAGGGTGATTTATTTAGCGGATACAGATACGACAACAACAGATGATGAGTATGCTGATTTTGAAGTACCTGATGATTTAATGTGGTAATGCCATCAAACGCTGAGATAATCGATCACTGTCAACAGTGGGTGTTACAGGTTATTGTTGGTTTGAATTTTTGCCCATTTGCAAAATCGGTAGTGGTAAACGATAGCGTTTGTTATCAGGTGGTTAATGAGCGAGAGATGGCTGCGTGCTTGATGGCGTTAAGCGACGAGATGAAGCGCTTGATCACCAACGATACGGTAGAAACAACATTAATGATTTTTCCAATAGGGTTTGAGTCGTTTGAAGGGTATTTGGATTTAGTTGATATTGCTAATGCACTTTTAATTGACGAAGGACATGAAGGTACCTTCCAGCTGGCGAGCTTTCATCCAGATTATTGTTTTGATGGGCAACCCTACGACGATGCGGCGAATTATACTAATCGCTCGCCTTACCCCATCTTGCATATAATACGCGAGGAAAGTCTTGAAAAAGCCTTGGCTAGCGTGTTGAACCCTGAAGATATTCCGAATAGAAATATCGAGTTGGCCCGAGAAAAAGGCTTGGTAAAAATGCAGGCGTTATTACATAGCTGCCTGCAAAGCACATAAATCGCTTAGCCTATAACCCTCGCTTTATGTGAGCGATGATTATAGAGCGATGGTCTGTTTAATGAGTGCCTGTTTTTAAGTTGGCGACTTCTTGGCTTTTAAGGTATTCATCGTATGTACCGTGATAATCTATAATGCCGTTCGGGGTAATTTCTACAATACGGTTTGCCAATGAGGAGACAAATTCACGGTCATGACTGACGAAAATAAGTGAGCCATCGTAGTTTTCTAACGCAAGGTTAAGTGACTCAATAGATTCCATATCCAAATGGTTTGTCGGTTCATCCATCAGCATGACATTGGTTTCGCCTAGAGTGAGTTTGCCGAATAACAGTCGATTTTTCTCACCACCCGAACAGACAGCCACTTTTTTGTTGAAATCGTCTGAGGAGAACAATAATCGACCTAATGTCATACGAACCACTTGATCATCGTGGCTTGGCTTGCGCCATTGGCTCATCCAGTCAAATAAAGTCATGTCGACATCAAAATCGGCACTGGCATCTTGAGGGCAATAACCCAAAGTAGCATTTTCAGCCCATTTTATGTTGCCGCTGTTTGGAGCTAGCTCGTCCATTAAGCAGCGTAATAAAGTGGTTTTTCCTGCGCCGTTCTCACCGATAACTGCCATACGTGTACCCGCTTCTAAAATCATAGATGCGTTTTCAAACAAGGGCTCATCGTCAAAACCGTGACCAACTCCATCCAGTGTTACCGCTTCACGGTGTAATTTTTTCGCTTGTTTAAAGCGGATAAACGGGCTGACACGAGAAGAGGGCTTAATGTCTGCGAGTTCGATCTTTTCAAGTTTTTTAGCGCGAGACGTCGCTTGTTTAGCTTTTGAGGCGTTGGCAGAAAAACGGCTAACAAATTGTTGAAGCTCTGCAATTTGTGTTTTCTTTTTGGCGTTCTCCGATTGCATGAGTTCACGTGCTTGTGTTGAGGCGATCATGAAATCATCGTAGTTACCCGGGTAAATACGCAGTTCACCATAGTCAATGTCAGCCATATGTGTGCAAACAGCATTTAAAAAGTGTCGATCATGAGAGATGATGATCATGCTGCTTTTAGATTGATTGATGATGCCTTCAAGCCAACGGATGGTATTGATATCCAAGTTGTTGGTAGGCTCGTCGAGTAATAGAATGTCTGGTTCTGAGAATAACGCTTGGGCCAGTAATACACGCAATTTCCACCCTGGCGCCACATTGCTCATTAAACCATAATGGAACTCTTGTTCGATGCCCGCGCTCATCAACAACTCTTCAGCACGGCTTTCGGCGCTGTAGCCGTCCATTTCGGCAAATTCGACTTCAAGTTCAGCGACTCTCATGCCTTCTTCTTCAGTCATTTCAGGCAAAGAGTAGATGCGCTCGCGCTCTTGTTTTACCTTCCATAATTCGTCGTGCCCCATAATAACGGTGTCGACAACAGAGTATTCTTCAAAAGCAAATTGGTCTTGCCCCAGTTTGCCAATACGCTCTCCAGGGTCTTTTGATACATTGCCCGATGTTGGCTCAAGGTCACCTCCTAAAATTTTCATGAAGGTCGATTTGCCGCAACCGTTTGCGCCAATAAGGCCGTATCGGTTACCGTTGCCAAATTTGGCTGAGACGTTTTCAAACAGTGGCTTAGAGCCAAATTGCATGGTGATATTTGCACTAATTAACATAATGGTTGCTCGTATTAAATGTGTTGAGTATGAATGTGGTTATTTGTTGCCATAATTATCAGGGCGGTTAGCAGCACTGTTTTGAGGCTTGCGTTGTTTGGCACGTGAGGCACTCGGTTTTGCATTCGAGCCAGCTTTTGGTCTGGCATGTGAATGTTTTTTTGCTGACGTGTTTCTTGGTCGCTGATTATTTCGCCCATTTTGAATAGGTTCTGGTTTGATGCTGGGGTCGGGCTCGTAACCTTCAAAGGTTACTTTTTGAATGTTAGTTTTGATTAAACGCTCGATATCTTTTAACAACTTCAATTCATCAACACAAACCAGTGACATCGCTTCGCCTTCACTGCCAGCGCGACCCGTTCGGCCAATACGGTGAACGTAATCTTCGGGCACGTTGGGTAGTTCAAAATTCACAACGTGAGGTAGTTGGTCGATATCTAACCCTCGTGCGGCAATATCGGTAGCGACGAGAACGCGAATATCATTAGACTTAAAGTTGGCGAGTGCTTTGGTGCGAGCGCCTTGGCTTTTGTTGCCATGAATTGCAGCTGAAGTGATGCCGTCTTTATTAAGTTGCTCTGATAGTTTGTTTGCACCATGTTTTGTGCGTGTAAAAACTAATATTTGTTTCCAATCATTTGAGCCTATAAGGAAAGACAGTAGTTCACGTTTGCGCTTTTTATCGACGGGGTGAACAACTTGGGAGATAAGCTCTGATGCGGAGTTTTCTTTAGCGACTTCGACTAATGCTGGATTGTCTAACAGGCTGCTGGATAACTTTTTAATCTCGTTTGAGAAAGTGGCAGAAAACAGTAGTGTTTGCTTTTGTTTAGGAAGCAAGGCTAGCACTTTTCTAATATCTCGAATAAAGCCCATGTCGAGCATACGGTCGGCTTCATCTAGAACTAAAATTTCAACAGATGAGAGGTCTACCGTGTTTTGACTGACGTGGTCGAGTAGGCGCCCGGGTGTAGCAATTAGAATATCAACGCCTTTACGAAGTTTCTGTTTTTGTGGGTTAATGTTAACGCCACCAAAAACAACAAAGGAAGATAGTGGTAGGTTGTGCCCGTAATCTTTGACGCTTTCGGCGACTTGCGCGGCCAGTTCGCGGGTGGGTGTTAATATTAAAGCACGCACTTTAGATGGTTTTATGCTGCCATCACCTGATTCCATTAATCGCTGTAAGACGGGTAGAGTGAAACTGGCTGTTTTGCCTGTGCCAGTTTGCGCGCCACCCATTAGGTCGCGGCCTTCTAATATAAGTGGGATGGATTGAGACTGGATAGAGGTGGGGGTACTGTAACCTTTTTTTGATACAGCACTGAGTAGTTCGGCTCTTAGGCCGAGTGAGTCAAAAGACATGTGTTTTTTCTCCATGAGTCCAGCCGCCATCGTTTGTATGGCACGGTCGAGGTGGAAACAATGATTAATTACGTTGGACATTATTTTCTAATAGTGCCGCATTTGAGGTGGGTGCAGACCGATCAGCACAACCATTTTGATGGTGCGCATTGTACCTGATAGCTGAGCTAGGTTGTGAGATAAGTCCAGTAAACTTTAATAAACTACTGTTTTTATGTGAAAATTACGTTAGAATCATGTTCGCTACATTCTCTACTGGTTTTTGTAAGATCTGCTCTTGTTAATTTCCTTGTAAGATTTGTAACATTTTTTAATTTTTTTAATTTTATTGAGGTAATTATCATGGCAACAGGAACAGTTAAGTGGTTTAACGAATCAAAAGGCTTCGGCTTTATCACTCCAGAAGATGGCAGTAAAGATGTATTCGTACATTTCTCAGCTATCGCAAGCGAAGGTTTCCGTACGTTAAACGAAGGTCAACAAGTAAGCTTCGACGTAGAGAATGGTCCTAAAGGACCACAAGCTGTCAACGTTACAGCTTAAGCTTCTATTTGCATGAAAAAGCCTCGCTTCAAGCGGGGCTTTTTTTTGTCTAATAACTTTGTGGGCGTGTTCTTAATGTATGATTAGCTTGAAAATTTAAGGTTAGAAACTAATGACTGAAATATTGGATCAAATTAATGCGGCGTTATTACCCAGTGCATTTATTATCTTAATGGGTGTTTTGCTGAGACATTGGGAACCGGCAGGCTTAACGTTGCAGGAAACGCGACGTGTGATTAGTACCTTGGTGATAAATTTATTTTACCCTGCGCTTATTTTTTCTGTCATCCCTAATGTGGAGTTGTCGGGTGATATTTTTAGTGCGCCAATGGTGTCAAATGTCGGTATTGTTGCAGGTATGCTGGCTTGTTGGGTATTTTACCCTTGGTTGAAACGCCAGGGTTGGGGTAAGCCTGAGCTGGGCGCGCTAATGCTTGTTTGCGGCTTGGGGAATATTATTTCACTTGGGGTGCCATTACTGCAGGCCATGCAGGGTAATGATGCGGCAAAATTTGCCATTTATGTTGATATTATGGCAATAACTCCGATGTTATGGATTGTCGGTTTATGGATAGCGATTGAGTGGGGAGAAAATGATGAAGAGAAGCAAACGCCGTTAAGGTTCTTTAAGTCATTGTTAAGTTTGCCGCCTATTTGGGCCTTTATTGCTGCAATTCTGATGAATATTTACGATATTAGTCTGCCCCTTTTCCTTCAAAAAAGCACGACTATGTTAGGTAATATTACTATGTCAGGTATGTTGTTGGTGGTCGGTATGTCGTTATCATTTGGTAGCCTGAGAAAGCATAAAGGGATTGCCATTTTAGCATCTGCAATAAAGCTGCTTGTTGTTCCGGCGGTGGTTTATTTTACGGCTAGTTCAACGATGACAGATGCAAAGACGATAGAGGCAACGGTATTAATAGCTTCAACGCCTTCGATGATGGCAACAATGATTTTGAGTGAGCGTTACGGTTTGAATACTGAGTTACTGTCTACCGTCCTAGTGGCCAGTACAGCGTTATTTTTTGTTACTCTGCCGATTTGGTTGTTGGTGCTGGCTTAGTAGGGTTATCAATATCATGCACGAGTGTGTCTTGAATCTGGTCGTGTACATCTTCGACAGATGACTCAACGCTTTTAATTGATTCTGAAGCACTACTGTCAAGCGTGTGTTTAGCTCGCTCTATAGATTGCTTTAGTTCTTCAACGCGCACTTGCTCATCAATTTCATACTTAACTGTTTTTACCATTCCTTGAGCTTTTCCAATCCATAACCCGATTGTCCGTGCAACGCGAGGGAGTTTTTCGGGGCCAATCACTAGAAGTGCGATAATGCCGATTAAGCATAGTTCAAAAAATCCAATATCAAACATAAGTAGTTAAGCAATAATGAAAGAGTGCGGCTGTTTTAGAAAATCATGCTCTCAGTATAAGATAAAGTTTGTGTGCTAACCAATAAAGAACGTTAATGTTTTGGGATAAATGTCGATTGGAAAATAGTTCATGTAAAATGTCATGCTTTATATGAAATAATGAAACCTGATTAGTGGGCATGTTAGGGGCATAGTATGGGAACTGCTACTAATGAATGGCAAGAGAAAGGCTTGCTGATGACAGAGTTGCATTTTGTTAGTGACGCTACGGTATTCATAAAAGTGCTCATTGAAGTCATCAAGGTTGGTGCCGCGTGTGATTTTATGTAACCAGAATAGCGGGAATGTTTGAAGTGACAATGGAACCTAGTAGATGTTACAGGCTCTAAGTTGTTTGTAAGTAATTAATAATTATTGAGGGTGGTATGTCTGTTAAATTAACTGAAAGTGCAGCAATTCAAGTACAAGATCAATTAAATAAGCGAGGAAAGGGTTTAGGTTTGCGTTTAGGTGTTCGGGAGTCTGGTTGCTCTGGTTATTCTTATGTTATTGATTTTGCAGATAAGGTTGAGCCTGCTGATACTGTCTTTGAGGAACATGGCGTGAAGGTTATTATCAACCAAGAGTCGCTTAGTTTTCTAGACGGTTTAGAATTAGATTTTGCCAGAGAAGGCATTAATTCGGCGTTTAAATTTAATAACCCAAATGTTACCGACGCGTGTGGATGTGGTGAAAGTTTCACTGTCGACACTTAAATCATTTTCTATTAGCCATTCGAGCTGATAAAAGCGGTATTAACAAGTCATTACTTGATTGCTAGAAAGTGTTGTAATCTGTAAACTACGTGTTTTATGGCAGTCTATTGCCAGATAACCTAATGCCGTGAATTTACACGGTTTTTTCTAAAATTAATTTATATTGTTGGAGTAATACTATGGCGCTTGAGCGTACTTTTTCTATTGTAAAACCAGATGCAGTTGCAAAAAATGTAATTGGACAGATTTATGCTCGCTTTGAAGAAGCCGGTTTAAAAATTGTTGCGTCTAAAATGTTGCAGCTTTCACGTGAGCAAGCAGAGGGGTTCTATGCTGTGCATAAAGAACGCCCTTTTTATAACGATTTAGTTGAGTTTATGATTTCTGGTCCAGTGATGGTACAGGTGCTTGAAGGTGAAAATGCCATTCTTAAAAATCGTGAAGTGATGGGTGCTACAAATCCTGCTGAAGCAGATGCAGGCACAATTCGTAAAGATTTTGCTGATAGCATTGATGAAAATGCAGTGCATGGTTCAGATGCTGCTGAAACAGCAGCAGAAGAAATTAAATTCTTCTTTAACGATAACGAACTTTGCGAACGTCTTCGTTAATAGTTAATGAGCTCTAAACTAAACCTGTTGAACTTAGACCGTAAAGGTCTAGAAGCACTTTTTACCGAGATGGGTGAGAAGCCGTTTCGTGCAACGCAGGTTTTAAAATGGGTTCACCAAGAAGGTGTTTCCGATTTTGAGTTAATGACTAATATCAGCAAGGCGTTAAGAATTCGTCTTGCTGATATGGCTGAAGTTCGCGTTCCAGAAATCGTTCTCGAGCAAAAGTCTGACGATGGTACTTACAAATGGGTGCTGGAATTAGATGGGCAAAATCGTATTGAAACAGTTTTCATTCCAGAAGATGGTCGTGGTACGTTGTGTGTTTCATCACAAGTAGGTTGTGCACTAGAATGTACGTTTTGTTCAACCGCTCAACAAGGCTTTAACCGTAACCTATCAACGGCTGAAATTATCGGTCAAGTTTGGGTGGCAGCAAGAGCGTTGGAAGGGAAAGCTAATTTAACAAATGTTGTGATGATGGGGATGGGCGAACCGTTGCTTAATTTTAACAACACCGTCGCCGCGTTAGATTTAATGATGGATGATTTTGCATATGGCTTGGCGAAACGACGTGTAACAGTCAGTACATCAGGGATTGTGCCGGCGATGTATCGGCTAGCTGAGGTTAGTGATGCTAGTTTAGCCGTATCTTTACATGCACCGAATGATGAGCTTAGAAATGAGTTAGTACCCATTAATAAAAAATACCCTATTGCTGAATTGCTAGAAGCGTGCAAACACTACATTAAAGGTGAAAAGCGACGAAAAGTAACATTTGAATACGTTATGTTAAGCGGTGTCAATGACTCGGTAGAGCAAGCGCATGAATTAAAACGTCTATTGGCAGATGTGCCTTCAAAAGTAAACTTAATTCCTTTTAATCCATTTCCGAATACTCAGTACAAACGGTCGAGCAATAATGCAATACATCGTTTTACCGATGTATTGAAAGAAGCTGGTTTAGTAACAACCACACGTAAAACGCGAGGCGATGATATTGATGCCGCTTGTGGCCAGTTAGTCGGTAAGGTAAAAGATAAAACTAAGCGACAGTTAAAGAAACAACAGGCGGCAGGGCTATGAGAAAATGGAGTTTTCGGTTAATGATGGCGTTCGTTGCGGTAGCTATTGCTGCTTGCCAACCTCAACAAGTTAAAGAAAGTAATTCGTCTATTCAAGGTGCGGAAAAAAGCCCTGCTGACGTATATGTTTCACTCGGGGTGGAATACATGAACAGGGGAATGAATGAGGTTGCGTTAGAAAAACTAAAGGCAGCGATTAACATCGATCCTTTTTCAAGTAATGCCCATAACGTTCTTGCAGTACTTTATGATCGGCTAGGTGAACAGTCGCTCGCAGGCAAACACTACAAAGAAGCGGTTAACTTAAGTCCTAAAAACTCTAGTGCGCAAAATAATTATGCACGTTATTTGTGTGGAATTAAGGAATTTGACTTGGCCGATCAGCATTTTAATATTGCATTAAAAAATCCATTGTATAGATCCCCCGTTGTCGCCCTAACCAATGCAGGAACCTGCGCATGGAAAGCAGGCGATTTAGAAGAAGCGGAAAGCTATTATCGAACTGCGTTACAGCGAGACAAGCGTTCCGCTATCACCTTGTTGCAAATGGCAAAGTTAAAATTTGAGATGAAAAATTATTTATCTGTCAGAGCTTATCTACAGCGTTTTAAGGCGGTCAATAAGCATACGCCGGCATCGTTATGGCTCGGTATCCAAGCAGAAAGTAAGCTGGGTGATAACAATAGTGTTGCCAGTTATATTTTACAATTAAAACAACTCTACCCCGACTCTCATGAAGTGGGTTTGCTCGAAAAAAGTAAGTTTAACCGTCGATAGTCACAGAAGATTTATGAGTAAAAAGTTACAAGCTATTCGTGGTATGCACGATATTTTGCCTGATAAAACGCCACTTTGGCAGATGCTGGAAAAAGCGATGTCTGAAGTATGTCAGCAATATGGTTACGCTGAGATACGTATGCCATTAGTTGAAACTACCGATCTGTTTTGTCGTTCGATTGGTGAGGTGACAGACATCGTCGAAAAAGAGATGTATACCTTTGAGGACCGTAATGGTGACTCTCTTAGTTTACGCCCAGAAGGCACGGCCAGTTGCGTCAGAGCGGGTTTAGAGCATGGCTTGTTTTATAACCAAATACAGCGTTTGTGGTACCAAGGCCCGATGTTTCGGCACGAAAGACCTCAAAAGGGTCGTTATAGGCAATTTCACCAGATTGGCATTGAGTGCTTTGGTATGTCGGGAGCCGAAATTGAGGCAGAGATCATCCTTATGTCATATCGTTTGTGGCAAAAGCTTGGCATAGCAGATGAGTTGACGTTAGAGCTTAATACGCTAGGTACGCTTGAAGAACGAGCAACTTACAAAGAAATTCTTATTGACTATTTTAACCAGCGCTTAGCAGAGCTAGATGAAGATAGTGTGCGGCGTTTAAATACTAATCCATTACGTATTCTGGATAGTAAAAACCCACTTATGCAAACGCTTATCGAGGCTGCTCCTAAACTTCTCGATTCTTTAGGTGAAGAGTCTATTCAGCACTTTGAACAGCTGCAAAGCTACTTGAATGATGCGGGTGTAAGTTTTGAATGTAACCCTCGCTTAGTTCGCGGTTTAGATTATTATTCGCATACCGTATTTGAATGGACGACGACATCATTGGGTGCTCAAGGTACCGTGTGTGCGGGTGGCCGTTATGACGGGCTTATTGATCAATTAGGTGGTAAGCAAACGCCCGCGGTTGGTTTGGCAATGGGGGTTGAGCGATTGATATTGTTATTAGAACAATATCAATGGAACGTTAACTCGCCTTTAGCCTATATTGTTTATCAAGGTGATCAAGCGAGAAAAGAAGCGATACAGTTGGCAGAGCGTTTACGTGACCAATTACCTGGAAAAGGTATTGTTTTGCACTGTGGCGGTGGTAGTCTAAAAAGTCAGTTTAAAAAAGCAGACAAGACCGGCGCTTCGTTAGCATTGATCCTAGGTGAAGATGAAGTTGAAGAAAAAAAAGTGAGTATAAAGTTTTTGCGTGATCGACAAGAGCAACAGCAGTTACCTCAACATGAATTAGCACTCTTTTTACAAAACAACAGTTAAAACGGAAAATACGATGGACGTTTATCAAACAGAAGAAGAACAAGTTGAAAGCATAAAAAAATGGTGGGCAGAGAATTCGCGCTCAATTATTTTTGGTGTCGGTTTGGGTTTAATTGGTCTTTTCGGCTGGCAAAGTTGGCAAGAGAAGACGCGTACTCACGTGCTAGAAGCCTCTGATACCTATCAGTCATTGGCACAATCGATGAAAGACTCCAAATTTGACGCAGCTATATTGTTGGCGAATGAAATTGACGAAACATATAGCGATACACCGTACGCGGCTCTTGCAGGAATGCATAAAGCTAAAGCGCAAATTGAAACAGGTGATCGCAAAGGTGCGATTGAGTCTTTAGAAAAAGTAGCAACGACAGCAGACAATAATTCAATCCAACATATTGCACGTGTACGTGCATTTAAGCTTCGAATCGCCGATGGTGATATGACCGGCGTTATTGCCGATATTGATTCAGTTATTGCTGAAGAGAACGGTATTAACCCAGGCGAGTTTATTGGTCAATATGAGGCATTAAAAGGCGATGCGTACCGTTTGTTAGGTGACGTTGAGAAAGCTCGGCATGGTTACATCGCAGCGCTTAGAAATGCAACATTAGATCGTCGTTTAATTCAATTAAAGCTTGATGATTTAGGTCCACCTCCAGCTAATTTTGCGGACGTTAACAACGACCCCGCTAAAGAGACAGAAAAATGATCCGAATAGGTTTGCTTATACTCGTAATGACCTTAGCCGGATGTGCGGGTATGGTCGAAAAGACGAAATCGGCAGGGAAAAGTCTAGAAAGTAGCATCATCGATATGATGAGTACGTCTGACGATGATGAGTCTGCACCACCGCATGCGTTAGAAGAGATCGCTGAGCAAGTTGTTCTTACGCCAGTGTGGACGCAAAAGGTAACAGAAGGTAAAGGTAGGCGCTTTCTAAAGCTTGAAATGGTGGTATCAGATGGTAAGCTTTTTGTTGCTGATCAGGAAGGTTTAGTAGTAGCACTCGATCAGAAAACAGGTGAGCCCTTATGGGAAGTTAAAACAGAACTCCCTATATCAGGTGGATTAGAGGTCGGTTTTGAGCATGTTTTTTTTGGCACAACGGATGCAGATGTCGTTGCGTTAAAACTGGCTGATGGTGATACTGCATGGACAACTCAGGTTTCTAGCGAAGTATTATCAACACCGAGGTTTTCAGATGGATTCCTTGTTGTTCGTAGTATAGATGGTGCAGTGAATACCTTAGATGCGGCAACAGGTGAAGAGCGTTGGTCGTATGTTCGAGATGTGCCTGCCTTAAGCCTACGTGGAACCAGTTCACCAATCATTAAAAGTGGCGGTGTTATTAGCGGCTATGCGAATGGTAAGTTAGTTGTTTTACGTTTAAAAGATGGTTTACAAATCTGGGAGACTAGTGTCGCAGTGCCAAGGGGGCGTGGTGCGTTATCTCGTATGGTTGATGTTGACTCTGATCCGTTAGCAGGGGAGCGCTTCATTTATGCGGCTACCTTTAATGGAGGGGTTGTTGCTGTTGACGTGAGGTCAGGAGAAATTTCTTGGCGACGTACAGAAATGTCATCGTATAAGAAAATGCTGGCAGACTGGGTGTCAATTTTTGTTGTTGATGTGAATAATCATATTTGGTCTGCGGATCAAAATGATGGCGGAATTAATTGGCTGCAAGACAGGCTAGAAAACCGTCAATTAACACCACTAACTCAAGTGGGAGATTATTTGTTAACGGCGGATTATGAAGGTTATGTACATATTTTAAATGTAACAGATGGTGCGTTAGTAGGTCGTTTGAAAGTGAGCGATGTGGCTATTACAGCGGCGCCTATTGTCGATGATGGTTTGATCTATGTGCAAGATATAGACGGTGAAATAACCGCATTGCGTGTAGCCGACCAGGGCTTCTCGGAAGAATAAATCATGTTGCCTGTTATTGCTCTGGTAGGTCGGCCTAATGTTGGCAAATCAACCTTATTTAATTATTTGACACGTACGCGCGATGCGCTAGTGGCTGATTACCCTGGTCTAACCCGGGATCGCCAATATGGCCTAGTTAAACGTGCAGATATCAAGTCGTTAGTAGTTGATACAGGTGGTATTACGGCTACATCAGAAGGCATCGATGGCGTTGCTGTAGAACAAGTAGAGCGTGCGCTTGAAGAAGCCGATGTCGTACTTTTCTTGGTTGATACCCGACATGGTATTCACCCTATTGATGAAGAGATCGGTCAAAATTTACGTAAACTAGGTAAGCAGGTTGTGCTAGTTGCGAATAAAACTGATGGTCTTGATGCAAATACACATATTGCAGAATTCCATAAAATGGGTTTTGAAAAGCCTTGGCCTATTGCTGCTACACATGGGAGAGGCGTGCTTGAACTGCTGAAGCATGTCTTTAATATCTTACCGAAGATAGATTCATTTGATGACACGTTGGCAGGAGAAGGTATAAGGGTGGCGGTTATTGGGCGCCCAAATGTTGGCAAATCGACACTCATTAATCGCTTGTTAGGTGAAGAAAGAGTTGTAGTGTTTGATCAGCCCGGGACAACGCGAGATAGCGTTTTTATTCCCTTTGAACGCGATGGTACACAATACACATTGATTGATACAGCCGGTGTGCGTCGACGCTCTAAAGTTTCCGAAGCGGTTGAGAAATTTAGTATCGTTCAAACGTTGCGTGCTATCGACGATACCCATGTGGTTATTTACCTTATTGATGCAAGTGAAGGTGTAACCGATCAAGATGCTAGTTTGTTAGGTATGGTATTGGAAACGGGTAGAGCACTTGTTATTGGTCTTAATAAATGGGATGGCTTATCAGAAGATCAGCGAGATAAAGTTAAGCGCCAGATTGATGTGAAACTAAGTTTTCTTGAATATGCAGAACGTTATTTTATTTCGGCATTACACGGAAGTGGTGTTGGTAAATTATTTGAGTCTATTGGTGCTTTGTATCGTTCTGCAATGATTGATATGTCTACACCGCGTTTAACAGAAATTCTCGAAAATGCGGTTAAGGCTCACCAACCGCCGTTGGTGGGCGGTCGTCGTATTAAGCTTAAGTTTGCTCACCAAGGGGGGCAAAATCCACCTGTTATTATTATTCATGGTAATCAAACCGTCGCTGTTCCAGGTAGTTATAAACGTTATTTGATGAATGCGTTTAGAGAAAAACTGAACTTGGTTGGAACGCCTGTGAGGATTGAGTTTAAATCGCCTGATAACCCTTACGCAAAGAAAACAAGGAAATCAGCGACGAATATTGAGAAGGGCAAGAAGAGCAAATCTAAAGATAAAAAAAGAAGTAAGCCTAAGCATAGTTAACTTTTTATCGATAGGTTTGAGCGCTTTATGGCTCACCTTCCCAGTTTTCAATCTTAATTGCATCACCTTCATTTTTTAGTGCTGCCAGTTCAGGGTATTTTTTAATCCGTTTCTTTAGGCTATGTCGAATAGAGCGAATAAGAAACCGTGTGTCCGTATTCCAAGGCAAGTCGAACTCATTCTTGCAGTGTGTACAGGTGAAGGTAGCCGTGTCTTTATCATGAACAATGCTGGTGATTGTCCAGTGATCGCAAATAGTGCAAAGGTCTTTAATGTGCATGTTATTTTTTCTTTGTGGAGAGTTTGTGTATATGGTCGCTAATAAAAAGGGCGGGGTCAACCTTGGTGTTATTGAGGTAGACGTTCCAATGTAGATGAGGTCCTGTTACGCGACCTGTGGCCCCTATTTTAGCTATTTTTTGTCCTTGTTTAACCGTGTCGCCGATGCTGACTAGTGTTTTACTTAAATGGAAGTATCCACTAATAAGCCCCTGCCCGTGATCAACAAGCACTGTGTTGCCGTTAAAAAAATAGTCACCAACATCAATGATAATACCATTAGCTGGGGCGATAACATCGCTGCCTGTCGGGGCGGCAATATCTAGGCCGCTATGTGGTTTTCTGGCCTGTTCGTTAAAAAAACGCTTTAGCCCAAAAGGGCTGCTTAAACGGCCAAGGGCGGGCAAAATAAAGTCAACATTGGCTGGCATTTCACTCCAAGTTGACAGAGCGGTTGAGAGTGTTTTTCTTTCACGCGTTATCCGCTCCATATCCATCTTATTTGGGTTTATCATGCGTTTGTTTTTAGCGGTCTTTTTTAACGTAATATGCTGCGCAGGATAGGTTTTGTCGATGACATTAAAGGAAATAGATTGCCTCATGCTGACATCGCTTATTTGATGCACCCCAGGTTTTTCTGATAAGGGTATTCCAACCACCGCTAGCCATTTATTGTCTTTAAAAACGGTTAATACCTTTCGCTTATTGTAATAAATGAGTGGTTGCGTTTTAGTTATGAGAGGAACAATGGCAATACCACCCGGCACAGGCTGGTGCTGAGGGAATGCGTAGGCTAGCCCTGATAAAAGCAGGCCGATTAGAAATAGTTGGTATTTAACTGTTTTCATTAATGGCTTCTATGCTGGTTGTTAATGTTCCATCAATTAATTGGACATTGATTTTGTCTCCCAACCTAAGATGTTGAGTGGACTTGATGATTGTACCATCGCTATCACGCTTACTAATGCTATAGCCCCTAGAAAGTGTCGCTAAAGGGCTGAGTGTTTCTAAGCCCCTATTACAGTCCGTGAAGCGAATTCTAGCCCGTTGAAGTTGATGCTCAATAAGCAAGGGCAAACGTTGTTGAAAGAAGCTTAAACGCTGTTGTAACGTATGAGTACGTTGAATAGGATTGCTATTGACTAACCTTGACTTGAGCTCGGCGAAACGTAATTGGTGTTGCTGCAAAATTTGCTTAGGTGTCTGTAATAAACGTAGCTGGTAATCATCAAGGCGCTGGGCATGCATTTGAAGCTGCATCCCAGGGTGGGCACGTTTCAGCCGATGATGATATTGTGTTAACTGTTGATTTTTATCGGATAAATCACGGTATATCGCTGTCGATAATTGCTTTGCTAAATAATTTAAGTGGCTAAGCCATTGGTGCTGGTCTGGGCTAATGCATTCGGCCGCTGCCGAAGGCGTTGGCGCGCGATAATCGGCAACAAAGTCTGCAATAGTGAAATCAACTTCATGTCCAATGGCGCTGATAATGGGTAACGTTGAATTGTAAATAGCTCGGGCAACAATTTCCTCGTTAAATGCCCATAAATCTTCTAGTGACCCGCCTCCACGCGCAAGGATAAGGACGTCACAGTCTTCGCGCTTATTAGCCAGCTCAATCGCATCGACAATCTCGTGTTTAGCACGTTCACCTTGAACGGTAACTGGATAAATAAGAACAGGTAGAGAAGGGAAACGGCTGTTTAAAACGGTTAAAATATCGTGGATAGCAGCGCCACTAGATGAAGTGATAACGCCGAGCTTTTTAGCTAATTCAGGCAGTTGTTTTTTATGAACTTCATCATAAAGCCCTTCGTTTGAAAGTTTTTGTTTTAGTGCTTCATATTGTTGTCGAAGAGCACCTTCACCCGCTGTTTCCATTTGTTCAACGATTAACTGGAAGTTGCCGCGTGCTTCGTACAAGCTAACACGGGCGTTTAACATCACTCGTGTGCCGTTGTCTGGCTTGAAACCTACTTTGCGAAGTGGTGTACGAAACATTGCGCACTGTACTTGGGCCTTGTCGTCTTTTAGCGTGAAGTATATATGTCCTGATGCGGGCCGCGATAGGTTGGAAATTTCACCCTCAATACTGAGTGTTAGGAAAGTCCCTTCGAGTAAAAGGCGGGTTTCTCGGCAAAGTTCGGAAACGCTGTAGATATGATTGTTATCGTGCATAAAGCCGGAAAGATAGGTATATAGATGATAATTAATGGAGCATACCTTATAATGAGCTGCTTTTTCTACGACAAGCCCAAAGATATTATGCGATTCGAACAAGAAGCCTTAACATTTGATGATGTTTTGTTGGTGCCGGCACATTCAACGGTGCTCCCTCGGGACGTTAGTCTACAAACACAACTCACGCGTGGTATTTCGCTGAATATACCCATTCTTTCTGCTGCGATGGATACGGTGACTGAGGCTCGCTTAGCGATTGCCTTAGCACAAGAAGGTGGAATAGGGATTATTCATAAAAACATGACGGCTGAGCAACAAGCTCTTGAAGTGATGAAAGTGAAGCGTTTTGAAAGTGGCGTTGTTAAAGACCCCATTACGGTGTCGTCAGATACCACTATTCGTGAAGTAATGGCATTGACTCGCAAACATAATATTTCGGGTGTTCCTGTCGTTAATGGCACAGACCTTGTTGGAATTGTGACCAGTCGTGATTTACGTTTTGAAACACATTTAGATGGGCTGATTGAAGCGGCAATGACCCCTAAAGAAAAGCTAGTAACCGTTCGAGAGGGTGCAAGTAAAGAAGAAGTGATTCAGTTACTTCATAAGCACCGTATTGAGAAAGTATTAGTGGTTGATAACAGCTTTCATCTTCGTGGAATGATTACCGTTAAAGATATTCAAAAAGCAAAAGATTACCCTCAAGCTTGCAAAGATAACCAAGAACGCCTTCGTGTCGGGGCTGCTGTTGGTACAGGGCAGGGTACAGAAGATCGTATTGGCGCGCTGGTGGATGCAGGCGTAGATGTGGTGATTGTTGATACCGCACATGGCCATTCGCAAGGCGTGCTGGATCGTGTCTCATGGGTTAAAAAGAATTATCCAAACCTGCAAGTTATTGGTGGCAATATTGCCACAGCCGAAGCGGCATTAGCATTGGCGGATGCCGGTGCAGATGCCGTTAAAGTAGGTATTGGCCCGGGTTCAATTTGTACAACACGAATTGTTGCCGGTGTTGGTGTGCCACAAATAACAGCAGTTGATAATGCTGTTCAAGCACTAAAAGGAACGGGTATTCCTGTTATTTCTGATGGGGGAGTTCGGTACTCGGGTGATGTTGCGAAAATAATTGCTGCGGGAGCAAGTTCGGTGATGCTAGGTAGCTTATTAGCGGGTACAGAAGAAGCGCCGGGCGAAGTAGAGTTGTTCCAAGGCCGTTCTTACAAAAGTTATCGAGGAATGGGCTCGTTAGGCGCGATGTCTCAACAAGAAGGATCCAGTGATCGCTATTTCCAAGAAAGCAGCGAAACTGAGAAGTTAGTGCCAGAAGGTATTGAAGGCCGAGTAGCTTATAAAGGATCAATGGTCAGCATTGTGCACCAGCTTATCGGAGGCTTGCGATCAAGTATGGGCTATACCGGCTGTGAGAGCATTGACGTGATGCAGCATAAAGCAAAATTTGTTCGAGTCACTAGCGCAGGTATGCGTGAAAGTCATGTTCATGACGTCACCATTACTAAAGAAGCACCTAATTATCGTATTGAACGATAAACAACGAGGTTTAGTTTGAATACACAGCAATACGAAGATATCCATACTCATAAAATTCTTATTTTAGATTTTGGCTCGCAATATACTCAGTTAATCGCAAGGCGCGTTCGAGAAATTGGCGTTTATTGTGAAATTTACCCTTATGATGTTGAGCCTCAAGCCATTAGCGATTTTAAGGCGAATGGTATTGTGTTATCTGGTGGTCCAGAGACCGTGACTGAGGGTGATGCGCCGCAAGCACCGGCGATTGTTTTCGAATTAGGAATACCGGTATTAGGTATTTGCTACGGCATGCAAACTATGGCTGCTCAATTGGGTGGTTGTGTAGAAGCGTCTGAACACAAAGAGTTTGGCTACGCGAGTATACGTGCGCGCGGGCATACGGAGTTATTAAGAGATATTGAAGATCATATGACGCCGGAAGGCTATGGCATGTTGGATGTTTGGATGAGCCATGGTGATAAAGTGGTGGAGTTGCCGCCAGGTTTCAAATTGATGGCTAGTACAAATAGCGCGCCCATAGCCGGCATGGCTAACGAGGATAAGCAATTTTACGGCTTACAGTTTCACCCTGAGGTCACGCATACAAAACAAGGGGGGCGAATTTTAAGCCGCTTTGTGTTGGAAATTTGTCAATGTGAAGCATTGTGGACATCAAAAAATATTATTGATACCAGTATCGAATCGGTTCGTGAGCAAGTAGGTAACGAGCAAGTTGTCCTAGGTTTATCAGGTGGAGTTGACTCATCCGTTGTTGCAGCACTGTTACATAAAGCGATTGGCGATCAACTGATTTGTGTGTTTGTTGATACGGGCTTGCTGCGCCTAAACGAAGGCGATCAAGTGATGGCTATGTTTGCAGAGCATATGGGCGTTAAGGTTATACGAGTTAATGCTGAGCAGCGATACCTCGATAAATTAAAGGATGTGTCTGACCCCGAGAAAAAAAGGATTATTATTGGCAACTTATTCGTTGAAATCTTTGATGAAGAATCAGCCAAGTTAACCAATGCAAAATGGCTAGCTCAAGGTACGATTTACCCAGATGTTATTGAGTCAGCAGGGGCTAAAACAGGCAAGGCACACCTTATTAAATCACATCATAATGTAGGCGGCTTGCCTAAAGATATGAAGTTAAAGCTTGTTGAGCCGTTGCGGGAACTATTTAAAGATGAAGTTCGACAAATAGGTGTAGAGCTAGGTTTGCCATCTGATATGGTGTACCGGCATCCTTTCCCCGGCCCAGGCTTAGGCGTTCGAATTCTTGGGGAAGTTAAAAAAGAATACGCAGATTTATTACGTCTTGCAGACGATATTTTTATTAGCGAACTGTATAAAAACGACCTGTACCATAAAACTAGCCAAGCATTTGCTGTGTTTCTGCCCATAAAATCGGTAGGTGTTACAGGCGATGGACGCCGTTATGAATATGTTATTGCGCTACGTGCTGTTGAAACGATCGACTTCATGACCGCTCGCTGGGCGCAATTGCCTTATGACTTTTTGGGTCATGTCTCTAACCGAATTATCAATGAAATATCTGGCATTTCCCGTGTCACCTACGATATTTCAGGTAAACCACCAGCAACCATAGAGTGGGAATAGTTAGCTTTTAATGGATGATGAAGCTTGGATGCGCAAGGCAATAGCCTTAGCGCATAAAGCGGAAGAACTCGGTGAAGTACCGGTCGGCGCGATTATTGTTAAAGATAATCAATGCGTCGGTGAAGGTTTTAACCTTCCGATAAAGAATAATGACTCTACCGCACACGCAGAAATAATGGCGATACGTGCAGCTGGCCAGCAACTTAATAATTACCGCCTCGTTGAAACAACACTTTTTGTTACCCTTGAGCCCTGTGTGATGTGCATGGGAGCAATTCAACACGCCCGTATTAAACGTATTGTGTTTGGTGCGTTAGATGAGAAAAGGGGGGCAGTTTGTAGCGCATTAACATTAACCAAAGCCGATTACACAAACCACCATGTTGAATGGAAGGGTGAAGTGCTCGCTAATGAGTGTTCTACGTTGTTAACATCATTCTTTAAAAAGAGACGTTAATACAACCGCTGATATTTTGTTGATAAACTTCATAAGCAGCAAGCTTTTAAATATTGATTGTGCTTTCAACCGCTAGACTTAATGTATTGGTTATGAAAGAAGGTGAGTCATGACAAAACACAGTGAAACTAAATGGCTGGCCTGTGATGGAATGCCTATGCATGCAGTTAGATGGCAACCTGACGGTGAGCCTACCATGGTAGTTTGTCTTATTCATGGTTTGGGGGAACATAGCGGGCGCTATTCTAATATGGCTGAATACTATACTTCTCGTGGTGTAGAGGTGGTTTCGTTTGATTTACGTGGACATGGAAAGTCTGATGGTCAGCGAGGTCATAGTGACGATTTTCAACAAATGATACGAGATATCGACTGGTTTTTGTATAAGGTATCAAACATTGATGTTGAAAAACCTCACTTTATCTACGGCCACAGTTTGGGCGCTACACTAGCAATTAAATATGTTTTATCACATCCAGGAAAATATAAAGGCGTCATTTTAAGTTCACCCATGTTAAAGCCGGCTTTTGAACCACCTAAGTGGAAGGTCAAGTTAGGGCGTTTTGTGCAGTCTTTCTGGCCAACTTTGTCGCTGTCTAATGAGATTGATCCACGGGTATTAACTAGAGATAAGGCGCTATTAGAAAGCCGTAAAGAGGACTCCTTTAATCACGATAAAATTTCAGCTAAATTAGGAACTCAACTGTTGGAGGAGGGTGAGCGCCTATTGGAAGAAGCATCACTAGTAGACTTTCCTATATTGATGATGCATGGTAATGCTGATGAGTTGACCTGCCATAAAGCCACTACGTTCTTTGCCGAGCGTGCTGGTCAGCAATGTACATTGAAAATATGGGACGATTTTTATCATGAATTGCATCATGAGCCTGAAAAAGAAGATGTATTCGATTATTGTATTGCTTGGATGAAGCGACAATTATAGAGCCGGTAGTTTTTTGTCTAAAGCTGAATCGGTATTAGGCCTATTTTGTTCGCTTTTTATTTCGTCAGACTCAAGCTGATTTAACATATTGAAGTAGTGCCGAACATTGTCAATGTAAGTAACCGGCTCTTTACCGCGCGCGTAGCCATGCTTTGTTTGTTCATACCACTTTTTCTCAGCAAGAAGTGGTAGGCGCTGTTTTACATCAACCCACTTATCAGGATCTCCATTTTGCTGTTGGGTTAATATACGCGCGTCCTCCAAATGGCCTAAACCAATATTGTACGAGGCGAGTGCCATCCAAGTTTTGTCAGGCTCAGTGATGCGCTTAGGTATTTTTTTTAATCGAGTTGATAAATAACGTGCACCCCCTTCGATGCTCTGTTCGGGGTCTAATCGATTTTTGACGTTCATCTGTTTGGCGGTAGCCTTAGTAAGCATCATAATGCCACGCACGCCAGTGGGTGATACAGCGTGTTGATCCCAATGCGACTCTTGGTAAGCCACTGCTGCCAGTAATTTCCAGTCCAGTTGATATTTGTCAGCTGCACGATGAAAGAAACTTTTTAATTTAGGAAGCCTACTTTGTACATGCTGCCTGAATGTGCAAATGCCAACGTAGTTTAATTGTTTGGAATAGCCGAAGTACTTATCTTGGAGCTGATTGAGTACTCCGTTGGATTTTATTTTAGCAAGGAACTTAACGGCTTCATTGTATAAGCTGTGGTCTTCACTTAAGGGAAAGGCCCACGCTATTTTTTCAGGTTTTGAAATATCAAAAGCAACATTTAGGTTTGGATAATGGCTTCGAATAATTTGGAATTGATTGGAATCTACAATGGTGTAATCAAGTAAATGATCATTGACCATGGATACCAATTCTAAAACCGTACTATCGGTGACTTCATCCCAAGACAGTTTTGGATGAGAAGCTTTTAACTTGCGAAGGTTTTCGGCATGGCTTGTATCGGACAGTACTTCGAAGAAAGGACTCGTCAGTTGAGAGGTTGATTTAGGTCGGCGTGTTCGGTAATGGTAAACAACTTGTTGTGTTACCTTATAATAAGGTGGCGTGAAATGGAGTAGTTGTTCACGTTCAGGGGTAATGCTTAATCCTGCAGCCACAAAATCAGCTTCGTGCTCGGTGGTTAATTGTAATAATTGTTGGAACTTATCTGGAATGATAAAACGAACGTTGACACCAAGGTCGTTTGCAAATAGAGAAGCTAACTCGTATTCAAAGCCATAAGGTACAGACTCATCAAGCATATAGGTCGTTGGGTCTACTCGTGTTAGAACGACAAGTTCGCCACGATTAATCACAGACTCTAACAAAGTTGGGGGTTGAGAGCAGCTCAACAAAAAAAACAGTTGAAAAAGAAAAGAAAACTTGATGAATGTTGCTTTAAACATGCCCTATAGATTAGTTGAGTTTTTAGTAAAAAGTAACTAATTACTGTATTTGTAGTTGTCTAAGTGCCAAGCGATTAAAAAATCGAGAGGTGGGGTTTTCTGATTCAAAAATTAATGGGTGAAGGCGTAAAAATAAAACGACTGATATAACTAGAAGAGTGAATAGGGGCAGCTAATAACCTAGCACATTGACGTTTTCCTGATTTTTTAATTAGAAAGTCAATGTGCCAGAAAGTTTCAAGTTAATTAATCACTGGGTCGAGATCTCCTGATTCGTAACGAAGAACCATAGTTTCAAGGTCAATCGGTTTGATTTGGCTAGCCTGCCCTGATGTTCCAAAAGCATTCATACGTGCTTCACAAATACTTTGCATGGCGACAGTTGATACCGCTAGAAATTTTCTAGGGTCAAAGTTTTTAGGGTTTTCTGCTAAGTGTTGGCGAATAGATCCTGTACTCGCTAGGCGTAAGTCAGTATCTATATTGACCTTACGAACACCGTACTTGATGCCTTGTTGAATCTCTTCAACCGGTACGCCATATGTTTGGCCAAGGTCACCTCCGAAATCATTAACAGTTTTCAACCAATCTTGAGGTACCGATGAAGAACCGTGCATAACAAGGTGGGTATTAGGTAGTCGTGCATGAATCTCTTTGATACGTTGGATGGCTAATGTGTCGCCAGTAGGTGGTTTAGTGAATTTGTATGCTCCATGACTGGTTCCAATAGCAATAGCGAGAGCGTCAACGCCGGTTTGTTTAACAAAGTCCGCAGCTTCTTCAGGGTCGGTAAGCATTTGTTCATGTGTTAATACGCCAGTTGCGCCAACACCATCTTCTTCTCCTGCTTCTCCGGTTTCTAATGAACCTAAACAACCGAGTTCGCCTTCAACTGATACGCCACACGCATGCGACATTTCAACAGTCTTTTTAGTGACCTCCACATTATATTGGTAGCTACTAGGTGTTTTACCATCGGCTTCTAACGAACCATCCATCATGACTGACGTGAAGCCTAATTGGATAGACCGTTGGCAAATGGCAGGACTGGTACCGTGATCTTGGTGAAAAACAACGGGAATATGTGGGTACTGTTCTACCGCAGCAAGAATTAAATGCTTTAAAAAAGAAGAGCCCGCGTACTTTCTAGCGCCAGCAGAGCCTTGAATAATCACGGGGCTATTTGTTACATCTGCTGCTTGCATAACAGCATGAACTTGCTCCATATTGTTGGCATTAAAAGCAGGAACGCCATAGTCATTTTCAGCAGCGTGGTCGAGTAGTTGGCGTAGAGAAATTAAAGCCATTTGAAATCTCCTTATTAATTAAGTTGTTTAGTGACGAATGAGTACGATTCGTTGAGGGCACTAGTTTAACTTTTATAAGGTATAGTTTCTATTTTAAATAAAGTTTCGCTCATAAAAAAAGCCACAACCGTACGGTCGTGGCTTTTGTATGGGCATTTGAAAAGTGCTTATTTCTTTGGTGTTAACCCAGCAGTGCTTTCTTTAACGATGTTTAAAACTTGTTCGTTATAAGCTTTTGTGTCTTCAAATAAAGATTTGCTATCGGCAACGATTTTCTCAAGACCTGATTGAGCTAGTTCAACTTGTTCTTTAACAAAAGTATTAAGCGCATCCGCATCTTTTATCGTTACTGCTGCTTTAATACGAGCCTCAGTTAGTTGAGCGTAATTTTTAGCAGCTTCTTGTTGAGCTGCGGCCATTTTTTCAAATTGAGCTTTGTTTAATTCAATTAACTTAGTGATTGGTGCCGCGAAAGCATTAAAGTCATTCATGTTATTTCTCCGTTAGGATTTATTTGAGTTGGGCACAGTATAAACTATTAAATATTGCGGTGCAACATATCATAAGGCTATCCTCCATTTGTATAGGTCTAAAAATACACACAGGTGGCGTATTATTTTTTTGTTTTATGCGTTGTTGCTTTTTTAATCTCTTCTTTAAGCTGAGCAGTGCTTTCTTGAAATAATTGGATGACCTCAGCGTTATAGCCTGTCATGGCTTCAAACATTGAGCGACTATTACCGACCATTTTTTCATAGTTACTTTGAGCTAATGCCATTTGATCGGTAACAAAGCTTGCTAAAGCAACGGGGTCTTTAATACCTGCTGCGGTTTGCATGCGTTGTTGAACAAGGGTGCGGTAATCTTCGGCTGCTTTTTTTTGTGCTTCCATTAGGGTATCAAAGTGATGAGTATTTAATTCAACAAGCTTTGAAATAGGTTGGGTAAAACCATTAATATCTTTAACCATAATTATCTCCTTCTAATTGAGTGCTAATCACTAAAGACGGCACGGATGCTATCTTGTATATCCATAGCCGCCTGTCGAGGGTCTTGAGCATCACGAATAGGGCGGCCTACTACAATGTGGTCAGCGCCATTGTAAAAGGCTTGTTCAACGCTGACTACACGTTTTTGATCATCTTCAGGGCGGTTATCCACGGGACGAATGCCGGGTGATACCACTAAGAAATTTTTACCCAGAGATTCACGGAGTCCTGGTGCTTCTAAGCCCGACGAAATGACACCGTCACAACCCAACGCAATGGCACGTTTGGCGCGTGAGGTAACGAGTTTTTCTACGTCACACTTAAAACCTAGGTCATCTAAATCGCCACGGTCTAAGCTGGTTAACACGGTGACGGCGAGAACTTTCAGGCTGCCTTTTTGATCAGCGGCAGCTTGCATAATGGCATCGTTGCCATGAATAGTAACAAAATCGACCTTTTTATCACTCAACTGCTTAACGGCACGGCCGACAGTTGCGGGTACGTCAAAAAATTTAAGGTCGACGAAAATACGTTTATTTTGTTCGTTGAGCCAATCAATTAAATCAAAATAATTACCCGACATAAACAGCTCAAGCCCTACTTTATAAAATACGACGCTGTCACCTAGCAAAGTAACTAGCGCTTTAGCGCTTGGAATATCAGGCACATCTAAGGCAACAATTAGTCGTTCGTTAACGGGAATAGGTTTGTTTGAAAGCCATGACATGATGCGCCACTCCATAAATTTGATGAATAAGGACTATTATAACGGTGCGCAAAGCTATTGCGGATGGAAATTTTAGAAGCTTGATGTTGGGGGGGGCTATTGATTTTCAACTAGGCTATAACTAAATATGTGTTGAATTGAATTTACTAGCGCCATAAAAACGTTGGAAAAATGGACTTTAATAGCATAAAAATATCGAGTTAATGAATGTAAAAACAGTTAATAAGCGATTTAGTCAGCAATTAAATAGAGCACTTTTGTTGAGTGTAGTCTTTCTGTCGATTGCCTCTTCAGCTTTTATTTCTTATGTTGCCTACGAAAGAGAGCGTACTGCATATGTAAGCCAAAGCAAAGTCATTACAATGGCATTGGCAAATCAAGCGCAGATTCCTTTTTCAGGAAGTAAGGAGGAACTGTTAAGCCGTTTATTTAAATCGTTTAAAGAATTTCAAGGCGTGCAGAAAATCATTTTGTTTGATGAGGATTTCAAGGAACAATTTGCTTTTAAAAAGGGTAACGACTATGAAACAATCCAAGGTTGGCAAGATGTTAACCTTAAAGGCGTTAGACTTGAGCGAGAGACAGAGCACGCGCTTTATTTCACTGTTCAAATAAATAAAGCTGACGAAGGTGCTGTCAATTACCTGATGGTTATAGTCGATCGCCCTTCAGTAGCAACGTATATAGGATCAATATTTCTTACTAATGCAGGGGCTATTGTTACTGTCGCGCTGTTTTTGCTGCTCCTTACCGGTTTATTAGTTAGGCGTTTAACTAGGCCGTTAGAAGGCTTCTCGTCTATTATGATTCAAGCTGCTTCAGGCGAAACGGGACTCAGGGCTGATTATGGCGCTTCAGCAGAATTCAGCCAAATGTCTGAATCATTCAATCAAATGATGAAGATGATTGAAGAAAGAAGTAGTGAGCTTGAGGAGTCGAGAGACCAAGCCGTGCAAATGGCTAAGATTAAATCCGACTTTGCCGCGAATGTGAGCCATGAAATTAGAACCCCCCTTAATGGTATTTTAGGGATGGTTAATTTGTTAAAAGAAATGGGCTTACCACAACACCAGCATGAGTATCTTGAGGTGGCTAGTAAATCGGGTGACTCGTTGCTTCAAATGATTAACGATGTGTTGGACTTTAGTAAAATGGAATCGGGCCATTTTGAATTAGATCTAAAGGATCTTGATTTGAGGTTGTTACTAGAACAAATTGCTCTGTTATATGCAGAAAAGACTCAAACAAAAGATTTAGAACTTTGCTTAGATTTACCTACTAATGGTGTGTTATTTGTACGTGGTGACGCTACTAGAATCCGTCAAGTCATTGGCAATTTATTAAATAATGCGGTTAAGTTCACAACCTTGGGTCATATTACGCTTGCTGCGAACGTTGTGTCTCAGTCAAATGGTCGGGCATTGATTGAAATATCGGTGACCGATACCGGCGTAGGGATCCCTGACGGTTCGTTAGAGGATATTTTTAGACCGTTCGGTCAAGTTAGCGCCGAAAAGTCGAATCAATATGGTGGAACAGGGCTAGGGTTGACGATAGTTAATCAAATGACAGAACTAATGGGTGGTTCCGTTTCGGTGACAAGTACGGTTGATGAAGGATCGTGTTTTAAAGTATTGCTTCCGATGCAAGCACATAATATCGCTTTTGAAGAGCCAGCCGATGAGGTTGAGTTGTTAGCAAGTAAGAGGGTTTTGTTAGTTGAGCCGTTTAGCGAAACAAGCAAGTATATTAAAGGTATCTTTGAATCTTGGGGAATGACGTGTGAAGCGGTCGATAGCTTAGATGAAGCAGTGCTAAATCTAAATCTTGAGGCTGAGTCTAGGGGGCTTCCCGAGGTTTGCCTATTTAATGTGGATTATAGCTCGGGTGATATGAGTGACTTCCTAGCAAATTTCAAAAAAGGTGAAGTGTTTGCTGATACAAAGCTAATACCAATGGTGAGGTTTGGAAGCAGAGTAAACTTTGTTGATGATTCTGATGTACCTTTCTCGGGATCAATAGACCGCCCTGTGCGTTATGCAAAGTTGAGAATGACGTTAGTTGATGTGTTTTCGGGGAATAAAGAGCCTGCTCAAGAAAGAGTTGGGCTTAAGACCAATAGCTACGATATGTTGCAAAGTTTGAGAGTGCTTGTGGTTGATGATAATGCAACCAATCAATTGGTAGCGACGGCAACGCTTAAAGAAATTGGTGTTGAATCCGATGTTGCTAATAATGGCGAAGAGGCTTTAAAAGCATGTAAAGAAAATTCATATGACCTTGTTTTAATGGATTGTAATATGCCGATAATGGATGGCTATGAAGCGACTAAAGCGATTCGCGAATTAGATGCAGAGATTAAGCAGCCCATTATTATTGCGTTAACCGCACAAGATCAACAGGGTCAGTTTGAAAACGGAATTAAGAGTGGAATGAATGGCTATTTATTGAAGCCATTTCAGCTGCCGGAGCTACTTGTACAACTTGAAAAAGAATTCGGGTATCCTTTAAATGACGAGTACTTCTCTGATATTGATTTGGAAGTTTCAGACGGCTCGGTTATTAATGATTCTGTCTTCAAGGAATTAGTGATTAATACGGGCAGTGGAATTCAACAAATTGTTCAATCATATTTATTAGACGCCCCTATATACATCGTGACATTAATTGCTGCGATGGAGGCTGGGGATACGACTAAATGCCTAGATGTGGCACACAAAATTAAAGGTAGCTCTCGTAACTTGGGTGCAGAGGGCCTTGTGTCGGTTTGTTTGGAAATAGAAAATACTTGGTCTCAAAAGACGCTAGATGAAAATGTTATTGCACCCTTTATAGTGCGGTTAGAGCATGAGTTTTCTTTAGTTGAAGCGGCGTTGAACAGCAAGCTAGCCACGTTGAAAATATCAGACGGTGGGCAATCAAAAAGAACTAAAGAAGTTGTTTTAATTGTTGATGATGACCAAAGCACACGAATGACGGTGGCGAGCGTACTTGAGCGAGAAGGTTATCAAGTTGAGTTAGGCGCGAATGGCCGAGATGCGGTTAGGCTGTTCCAAGTACTAAGACCTAACGTGATTATTATGGATGCGATGATGCCTATCAAGGATGGCTTTGAGGCATGTAAAGAGATTAAAGCGTTGCCGGGTGGTGCTAATGTTCCAGTACTCATTACAACGGCTCTAGAAAGTGAAAAATCGGTGGATTTAGCGTTTGAAAGTGGCGCGGCTGATTTCGTTCCCAAACCCATTAACCTCTCCGTTTTAAGGCAACGAGTTAAACGATTGCTGGCTAAGCAATCTGCGGATCAACATGTGCATAAGTTAGCCTATAAAGATGCGTTGACGGGGTTGCCAAATAGAACAGCCTTTGTTGAACAGTTCCAGCAAGAACTAGAACACGCGAAAAGATCAGAAACTCGAGTGGCTGTCTTCTTTGTCGATCTTGATCGCTTTAAAGATATAAATGACAGCATGGGTCATGAGGCGGGTGATATTCTTCTTAAAGCGTTGTCTGGGCGGTTAAAGAATTGCATTAGGTCCGGCGATATGTTGGCACGAATTGGTGGTGATGAGTTTGTTGTTGTGTTGAGCAATGTGAAGGATGATGGAACCCCTGAGCAAGTAGCAGAATCGATGTTGGCGGCGTTAAAAGAGCCCTTTAATCTAGCTGGAAATGAAGTTTTTGCTGGTGTGAGTATCGGGATTGCCATGTACCCTGATGATGGCTTGTCAAAAGACGCGTTGTTGAAAAATGCAGATACAGCCATGTATAGAGCGAAAGCGGCTGGCAGAAATACTTACCGAGCTTATACACAAGACATGAGCGACGTGTTAGAACAAAGAATGCGTGTGGAAACAGAATTGAGAAAAGTATTAACGGATAATGAATTGTCGTTGTACTTCCAACCTAAACAAGACACATTAACAGGTCAGGTGATAGGGTCAGAAGCCTTGGTTCGTTGGGAGCATCGTTTAAGAGGTATGGTGTCACCGGCTGAATTTATACCCGTTGCCGAAGAGATGGGCTTGATTAAAGAAATTGGTCTATGGGTGTTGGATACCGCCTGTGCCACGACTAAAAAATGGCAAACTGAGAATGCTTACTATGGCACGGTAGCGGTTAATGTATCTGCTGTGCAAATGGCAGAAGAGAATTTTGTAAGCTTGGTGAGCACTTGTTTGGACAAGTATGAGTTAGATCCAAAATATTTGGAGTTGGAAGTCACCGAAACGATGGTGTTAGACAATATTGATGCCATGCTCGGAAAGTTAAATGAAATTAAAGAAATGGGCGTGAGTATTTCTATTGATGATTTTGGCACAGGGTATTCGTCATTTAGTTACATAAAACAATTACCCGCCAGTACATTAAAGCTGGATATGGAGTTCATTAAAGAGATTCCTGACAATAAAGCAGATATGGCTGTTGTTGATGGGATGATTGTTTTGGCTCACAATTTAGGCATGAAAGTGGTTGCTGAAGGTGTCGAATCACAGGAGCAATACGACTTCTTAGCGGAACATAAGTGTGATTTGATTCAAGGTTATTTGATTAACAAACCGTTATCTGAAGACGCATTTATTGCAGAATATGCTGGGGTATCTAACGACCCTGCCAGCATTCATTAATATGACTAACTGATCGTTAATGATGGCGAGCCTGCAACGGGTCGGTTATCCTATCGTATTATTTTTTATTACCGATTGATCCATGCATATTATTTATTTACATGGCTTTTGTAGTTCTGTCGCTTCATTTAAAGCACAGTTAGTTAAGAACTATATTGAGCAACGTGATAACGACACTTTATTCCTAAGCGATTTACCACACTCTCCCGCGCAAGCAATGTTAATGATTGAGGCCCACATAGCGAGTTTAGGCAATACCCCATGGGGGCTCATTGGCAGCTCACTAGGTGGGTTTTATGCAACTTTTTTAGCTCAAAAGTATGCTAAAAAAGCGGTGTTAATCAACCCAGCGGTAGAGGCCCATGTGTTATTGCGAAATGTATTAGGTGAAAATGCGAACTATCACACGGATGAGGTTTTTAATTTTACTGAAGAGCATTTGAAGGAATTAGAAAAATTGCACGTACCTAAGCTGACCCAAGCTAAAAATTTTCTCCTGCTAACACAAACAGGGGATGAGGTCTTAGATTTCCAGAAAGGAGTCGATTATTACCAAGGTAGTGAACAACTTGTGATTGAAGGCGGCGATCATGGGTTTACGGATTATGAAAACTACTTAGATAAAACATTCGATTTCTTATCGTCATAAATAAATCGATTTCATACAAGCAGATGGCTGTTTTGCCCCCTGCATTTAGAAAGTAAAGTTTAATTGAATTAGGATATAAAGCATGATTGAAGGCCAGATAAAAAAAATGCTCACCAAGCTAACAGAGCCTGTTGAGTATGCATTGCCAATAGGTGACGAGTTGATTCAATTAAATCCGTACATAGGAAAAACGATTAAGTTGACCTATCAAGGTGAAATCAACTGCTTGCACTGTGGTAAGAAAACAAAGAAAAGCTACAGTCAGGGTTTTTGCTACCCGTGTATGACGAAACTGGCACAATGTGATTTATGTATTATGAAACCAGAAACATGCCATTATCATTTAGGCACGTGTCGAGAACCGAGTTGGGGTGAAGAATTTTGTTTCCAAGATCACTTTGTTTATTTGGCAAACTCGTCGGGTCTAAAAGTAGGCATCACACGCCACACACAAGTACCCACACGCTGGATTGATCAAGGTGCAACACAAGCACTGCCAATTTTTAAAGTCAAAACACGTTTACAATCAGGCCAGGTTGAAATGGCCATGAAAAAACACGTGTCTGATAAAACTGATTGGAGAAAAATGCTGAAAGGTCTTGCAGAACCGAAAAACCTACTTGAGGAAAGAGATCGACTTATTCAAGCAGCAGACAGTGAATTAAACGCGATACAAGCGGCTAATAAAGAGAGTGATATAACGCTTATTGAGGACATTGATCCAGTAGAAATTAAATACCCTGTTCTTGAATACCCAACGAAAGTCAGCTCCTTTAATTTCGACAAAACCCCTGAGATAGAAGGAGTGCTGATGGGCATAAAAGGGCAGTACTTGATATTTGATACTGGGGTGTTAAATATACGAAAGTTCACCAGTTACAGGATCCAGTTTGATGGATAGTGCAGATAAACCTAAAGTCGTTATTTTTTCACAGGGTGATGAAGTGATTACGGGGGCGTTAGTTGATAGCAATGCCGCTTATTTAGCGGATCAATGCCGTATATTGGGGTTTGATATCATTAGGCATATCACCGTTGCAGATGATTTGGCGGATTTGGTGCAAGTGCTAAAAGAAGTCGATACGATAGCCGACCTTTGTTTGTGCACAGGTGGTTTAGGCCCCACACAAGATGACTTAACAACAGAAGCATTTGCCAAAGCATTTCAGGTGGAACTTGAGTTAGATGAAGAAGCATTAGAGATGATACGTGATTTTTTTGCTACGCTGAAGGTTCCAATGGCTGAGGTTAATGCTAAGCAAGCCCTATTACCGAAAAACTCGACACGTATTGATAATCGCTGGGGAACAGCGCCCGGATTTGCTTCCGTAGGCCGTCGCTGTCGATTTTATTTTATGCCAGGCGTACCGTATGAAATGAAGCAGATGATGGATACTTTTGTTTTGGCTGATTTACAGCGCCAGTTTAAAGTTGAGCAACCAAGGTTGATTACCTTTAGAAGTATGGGCATGGGTGAATCAGATATTCAGCAAGCAGTGAACGGTTTGGATATTGCCGATGATATACGAGTGAGTTTTAGAGCTGGAATGCCAGAAAACGAATTGAAGCTGCTATTCCCAAAACATTATACGGATGAACAAATTCAGTTATACATAGATGAGGTGAAGGGCGCGTTACTAGGTAGCGTTTTTGCCGTAGATGGTCTGGATAAATCAGTCAGTAATTTAGCTGATTGCATCGCTCAATTGATGAGTGAAAAATACCAAACATTGAGTCTAATCGAAACACTATCTCAAGGCGATATAGCACGACAATGCCAAGCAGATTGGTTGCTTCAATCAGAGATTCGTCCGAAGGCCTCAGATTTAATGCTGGAGTTTGGTTTTGTCCAGCAAGATATTAGTGAAGCGCTAGTGGCTGAAGTGGCGAAAAAAAACTATGCACGCCAGAAGGCAAATTTAAGCCTTGTGCAAATATATAAGAAAGTTAACGATAGTACGGTGGCTGTGTATACAGCAGTGACCGATGGCCAACACTTAATCTCTAGTAGCAAGGACGTGTGGGGTCGAGCGTTACGACAACAAACAGTCGCTTCCGCGCTAGCCTTCAATTTGTTAAGAAAATTCCTACAAGACGTATAATTATGCCATTGCTTAAATTTGAAAATGTTAGTGTCGCGTTCGGTTTAAAGCCGGTGTTAGATAAAGCAAACTTGCAAATAGACGAGCAAGAACGAGTCGGTTTAATTGGCCGTAATGGTGAAGGTAAATCGACCCTACTAAAAGTATTAGCAGGGGAAGTATTACCTGACTCGGGTCAAGTGTGGCGGCAAGCCGGTGTAGTTATAGCGACGCTTGAGCAGTCGCCTAAATTACCCGAGGCTGCGACTGTTTATGAAGCCGTTGCCGATAGTTTGGGCGAGGTGGGTCATTTAATTGCCCGTTATCACGATATGCTGTTAGACCCCGAGGTAGACTTAGAAGCCTTAGGGCGCGTACAACATCAGTTTGAAGCCTTAGACGGTTGGTCGTTACAACAACGAGTAGACTCGGTATTAAGCCGCTTAAACTTGCCCGCAGATAAAAAAATAAATGAAATGTCAGGCGGATGGAAACGTCGAGTGGGGTTAGCGCGTGCTTTGGTGATTGATCCAGATGTGTTATTGCTGGATGAGCCGACCAATCACTTAGATATGGAAACAATTGTTTGGTTGGAAAAACAATTAACCACATTTCGCGGCGCAGTTGTATGTATTACTCATGATCGTGTTTTCCTGCAAAATATAGCCAAGCGTATTATAGAAATAGACCGGGGTCAGTTAACCAGTTGGTCGTGTAGTTATGAACAATATCTCGAACGGAAGGCGGCGGCGCTGGAATCAGAAGCCAAAACAAATGCAGAATTTGACAAAAAACTAGCACGTGAAGAGGTCTGGATTAGGCAAGGTATTAAGGCTAGAAGAACAAGAAATGAAGGGCGAGTTCGAGCCTTACAGCAACTACGCAGAGAACGGGCTGATCGTAGAAACTTAGCCGGTCCGGCAAAGCTTGAAGTTGAGACAGGCGAGAAGTCAGGTAAGTTAGTGATAGAGGCTGAAAATATCTCAGTGGCTTACGACGGGCGGAAGCTGGTGGATAATTTTTCTTGTCGACTAATGCGAGGTGATCGGATTGGCCTAGTGGGCCCAAATGGTATTGGTAAAAGCACGTTAATTAAAGCCTTGTTAAAGGAAATTGAGCTGGACTCAGGTCAGGTCAAACATGGAACAAAATTAAAAGTCGCTTACTTTGATCAACACCGAGATCTATTAGACTTAGAGAAAACAGTCATAGACCTTGTATCGGATGGTCGAGAAAGTATCACCATTAATGGGCGTGATAGACACATTATCAGTTACCTAGGGGATTTCTTATTTGCACCTGAACGAGCAAGATCACCCGCAAAAGTTTTATCAGGTGGTGAACGAAACAGAATTTTATTGGCAAAGTTATTTAGTCAACCCGCCAACTTTATTGTGATGGATGAACCAACAAATGACCTTGATGTTGAGACACTAGAACTATTGGAAGAGTTACTCGTCGATTATGATGGAACCTTATTACTGGTTAGCCATGATCGTAAATTTCTAGAAAATGTCGTGACGAATTTTTGGTTTTTTGAAGGTGATGGCATTATTACAGACTATGTGGGTGAGTTACCGAATTGGGCCAAAGTTATTAAAGACAGCAGTCAAGTAGAACAGCCAGTAAAGCAGATTAGCGAAAGCAAGCAGCCTGCTAAAATAAATAAAAAACCAAAGTTAAGTTTCAAAATTCAAAAAGAGTTAGATGAATTACCGAAACAAATTGAAGAGCTTGAAACGGCATTAGCGGGCTTACAGCAGTTAACTAGTACAGCAGAATTTCATGCGGCGGATCGAGATGAGATAAAAAGAAAAATGAACGATTTATCAACGATTGATCAGCAATTACAAGAAAAATATCAACGTTGGGATGAGTTGGAATCTCAGTTGTAATAAATGAATCAACGGCCTGAATTAACTGATATAATTCACCGCCCAAAAATGCAAGCTACCAGCGTTTTATAGATTAATATTGGAGAGATGTCAGAGTGGTCGAATGAGCACGCCTGGAAAGCGTGTGTACCGCAAGGTACCGAGGGTTCGAATCCCTCTCTCTCCGCCATTTAACTAGGTTTTTGGGGTACAAAAAACCAACAGGCTTAGCTTTTCTATATAAAATCAAAGCTAAACAGGCCGTTTTTCCTTGAAGCGCATGGGATGCTGAAATCATGAAGGTTTTTGAGTGTAGGTTTCAGCGCTGGACAATTTATGCCTCGTTTTCTTAAGGCAGTATTCGAGTCAATTACTCTCAAAACATCAAGAATAGGCTGGCAGACAGTTAATGGTTTAGCTCTTGCTTTGATCGCTATATCGTTGGCTATTCTAGCGGCTTAGCTTAGCCCAAATGCTACCTCGCCAAGGCCGCCAGAGAACTCTGTCCTAATCGTATCGCCTGATTGTAGTGCGAACTGTTTAGTTAATGAGCCTGCCATAACATAGTCGTCAGCCCTTACGTGCAAACCCAGCTCAGCTAATTTATTGGCTAGCCAAGCTAAAGAGTTAAAGGGGCTGCCTAAAACGGCTGTTGCATTTCCCTCACCGACCAATTCAGCGTTTAAAAAAACTTGGGCATTAATAGTTGCTATGTCTAGACTGTCAGTTAAAGTTAATGGGTCACCTAATACATAGCCAGTTTGTTGCACATTATCGGCTAAAGAAACAGCTATCTGAGCACTAAAATCGCCGCGATTTTCTACTAATTCCATAGCGGGGTACAGTTTCCCCACTGCATCCCTAGCCATGTTGGCGCTTACATTGGGTCCGATTAAATCCTTTTTCATACGAAAACATATTTCATTTTCTATGCCTGGGCCAATTAACTCGCTGCCTTTAAGCTGGTTACCTGAGCGGATCATTCCTGATTTTAATAGGTAGCCACAAACAGGCTCATGAACGTTAAATTGATCCTGTATTGCTTTAGCGGTTAGGCCAACTTTCCAACCTGTATGTGTTTCACCCCGATTTACTTTTCGTCTTAATAAGGCGTGTTGTACTTGCAATGCCTGTGTCATTTCTAACTGATTAAACATAGCTGGCGGGTAATAAACACCCAGACGTGCACTGCGTTCGAATTCATCAGCGATGGTGTCGATATTCATAGTTTCTCCTATAGTACTGAGCGTAATTGTCCGCCATCTAACGGAATACTTAAACCGTTGATAAACCCCGCTCTTTCCGACGCTAAAAAAGTGACTAGATCAGCCATTTCTTCTGGGCGACCTAAGCGTCCAGTCGGAATTTTGCTGACTCTATTCGCCATGGCGTTTTCTTCTGAGTAACCGTGGTGTTGTGCTTGCATTTTTGTTATTTCGAGCAAACGATCGGTCATAATTGAACCCGGCAAGACGTTATTGACGGTTATTCCATCAGCAGCCACTTCTTCAGTTAGGTTTTTCGAAAAAGCAACAACGGCTGCACGCGTTGTTGATGAGAGTGATAAATTATCTTCTATTTGACGCGCCGACAAGGCTAGTAAGTTAATAATTCGTCCCCAGCGATTGGCTCGCATGTGTGGTAGCACCTCGCGGCAAAGTCTTATTACGTTATAAAATACTTTTTGATATGCAGCATCCCAATCTGCATCGCTAAATAAGCTGGGTTGCCCGGGCGTTGGTCCACCTGTATTGGTCACCAATATATCAACACTTCCCCAGCGGCTCGTTGCAGCATGCACAATTTCTTTTGCGCTATCAGGTAGGCTTAAATCGACACTTAATGTAGCAACCTTAGTCTCGTCTGTTAGCGCCGTAATTTTTTGTTTTGCATTTGCAAGGGCTTGCTCACTGCGTGCGCAAAGCAATACATTGCAACCCTCTTTTGCAAGGCCTTCCGCAATAGCTAGGCCCATACCCTGACTGCTACCGCCAATGATGGCCGTTTTTCCTGCAATCCCTAATTCCATGTTGATATCCTAATATTTAACGGTGATTTTTTATAGTGTAAGCCGACCAATAATATAAAACTAACAAGCAATTGTTAATGAGTGTTGAGGGATATATTGAGTAAAGAGTCTTTTTAACAAGGGTCACTCAAAAGTATCAATGGATCAGTTGGTTCGATTTTTGAGAGCGGTCAAATTGGTTCATCGTTAAGGCGTACAACCATAAAGTTATAACCATTGTTACCCCATAAATGGATGGCACCATGGCGACATCGGCATTGTTGAGTAAAAAAGGGCTGATGGCAATGGTGACGCCTAGCATCGCATTTTGTGCGCCTACTTCAATTGATAACGTTCTAGTCTGACGCTTTTCAAGCCTTGAGAGCTTGGCTATGCAGTAACCCAATAAAATTGAGAGGAGATTCAGGCAAACAGTTAATAAGCCTACCTGCACGAAATGTTGGAACCAAGAGCCGCCATTCTGCATGAAAATGCCAATAATAAGGAATGGTAAGAAAACACCACAGCCTTTTCGTACCCATTGCTTAGAAGCTGCCGCAAAGCGGGGCGCATGCTGTAATACCAACATGCCGCAACTGACAGGAATGATAGTGATTAGCATGATTTGGGTAGCCGTTTTAAGTAGAGGTAAGCTGAGCTGAATAGTTTCATCGTTGAAATACATCATGCTCAGGTTCAGAACAACGGGTAGCGTGAAGACGGTAATCAGGCTTGAAATGCTTGTCATTGTGACTGATAGCGCTAAATCACCACGCGCAATAAGGGTGAACATGTTAGATAAGACGCCACCAGGGCAGAGGGTTAATAGCATAATGCCAATGGCTATGGCACCACTCAAATTTAAAGCATAACAAAGCGCAAACCCAAGGACTGGTAAAAGAATTAATTGCCCTACTAAGCCTGCTAATGCTGCTTTTGGAATCGTAAACACTCGGCTAAAGTCTTGGGTGGTAAGCCCAAGCCCCATGCCAAACATTAGTAAAGTTAAGAGAATGGTGACAAGGTAGCTGATCATAATATTTTTTTATAGTTATTGTGTATTAGCATAATCTGATATTTGGGGTTCTGCTAGTCAACAAGTGGAAAGAAATAATAGTTGCATATTGAGGGATGTGTTGAATAAGGTCAGTGATTGAGCTGCCTGCAAGTAAAAATTTAAAGGCTACTCAATTAGCGGCCTTTTAATTTTTCTAGCACCTAATTCTACAAAGAGCCTGTTTCAATTAATTTTTTATTCAATTCTGCCCATCCTTTTCCAGCTTTAATGGCACCTTCAATATAATTTTCAGGGGCACTTATATAAGGTGGGCGACAAGGGCCTGCCTTCATCCACCCTGCGGCGTTTATGCGTGCCTTATCAAGTTGAATGTTATAGCGTGAAAATTCCGAGAAGCCGCCAGGAGGGAATATGTGAGCAAGTGTTTGCATTATTTGAGGGTAAATGGCATCCGGGATACTCCAGTCACCAGTTTTGACCGCTTCTTTTATGCTATCTCGCCAATAGATGGTTAGTTCTGGTCCTGTGCAGGCAAGAGGTGTCCAAAAGGCCGTATGAAAATCAGGGTCCATTTTGGCTGCGTCGGCATGGTCGGTTTCGAGAGCTAAAAACCGTATTTTTTTACGTGATACCAAGGTATGAACATGAAGCTGTGCAATATTGATATATTTACAGGTAATGATTTGTGGAATATCTGCCACTTGGGCCCAAAATGGTGTGGGGAAATCAAACTTAAAAGCTTCTGGGTTAGCATAAACACAGATGGCCATTTCGGGAACTGCATCGGTAATATCTTTATAGAAGCGCACCGCCCCAGGCACATCAATTTGTTGCCACATCGGTAGACCAACCATTGCACCATCAGCCCCTATGTCGCGCGCGAATTTTAGTTGATGAATGGTTTCACGAGTATTCATAGTAGTGACGCCAACGAAGATAGGAACTCTGCCTGCGGCAGTTTCAACCATAACCTCCATCATCTTTTTCTTTTCTTCCCAAGTGAGGGTCGCGCCTTCTCCAAAAGTTCCCTGGCTCATGATAGCGTCAACGCCTGAAGAGATAAGGCCTTCCACTGCTTTTGCTACTTCATCATAATCAACGGAGTCTTCGGTTCGCCAGTCTTCAGCAGTTGTGATAGCAGGCGTTGGAATAATGGCCCATGCACCATTAACATCATCTACGGTTAATCTGTGTTGCCGTGTACTCATTTTCTTCTCCATTTTATAACGTTATTATTATGTTTTTTTGTAGATAGCAGTAAACGTTGATATCAAACTTAACCATCATTACGGTGATGTTTTACCTCAGTTTTTTATGCTTAACAAGCGATGATTTAAAAAGTGCTTATAGGTAACCTAGTATTTGTTGATGGGGTAGAGTTTTTATTGCACTGCTACTAAGGCTTGAAAATATTTTACAAGGCCCCATATTAGATTTTGCAGATAAACTTGATGGATAAAGGTAATTTTAATGAGTGAAACAATAGACAAGAATGACAAGCAAACACTAGGCTTTGAGGCAGAAACTAAACAAGTTTTAGATTTAGTTATTCATTCGCTTTACAGCAACAAAGAAATTTTTATACGTGAATTAGTTTCAAATGCATCTGATGCGGCAGATAAGTTACGTTTTGCAGCGCTGTCCGATGAAGGGCTTTATGAAGGTGACGGCGAGCTGAGAGTTCGTTTAGCGGTTGATAAAGACGCGCGAACATTAACTATTTCAGATAACGGCATTGGTATGACGGCCGATGAGGTTAAGAAAAACATTGGGACGATCGCGCATTCGGGAACTAAAAAGTTTTTCGAATCGTTAACAGGTGATGAAAGTAAAGATAGCCAGATGATCGGCCAGTTTGGTGTTGGCTTTTATTCTGGGTTTATCGTTGCCGATAAAGTGACTGTGGTAACGCGAAAAGCCGGTGAAGATAAAGCAACGGGTGTGAAGTGGGAGTCTTCAGGAGAAGGCGAATACACCATTGAAACAACTGAAAAAGAAGCGCGTGGTACAGACGTTATTTTACATTTGAAAGAGGGTGAGGACGAGTTTCTAGAAAGTTACCGCTTGCAGTCAATTATTCATAAGTTTTCTGAGCACCTCGATATTCCTATTTTGATGAAAAATGAGAATAAGGATGAAGAAAAAGAAGACGAGCCCGATGATATTACGGTTAATAGCGCAACGGCATTGTGGACAAAAGCTAAGAATGAATTAAAAGAAGACGACTACAACGACTTCTATAAGCAAACACTGCATGATTATCAAGACCCGTTAGCCTATACGCACAGTAAAGTAGAAGGCACAAACGAATATACATTATTGTTGTATGTGCCCTCTAAAGCGCCGTTTGATATGTGGGATAGAGAAGCAACCAGTGGCGTGAAACTATACGTTAAACGTACCTTCATTATGGAAGGTGGCGAGTTAATGCCGCGTTACTTACGTTTCGTTAAAGGGATTATCGATTCTGATAGTTTGCCTTTAAATGTATCGCGTGAACTATTACAACAAAGTAAACAAATTGACTTGTTGAAATCGGGCGCGGTTAAGAAGGTGTTGTCGTTAATCGAAAGCTTATCTAAAAAGCATCCTGAAAAATTCGACATATTTTGGGCTGAGTTTGGTTCAGTACTAAAAGAAGGTCCAATCGAGGATACAAAAAATAAAGATAAAATTGCTAAATTGTTACGTTTCGCATCCACTAAAACAGATGGTAAGCAAACCGTAACCTTGGGTTCTTATATTGAGAACATGCAAGAAGGTCAAAGTAAAATTTATTACCTAACCGGTGGTGCATACGCGACGGTTAAAAACAGCCCTCACCTTGAAGTCTTTAAAAAGAAAGGTATTGAAGTGTTGTTATTAACCGATCACGTCGATGAGTGGTTGGTGCAACATATGCCAGAATTTGACGGCAAACCCTTACAATCTGTTGCTAAAGGCGACCTCGATTTGGGTGAGGTTAATAAAGATGATGCTACTGATGAGAAATCTGACGATAAAAAGGACGATGAATCATTAAACAGCGTACTTGAGCAAATCAAGACGACCTTGGATGGGAAAGTTAAAGACGTGCGCGTGAGTTCGCGGTTAACGGATTCTCCTGCTTGTTTGGTAGCTGATGAGCACGAAATGGGCGCGCATATGGAACGCATTATGAAAGCTGCGGGTCAAGATATGCCAGCCAGTTTGCCAACGTTTGAAATAAATGCAGAGCACGCGCTTATTCAGCGTTTAAAAGATGAAGCGGATGATGAACGTTTTGCTGATCTTTCAAACTTGTTATTTGAGCAAGCGTTATTAAGTGAAGGTGGTCAGTTAGAAGACCCTGCAACATTTGTGCAGCGATTGAATAAATTGTTGCAATCTTTGTTATAAATAAGCGGGCTCTTAACCCGGATTAAGCAGTAAAAAGAAGGCGGCCCATGTGGCCGCCTTTGAGTATGTGAGAAAAATCTCACAAGGGAGGGGGAACGGAATTATTTGTTATGAATTAAAACTTTAAGTACACATTCAACCCAGGGTTGTAATAATTAGAGCGTCTTAAAGATGAATATCTGGGCTGCGGGTGCTGGTAATAGCTTACGTGCCGAGGTTGGACATAATAATGATGGCGGTCACGCTTTACCCGTTGGCCATAGTTAGAGTAATGGCGGTAGGATTGGTAGTTGTGTTTATTATGATGCTTTTGCCTATACCTGTTTTGATTATGCGTGTAAGCGTGTGAATTTCTTCGAATAGAATAACCTTTATGCGGGTGATATTGATGATCCGACTGCTTAGTATGGCGGTCTGAGTCATGAACTCGATCAGCATGCCTCCTATCCGCTAATGAGTTAGCGCTAAAGGCGAGTAGAGAACAAAAAATAACGGTTGTGAATATGTTTAGTCGTTTCATTATCTTATCCTTAACTGCAGCAGCAGTTCTGTTAATGTGCAGTTAAAGGATAAGACTTAGCGATGAATCGAAACTGAACGAACTTAACTCAATTCGAAAAGAGCGATTTTGAGTTTAAGGCAGCTGAACAGGAATGCTAGGCTGCCAATTATCCGCTTTATGTTCAGCAACAACCGTTGTGTAAACACCGCCTCGAACATTAAACTCAGCCGATAAACGCATGAAGCGTGGTTCGCAAGCACTGACTAAATCCGCGAGTATTGAGTTTGTGACGGCCTCATGGAATGCCCCTTTATCACGGTAAGACCAAACATAAAGTTTAAATGATTTAAGTTCGATGCAGCTTTCATTCGGTACATATTCAAGTGTTAGTGTTGCAAAATCAGGCTGCCCTGTTTTTGGGCATAAGCAGGTGAACTCAGGTGTATCTATACGAATGGTATAGTCACGCTCAGTGTTTGGGTTAGGGAATGTTTCTAAGTCGGTATTAGGTTGTGTGCTCATTAAAATATCGTTGATGTTGTCTGAAAAAACGCATTTTACAATGAATATAAAAAGAAGGGTGTTTATCGCCCTTTTTAACGGATAATTTCATCGGTATTCTTTGTGAAAAAAGCACAATCCTGTATCGTTAGCTAATGCGTTTGGAAAAAATAAAACTATCTGGTTTTAAATCATTTGTTGACCCAACGACTATTCCTTTTACAAGTGATTTGGTCGGCATTGTTGGGCCAAATGGTTGTGGCAAATCAAATGTGATTGATGCCGTCAGGTGGGTGTTGGGCTGTCTCTTATACACATCTCCGAGCCCACGAGACCAGAGAGGATCTC